>ENA-OFCF01000154-OFCF01000154.1-metagenomes-genome-assembly--contig:-NODE-154-length-33984-cov-9.444575_pt1 | contig 33984 bp, 32 predicted proteins | sample MGYA00153387_OFCF01 | MGnify analysis MGYA00153387 | reverse complement strand
AGAAGCGGCAATGGAATGAGGGGCGCTGCGGCCAAATCTTGAACCTTTTGAAGCACCGGGATTAAGTTAGCGCTTATGCTGCTGCGCCTCGTCCAGAGTGTTCCGAGTCCGAAGGCCGAGCCGATCAAACTCTGGCTCGCTAAAGTCGGCTACGAACGGATGCACGAAATGGTGGGGTTGGGGTTGTGAAATGTAGTTTTGGACTTTAGTCCGAAATGGATAGAATCGAAGACGGACTGAAGTCCTGAACTGCGTTTGATGCGCGTCACGGTTAGGCCACTTGCTGGGGCATCGGTGCGCTGGACGGTGGCAATGAAGGTGGGTGCCGCCTTATCTGCGGCGGAGGGTTTTTGATTGCAGCGAAAGATACCAACCACCCCGGGTCATGCCCGAATGCGCTGCGGCTTATTTTCGCTCGCTGGACGGCGAGCTTTTCACTTGAATCCCCATCATGTCTGACTTCACTGCCATCGACCGGGAGGATTTTCGCAATTTGCTGGAAGAAATTGGCAAGACGCGGATGCCGTTCGGAAAATTTGGCATCAAGAGCTATCCGCCTGCAGGGGTGCCGATCATCGATCTGCCAGAAGAATATCTCGTGTGGTTCAAAGAGCGCGGCTTTCCAAAAGGCCGACTCGGTGAGTTGATGGCGCAGGTCTGTGAGATCAAGTCGGTGGGCATGGACTCGGTGTTCGATCCACTCCGCCGCGCGGTGGGCGGGCGATTTCCGCTCCATGCATCCAAGCAGCGCTCGTTCGGATTTGAGTGAGTGGAGCAAATTCGGCATCCGAGCTTGCAAGGTCGAAGCTTACCAGTAGAAACAATTGCACGCCCTTGTGAAAAGCTACTTTTTGAGACGCCTGTTGCTGATTCCTCCGACTTTGCTCGGTATTACCTTACTTGTTTTCACGATTACTCGATTCGTCCCCGGTGGTCCGATGGACCGGATGCTCCAGCAGGCATCCAGCGGCGGTGAAAAGGGCAAAAAAGGCTCCGCCTCTAACCAGTCTCAAGGCGGATTGAGCGAAGAACAACTGGAGGAGCTGGAAGAGCAATTTGGCCTCGATCAAAAAGTCCTCGTTGCTTACGGCCAGTGGCTCGGTATTGCTCCGCGCGAGGTTCGTATTTCTAAGGGCGAATATGGTGATCGGGGCGATGAAGTGATCGGCGGCAAAGTCGATGCAGAAACGACGACGGAGATCATATTAAAAGGCGATGGTCGGGCCGTGCGTGTGATACGGGAGGAGGGAAAAATTGCTTCTGCCCTTTTCGTAGCGACGGGTGAGCCTGTCCAAAGTGAAGGTTGGAAAGTTCGCTACGAAACTGAACAAGATCGTCAAGACCGCTACCGACGGCGGAATGCAAATACCGAGAACACTCCCAAGTATTCACCGCGCGCCGTGATCTATCAGACACGTTTGTCCGGCTTGCTCCAAGGCGATCTTGGCCGTTCGACGGTTTATAACGACCCGGTCCATGAAATGATTTTTGCGCGAATGCCAGTTGCTGCTTATTTCGGCCTACTCACAGCTATTCTCACGTATGCGATTTCTTTGCCACTCGGGATTTTAAAGGCGTTGAAACACCGCACTTTCATCGATTCTTGGAGTTCAGTGTTGATATTTCTCGGTTACTCGATTCCTGGATTTGCGCTTGGCGCAATCATGTTAGTTCATTTCGGCGCGCGAATGGCTTGGTTCCCACTATTTGGCCTGACCAGTCCTGACTTCGAGCAGTTAGGAAATTGGGATAAGGTGAAGGACCTGGCGCATCACACGGCTTTACCGCTCATCTGCTACATGGTTGGTTCATTCGCAATGCTCACGATGCTGACCAAAAATAGCTTAATGGACAATCTTGCCGCAGACTACGTTCGCACCGCAGTCGCAAAAGGTGTGAGCTTCCCCAAAGCCGTTTTCGGCCATGCCTTCAGAAACTCCATGATCCCTATCGCAACTAGCCTCGGGGATCTGGTGGGAATTTTTGTCGGTGGGTCGATGTTGATCGAGACGGTTTTCGATATTCAAGGTTTTGGCCTTTTACAATACCAAGCCGTTCTAGAGCGTGACGTGCCAGTCATCATGGGTACTCTCACCATCGCCGCTTTCCTCATGCTCATCGGCCAAGTCATTTCAGACCTCTGTGTGGCAATGGTGGACCCGAGAATTAAATTTGAGTAATCAACCACCATGCGAATCTTTGGTTTTTTCAGTCTTTTTCTGGGTGCGCTCGCTGCCTTTGGTGAGATCTCAGGTCTTGCCTTACCAACGGCACGGTGGTTCTTCACAGTGAGCCGTGAAGTGCCTTTTTTGAAAATTTCCAGCAGTGAGTTCCCATGGTTCGGCTGGCTCTGCAGTGGGCTTCTCGTCATCAGCGGACTCATGATCATTATTCGCTCATTCACTTCGGGCCCGCAGAATCCAATCACCGCGCGGCGGATCAAGCGCTTTTGTGAAATTAAGCGCGGCTACTACTCACTCGTCATTCTATTGATACTAGGAGCCTTTGCTATGTTAGACCAAGTCATCGTGGGAAAGCGCGCACTCGCCGTGAACTACGACGGCAAGTGGACATTTCCCGCATTTCTCCCCAGTGATCTAAAAAATAAAAACTTTGGCGTCACCGACGCTACTGGCGAGGCACCTGCTGACTACCGCAAGCTCAAGCGACTGTGGCAGGACACTGGCGAAAATCGCGTCATCATGCCGCTCATTCCCTATGATCCAACGGGTGACACCTTGCCACCTCGCTCTAAGCCACTCATCCAGAGAAATGGAATTTACTACGAAGGTAGTAACCGATCCCCGCATTGGGGTTTGGTTGCGAAATATTATGACACCACCGAGGGGAAAATGCAGATTCGCTACACCCTGCGAAAAGGCCTCTTCAATGGCGCAGTCGATGGCTGGAATGTCGATGGGAAACCAGTTTACAGTGCTGAATACAAGGACGGCCAAATCATTTCAGAACACTACAATGGCATAGGCGATAAAGAAGAATTTCTCGCCCAAGAAGCCAGCGAACTCCGCGCTGTGAAATACCACCCAGCGCCACCAATTCTCGAGGAAGGAAACTGGCTTGGCACCACTTCCCAAGGCTATGATGTGCTCGCCTACCTCTACGGCGGACTCCAAGTAAATTTCAAAGCCGCGCTTATCTATCTGCCGATTGTCTATCTCATCGGCATCACACTTGGCATGATGATGGGTTACTTCGGCGGTTGGTTTGATATGGTTTCCCAACGACTTATTGAGGTTTTTTCTAATGTTCCGTTCCTTTTTATCGTCATCATTTTCTCGAGCATGGTTCCAGAGAAATTCAAAGGCCTACCGATTATTCTAACAATTCTCATCGTCTTTGGCTGGATGGGCATGACCTATCTGATGCGGACGGCTGCCTATCGTGATAAAGAACGAGATTACATCGCCGCCGCACGAATCCTCGGTGCTCGCACGCCACGAATTTTGTTCCGTCACCTTTTGCCCAACACCATCTCTATCATCGTCACACTCGTCCCATTCACGATGTCTGGCCTCGTTTCATCGCTCACCTCGCTGGACTACCTCGGCTTTGGTCTGCCGCCGGAATATGCCACATGGGGACGTTTGCTAAATGATGGGCTGTCTAACTTATCCGCGCCGTGGTTGGTGACATCGACCTTTGTCGTGCTCGTCAGCTTGCTCGTCCTCATCACCTTCATCGGCGAAGCCGTCCGCGAAGCCTTCGACCCGAAAAAATTCACCTATTATCGATGATAACCGCCGCCCATCTCGCCCCTTCAGGGCTTCAGGTTTTGGAGGATGTCTCACCCAGGGCGTTGCCCTGGGCTATTGCATTTCACCGCGTTGCGGCAAGGTGTTTTGCCATGAGAACAAGGCGTTATTCGACATCCCAAAGCGTCACCCAAAAATCTTCTGCTCCAACGGAGCAAAATGCGATAGCCCAGGGTAAGCGCAGCGCAACCCTGGGTCATGAATTGATCGAAGTTCCGAGCCCTGAAAGGGCGAAACTCTTTTCTCCCGCCCTGAAGGGGAACCATGCAATAGCCCAGGGCAACGCCCTGGGTGAGATATGTTTTAGTTATTCAAGCCCTGAAAGGACGGCATATTGCCGCGATGCTTTCTGATCACCATCCGCATGCCGCAATCCCTCTCACAAGTCTTGATTCACCTCGTCTTTTCCACCAAAGACCGAGCACCCGTGTTGGATGATGAAATTCGCGATGAACTTCACGCCTACATTGGCGGCATCGTCGATCATTTAAAAGGCAAGCTTCTTAAATCCGGCTCGGTCTCCGACCACATTCATCTCCTCATTTCCCAACCCCGCACGATTTCAGTCTCAGAGCTCGTGCAAGAAATTAAAACGGGATCGTCGAAATGGATCAAAACCAAAGGAGATCGCTTTGCAAATTTTCATTGGCAAGGTGGGTATGGCATCTTTTCGATTAGCCCGTCTCATTTCCCAGCACTAGAAAATTACATTGCCAATCAGGCCGAGCACCATCGCAAAGAAACATTCCAAGAAGAATACCGTCGGTTGTTGGGGAAATATAAAGTCAACTTTGATGAACGATATGTTTGGGACTAAACCGCATTCCGCCCCTTCAGGGCTCAATCTTTTATTCGGCCTCTTACCCAGGGCGATGCCCTGGGCTATTTCATTTTACCGCGTTGCGGTGGGGATTTGGCTTCACCGCGTTGTGGTTGGGAGTTGGTTTCACCACGTTGCGGTTGGGAGTTGGTTTCACCGCGTTGTGGTTGGGAGTTGGTTTTACCGCGTTGTGGTGAGGAGTTGGTTTTACCGCGTTGCGGTTGGGATTTGGTCTCACCGCGTTGTGGTTGGGATTTGGTTTCACCACGTTGCGGTTGGGATTTGGTTTTACCGCGTCGCGGTGGGGAGTTGGTTTTACCGCGTTGTGGTGGGGAGTTGGTCTCACCGCGTTGCGGTGGGGAGTTGGTTTCACTACGTTGCGGTTGGGAGTTGGTTTCACCACGTTGCGATATGGATCCGTTGTCGCCGTGTTGCGGCATTCACCTCTTCCGCCCCAAAGGGGCACCATGCAATAGCCCAAGGCACCGCCCTGGGTAGGATCAGATCTATTCATTTAGCCCTGAAAGGGCGAAACTCTTCTGATTTCACCACCTGCGCTATCTTCTCATTCCTGTTCGCTTTTCTCATGACTGGCTGCGGGCAAAAAACGAAGGAAGTTCCACGCAAGCTCGAATTCGACGCCTTCGTTCCAATCTACAATCGCTACATCGAGAATTGGCTGAAAACCCAACAAACCGAGACGGAAAAGGAAATTTCCAAAGTCACCGCCGACCTCGCCACTGCCGAAGGCGATTCGAAAACCGCACTCGAAACCAAAGCCAAAGCCCTCCAGCAAGATCAGGAAAAATGGAACTTCCGCCTCGGCCTTGGCCCCTATTTGAAGTTCGGAAACCTCTCAGAAATCCCCACCGATCTCGTCTGGGAAAATGGCTTAGACCAACCCGAAATCGGCGATCCTAAAGCAAAGAAAGGCGGAGTGCTGCGAACTTACATGACAGATTTCCCCCCAACGATTCGACAGATAGGACTGAACTCAAACAATGGATTTCGGAGTGAGCTTTATGACAATGTTGATATGTTACTCATCACTTATCATCGCGAAACCATGGAGCTGATGCCCGGCATCGCATCCGAATGGGCAGTTTCAAAAGATAAGCGAACGGTTTATTTCAAGATAGATTCTGACGCTTGTTATTCTGATGGCCGACCCGTTAGGGCGAGCGACTACTTACTGACTACTTATATCTTTTGCTCTGACTACTCGGGAGAACCGTTTCAAAAGCAATACTTCCGTGAGAACTTCGCTCAGTTTGTCGCCTACGATGATAAAACACTTTCCATATCCATGTCGGAGGCAAACTTCTTTGTTCCAATCATGGCGGGATGGACATGGCCATCTCATCCCGGATTCTATTCAGAGTATGGCCCTGATTACAGCGAGAGATATCAATGGAGATTTGTGCCAACAACAGGTGCTTACGAAGTCAGACCAGAAGATATTAAAAAGGGAGTATCGATTACTCAAACTCGAGTGAAAAACTGGTGGGCAAAAGATAAGAAATTTTATCGCTATCGTTTTAATCCAGACAAAATCATCCACACCGTCGTGCGCGATCCTTCCAAAGCTTTCGAGCTTTTTCGCGCGGGTGAAATCGATGTTCACGGATTAACTCGCCCAGAGCTTTGGTATGAAAAATCAGAGATTCCACCTGTCCACGATGGTTACATTGAGCGGGCTACATTTTATAATCGATACCCAGCACCAAGTCTTGGGCTCTATTTAAATGTGCTGAAACCACCTCTCGGAGATCTGAATGTTCGAGTCGGGATTCAACACGCAATGAACTGGGACAAGGTAAATGCAGTTTTGTTTCGTGGCGACTATAAGCGGAAGAACGCTTTAAACGAAGGATACGGACTTTTCAGTGATCCATCGATTATTTCGCGACCCTATTCGATTGAGCTGGCGAGAAAGGCATTTCGCGATGCGGGCTACACCGAAGATGATCGAGATGGGATCTTCAAAAAGCCTGACGGCACCCGGCTGGAAATAGGCGTGAACTATCCAGCCATGCCAAACCTCGAACGCATCTTTGCGATCCTGCGAGAAGAAGCTAAGGCCTGTGGTTTTGATCTGAGACTGGATGGATCTGAGCCGACGAGTTCCTATAAAAAGCAACAGGATAAGCAGCATCAGATTGGATTTGCAGTTTACGGCGGTAGCCCACCCGTTCCTGATTTTTATCAAATGCTTCATTCAAGCACCGCCGTTGATGAGAAAGGAAATCCAAAACCACAAACCAACAATTTGTTTGGTTGGGCACGTAAAGATACGGATTTTCTGAGTGAACAAGTGAGAACTGCCAGCACCGCTGAAGAAATCAAAGATGCCGCTTGGAAACTTCAAAACATTATTCACCACGAAGCATTCTTCGTCCCAGGCTACACGGTGGATTTCATCAGAATGGGTTCTTGGCGTTGGGTGAAATGGCCGGACTCAGAAAACACACGCTTCAGCCCACCAGTTGTTGCCGATCCTCTCGAAGCTCACGTTCTCTGGATCGATCAAGACATCCAAAAAGAAACCCTCGCCGCTCGCCGCGCAGGAAAAACATTTCCAGAGTCGAACCGAATTTTTGATGACTATCGCGAGCAACCCGCAGCGACGGAGGAGGTCAGCGAACCATGATTTCACAAACAGAAAACATCCTCGAAGTCGATCAACTGATCACTTCCTTCGAGACGGAGCGTGGCTTGCTGCGGGCCGTCGATCATGTCTCGTTCTCGGTGCCGGTAGGGAAAACGGTCGGTATTGTGGGTGAGTCCGGATGTGGAAAGAGTGTGACAGCCATGTCGATTGTTAGGCTCTTACCACAGCCGGCAGGTAAGATTCTCGGCGGTCATATTTATTTCAAAGGCCGCGATCTCGTAAAGGCGAATGACCGAGAAATCCGTGAGATGCGAGGCGACGAAATTGGAGTGATTTTCCAAGAGCCGATGGCGGCGTTAAATCCATTGCATCGCGTGGGTCGGCAAGTGGCTGAGGTCTTTCGCATTCATAAAAATCTTTCCAAGAAAGACGCATGGGCAGCGGCTACGGAGATGCTAGATCTCGTCCGTATCCCTGCCCCCGAAAAGCGGATGATGGATTATCCGCATCATCTATCAGGTGGGATGCGGCAGCGCGTTGGCATTGCCATCGCACTGGCTTGTCGTCCATCGCTACTCATCGCGGATGAGCCGACGACCGCGCTGGATGTGACGGTGCAGGCGCAGATCTTGGACCTCATGGAACGCATCCAATCCGAGATGGGAATGGCGATGATTTTGATCACCCACGATCTCGGTGTGATCGCGGAAACGTGTGATGAAGTGGTGGTCATGTATGCGGGTCGCGTCGTGGAGCGAGCGAACGCGGAAGAGCTATTTGCAAATCCACTTCATGCCTACACCAAGGGGTTGCTGAGCTCGATTCCCACACTTGAAATGCCATCAAAGTCAGTGCTAAAAACCATCCCCGGCATGGTTGCATCACTAGCGGATCATTCACACGGTTGTCGTTTTTGCCAACGCCTAGGCCGCACCACAGCAGGTTCGCGTGAGCGGCCTCGGCTTATTGAAGATTTACCCGGCCACTGGGTGGAAAATTGTCCAGAATGCACTGCGAACATCGAACATTGAACGCTAAACATCGAACATTGAAGTGAACAGAAATAAAAGGAGATGAAAGAGGAAGAAAAGCCAAGATATGATTTAGAGGAACGCTTGTTGAACTACGCGGTAGGCATCATTCATCTGACTCGAAAACTGTATGCCGATTACGCAGAAAGGCACATTGGAAACCAGCTTCTACGTTCTGGCTCTGCCCCTTTATCTCACCATGGCGAAGCTCAGGCTGCTGAGTCTCCTGCCGATTTTATCCACAAAATGCGTCTCGCATTAAAAGAACTTCGCGAGTCCGAACGTTGGATAAAGCTGATTGATCGAGCAGGATTAGTTTCTAAAGATTCGAATTTTCCACATATTCTCAACGAAACTGACCAACTTATCCGCATCTTCGTCACCGGCATCGCCACCGCCGAAAAACGCAGAAATTAATTTCCATCTTCTCTTACATCTCTTCACACCAATGTTCGATGTTTAGCGTTCAATGTTCGATGTTCCCATGACTCTCCTTTCCGTTAAAGATCTTTGCATACACTTTCCGGTTCGCAGTGGAGTTCTACTCAGGCAAACCGCTTCGGTGAAGGCTGTCGATGGTGTTTCGCTGGAAATTAAACCGGGAGAAACTCTAGGTCTTGTCGGTGAATCGGGTTGTGGAAAATCTTCACTTGGAAAAGCTATTGTTAGACTCATCAAGCCAACATCGGGCTCGATTCATTTTGAAAAAAACAATATCACCGATGCTAGACAGAGCGCCTTGCGGCCACTGCGCCGAGACTTCCAGATGATTTTCCAAGACCCTGGTGAATCGCTCGATCCGCGAATGAGTGTGCGCTCCATCATTGAAGAACCATTTATCATTCACAGACTTGGAAATCGTTCGGAGCGCACGCAATGGGTGAATGATTTGCTAGGCCGTGTCGGCTTACCTGCATCTTCTGCTGAACGTTACTCCTTTGAATTTTCTGGAGGTCAGCGTCAACGCATCGGCATCGCGCGTGCGCTTGCCTTGAAGCCAAAGTTCATTGTTTGTGACGAGCCAGTGTCCGCGTTAGATGTGTCAGTCCAATCGCAAATTCTAAACTTGTTAGTGGAACTTCAGCGAGACTTCGGGCTGTCTTACCTATTCATCGCGCACGACCTATCGGTGGTGAAGCATGTAAGTGATCGTGTGGCGGTGATGTATCTCGGGAAAATTGTAGAACTCGCGACTGCTGAGGAAATTTATAAAAATCCACGTCACGCTTATACCAAAGCGCTACTTTCCGCCATTCCATCTCATGATCCGAAGAGGAAACGGAAAAAAATCTTGCTAGAAGGAGATGTGCCATCGCCTATCAATCCACCAGCAGGCAGCGCGTTTGGCCACCGCATGGGCCACCCTCGTTACGATGAAACAGTCGGCATGGATCTTGCACTTGCGGAAATTTCTCCCGGTCATTGGGTGGCGGCGGACCCATGCTGCATTTCGCAAGAGGATTGGGAAATTCTACAGGAGCGAGCTTTGCTCAAATGAGGATCGAGATTGACTGTCGGGGCGCGGCAGACAAGCTGAACCTACGATGATTGCGCGATTAAGAGGTCGAGTGTTAGAGGCGTATCCGAACCGTCTAGTGGTGGATGTTCATGGTGTCGGTTATGAGGTGATCGTGCCGCTTTCCACGTTTGACCGACTCCACGCGGCGGAGGGACTGGAAGTGGATTTGCGGACGCATCTGCACATTCGGGAAACCGCGCACACGCTCTACGGCTTTGCCAGTGAGGAAGAGCGCGACGTTTTTCTGATGCTCATTGACCGCGTGAGCGGGATCGGCCCTTCGATTGCGATGGCGGTGCTGAGCGGGATGCCGGTCTCGCGATTTAAAAACTGCGTGGTAGCAGGAAATACGGCAGAACTATCACAAATTAAAGGACTTGGAAAAAAAACCGCCGAGCGAATTGTGCTCGAACTCAAGGACAAAGTCGGCGTCACCGACACATGGCAAGACGCTGCCGCGGGCGCGGTCACCGCATCTGCCGCCGATGCCGAGTTGGCTCTCATCGCGCTGGGATACAAGCAGGTGGACGCAAGAAAGGCGGTGCGAAAAGTCCTCGAGGCGGATCCTGCGTCTCCCGTCGAGGCCCTGATCCGGGGTGCTTTGCGTGCCTTGCAAGCGTGATTTTTGGCGACCATTCCCTCAAATCCGCGAGATTTTACCCGATAAACAAATTTTTTGAATAATTTCTCCTAGCGATGCTCTGATGTTCGGCTAATGTGCCCGACGTAATCCACAAACACACAACTAATAATAACACGATGAAAATGTTCCTCAGCGCTCTGTGCGCCTCATTCATGATCGCTCCGCTCTCGTTCGCCGCCGATTCCGGCATGGTCACAGATCAAGTGATCACCGCCGCTAAATGCGAATGCAAGACCTGCAAAGGCGATAAGTGCGCAGATTGCAAAGATTGCGATTGCTCCAAAGAAGCCGCCAAGCTCGCCGATTGCGGCAAGTGCAAGAAAGACGACGATTGCGATAAAGATAAAGAAAAGAAAGAAGGCACCCTCGCTGCTGGCTGTGAAAAAGACGGCGACTGCGACAAGGACAAGGAAAAGAAAGAAGGCACCATCGCTGGTGGCGGTTGCAAAAAAGACGGCGACTGCGACAAAGATAAGGACAAAGAAGAAGGCACCCTTGCTGGTGACTGCGGCAAGTGCAAAAAAGACGGCGAAGGCGACAAGAAAGAAGAAGGCACCATCGCCTAATTTTTCTCAACCTCTCCAACTACTATCAACTAGCCGCCGGATTCGCTCCGGCGGTTTTTTTGTGTCTGGGTTTCGGGCTCACTGCGAACACGACTGGAAATGCGCACCAGTTAGAAAAGCTCTGGCTTCGCCGACGAGGAAGAGCGAACCTGCGATGAGAATGGGAGCGTCGTGAGATTTTGCGGCGGCGAATGCGGATTGGAAGCTGGCGAATGATTCGTGGGGTGGTGCTCTGTCAGGCAAATAGCTGGCCAGTATTTCGGCGGAAACGGCGCGCGGTGTGTCCACTGGGCAGAGGAAAATTCTAGCAGCGAGTGGCGCAAGTGTTTTTAAAATGCCGGCGGTGTCTTTAGCCTCGACCGCGCTGAAGATGAGCGAAGTCTGAGTTTTCGGGAATGTGGATTCCCAGGTATCCGCTAGAACTTGGGCGGCGTGTGGATTGTGTGCACCATCCAAGATGATGCCGGGAAGGATTTCCTCAAAACGTCCGGGCCAGCAGACATTGGCCAAGCCATACCGGACGCTGTCGGTATTGAGCGGCAGTCCGGCACGATGCAAGACTGCCACGGCGAGTGCGGCGTTCCACTGTTGATGCACGCCGCGCAGAGCGATGCGGTATCCGGCCAAGGGTTCCTCGATAAATTCTAACGGAGACCGGGTTTCGTTGGCTTCTTTTTCTAGCACGAATCGAGCGGCAGCTTCCTGCGGCGCCGAAACCACCGGTTTGCCTGTGACGAAGATGCCGGCCTTTTCAGCAGCGATTTTTTCTAACGTATCGCCCAGCCACTGCATGTGATCCATGCCGATAGGCGTGATGCCGCAGACATCGGCTGGCACTGCGGTGGTGGCGTCGAGTTTGCCGCCCATGCCGGTTTCAAGAATGATCAGCTCGCACTCGCGCTCGCGGAACCAGCGCATCGCCAGTGCTAGCGTGATTTCAAAAAACGTTGGGTGAAACTCCATTTTCTCACAGATTTCGCGCAACTGGGTGAGCATCGCGGCGCAGGCGTCCTGCGGAATTTCCACGCCCGAGACTTTGATGCGCTCCCGGTAGTCGATCAAATGCGGGGAGGTGAATAATCCGCATCTCCAGCCAGTGGCGCGGACGATGCTCTCGATCATCGCACAAGTGCTGCCTTTTCCGTTAGTCCCGGCGACATGGATCACCTTCACGCCGTGTGCCGGATAGGCGAGAAATTCTTTGAGCAAGTGGCGCGGCCCCTCCAGACCGAGTTTGATCCCGAACATCTGGGTTGAGAACAACCAGTCGATGGCTTGCTGATAGTTCATGGTTTCATTTTTTAGTTAGATCCGCCAGATATCGAGGATTTCGCCTTTCTGGTAGAGATCTCGTGTTTCATTGATGACGCCGCGCGACAGCCAGCCGTGATTCCACTCCACCCAATGCGCGCGGCCAGGATTCATGAATGAGCCGGTGTTGAGAATCATGCGGCCGTCTTCTTGCCAGCAGCCTTGATGGTGGAAATGGCCAATGATGAGAACTTCCGCTTGGGGGAAATAGCGTGCGCAGAACTCCGCGCCGGAGCGAGCCTGGGTAAACCACGCTTGGATGATCTTGAGTGCGCGTTGTGGTGGCACCACCGCATCCCACGCCCGTTGCCACAATTGCTTGCCAGCCGAATGCTCGGTGGAACTCAATTCACGGGCAATCTCGCGGGCGACGCGCAGCCGCGCCTCGGCATCATGCTGCGCTGTGGGGTGTCTCCGCCATAATTCTAACACTCGCTCGCCGCCGACTAAAATTTCGCGTTTCCACGGCGAACCATCAAACAACAAAGCGTCGCCGTGCGTGATGACGATTTTCCCCTCGGCGAGTTCTAACCAGCCATTTCCTTGCCAACCGGGATCGTGGTTTCCCGATAGAAAAATCATTTCTGCGCCCTCTTCCGCGCAGAGTGAACGCAGCTCCCCTAACATTTCTGTCGAGCGTTCGCGAAATGTCACGGCGAGTTCCTGCCAAGTGTCACCATTGAAAACTATCGTGCCAGCCCCAGCAATCAGCGGGCGCAATGCAGCGACTGAGTTGATCCGCGAGACTTTGTGGCCTAAATGCAAATCTGATAGAATGCGGATCGGCTCTTTCACAGCGGCACCCGGCGTTGGCGCACCGCCTCGAACAAACAAACCCCTGTGGCGACTGAGACATTTAGACACTCGGTTTTTCCGGCCATCGGAATGGAGGCAAGAAAGTCGCAGTTCTCCTCGGTGAGGCGGCGCATGCCTTTTTCTTCAGCGCCCATCACCAGCGCCAACGGTCCCTTGAGATCGATTTCGTAGATCGACTTGGATTTGACGTGATCCGAGGTGCCAACTAACCAAACGCCAGCGGCTTTGAGTTTTTCCATCGTGCGTGCAAGATTGGTGACTTGCGCGAATGCCACATGATCCGCTGCGCCCACCGACACCCGGCGCACCGTTTCGGTGATGCCCACCGCTTTGTCCTTGGGCGCGACCACTGCGTGTACGCCCGCCGCATCCGCCGTGCGCAGGATCGCCCCGAGATTGTGAGGATCTTGCACGCAGTCGAGTATCAACAAAAATGGCACGGCCTGCTCGGCCACGATAGCCATCAAATCGTCTTCATCGAGAGAGGGTGTGATTTTCTCCACTGCCGGAGCATGGCGGTTTTCTCGCGCTTGTTTGCCATGTGCGCCCTGCGGACCAGAAAATCGAGACTTCATATGCGCGGCATCATGCACCGTGCCAGCCGAAAAAGTCCAGCACCGAGAAACCCCAACAACCGCGAGCTGATGCACGTCAAAACGCATTGAGATGCCTTTAAAACGCATCCTTTTCCGGGTCTCAGACTGGAATGAATCGATTAAAGAAATAAATGTCTTGATTTCATTTAAGCCGAAAAATAACATCGACGCATGTCAGCCATGTTCTGTTATCAATGTCAGGAAGCCGCCAAGGGAGAAGGATGCACGATCCGTGGAACTTGTGGAAAAACGCCCGATCTAGCAGCGCTGTTGGATCTGCTAGTATTCACTAGCAAAGGCGTGTCACTTGTTGCTAATGCCCTTGGGAAACAAGGATACCACACCCGTGCGGCGGATATTTTTGTGGTGGACTCACTTTTTATGAGCATCACCAATGCCAACTGGGATGAGCCACGCACACTCGATCAGATCCGTCTTGGCATTTCATTGCGCGAATCGATGTTAGCTCAACACAGTGGGGATGTTCTGCTTCCCGCACCTTTGCCATTGGCCGCGACATTCCAAACCACCGACGACGCGTCTCTCCGGGCACTTGCGCCCGCAGTTGGCGTTCTAACCACTGCTGATGAAGACATTCGCTCGTTGAGAGAATTGTTAATTTACGGGCTCAAAGGAACTGCTGCATATCTTGAACACGCGAGAAACCTCGGCCATGAAAGTGCAGAGGTGATCGAATTCCTCCATCGCGGCCTGGCGGCAACCACCGATGATTCGCTAGAAACGTCTGATCTGCTAACACTCGTGATGGAATGCGGGCGCCACGGCGTCACCGCGATGGCGCTGCTAGATGCCGCCAATACTGGCACTTACGGCCATCCCGAAATTTCAACGGTCGATATTGGCACGCGGAAAAACCCGGCAATTCTTGTTAGTGGTCACGATCTGCGCGATCTTCATGAACTGCTAGAGCAAAGCCTCGACTCGGGTGTGGACATCTACTCGCACGGCGAAATGTTGCCCGCTCATTATTATCCGGCTTTCAAAAAATTCCCGCATTTTGCTGGCAATTATGGCAATGCGTGGTGGCAACAGGACAGCGAGTTCGAATCGTTCAACGGTCCAATTCTGCTCACCACTAACTGCCTCGTCCCACCGCGGGAAAGTTATGCCAAGCGCCTCTTCACCACCGGCGCAGTGGGATTTGACGGATGCCCGCACATCCCCGAACGCCATACTCCGGAGCAGGTCAAAGATTTTTCTACAATCATCGCTCTAGCCAAACAACTCGAAGCCCCGACAGAAATCGAAACCGGCAGCATCACCGGCGGCTTTGCCCACCATCAGGTCATGGAACTTGCCGGCCCGATTCTCGAAGCGATCCAATCTGGTGCCATCCGGAAATTTGTCGTCATGGCCGGTTGTGATGGTCGCATGAAATCGCGTTCTTATTACACCGACTTCGCGAACGAACTTCCCGATGACACTGTGATTCTAACTGCTGGCTGTGCGAAATTCCGCTATAACAAATTACAACTATCAGACATCAACGGCATCCCTCGGGTGTTAGACGCTGGCCAATGCAACGATTCCTACTCGCTGGCGGTCATCGCGTTAAAACTCAAAGAAGTTCTCGGCCTTGATGACATCAACCAACTGCCAATTGCCTACAACATCGCGTGGTATGAGCAAAAAGCGGTGATAGTCCTGTTAGCCTTGCTCCACCTCGGCGTCAAAAACATCCACCTCGGCCCAACCTTGCCTGCTTTCCTGTCACCGAACGTCGCTCAAATTCTGATCGATACCTTCGGCATCGCTGGCATCGATACGGTTGAGAACGACATTGCGTCCATGGTGGGTCAACCTGCGCTCGCACTTACTAACTGATGCGAACGAAATTTTCTTCACAGACGAGTTAGGAATGCGGCAAAAGCTGGATGCAAATCCTGCTTTGCCAATCGACGGAAAGGCGCTAGGCTCCGCCCTTTCCCATGAATACGATCAATTCCTACAAGCAGCATGTCCTTTCCACCTACGGGCGTTTTCCGCTGGTCGCGGTGCGTGGTCTGGGCAGTCGGCTGTGGGATGAAAACGGGAAAAGTTACCTCGATTTCTGCACTGGTATCGCCGTGTGTTCGCTCGGCCATTGCCATCCGCGGTTGGTGGAGGCGATCCGCGAACAGGCGGGAAATTTGCTGCATTGTTCCAATCTCTATCACATTCCGCAGCAGGCGGAATTGGCAGACGAAATCAACACCCACCATGTGCAAATGCCCGGCAAGGTGTTCTTCTCGAACTCCGGCGCAGAAGCAAACGACGGCATCATCAAATCCGCGCGCCGCTTCGGCCACAAGCGCCCACAACCGGATGGCTCGCCGCGTTTCGAAGTCATCACTTTTACGCTTTCATTTCACGGCCGCACGCTCGGCTCAATGTCTGCCACAGGCCAAACCAAGATTCAGGAAGGCTTCGATCCGCTGTTGCCCGGCTTCCGCTATTTGCCTTACAACGATATCGCTGCGCTCGAAGCCGGCATCCGCCCGGAAACCGCTGCAATTCTGCTAGAGCCGATCCAAGGCGAGGGCGGGGTGAATTCAGCGACGCCAGAATTTTTGCGCGCTGTGGCCTCACTTTGCAAAAAACACGACCTGCTCTTGATGTTTGACGAGGTCCAGACTGGCTTCGGCCGTTGTGGCGACGCGATGGCATGGCGCATGATCGCCCCGGAAATCAAACCGGACGCGATCTCGTGGGCCAAGGGCATGGGCGGCGGCGTCCCGATCGGCGCATTTTGGCTGAGTGATCGCGCGCTCGACAGCGAGGGCACCGCACTTTCTTCATTGATGGGCCCCGGTTCACACGGCTCGACTTACGGCGGAAATCCGCTTGTCTGCGCGGCTTCGCTCGCCGTGCTTCAAGAAATCCGTGAGAAGGAACTGGCCGCGAACGCAATCCTGTTGGAAGTCCGCATTCGCGAAACGATCCGCTCATGGAATCTAGCAGCCATTACTGAAGTTCGTGGCAGCGGATTATTGTTAGGTGTTGGTCTCAATCCCACACTTATCCCGACACCCGAAGGAAAAACCGCGGCTCTCGTAGTCGTTCACAAGCTGATGGAACTCGGATTATTAGTTCCGCCAGCAGGTCCTAACACGATCCGCCTGTTGCCTCCGCTCAATGTCAGCGAAGACGAAATCGACGAGGCGCTGGAACTGGTGAAGAAAGCGATTAAAGAAAGCACTAAACCCGAAACGAAGAAGGCGTCACAGACCGCCGCTACAAACTCTATCAATTCATGAAACATCTCCTTTCGATTGAACAACTCAGCGCAGCAGAAATTGAAAACCTGCTAGAAAGCGCGGCGCATTTGAAATTGCAACGCGGCACAGACAGCACGCAGCTTGCGGGTCAGACATGGGCGTTGATTTTCACCAAGTCGTCCACCCGCACGCGCGTTTCGTTTGAAGTTGGCATCCGTGAACTCGGCGGATTTCCGATGTTTCTCTCAAAAAACGACATCCAACTCGGACGCGGCGAGCCGATCAAAGACACTGCGCGTGTGCTTGGACGCATGGTGCACGGTGCGATCATCCGCACGTTTGCCCAACAAGATGTGATCGATTTTTCGGATTTCTCAGGCATTCCAACCATCAACGCGCTCACCGATGACGAACATCCTTGCCAAATTCTAGCAGACCTACTGACCGTCAGGGAAAAACTCGGAACTTGGGAAGGAAAGAAAATCGCCTTCATCGGCGACGGGTTTTCTAACATGACTCGCTCGTGGATGTGGGCCGCCAAACGCCTTGGCTTTGAACTCGCCGTGGCCTCACCAGTTTCTTGCCAGCCACCAATGGAATTTCTATCAGCTTTGAACGCGTCAAATGTGATCATCACCTCCGATCCTCAATCCGCAGCGAAGGACGCGCATGTCATCAACACCGATGTTTGGCTTTCGATGGGCCAAGAGGATCAGAAGGACAAAGAGCGCGAATTCGCAGGGTTCGAGGTGAATGCAGAACTCCTAACTGCATCTGCGCCGGGGCACGTTGTGCTTCACTGTCTGCCTGCTTACCGTGGCAAGGAAATCAGCGCAGAAATTCTTGAACTCCACGCCGATTCGATTTTCCAACAGGCAGAAAACCGCCTCCACGCACAAAAGGCGGTTCTAGTTGCTCTGTGCCAGAGTTAAGCGGCGTGTTGTTGATGCGCTAACATGTGGATAGAGGTAGGAACGGGGTAAATCAATGCCTCGTTCCTGACTCTATCCGTTTCATCTTTTTGTCCTGCCGCCATCATAAGAATGATTTTACTGACTTGATCCTAGAAACCGCAGTTGAACCGGCGATACAGCTATTATTTCACCACGGATTAACGGATTTGAACGGATTTCACGGAAAAGATTTTGGTTTTTGATTCCACTTTGGTTTCCCCCATTGTGGTGGAGAAATACAAATTCATAACTCATTCATAATCCGTAAAATCCGTGCCATCCGTAGTTTCTACTGCTAATTATAGGTTGATTGTGCCCACCAGAACGACTATCGGTAGAAAGTTACAACCGATCAAAATCATGCAATGGAAAGGCAGAAGAGAAAGTGCGAATGTTGAAGACGCCCGTAGCGCAAGCTCCGGGGGCTCGGATGGTGGCGGCGGCCTTGGTCTGTTAGTGATGATCGGACGCATGTTTGGCATCAAAGGAATTCTCGCCGTGCTAGTGGTGGGTGGGGTGCTTTGGAAGATGGGAATCGTCGATCCAAGCATGTTGTTAGGAGGTGGTGCAGTCACTCAGTCGCAAGTGAGTCCAGAAGACGAGGAACGCATGCAATTCGTTAAGGTGGTGATGGCAGACACAGAAGACGTGTGGACTTCTGAGTTTGCTCGTCATGGAAAAAAATACGAACTCCCGATCATGCAGGTCTATCGTGGGCAGACGCGCACTGCATGTGGCACGGGCAACTCGGCGATGGGGCCGTTCTATTGTCCCGGCGACCGCATGGTTTATATCGACCTGAGTTTTTACGACGAACTCGCACGCACTTTCAATTCGCCAGGAGACTTCGCTCAGGCTTATGTCATTGCTCACGAAGTCGGCCACCACGTGCAGAAGCTGCTAGGAACATCTGATAAAGTAGCCGCGATGCAGGGTCGCCCGGAATACAACGAACACTCGGTGCGTCTCGAACTGCAAGCCGACTATTACGCCGGAGTGTGGGCGCACCACTCGCAGAAATATCTCGAACATGGAGATATCGAGGAAGCGATGCGTGCCGCTAACGCAATCGGCGACGATGCGATTCAGAAAAAAACGCAGGGGCGCGTGGTGCCGCATTCATTCACTCACGGTACTTCTGCGCAGCGGATGCGATGGTTCAACAAAGGTCTGCAAAGTGGAAAAATTGAGGGCGGCGATACGTTTTCGATGAGCTATCGAGATTTGTGAGCGGCAAACGAACCTATCAGATTTTCTCACCTTACTGCACTGGAGCGAACAGCCGAGCGGCGCGACACGCTGCGCGAAAGAAGAATGATTTCTCCGTAAAATCGGTTAGTTTCGCTTCTTTGGCATGACCAAAATCTACGTGAAGCATTTCTGTCACCTCTTTGACAAATTGTGCATCTGTCGAGAATGCAGTGATTTCGAAATTCAGGCGAAATGAACGGTTGTCGAGATTGGCCGTGCCGACTGCGGCGAGCCGTTGATCGATGAGCATGACTTTCTGATGGAGAAATCCACGATGATATAGGAACAAGCGGATGCCGAAGGGTAGAGATTGTTCGTAATAAGAAAACGCTGAGAGCCAAACTAACACTTGATCCGCGCGCTCTGGGATGAGGATGCGAATGTCCACCCCGCGGATTGCGGCGGCTTGCAACGCAGTGAGAACGCCTTCATCCGGCACGAAATAGGGCGATGCGATCCACAGCCGCTCGCGCGATGAGTTAGCGGCCTCGGCGACGATGAGTTGCCATGAATCTGCTGGGTCTGCCGGGCCAGTTGGAATGACCGCAGCGATCTGATCCGAGATTTCCGCTTGGGTGTCCCAGTGCAGTTCTGGAACTTGGTTAGATGCCCAAAACCAGTCTGCTAGAAAAACCATTTGCACCGCTTGCACCACTGGCCCGCGCATTTCCAAATGCGTATCCCGCCACTCACCAAAGCTCTGGCTGCGGCCGAGATATTCGTCTCCCACGTTCAGGCCGCCCAACAGCGCCGTTTGTCCATCGCTGATGACGATCTTGCGGTGGTTGCGGAAATTGAGTTGGAAGCGCGACCACCAATGTCGATTGATGCCAAATGAATGGCACTCGACTCCTGCCTCACGAAGTTCCCGAAGAAATTTCCTTGGCAGTTTGTGTGAACCAATTTCATCAAACAAAAAATAGACCTTCACCCCAGCCCTCGCCCGCTCGATGAGTGCCTGTTGGAACCGAATGCCTAACTGATCATTTTTGACGATGTAGAAATTCACACAGAGATAGCTTTTCGCAGTGGAAATAGCTTTGAAAATTCGTTCGAACGTTTCATCACCATCGATCAGCAGATCCAAACGATTGCCCCGAGTGAAGGGCAGCCCGCCGAGCGTTCTCGCAGCGCGCTCGAAGGCATTGTCATCTGGAATCTCGATTTCCAGTGCCCGCAGCCGCTCGTGCATCGACTCCGCAAGTTTGCCCAAGCGCTCATCTTGTTGTCGCCGCCCGCCGATATATCCAGAAAATCTCGTCCTGCCTAACAGCCAGTAGAATGGGATTGCCACGAAAGGAATCGTGATCAGAGAAATCACCCATGCAATCGTGCCCTGCGAGGTTCGCACGTGCATTAGCGCGTGCAGCATGTGCAATATTCCAATGACATAAAACACCAAGATCATCACAATTCCCACCCATGAATCCGCGTCAAAGTTATACCCGAACATGCCGCGACTCTATCATCGGGTTGTGTTGAAACAAGCTCTCATCCTGCATCTAGGTAAAGCAGCAATCTCCCGGCCCAGAAAAAACCTCAGGACCATCCGGTTTTATGAACCGTGGACTCCGATTATCGACTTACCGGGTTTGACGCCAGCTTCGTTCAGATTTCGATTTCGCCTTCGAAGACGAAATCCGCTGGACCGGTTAGAGTCACGTTTTGGAATGAACCGTCGGCGGTTTTTTCGAAGCCGATTTCCAAAGTATCTCCGCCTGCGACATCCACCTTGATTGGGGAGAGATAATCGGTTAGTAAGTGATGTATCAACGCGCACGCGACCATACCAGTGCCGCACGCCAGCGTTTCGTCTTCGACGCCGCGTTCGTAGGTGCGAATCGCGATATGGCTTGGCGCGATGGCAGTGGCAAAATTGGCATTCGCGCCTGCGGGTGCGAATGCTTCGTGCTGGCGGATCGCGCGGCCATGGGTGAAGACATCGACATTTTCTAACTCATCGATATCAGGAAGGAAAGCCACCACATGCGGAACGCCAGTGTTGATGAAATGCAGTTTGGCATCCAAGCCGGGAACGGTAGCGCTGGATTCAAGTTTGAGGTCTTTCGGAGCTGACATCGCGATGCGCACCTGATCGTCGATTAACTCCGCAGTGAGGATGCCAGCGATGGTTTCGAAGGTCACACGCTCGGCCATTTCCTCGCCGAGGTGCGCGGTGAAACGCCCGAAGCAGCGTGCGCCATTGCCACACATTTCCGCCTCACCGCCATCGGCATTGTAATAACGGAAACGGAAATCCGCGCCGTTTTCTGCTGGCTCCACAGCTAACAAGCCGTCCGCGCCGATGCCACGATGGCGGTCACAGAGTGCCTCGATGGTGCAGGCGTCGAGTTGGATCGAGAGGTCGCGGTTGTCGATGACGATGAAGTCATTGCCGGCGCCGTTCATTTTGTAAAAGTGGAGGAGCATGGGAAATAGAAGTGAGAGTGTTCTCTCGGGGACAAAGATTACGCGTGCGAAACTCTAGATTGCAAGTGTCAGGAATCACTCGGTGATGCCGAGTTTGATTTTCACCTTTTCGATTTCATCCGAAAGTTCACCCCAGCGCGAGAAGCTGTTTTCTAGGCCGACGGTGATTTTGGAGACAGCGTTGGTGACCTCGCGAAGTTTGTTAGGATCTTCAGTGGTTTCCTCACTGGTTAGACTGGTGGAGAGCGTGACTTGTGCGGCTTCGAGTTGGGCGATTTTTTCTTCGAGAGCAGCGAGTTCGTTTTCTAGCGGTTTGAGGTGTTTGCTACGCATTTCGCGAGCCATCGCTTCTTCGCGGCGTTGTTCTTTGCGGTTGCGAATGGGAGCGGAGGGCGATGAGCGTTGAGCGGATAAAGATGTGGGCGAGACGCCCACGCTCCGTGAGTCCTCGGAGATTTTTTCTAGATAATATGTGATATTTCCCGAGAACAAACGCGGCTGCTCGCCGGGGCGGAATTCGAGCGTTTTGGTAACCAACTCATCGAGAAACGAGCGGTTGTGCGAAACGATCAGCACGCTGCCCGGATAATCGATGAGCGCGCGCTGGAGTACGTCCTGCGATTGCATGTCGAGGTGGTTCGTCGGCTCGTCGAGAATTAGGAAATTCGCGGGGCGTAGCAACATACAAACTAACGCAACACGCGAGCGCTCGCCACCGGAAAGCACACCGACTTTTTTGAATACGTCATCACCACGGAACAAGAAACAGCCTAACAAATTCCGCGCGTGTGGTGCAGACTCGCGGGACGCAGCGGCCTCCACAGTTTCTAACACGGTGAGCGTCGGGTCGAGTTCGTCTGAGTGATTCTGCGAGAAAAACGAAGTCGCTACCTTGTGGCCGAACGCGTGTTTGCCGGCATCCGGGGCTTCCTGCGCAGTGATGAGTCGGCAGAAAGTTGATTTGCCTGCTCCGTTAGGTCCGACGATAGCAAACTTCTCGCCTTTGTTGATTTCGAAATCGAAGCCGCTGAACACATTGAGCGGGCCATAACTTTTTGAGACTGCTTCGAGTTTGGCGACCATGTGGCCGGAATTCGGCGGCGGTGGGAATTTAAAATTCATCACAGCGTCGTCCCGCTCGGGTGCCGGAATACGCTCGATTTTGGCGAGCATCTTAATGCGCGATTGGACCAGCGTTGCTTTGTTAGCAGAGGCGCGGAAGCGATCAATGAAGCGTTGGATCTCAGAGATTTCGCGCTGTTGGGATTCGTATTGTTTGAGTTGGGTTTCCTTGCGGATCACCGACTCACGTTCGAAGTAGGAAAAATTTCCTGCGTATTCCTCGGCGCGACCGTGAGCAAAGGCGATGGTGCGCGTGCACAAAGTGTCTAGCAGTCCACGGTCATGCGAAATTAACAGAATCGCGCCAGGATAGTTGATCAGATATTGCTCGACCCAAATCTGCGTGCCGATGTCGAGGTGATTGGTCGGCTCGTCTAGCAGCAGGACTTCAGGCTCTTGCAGAAACAACTTGGCCATCGCGATGCGCATCTGCCAGCCGCCAGAAAACTCCGAGCAATCCCGCGTGAAATCTTTTTCACGAAATCCAAGTCCTTTGAGCACCGATTCGATGCGCGGTTTCATCCGCGCCGGGTCGGTTGCGTCGAGCTGAAGTTCAAGCCCGCCGATTTCCTCTAACATTTCACCGTAAGGCGACGAGCGCGGATCGAGGTGATGGAGTTCGTGTGAAAGTCGGTCAATTTTCTCACGCAGCGCGAGAGTTTCACCGAAGGCTGACTCGGTTTCTTGCCACAGCGAACGGCCGCGGACGTGGATGCCTTCCTGCGGCAAGTAGCCGATGCGGGTGCCTTTTGGCGCACTGATTAGACCCGCGCTGGGCGGTTGGGTGCCGGCGATGCATTTCATCAGCGTTGATTTTCCCGCGCCGTTGTGGCCAGCGAATGCAATGCGCTCGCGCGGCTGCACGGAGAAGGAAAGGTCGTTAAAAAGGACGCGGGCGCCGAATTCAACGCGCAGTGACTGGACTGAGATCATCGGGCGCGGAGGATGCACGCCAAAACCCAGAGGTCAAGCCCACGTGCGCGGCAGGTCGGCTCATCAGGCAGCTCACCATTCGATGGGGCCGGATTATTACTCGCGATTTTCCAATCTCTCAGCCAGCTTTCCCACATAATCTCCAATCAGGATAGCATTCAAACCGCGCCGGGCAAACGGGGCATCGTCATGTGGCGCTCCGTTCCATTGGAGCAAGCTGATCGCAAATTCGATCTATTATTTTGGCAATCACAACCGCCTGCAGCACGTTTTTCGGCCGCGTGGGAACTCGTGCAAACCGCCTGGACCATGAAAGGCAGACCCGCTCATGAACTGCGACTTCAAAGAACTGCTCACCATTTTGTACGGCTGTCAGGTTGAATATCTGGTTTCAATACTCGCACGTGAGTTTTTGTGATAGCGCCAGAGGGCCGGGACGTTTCTCCGAAACGTCTGGTGGTGAGGGTGGCACCTAACGTTAGATGCCCGTTTTTTCACAAAACATCATGCACTGCAGCGCAGCGGCAAAGGCAAACTTTCCTGCTTTCCTTATTTTCTCTTTAAAATCGGATTCTGCGAATCACACAAAGCCAGCCTCACCTATCATAATATTAGGAAACAATGAACGGATTGACGACTTGAATGCCATCATAGACTTGGCCGTGATTTAGATCTTCGCTGAGAAGTTCGTTGCAGCGGGCGGCTTTTGCGGCAGCGAGGATTGCGGCATCCCAGTAGGAAATTTGAAAACGATCCTTCATGAGCAGGGCGGATTGCAGGACGGCAACTGTAGTTTCCTGAATGCGGAAACGGAGCCATTTTTGAATCAGCCGCGCTGCAAGGTCGTGCGGAAGAGCGTCAGGTCGGCGGGCGTGGGTGGCCTGCACATAAAATTCCTGCAAGACCTGCACAGACAAAACAAGATCTGTGGAACGCAGAATTTCCAGCGCTTTAGCGGCTTTGATCGGTTGTTTGGGACCTAAATCTAGCGAATAAAGCAGAATGTTGGTATCAATGAAGCGCATAGCGGCGGTGCAGTTCCTCGCGGCTCAGGTGATGAGAGGGATCAAGGCTGATGCCGCGAGCTTGGAGCTCGACGCGGAGTTCAAGTTCTTCACGCTCAAGGCGTTGAAATTCCGATTCCACTGAGTCACCACCGGAAAGACGGATCAGAAAAGTGCGGAACAAAGCGGAAATCGTACTCGATTGCTCGGCAGCTTTGATCCGCGCTAGGCGGTAAAGTTCGTCGTCCACACTGACCGTGATGTTTTTCATGACGAGGAGACAGTTTCACATTTTCACAGTTTTGGCAAGCCGCCAGCTTTCAATACTCGCGCTTGAGGAGGTAAGCGGCAATTTCTTCGAGGCGGGCGGCGTTGCGACCGAGCGGTTTGAGGGCGGCGAGCGCGGCGGCGGTGAGTTTGGCGGCTTCCTTGCGGGAGGCAGCTAGGCCGAGCACGGCGGGATAGGTCGCTTTTTCTACGGCCTGATCTTTGCCAGCGGTTTTGCCCAGCACTTCGGTGCTTTGGGTGACGTCCAGAATGTCGTCGATCACTTGGAAGGCGAGGCCGAGGTTCTGACCGAAGCGGGTGAGTGCGTCGAGTTTTGCCGAGGTTGCGTTGGCGGTCATTGCGCCGAGCCGCAGCGAGCTGGTGAGCAGGGCGGCGGTTTTGGCTTCGTGGATGCGGACGAGCTCGGCTTTGGTGAGTTTTTTTCCCTCGGATTCGAGGTCCATCACTTGTCCGCCGATGAGTTTTCGGCTGCCGCCGGTTTCCGCGAGTTCGGCGATGTATTCCCGGACGCCGTAACGTTTGGTGGCGGCGGTTTTCGCGAGCACAATAAAAGCTTCCGTGAGCAACGCATCGCCACAAAGAACGGCCATGGCCTCGCCATAAACCTTGTGGCAAGTCGGGCGACCGCGCCGCAAATCATCGTCGTCCATCGCCGGAAGATCGTCGTGGACCAGCGAGTAAGTGTGCATCAACTCCAGCGCACAGGCTGGGGCGAGCGCGGCAGAAATTTCACCGCCACAGGCTTCGGCGGCGGCAAGGCAAAGCACTGGGCGCAATCGTTTGCCGCCAGCAAAAACACAATAACGCATCGCCGCATGGATCGTCGCGGGCCGTGTTTTCGCCTTCGGCAAAAACACATCCATCGCCGCATCCACTTCAGCGGCTTTGGCGGCGAGGTAGCGTTTCAGTTCCATGATTGTGGATGATAGATGGGAATCCTCGATCTACAATCCAAGATCTTTTCAGAGAATCTCCGCGATTTGCACTGCGTTGAGGGCTGCGCCTTTGCGGACTTGGTCGCCCACCACCCAGATGTCGAGCGCATTGCCAAAAACCAGATTCTTGCGGATGCGGCCGACCAGGCAATCGTCTTTGCCAGTGGTGTCTAGCGGCACGGGGAAAATTTTGTTAGCTGGATCATCGATCACTTGAATTCCGGGTTTGCCCGCGAAGGCAGCGCGTGCGGCCGCGACATCCACCGGTTTTTCAAACTGCGCGGTGATCGAAACCGAGTGCGAACGATAGACTGGCACACGCACACATGTGCACGAAACCCGCAGATCTGGGAGATCGAGAATCTTGCGGCCTTCGTTGCCCATTTTGAGTTCTTCTTTGGTGTAGCCGTTTTCGGTGAAGGCATCCACTTGCGGGATCACGTTGAAGGCGATTTGGCGCGGATAGACTTTCGGCGTGAATGGCTGGCCGGCAGTGATGGCTTTCACTTGTTCTTCCAGTTCGATGATGCCCTGTGCACCGGAGCCGGACACTGCCTGATAGCTTGACGCGATGATCGACTTGAGGCCAAACGCTTCATGCAGCGGCGAGAGTGCCATCAACGAAATAATCGTCGTGCAGTTAGGGTTAGCGATGATGTTGCGCGGATGATTCTTCGCGGCTTGTGGATTGACTTCTGGGACCACCAGCGGCACATCCGCGTCCATCCGGAAAGCCGAGGAATTATCGATCACCACCGCGCCCGCTGCGGCAGCCGATGGGCCGAATTCGCGCGAAATATCGCCGCCTGCGCTGAAAAGGGCGATGTCCACTCCCTTGAATGAATCATGAGTCAGCTCCTCAATCGTAATTTCCTCACCACGGAAAATCATGCGTTTCCCAGCAGAGCGGGCGGAAGCTAACAGCTTCAACTTGCTGAGCGGAAAATTCCGCTGCTCGAGGCAAAGGAGCATTTCTATGCCGACGGCACCCGTCGCACCTACGATCGCTACATGTGGTAGATTCATTTTTTTGAGCCTGCATTGGTCGGCAGGCGGCGCAAGATAGCGACTTTCCGCTGAGTGGCAAACGATTCATTGAGGAAAATTTCCCGGGAAATACAGGACTTCACCCGACCATCAGGCCACCTGCATCATTAACGATGACCTCAAAGAATTCATCGGCGCCTCAGATATCTATCTCACGCCCTATCTCAACGAAGCACAAATCACCTCTGGAGCACTGGCATACGTCTTTGGTGCTGGCCGAGCCGTGGTTTCCACTCCGTATTGGCACGCCAAGGAATTGCTAGCCGAAGACTGCGGCGTGTTAGTTCCTTTCCGCGATTCCGTAGCCATCACCGAAGCGGTCTGCGGACTTCTAGATGATCCAGAACGCATGGAATCCATCCGCCGCAGGGCGTATGAAACCAGCCGTTCGACCATCTGGCCCGCCGTCGCCCGGAGATATCTCGAATCATTCAATCGCGCCAAATTCGACTACCGCAGCGCCGAGGAAAAATTATTCTCCAAATGGAAAAATGCCACTCGTCCGGGAAAACTTCCACCTGTCAGATTGGAACACATCACCCGCATGACGGATGCCACGGGCATCTTCCAACATGCGATCTACAATGTGCCGAACTATCATGAAGGCTATTGCACAGATGACAATGCCCGCGCTTTCATCCTTTGCAATTTCCTCGAAGAATCCGCGATGCCGCCGCCCAAGGAAAATGTTGATCTGTTAGCAACACGCTACATTGCATTTCTCGCCGCCGCTTATGATGAAACATCCGGCCGCTTCCGCAATTTCATGAACCACTCGCGCCAATGGCTCGAGACTTTTGGCAGCGAGGATAGCCATGGTCGCGCGCTCTGGTCGGTAGGATCAGGCTCGTCCCGATCCATCAATGAAGGCCACCGCAAACTCTCTAGCCACTTGTTTAAACGTGCGCTGCCCGCTGTCATATCATTCACATCTCCGCGTGCGTGGGCTTTCACTCTGCTAGGCATTCATGAATATGAACATGCCCATCCGCTAGATCAGGAAACGCAAGACATGCGCGCTGAACTCGTCGCTAGGTTGATCGCCCGTTGGCATGAATGCGCCGATAGCGAATGGTCGTGGTTCGAAAACAGCGTGACTTATGACAATGCCCGCCTTAGCCAAGCACTCATTCTCAGCGGCCATTCGGTGCCTGACTCTCAATCGTTAGAAATTGGCTTGAAAAGCCTGCGCTGGCTCGCCGAGAAACAAACCACACCCGCAGGCCATTTTCGACCGATCGGCAGCAATGGCTTTCACGAGAAAAATGGTAACCGCGCAGATTTCGACCAACAACCGGTCGAGGCTCAGGCCATGGTTTCCGCGTGTCTAGCAGCACATCGGATCACTCGCGACGCCTATTGGCAACGCGAGGCGAGACGCGTCTTCGAATGGTTTCTTGGGCGCAATGATTTGGGTCTGCCGCTTCACGATCCGGCATCTGGTGGATGTCGCGACGGCTTGCATCACAACCGGGTGAATGAAAATCAAGGCGCGGAGTCCACACTCGCATTTCAATTGGCACTCGCGGAAATGACCGTGGATGCGCATTCACTCACTCACCCGCCACACTCTAACTCATGAATCAAGTCATCCTTTGCCGCCACGGTCTCGCTCTCACCCCGGAAAGCTCGCGGGTCATCATCCGCCCATTTATTCCATCAGAAATTCAACGCATCACGACCATCATCGGCAGAGCGCTCATTCTAACTGAACCAGAAGTCGCTCACGAACTGGACGGCATTCGCTCGGAATTTGATACGCGGCATTTTAATATCGAAGGTCTATTGCTTCATCACTATCAAAAAGTCCTGCCCCACATTTTTACCGAACGCCCGCTTTCCCGAAATCGCCAATTGTTGATAGGTGCTTTATTTTCGGGCGAATACGCGCTGGAATCCGCAGCGCTTTTTAATCCCTCAATCGTCCCTCATCCAGATCAGACCGGCTTACCGGCAGGTGCCCTGCGTTTTGTAATGAGCCTGCGCGCCACTGGTGAAGGACACATCTCATCTATCGAGTTCCGCTCAGGAGTCATTTGCGCAGACGGACAAATAATGTTAGACTCGGTGTCGCGTTACCTTACAGTTCCAGAAATTCTGCCAAACCCTGACTACCGCAAGGAACGCTTCGTTTCCAAACTCTATGAAATGTGCGCGGACAGCGATTATTGCTCCACGGTGATGGAGCCTCTCGGAGAAATTTTCACTCTAAGCGATCTCCGTGCCGCCATCGCAGCCACCCGCAGAAAATTTCGCCCGAACACTCGCGAACTGACACGCACACTCGAACGCATTCAGTGGCTAGCAGATTCAAATTACGAACTGCGCTTTCCACCGCACCTCGCCATGAGCGAACGCATCATTTTCCCAGTCTCATCTAACGAAAGCAACGGCATTGAGGACGCACGTTTTGTGCGCTTCACCGAAGATGATGGCTCGATGATGTATTATGCCACTTACACCGCATACAACGGACGCTCGATCCTGCCACAATTCATCGAGACCCCAGATTTTCTCAATTTCCGCGTCCTCACACTCAATGGCGGGGCGGTCCAAAACAAAGGCATGGCCCTGTTTCCACGTCGAATCAATGGACAATACATGATGCTCTCACGCCAAGATGATGAAAATCTCTATCTGATGCGTTCTAGCAATCCACACCATTGGGAAGATCCGGTGCTATTGATGCGCCCAGCCCACATGTGGGAATCCGTCAAGATTGGCAACTGCGGTTCTCCAATCGAAACGGATGCTGGCTGGTTAGTTCTGACCCACGGCGTCGGCCCAATGCGGAAGTATTGCATCGGCGCAGCACTGCTAGATCTTGACGATCCCACCCGCGTGATCGGCAGACTCAGGCATCCACTGTTAGCTCCAGAAGGAAACGAACGCGAAGGCTATGTGCCGAATGTGGTTTACAGTTGTGGAGCGCTCATTCACGGCAGAACTTTGATTTTACCCTACGCCATGAGCGATAAAGCTTCGGAAGTCGTTAGCGTCTCACTGGATGCTCTTCTAGCAGAATTGAAGCAGTGATGAATCGCCAGCCGCGCGGCACGCTGGCTTACACGCTTGTCGGACCGCAGCGCAATGCGCAGAAACTCTGTCTGATAGATTTTTGTGACTCGGAGTTTCAAAAGTGAACGAGAGCGGGCATCCGAGTTTGGCTAGGAAGATTGCCTCCGGCCAACCTTCCGGCATGTCTGCTTCTGCGGCATGGAAAATCCAGCCCGGTCCACGCGGGATGTGGCCGTCGATTTCTGATCCTAATTCGGCTGAAAACCATGGTTTTACCGCCTTGATGATGTCAAGTGCGCGGCGCGGCTGGTCTTCACCAAGGTTGATTTCATAGAGATAGAAATCTGTAGCTTCCCAGTCTTCATGCAGCGAAAGGAACAACGCGGGAACCGGATGCGCATCGACCCATGCGGCATGAGCCTGCACTTCCGGTGTGAGTCGTTGCAAATAGTCGCGGTTCAAATCAATGCCGCTAGAATTCTCACGACTGCACGCTGCTAGACCGCCTGGATTTAGCGCTGGGCAAATGACCCAGTGAAAATCCGGCGTGAAAAACCCCTCGCTCATCAGATCTAACAGCGCCAGCGGACCCGCGGGTTCATCGCCGTGGATGCCAGATGATAGATATACTTTCGGGCCATGGCTCGGCTTCTCCCAGACCACTAACGGTCCATTTTCGGTTTCAGCTAGAATCTGTTTAAAAAAACCGTTATCTTCCGCTGCGTGTCCGAACGCTGGGAGAAAATCTGGCCAATTGAAACTGTGATGCATCGCGCGGATGCTGGATGAGCCGCCGCGCGATTGCAATCTTTGTGATTGCCGCGCCTCTTCCATTGACGCGAGGCTGCGCGCCCGCCATTCTCCGCGGCGATGACTCCGCTAGAAGCTCTCGTCGCACTCAATTCACTGCCCAAAATCGGACCGGTGCGGGTGCGCCGATTGTTGGAAGCCTTTGGAAATCCGGCGGCTATCTTGTCTGCTCCAAAGGAGCGTTTGATGCGGGTCGATAGCATCGGTGAGGAAACCGCAAGCATTCTTCACAGTTGGCAAGATCATGCAGATCCCAGTTCCGAGATTCTGGAAGCCGCGCAACGCGGTATATCTATCATTACCCAAGATGATGATGGCTATCCAGCGCCGCTGCGCAATGCCTATGATCCGCCATTGCTGTTATATGTTTGGGGAAAACTGGAGCCAAAAGACCGCCACGCGATCGGTGTGGTAGGATCACGACGCACCACCACATACGGCACGCAGAGCGCGAAAAAACTTTCCTATCAACTCGCACAGTCTGGCTTCACCATCATCTCTGGCCTCGCTCGTGGAATCGATACCGCAGCGCATGAGGCCGCCATCGCCGCTAACGGGCGGACCATCGCAGTAATCGGCTCGGGTCTTGGCAAACTCTATCCGCCGGAAAACCTCGGACTCGCAGAAAAAATTGCGAGCGGATTTGGCGCGGTGGTTTCTGAGTTTCCGCTCAACACACCACCGGACAAACAAACTTTTCCGATGCGCAACCGAATCGTCGCCGCATGGTGCCGCGCGCTGTTAGTGGTCGAGTGCCCGGCGTGGTCTGGCGCATTGATCACCGCAAATCTAGCATCAGAATATGGAAAACCCATTTTTGCTGTGCCCGGACCGATTGATAAACCAACCTCAGCCGGCTGCAACCAGCTCATCCGCGAGGGGGCGACATTGGTGGCGGATGCCAGTCATCTGATGGACGATCTGGGCGAACTGCCCTTCGCGCGCAAGGCCACGGCCACCGAAAAGCAGTTAGAGATCCCCGAGCTGCCAGAAGAAGAAGCTGCTGTTTTTGCGGTGCTTTCGAGCGATGAATCTCCGGTGGATCGCATCATCGAACGCTGCGGACTGCCTGCTCATGTCGTCACCGCCACGTTGATGAAACTCGAAATGCGCCGCTTGGTCCGCGCCCTGCCGGGATTTCGTTTTGCCAAACGTTGAAGCTGAAAACTTTTCCTCTTGCGCCCAGTGATTGCGTGCGGAATCTAGCAAGATGAAATATTTGATTTGCTGCATGACCGCTGCAGTTGCCTCGGCTATCCCGGTCCTAGCCGTGCCTCCTTCCAAGTTCGAAACTGCTTCTAGCAAGTCGAAGCCATCGATGGCCGAGGCGAAATATGTTAGTGAATCGCCGCTGCCCGAAGGTTGGCCGCAGCCTGGCCCATTCTACCAAGTGACGCGTAAAAACTATCCAGCTTATCGCGCGGCTATCACCGCTGACTCCAACTCGAACGGTGGATTCTGGCGGCTCTTCAAACACATCGAGAAAAACGAAATCCCGATGACTTCACCAGTAGAAATGAAAATGGATGATGCAGATCCCAGCGGCATGAAGATGGAGGAAATGTTGTTTCTCTATCAATCTCCCAAAGTTGGAAAAACGGGTGCCGACGGCGCGCAGATTGAAGTGAAGGATATGCCTGCGCTGCGCACTCTCAGTTATGCTTGGCAAGGCCCACGCGACAAAGCTGCCATCGCCCGTGCGCGGCAGGCCATTGATGCGGAACTAGCAAAAAATAAACTCAAGGCCACGGGATACCGCATTTTTGGTTATAACAGCCCGTTTATCCCACGCGGCAAACAAACCTTTGAATTGCAGGCTGTGCTCAGCGCGCGATGACCCGATAGATTGGGCCGCTATGATCGACGATGAACAATCCGCCGCCGTTGTCCTCTGCAAACGAAGCAACAAATTTGATCGTTCCACTTTCTGACTGAAGATCATCGGTGTGATCAGTAAAGTCCACGGCTTTGCCTGAATCCATGCGAAATGACCAGATCCGAGGGTTCTGATAATCTCCAAAAATATACCGTCCTTGCAGTTCCTTGACCGGCCCTCGATAGAGATAACCGCCAGTAACAGAAAATCCTTCCTTCGCGCCGCCGCCGTGTTTGTAAACATAGACTGGCTCGATTGCTCCACTGGGAGCCACGCCGCCAACTCCGTTAGTTGGTGTCGCCACAGCGCCCTCACGCAATCTCCAGCCATAGTTTGCACCGGCTCCTTTGCCAGCTGGCATGAAATGGATTTCCTCCCATTGATTCTGTCCTACATCGCCCATCCAGAAATCCCCGGTGATTCTATCAAACGAACAACGCCATGGATTGCGCACGCCGTAAGCCCAGATTTCGGGCTTCGCACCCGCTCGCTTGATGAACGGATTATCCGTCGGCACGGTGTATCCAGTCTTTCCGGAAACATCGATGCGCAAGATTTTTCCAAGCAGTGTTTCTAACGACTGACCGTAATTCTGGGGATCATTTCCCGAGCCGCCGTCACCGTTGCCGATGTAAAGCATTCCGTCTGGCCCGAAGCTGATCCAGCCGCCGTTGTGATTCTCGTATGGCTGTTTGAACTCCAGAATCACTTCACCAGCGGCGACATCAGTGGTCATTTGATTGCTAGAAGTGAAGCGGACGATCCGAGTAAAATGTTCCTTGTTAGTGAAGTTAACATAATATCGTCCGGATTTCATAAAGTCCGGTGCGAAGGCAAGCCCTAACAAACCTTCTTCATTGCCCGTGCGGCTCACTTGATTGCGGATGTCGAGAAACGGTTCCTTGCTGCGTTCTCCAGATTTCAAATCCACAATCCACACCTGCCCCGCCTGCTCCATGACCCAGAGTTTTTCCTTCGAGAGACGCGGCATTCCTGCCCAAACGGGTTTCTCAAAATCTGCGGCGACTTTTTCCAACCCGAGCTTAGCATCGCAGGAAATGGCCGTGGCGAGCAGGACGAATGGCAGGATGAATTTTTCGATCATGAGGCTGCAAATTAATCGGAATTCATCACAGGGCAAGATGGAATATCCAGAAGCAGGGGACGCTTTTATCCCGATAAACATCCCGCCTGAAACTTCCAAGTTTAGAAGGATAATGTTTAGCGGGTGTCCAGATAGTCTTTCATCAGGGTGTCATTCCTTCTGACTCACTTCACGATACCTTCAGAACTCAGTGTTCGACTTCAATTTCGTCTAATCAGCGAGCAAGTTCAATTCCGCCATATTGCGCCCCAACGGGCATACGCGTCAAGTTAAGCGAAAAACTCCCATGCTTCGTTGAAATTCCGACG
>ENA-OFCF01000153-OFCF01000153.1-metagenomes-genome-assembly--contig:-NODE-153-length-34114-cov-20.326757_pt1 | contig 34114 bp, 31 predicted proteins | sample MGYA00153387_OFCF01 | MGnify analysis MGYA00153387 | reverse complement strand
TGCACACCTCGACCAGCCCGCAGTACAGCATCATTGCCAGCTGCGATGTGGCTGCCGCCATGATGGAGCCGCCCGGGGGCACTGCGCTGGTGGAAGAGTCGATTGTGGAAGCGCTCGATTTCCGCCGCGCCATGCGCAAGGTGGACGACGAATTTGGTGACGACGACTGGTGGTTTGAAGTCTGGGGCCCCGAAAAGCTCGCCGAAGAAGGTGTGGGCCGTGCCGAGGACTGGATCATTCGCGGCAAGGACGCCACGCCCAAGTCCAAAGCCAAGAAAAAGAACGGTAAAGAGTTCGACAACTGGCATGGCTTTGGCGATCTGGCCGATGGCTTCAACATGCTGGACCCCATCAAGTCCACCATCGTGACGCCCGGTCTGGATCTGGATGGCGACTTTGCCGACACCGGCATTCCCGCCTCGATCGTGACCAAGTACCTGGCAGAGCATGGTGTGGTGGTGGAGAAGACGGGCCTGTACTCGTTCTTCATCATGTTTACCATTGGCATTACCAAGGGCCGCTGGAACACCATGCTCACTGCGCTGCAGCAGTTCAAGGACGACTACGACCGCAACCAGCCGCTCACGCGCATCCTGCCCGAGTTCTGCCAGCAGTTCCGCCGCTATGAGCGCATGGGCCTGCGCGATCTGTGCCAGCACGTGCACCAGATGTACGCCAAGTACGACATTGCGCGCCTGACCACCGAGATGTATCTGTCGGACCTCAAGCCCGCCATGAAGCCTTCGGATGCCTATGCACACATTGCCCAGCGCAAGACCGAGCGTGTAGAGATCGACCACCTGGTTGGCCGTACCACGGTGGGTCTGGTGACGCCTTACCCACCGGGCATTCCGCTGCTGATTCCCGGCGAAGTCTTCAACAAGAAGATCGTGGATTACTTGCTGTTTGCGCGTGACTTTGCCAAAGAGTGCCCGGGCTTTGAAACCGATATCCACGGTCTGGTGGAGATTACGGACGACAGCGGTGTCGTGCACTTTTACGCAGATTGCGTGGCAGAAGAAAAACCTGCGGCGGTCAAGCCCCGTGCACGTTCGCAAGTGCGCAAGCCAGCGGCCAAATCCACAGGTGCTGCGGCTAAATAAAGACTGACCAGCCCATCAAGGCTTCAGATTGAAGCCTTTAATAAAGAGAGCTGCTAACGCTTATGCTGCTTGGTTTTTAGATATAAAACTATCTGAAAACTATAGTGTGTAAGCGCTGGTAGCTCTCTTTTTATTGTTTCTGCTGCAGGGCAGTGTCACTGCGCACCCGCCAGTAGCGGGCAAACCTTGGCAGGCCACTGGGGTGGCTGCCGTTAAAACGGTAGGTGATGGTGCTGCCCATGGCGGGCGGCTGGGCGCGGTCGGCATCGCTCAAGCCACTGCCAATCTTGAAGCGCTGGCCGCTGGGCATTTGCACCAGTAGCGCACCTGTCATGCCCTGGTATTTGCCTTTGCCGGGCAGGTGGGCCACCACTACGGCCTCGGCATCTTCAAACAGTTTGAGCTTGATGAGGTCATCGCTGCGGCCTGCACGGTAAGGGCTGTCAGCGTGGCGCAGCATCAGCCCCTCAGCCCCGGCGGCGCTCACGGTGCGCAATTGCCGCATCAGCGCCTCATGGCTGGCAACCTGCCATTGCGCAGCAGCCTGCACCCAGTCCTTGCCGATGACTGCCACCAGTTTTTGCAGCGCTTGCTGGCGCTGTGCAAAGGGGCCGCTGTGCGCGGGCAGGTCAAACACCATGTAGCGCAGTGCGCGCCAGCCAGCCTCGTCTTTGCGGCCCTGGCCCACACTCGATTGCACGGCTGCAAACTGCTCACGCCCGGCCCACAGCTCGCCGTCCATGGGCTGTGCAGGCCAGTGCTGGGTAAACCATGCGGGCGCATCAATCGGCACACCCTGTCGGCTGCGCAGCTGCTTGCCATCCCAGTGGGCGCGAATGCCGTCGTATTTTTCGCTGACCCAATAGGCGCGTACATCGATGTCAGGGCGGTAGGTGTTGGCCAGCGTCAAATCACTGGCCAATGCCACGGTGGCGCAGGCTGCGGCAAACGCTGCACACAGCATGCGGCGCAGCACCATCCATGTGGACATGGCAGCTCCTTTCCGGTCTGACGTTGGGTATGGGTCTTGGTGTGGCTGCATTTCACCAAATTGGTGCTGCAGTGCCAAGCCCGGGCGTCAGATGGGCACAGGTGGCTAACCCTGTGCCCTGCAAGGAGCCGCCGTGCCGCGGCCCTAAATCACAATCTGGCTGCCCAGCTCCACCACGTTGCGGTGGGGCAGGTGCAGAAAGTCGGCCGCTGAGCCCGCGTTGCGGTACATCTGGGCAAACAGCTTTTCACGCCACAGGGCCATGCCATGGCCGCGCTGGGGCACGATGATGTCGCGCGAGAGGAAGTAGCTGGTTTCCATGATGGATGTGGACGGCAGCTCCCCCCGCTGTGTGAGCATGGACAGAGCGTTGGGCACGTGCGGGTCATCCATAAAGCCAAAGTGCAGCAGCACCTGCCAGCAGTCATGGCCCAGATCGTGCGCCGTGGCGCGGTGTGCAGGGGGAATGTGGGCCAGCTCATGGTGGCGCACCGTAACAAACACGTTGCGAGCGTGCAGCACCTTGTTGTGCTTGAGGTTGTGCAGCAAGGCGCTGGGCACCGTGCCCGATTGCGATGACAGAAAAACAGCTGTGCCTGCCACGCGCGTAACGCTGTCACGGCGCAGCATTTGCAAAAACTCGGCCAGTGACAGCGCATGCGGCTGCATGGCGCTTTGTACCAGCTGACGGCCTGTGTGCCAGGTGCGCATCAGCACAAACATGCCTGCACCAATGGCCAGGGGGAACCAGCCCCCATCAGGCAGCTTGATGAGGTTGGAGGCAAAAAAGCTCACATCCACGACCAGAAAGAACAGCGTTGCCGCAGCAGTTGGGAGCAGCGGGTACTTCCAGCCCCAGCGCACGACAAAGAACGTCAGCACCGTGGTGATCAGCATGTCCAGCGTTACGGCAATGCCGTAGGCTGCAGCCAGATCGCCAGACGACTGGAAAAAGATGACTGCCAGCGCAATACCGGCGCACAGGCCCCAGTTCACCAGAGGCAGGTAGATCTGGCCGGTATCGGTTTCGCTGGTATGCAGCACCTGCAGGCGCGGCAGATAGCCCAGCTGGATGACTTGTTTGGTCACGCTGAAGGCGCCGGTAATCAGGGCCTGAGACGCAATCACGGTGGCAGCTGTAGCCAGCACCACCAGGGGCAGCAGCATGGCGCGCGGTGCCATGGCAAAGAAGGGGTTGCTGACGGCATCGGGTTGTTGCAGCAGCAGCGCCCCCTGACCCAGGTAGTTGATCAGCAGCGCAGGCATGGCCACGCTGAACCAGGCCTGGCGAATGGGGCGTTTGCCAAAGTGGCCCAGATCGGCATACAAGGCCTCGGCACCCGTCACGCAAAGCACCACGGCACCCAGCAGCAAAAAGGCAGTGCCGGGTTCTTCGGCAATGAAAGCCAGCGCATAGTGGGGGCTGAGTGCCCACAAAATCTGGGGCCGCTGCACGATGTGCCAGATGCCCAGCGCGGCCAGACTCAGGAACCACAGCAGCATGATGGGCCCAAACCAGCGCCCAATCCCTGCGGTGCCGCGTTTTTGCACGGCAAACAGCACGAACAAGATGCCCAGCGTCAGCGGCAAAATGGCTGACGACAGGTTGGGCGAAATGACCGCCAGGCCTTCAACAGCCGAGAGCACCGAGATGGCAGGCGTAATGACACCATCGCCATAAAACAGGCAGGTGCCGAAAATGCCAATCGCCATCAGGTAGCGGCGCAGGCGAGGGTGCCCTTCTACAGCGTGCGCAGCCAGCGCCAGCATGGCCACCAGGCCCCCTTCGCCGCGGTTGTCAGCGCGCAGCACCAGGGTGACGTATTTGAGGGAAACAATGACCGTGACAGTCCACACTACCAGCGACAGTACGCCGTAGACGTGCTGGGTGGTGAGCGAGACGTGGCCGGAGTTAAAAACTTCCTTGAGAGCGTACAGAACACTGGTGCCTATGTCGCCATAGACGACGCCCAAAGCACCCAGCGTGAGGGCGGTAAACGATGATTTTGTAGATTGCACAAAAAAAGCAGGCAGCAACGATGAGCGCGATTGTGCGATGGCGGAAGCTGCGCGTCGATGCGTGTGCAAAGCTACGCTGTAGGCATGGACTAATGCTTGACGCCATCCAAAAACCTGAGCTCTTTTAAAAAAGGAGCGCTGCACACAGGCTGAATGGACGTCAAGCGACTAAAACATGGTGTTTACTGGGCAGTGAAGGTGCAGCGGCCAGCCCAGTGGGCTGGCTGCTTACTGGCGCTCAATCACGCCGCAGGCCAAACGTGCCCCCGCATTGCCAGTCGGCTGGGTCTGAAAGTCATCGGGGTTGGCGTGCACGATCAAGCCTTTGCCCAGAATGTCGCGCTCACCTTTGCCCAGTGCCAGTTGAGTGGACTCAAACTGCACGATGGCCAGGCCATTGGCATTGGCCCGCAGGCTGGGTAAGTCCCCCGCATGGCTGGCCGTTTGGCCATGCTTGCCGTGAGCGCTGGCTGCAGGGTTGAAGTGCCCGCCTGCGCTGGTGCCGTCGGGGCTGCTGCAATCGCCTTTTTCGTGGATGTGAAAGCCGTGCTCGGAATTGGGCTTGAGGCCACTGACCTGGCCCGATACCTTGACCACGCCGTGCTCGTGCTGGCTGAAGTGCACCTTGCCTGTGACCGCATTGCCTGCGGTGGGCTCAAGCTCTGCGGTGGCAGAAATGCCTTTGTAAGTGCCTGCACAACCGATCAGGGACGCAGCTGCAATACTGCCTAAAAAATATCGATAGAACATGGCAACCTCCGAGTTTGTTGGAATAGGGAAACAGGATTTGACTATGCAGGGTACAGCCCCTCGGGGCATGTCCACCCCGTCCGAGCTTTGCGTAATAGATTACCGCTTGTCACTGAATTTGCCCAGACGAGCTGTGGCTGTGTACGCACTCAGCTCAGCTCAGCTCAGTGAGGTGTCCATGATCATCATCAGCACAAAGCCCAGCATGAGTCCGCCGGTGGCATAGGTTTCATGGCCTTTGCGGTGTGATTCTGGAATGATTTCGTGGCTGATCACAAACAGCATGGCACCTGCAGCAAAGCCCAGACCCCAAGGCAAAATGCTCAAGGAGGTGCTGACAATGGCTGCACCCAGAACCGCCCCGACGGGTTCAATCAAGCCACTGAGCATGCCCAGCAGCACGGAAAGCTTGCGGCTGTAGCCTGCAGCGAGCAGGGCAACCGCTACCACCAGCCCCTCGGGCACGTCCTGAATGGCAATCCCTGTGGCCAGCGCATTGCCCGCCGCACTGCCGCTGGCGTAGCCAACGCCAATGGCCAGGCCTTCGGGCAGGTTGTGCAGGGCAATGGCAAACACAAACAGCCAGGTGCGCTGCAGTTTGCGCGCAGCATCTACATCCAGCCCCTCACGGCCTTTGATGAAGTGCTCATGGGGCAGCATCTTGTCCATGACCATCAGGGCCAGCGCGCCCAGCAAGATGGCAGAACCAATCACACCACCTGCCGCCCAGCCACTGCCCCCAAACATGCCCTGGCTGCGGACAGCCTCCAGCCCCGGCAAGATGAGTGAGAAAGCGCAGGCGGCCAGCATGACCCCGGCCCCGAAGCCAAAGAGAGTGTCTTGCGTGCGCTCGGACATGCGCTGCGACAGCATGACGGGCACTGTTCCCAGCGCTGTTGCAAGGGCTGCAGCAGAGCCACCAGCCAGTGCCTGCAGAACCACCGGATGGTTTTGTGCATAAACCCAGAATTGGTGGCACACAGCCCAGACGCCAACCATCATGATGGTCAGCCCGATCCACAGCCTGATGCTGTGACGCACCTCCACAGGCGAGCGCAGGCGTGGGTGCGAATCGTCAATGGCTGCGGGGTGTTTCTTCATGCACATGCTCTTTGAAGTAATGGTCGTACCTGCTTAGCCTTGTGGGGCATTTCGGGCGGCGGCAAAGCGACGGGAAACTTCGGCCCAGTCAATGACGTTGTAAAACGCGGCGATGTATTCGGGGCGACGATTTTGGTACTTGAGGTAGTAGGCGTGCTCCCACACGTCCAGCCCCAGTATGGGCGTAGAGCCCGAACCAATACCTTGCATGAGCGGGCTGTCCTGATTGCCACTGCTTTCAATCGCCAGGGTGCCTTGCGCGTTGACGACCAGCCACGCCCAGCCACTGCCAAAGCGCGTGAGCGCAGCCTGTGTGAATGCGGCCTTGAATGCGTCCATACCTCCCAGGTCTGCTTGTATGGCCTGGGCCAGTTGATCTGTCGGGCCTGCGTCACCCTGCCCAGCAGGGGTCATCACAGTCCAGAACAGGCTGTGGTTGGCGTGTCCGCCACCGTTGTTGCGCACAGCCGCGCGTATGCCTTCGGGCAGACGGGACAGGTCGGCAATCAGTTGCTCCACCGGTTCATCGGCATGGGCGGTGTCTTTCAGCGCTGCATTCAGGTTGTTGACATACGCCTGATGGTGTTTGGTGTAGTGAATCTCCATGGTTTGCGCATCAATATGCGGCTCCAGCGCGTCAAAGGCATACGGCAGTGTGGGCAGGGTGTGAAGGGTCATGTTGAAGCTTTCAGTCAGAGAGCATGGCCATCAGTGCAGATGGCTGGAGGGGAAACGAATGCTTGGTGTCGATGGTGCAAAGCAAGCACTGTCAGGTTGCCCGTGCTCGGGAGCACGCAAAGCGGCATCAATGCAGGTGCAGCTGCCGTAGCGGGAGTGCCACTGCAGCAGGGCAGCGTGGGTTTCGCGCATGTGGCGCAAGGCAGCCTGCTGCACCTCGGGGGCTGTGGCTGGAGCGCTTTGTATGCTGCGCAGCCCGATGTGTGCATCACACAGGTAATCCAGCGCGAGCACCAGTTGCTGACGCTGTTCCAGCAACTGGGCAACGTTATGGTGGCTCACCACCCAGGCAGCCATGCAGCGGTCAGGGTGTGCATACAGCATTGGACCGGTCAGAAGGCGTGCCGCCACCTGCAGTGCGTTGATCTGCAAAGCCATAGCGCTTTCTATCTTGCCGTGCTGGCTGAACTGCAGGGCGCGCCTTGCCAGCTGCTCCCAGGCGTGCAAAGTGCTGTCGTCCTGTGCAGTGTGCGGGTCCAAAGCGAGGAAAATGTTCGTGGCTTGCATATGCAGGCGGTTCTTGTGGAGTGCGGATGCCAAATCTTGCGCAGCATCAATTGATTGAGAATTATTATCATTCAATATTTATTCTGCTGCAGATAAAAAGACCAGAAAGTCATCGCAGGCATCTAAGGTGCAGGGCGTTTGTAAAAGCGATCAGCGGCTGATCAATGGGCCGCAGACGCAAAAAAGCCCCGCAGGCCTTGCAGACCCCCCGGGGCACCAGTGGCTTTATGTGCTGTCAGTTAATGCGGCAGCAGAGCCTGAGCACATCGAGTGAATGGCTTGCCTGCAGGTATTTCATGGAACACCAGACAGCTCGAGAAAAAGCCCTGCTCTGTGCGCTGTGGCAGACGTCAACGCTTGGGGGGTGTGTGTTCCAGCAATGATCCAGGCCCCGACATCCGGACCAAGCAAGCGGCATCAAGGAGTGTTTTACTGAGGTGCTCGCTGTACTTGAGAGGTGAGCTGATGATCAGAGTGCGAGCTGCGACTGGAGACAATGCTGTTGATCGCACCGAGGGTGAGCTCGCCCACGTGGGCATACGCCAGCTGGCCCTGGGCATCAAAGAAGTAGGTGCTCGGCAGACCCTGCGCGCCTAGAGTCTTCATGGCACTGGAAGTGGGGTCGAGCAGCACATGAGACAGATCCAAGCCTTGCGCTTGAAGAAAACGCACGACTTGCTCAGGTTTTTCACCTTGATTGACCATCACGAACACAGTGTCAGGGAATTTTTTCTGGGCTTGCTCAAACGCAGGCATTTCACGGCGGCAAGGTGGGCACCAGCTGGCCCACAGGTTCAGGACGACAGGCTTGCCCTTGAGGCTATGCAGTGCAGTGGGTTGACCAGTCAGCGACAGCAGCTCTAAGTCTGGCAAAGGTGCTGCTTGACGCTGCGCAGCTTCCAGGACAGCGCTGGCCAGGAACCAGGTAAGGATGCCCGCTGCAGCCCCCGTAAAAACCGCTTGGCGCAAGTCACGCTGCTTCATGGTCCGCCAGTACATGAATGCCAGCCCGGCAGCTACGCCAGCCCACCACAGGTAGCCGCCATCGCCAATCGCCAGCAAAGACATGGGAGATGACAAATATTCTTCGCTCCAGCGTGCAATGTGGGCCAGCCTTGCAGTGACGAGCCCCACAAGCAAACTGCTGTACACCAAGCTACCTGCTGACTTATAGCGTTCTGCAGAGGTTTTTCGTTTGGCGAGCACTCTTGCAATGAACCACCCGACCACAAATGCCGCTAAAACCATGAGAGGACGGATAGGAAGTGGACCAATGCTTGTCATGGTGTGCCTGCTGTATTGAGTTTTTCTAAGAAGCTGGCTGCACAGAGTTCATCCACCATGCGTAGAGCACAGCGTTCCCCGACATCAGGAGCAATCCGAATCAAGACTGGAACTGCTGCCCAGGCCAGCGCTTGCCCTTGAGCAAGGCAGCGTCTTGGGAGGTGTTGTGTGGAGCAGCGGGGCCAATGACTGGCATCTGCCGCAAACACGCTGAGACTTTGGAGCGGCCAAAGCTATTCTTTTTGATCATATGACAGCTGGCACACCACTGAGCAAAGAAGTCGATCAGTATTCATTGGTCTTGCAGCGGAGCTTCTTGCAACAGCTCTTTGGCATCCTGAACCCGTTTGGCAGGCCAACGACAGCCGCCAACGGCCAGAAGCAGCAGCCACATGTTTTCCTGTAGATGGCCACACCGCTTCTGAGCCTTTCCATAGGCAATGTCTGCCCCTTGGGGGTCAGTGCCGCACAGATGCCTTGATTAGCAGTTCTGTGATTCCGTCTGCATCAGTGTCGTCCGATGAACTCTCAGGGATTTGCGCTGCAGCGTCAGGCAGTGCAGGAAGTTTCCAGTTCTGCGACAAGCCTGCTTGCCTGCCATGTCCCTGCTTCATTAGCCCGTGAAGCAGCAGTTCGTAGAACTCCGAAAACGCTTCTTCCAGCGTCAGGCCGGTGCGCGCCAGAAACCGCGTGCGCCGGATACGCAATGCACCACCCATCAAAATTTCTGCGACCAAAATCGCATGGCGAGGGTGAAACACACCTTTTTCAACACCCCGCTGCACCAGGTGGGCTAGCCCTTGGCCGCGCTTTTCCTGATAGCTATCGAACAGCCTGCGGCCTTGACGCGAAGCGTCCAGGTCCTTCAGGAACGGAACACCAAGCAATGCCGACGCTCGTACACCGATATCGAGGTACTGCGTGATGATCTCCACAACGTCGCCGTCTTTGGATCTGAGCGCGTCACTCTCTAGCAGCAGCGAGTTGAGATACTGCTTTGCCACAACCAAAAAGAGATCTTCCTTCGTCTCTGCCACCGAATAGAGCCGGCTGCGCGAACAACTGAGGCGTCGAGCGATCTCGCCGACTGTCAGCTCCGAAACGCCCTCTACACGAAAGAGTTCAAAAAGGTCAGACAGAAACTCTTCCTGCGAGCGTCTTGAAGACATAAGTGGATTCCCTAGATTTGCTTGAAAACGGTACCAAGCCGATTGACTTGGTACTTTTAATTCACTCAAATGGTACCAATCAAACAGGATTGGTACCAAATGACTGATCGCCGACAGAGAGACATTTCGTCTCCAATTCATACCGCACCACAGGCGCCTGCGAACGGGAAATTATCAGGTCGCAGAATTGAAACCCACATCGGTGCGATTGTGCTGATTGCACTCGTACTGATCACGCTGGTCAACGTCGTAGTCCGCTATTTCACGGACCAGTCCTTCGCTTGGACCGAGGAAATCTCGGTGTTCCTGCTGCTGGCACTGACGCTTGCGGGATCCGCAGTCGCGTCTGCACGGGATGGCCACATCCGCATCGAATTTTTTTACGAACGCGCGACACCACGGGTTCGACGACTGCTGATCTGGTTGAGCATGCTGTGCACTCTGGCAATGTTTCTGCTGCTCACGGTGCTAATGGTACGTGCCGGTTGGCAGGAGTTCACCTTTGGTGAAACTACGACGGGACTTGGAGTCCCGCGATGGTGGTATACGGTTTGGCTCCCGCCATTGGCCCTCTTTGTGGTGGTACGAACTTGGCTGGCCGGCATCCAGCAGCTCAAGAGCTCACGCACCCCAGATTCCCTGTCGCATGAGGAGGTGCTCTGATGATCGGCACCATTTTGATCCTCGGCTTTGTCTTTCTGATGCTGGCGGGCGTTCCCATCGGCATCGCGATGGGCCTGAGCGGCACGATGGCCGTTGTAATGACCGGCGTTGAGATGCCCTGGTTCGGGCTGTTCACCGTTCAACAGAACTTTGAAGCAGGTATTGGTAAATATCCTTTACTGGCATTGCCTATGTTCGTACTGGTGGGTGCCGCCTTCGACAGGTCCGGGGTGGCCCAGCGGATGGTCAATTTCGCAACGGCTGTACTGGGCAGAGGCCCGGGAATGCTGCCGATCGTAGTCATCGTGGTGGCCATGATTTTGGGCGGCATCTCCGGCTCGGGCGCGGCGCTGGCGGCAGCCATTGGAAGCGTGATGGTCGGTGCAATGACCAAAGCCGGTTATCCGCGTGCGTTCTCAGCCACCGTGATCGGCTCGGCCACCGCCACTGACATTCTCATTCCGCCGTCACTGGCATTCGTGATCTACAGCATTCTGGTGCCAGGCGTTTCATTGCCCGAATTGTTCGCTGCAGGCCTGGTGCCAGGTGTCTTGGCAGGTCTGGCATTGATTGTTCCCGCATGGTGGATCTCCCGGCGGCAAGGATTTGGCAAAACCGAAGCGAAGGAGCCTCGCCCCCCGTTTTGGAAGAGCCTGCGCGAAGCCTGCTGGGGGCTGGTCACGCCCGTACTGATTCTGGGCGGAATGCGTGCTGGCTGGTTCACCCCCACTGAAGCCGCTGTCGTTGCAGCCGTCTATGTTCTTGGGATCGGGCTATTTATTCACCGAACTATCAACTGGGCCGATCTATACGACATCTTTTGCGAGGCGGCCGTGGTGTCCGCAGTCATTCTGGTGATTCTCGGGTTGGCAGGCATTTTCGCCTACTGCATTCAGACGCTGGGAATTGTTGACCCCATCGTGGCGTGGTTCTCCGCAAGCGGCTGGAGCAGCTTCCTCACGCTGATCGTGGTGCTCGTCGTGCTCAAGCTCGTGGGGATGTTCCTGGACGGTGTGTCCGTATTCATGGTGTTTCTGCCCTTGCTGGTTCCTCTGATCAAGCTGTTCGGCTGGGACCCGGTCTGGTTCGGTGTGCTGGTCACGATGGTGATCGCGCTGGGTCAGTTCACCCCGCCGCTCGCTGTCAATCTGCTCGTGGCCTGCCGATTGTCACAGGTGGCCGTGGAAGAAACGTTGCCCTGGGTGGGATGGTTCTTTCTGAGCTTCGTGCTGGCGATTGCTGCCGTTGTGTGCTGGCCTGGTTTGGCACTCTGGTTGCCCAGGGCCATCGGCTACTGAGCCCGCAGACAGACATTTTCTTTAAACCCACTAAGGAGACAAACCATGATTCAACGCCGACAGCTGCTACAGGCAGGTGCTTGCACCGCCGTCATCGGAATGCCTGCGCTGGCGCTCGCACAAACCAAATACCGTGCCGAGTACCGACTCTCGCTCGTTGTGGGGGCAGGAACAAACTGGCACTTTGCGGCCGAGCGATTTGCAAATCTGGTTCGAGAAAAAACACAGGGGCGTCTGAACTTCAAGCTCTACCCTGGCTCCTCGCTGGTGCAAGGCCAGCAGGACCGCGAACTGACGGCATTGCGCCAAGGGGTGATCGACATACTCGTCGGAACAACGGTGAATTGGTCGGGAACGGTCAAGGATTTTGCCTTGTTCAATCTTCCCGGTCTGATGCCCAACGACCGTGCCGTCGATGCTGTGCTTGCGTCGGATGCGCTCAACAAAGACTTCTATGAGGTGATCCGCCGCTCAGGCATGGAACCTCTGGCAAGCGGCGAATATGGTCCCATTCAGCTGATCAACGCCAAGCGCCGCGTAGCTGTACCTAATGACATCAAGGGCCTCAAGATCCGTGTCGTGGCAACCCCCATGCAGCAGCAAATCATGAGCGCCATGCACGCCAATCCGACCACGATGACGTTTGCCGATGCGCAACCCGCACTTGCCTCGGGAGCGATCGATGGACTCACTCTGACCCTCGAGCAGTTTGTTGCTTACAAGCTCAGCTCCCTGGGCCAAAAGCACATTGCCTACTGGAATCAATCTAATGAGCTCATTCACTTTCTCGTGGCCAACCCGGTTTGGAAAACATGGAGCGATCAGGACCAAAAGCTCGTCCGCGAGGCGGCCCAGGAGGCAGGCAAGGAGCTGACCCGGCGCGTGCGCGAGACAGTGGCGACCAATGAGCAAATGGTTGCTAAGCAAGGCGTTGACATTTACAAGCCGACCGCTCAGGAGCAGGCGCTGTGGAATGGCGCCACCCGCGAGGTTTACCAGCGCTGGAAGCAGCAGATCAACGCTCCGCTGGTGAGCAAGTTCGAACAAGTCGTGGCCCAGGCCATGCAGTCCTGAGTGCTTACGTGATTGACCCCAACACAAGGAGAGAGCAATGAGCAACGTAATCGTCGCCGGAGTCGGCATGACACCGTTTCGCAAGCCGGGTGATCACCCCCCCTACACGCAGATGGCGGCGAAGGCCGTGCGCGATGCCTTGGCGGATGCAGGCTTGGACTACGGTCAGGTACAGGAGGCGTTTGCCGGCCACGTCTATGGAGACTCCACAAGCGGGCAGGCCGCGCTGTACGAAGTGGGCATGACCGGCATACCCATCGTTAACGTGAACAACAACTGCTCCACTGGATCGACCGCTCTGTACTTGGCTCGCAGGGCGATCATGTCAGGGGCGGCAGACTGCGTATTGGCCGTGGGCTTCGAGCAAATGGCTCCAGGCGCACTTGGATCCCACTGGAACGATCGCAGCTCCCCACTCGCCAAGTTCGACGACGCTACAACCCGCTTCGCGGGCGAGAGCGAGCTGCCGATGGCCATCCGCTATTTTGCCAGTGCGGGGGCCGAGCATATGAAGCGCTACGGAACACCACTGGAGACGTTTGCCAAGGTCCGCGCCAAGGCCAGCCGCCATGCGGCGCGCAATCGTCTGGCGCTATTTCGCAAGGAGGTAAGTGCCCAGGACGTGCTCGACAGCCCAACAATTGCCGAGGGCGTCATGACGCGCCTGATGGCCTGCCCACCAACCTGCGGGGCGGCAGCAGCGGTACTGGTGAGCGAGGCGTTTGCCAAGCGCCACGGCATTGATACGCGCGTGCGCATCCTCTCTCAGGCGCTGACCACGGATCGCCCCGCAACGTTCGAATCTGGCTCCATGCTCGAGGTTGTCGGTTTTTCCATGACGCGTGAGGCAGCCCGCAAGGTCTATGAGGACGCAGGTATCGGGCCGCGCGATATCAATGTCTGCGAGCTGCACGACTGCTTTGCACAGAACGAGGTGATCAGCTACGAGGCGCTCGGGTTCTGCGAGGAAGGCGAGGTGCAGCGATTCGTGGATGACGGCCAGAACACCTATGGCGGTATGGTCGTCACCAATCCTTCCGGCGGCCTGCTGTCCAAGGGCCACCCACTGGGGGCGACGGGACTGGCCCAGTGCTTTGAACTGACCCAGCAGTTGCGAGGTAATGCCGAAGATCGACAGGTGCAGGGAGCACGCCTGGCGCTGCAGCACAACGCCGGCATTGGCGGCGCCATCGTGGTGACCCTCTATGGCCGTCACGACTGAGGTGCAACGATGACACACGCGCACTCTCTCGATCGCGGGCTGCTCATCGACAAGGATGCAGCCTGTCTGGTGCAAGGCAAGCAACAGTGGACCTATGCAGACGTGGCACGCCACAGCTACCGGCTCGCGCGCAAGCTCAAGGAGGCCGGTTATGAGCCTGGAACCAAGGCATCTATCCTCAGCCGCAACAGCGCCGCTGCGTTCATGTGCGTTTTTGGCATTGCACGGGCGGGGCTGACTTGGGTGCCAGCCAATCCCAAGCTCAACGAGGAGGACAACGCATACCTCCTGAACTTCATGGATTGCGAGCTGCTGATCTTCCACAGCGATCTAGCGGATATGGTTCGCTCACTGCAAAGGCAGTTGCCCAAGCTGACACTGTGGCTCTGCCTGGATCGGCAACTTCCGGATTTTTTGTCCCTCGAGGACTGGCTTGGTGACGTCAGTGCGGAGCCTATCGACGCCTTTCATGACCCCGACGCCGTCGCAATCATCGCACCGACAGGAGGCACGACGGGGCGCTCTAAGGGCGTGCAGCTCACCCAGCGCAATGTGAACGTCTTTATGGCGTCTCATCTGATGAGCCTGCACTATCCGCATTCCGAGCGCCCTGTGAACCTGGCCGCCGCACCGCTCACACACGCAGCGGGCTTCGCTGCGCTACCGACCGTGGCGCGGGGTGGCAAGGTCGTGGTGTTGGAGTCGCCCGATCCAGCGTCTTTGCTCGACACCATCGAGGAACACCGAGTCACGGAGCTGTTTTTACCTCCGACCGTGATCTACCGGCTGCTTGCCACGCCCGGCGTGGAGACACGAGACTATTCCAGCATGCGGTACTTCATCTACGCGGCAGCGCCCATGGCCGTGGAAAAGCTCAAGCAGGCCATCCAGGTTTTTGGTCCTTGCATGACCCAGGTATTCGGTCAGGCTGAAGCCCCCATGATGTGCACCTACCTCGCACCGGACGAGCATCTACAGGATGGAGCCCTGGCACCCGACGATGTGCTTTCGAGTTGCGGTCATCCGACACCCCTCGTGCAGATCTGCATTCTGGACGATGACAATCAGCGCTTGCCAGTGGGCGCGCGCGGTGAAATCTGCGTGCGAGGCGACCTTGTGACGCCGGGTTATTACAAGCAGCCTGATGTGACAGCCAAGACAATCGTAGATGGCTGGCTGCATACCGGTGACGTAGGCTTCATCGACAAACAGGGCCGAGTTCATATCTGCGACCGCAAGAAGGACATGGTCATCTCAGGTGGATTCAACATCTACCCTCAGGAGATCGAGCAAGTGCTTTGGTCGCATCCCAGCGTAGAGGATTGCGCAGTCATCGGTGTTCCTGATGACGATTGGGGAGAGGCGGTGAAAGCTGTCGTGGAACTCAAAACGCACGCACGGGTCACGGCAGCTGAACTCATGGCCCTTTGCAAGGATCGGCTGGGATCTCTCAAGACGCCCAAGTCCGTTGACTTCATTGACCAATTACCTCGAAGCCCCAATGGCAAAGTGCTCAAACGGGATCTCAGAGCCACATATTGGGTTGGCCATTCCAAGGCCATCTAAACTGGCGTCGCTCGTGTCCCTGTGCTGACGGGCTGAAATGCACATTGACCCGAGCGACAGCACTACGATGCCTCGACTACTGAATCTGACGGCTCAAATGTGATTGATGAGAGCTATTTCGCATCCATGCATTAAATAATGCGGCAACGCAGTCCTGTAAACGGCCTCAATTAAGAATGCAGTGGGCGCATGACTTGTTCATGAAACGTGATAGCCAACTTCCAACAACCCATCGGGCGGCAGTTGACAGACACTGTCGGCGGCTCCCTTAAAACCCGTCGTTGGGCAAGTGCCGGCCTTGTTGATGCAATGACCGCTATACAGCCGTGGCCGATAGGTTGTGAGGCAGCCCTGAACAGCAGCCACCGCTGCACAGCAGACATGTGCTGCCGATGGCCGAACGACAGAAACGGGTTGACCTGAGGCTCTTGTCATCGAGCCACAACCAGCCGTTAGCCATTCCGCCAGCAAACGCACTGAGGTGGGCCCCAGTGGCGCAGCCCTATGACTTCTTGCGTCGCGTTTCTGGAAGAAAGGCGGTCGCAATGCCAAGCAGAGGCAGAAAAGAGGTCACGCCATAGACCCACACGATGCCGTGGATGTCTGCCAGGTCACCGAGTGCGGCTGCGCCAATGCCGCCGACCCCGAACATCAGTCCAAACATCAGCCCGGATACGAGTCCCACCCGACCGGGTACGGCCTCCTGTGCATAAACCACCAGAGCGGCAAAAGCGGAAGACATCACCAGGCCGATAACGATGGCGAGGATGCCTGTCCAGACCAGGCCAACGTGCGGTAAAGCGAGTGCGAACGGGGCAACACCAAGGAACGATATCCAAATGACGGCCTTACGGCCAATCCGGTCTCCAACAGGTCCGCCGGCGAAAGTACCGGCGGCTACTGAGGCCAGGAACATGAAGAGAAATAGCTGGCTGGACTGGACGCTGAGCTCAAAGCGCTCGATCAGGTAGAAGGTGAAGTAGTTGGTGAATGATGCGATGTAGACAAACTTTGCAAACATCAGCACGCAGATGACGGACACCGCACGTATTACGCCAGCGCGGTCCAGTCCCTCGCCGTGGCTTTTTGACAGAGCCTTGGCTTGGGCTGTTCCGTGCTGACGTACCCAAATTGTGAGTCTATATAGAACGAAGATAGCAACCAGAGCAACCACCATGAACCAGGCCACTGCGGGCTGTCCATAGGGGATGACGATGGCTGCGGTCAGCAGGGGACCTATGGCCGAGCCGGTGTTGCCGCCCACCTGAAAGGTCGATTGTGCGGTGCCAAAGCGTCCACCCGACGCCAGCCGGGCAATGCGAGAGGCCTCCGGGTGAAAAGTCGCAGAGCCGACACCCACCACCGCCGCTGCGATCAAAAGCATCTCGTAGGTGCTGGCTGTTGCCAGGAGTGCGATTCCGATGAATGTCATGCCCATGCCTGATGGCAGCAGGTAGGGCTTGGGATGCTTGTCTGTGTACAGGCCGATCCAGGGCTGCAGTAGCGAAGCCGTCACTTGATAGACCAGGGCGATGATTCCGATCTGCCCAAAGCTCAAGGCAAAACTTTGCTTGAGCATAGGGAAGATAGAAGGCAGCATGGCCTGGATCATGTCGTTGAGAAGGTGGGCAAAGGCAGCGCCACCCACAATAGGCAGGAGAAAGCCTTGCGGCTTAGCTTCAGGAGTCACCACTGGAGTTGCATCCGAGGAAGTGATAGTTGCGGTTTGAACGGTCATTGAGATACGGGGCAGGGCGATGGAGCTGATCTGTTAAGAGGCAGAGCTTTGAGATTACGGGTTTGCTAATTGGCTGTCGCGCGCTCATCTGCCAATACCTGTAGAGTTTCTGCCATGACCCCGCATCCATCCCATAAGCACAAGCAGTACGACGACATGGCCTGGCCGGTCGTGGTCATGGAAAACAGGTGGCCGGCAGGTATGTCCACGGGCTGGCATTTCCATCCCAAGGGGCAGCTTCTCTACGCTACTGAGGGGGTGATGATCGTACACACCGATGCCGGGTCCTGGATTGTTCCGCCCAACCGAGCGCTCTGGATGACCACAGGCCTGAGGCATAACGTCACAATGGTTGGTGATGTGTTGATGCGCACGGCGTATATCGATGTTGAGAAGGTCTTGATCTTGCCGGGGGAGAGCAGCGTCATCAACGTCTCTCCTTTGCTGCGCGAACTGCTCGTGGAGGCAGTTGGCATTAATTTTCGCGTCGAACCGAAGGGCCGTGACGCACGGCTTCTCGAATTGCTGATTGATGAGATTCGCGTCTCAACGACCTTGCCGCTGCACCTGCCAATGCCCAGTCACGAGCGGCTTCGTACCATCTGCGACAAGCTCTGTGCAAACCCATCGAATTCCTTCAGCGCTGCCCAATGGGCAGCATCGATTCATGTCGCAGAGCGAACGTTGCACCGGTTATTTATGAAAGAAACCGGCATGACTTTTGCCCAATGGCGCGAGCAGGCCAGGTTGGTTCACGCGCTGCGTGGGATTGCTGCGGGTGACAAGGTGATCAATGTGGCGCTTGACTGCGGTTATGGCAGTGCCAGCTCTTTTGCCGCTATGTTTCGCCGATATTTTGGGGCCTCGCCTTCGAGCTTCTATCAGTAACAGTGCCAAGTTAAAAAGTTGTCACTTGGGTGTGTACTGTTGACGAACTGGCATCTGCTAATTGGCAGCTGTTAATTGGCCTCTGTTTATAGGCTGCAACTGTCCAGATCCAGGAGCGATTAAGTCCTGGCCACAAGGTCTGTGCACGCCTGAGCTAGCTAGATTGCAGCCTGCTCTTCGTGGTCTTTGGTAAAGGTCGATCAGGTACTCTTATGTGAATAAATGATTGAAAACAGCCATGCATACCCACTTCACGCGTGGGATGCGGATATTTGATCTATCTGCATTGAAGTTGCAGCCTCTTGGCATATCCAGTCCATGAAAGCTTTCACCTCTGGCCGTGTAGCCGCACCGGGGCGAGTTACCAAGTAGTAAGCAAATCTCGCAGGCCAGGGCTTATCCAGAACCTGCACAAGTCGTCCCGCTTCAATCTCGCTGCGGGCATAGGCTTGCGCAACCAGTGCTAAACCTTGTCCGGCCTCCGCAGCCCGGATGAGTAGAAATTCATCTTCAAATGCACTGCCACGTTCGGCTCGTGGGTCTTCGTGTACGCCATGCGCGTTGAGCCAAAGCGCCCAATCAGCACGGTCACTGTCGTGGAGTAGTGGAAAGCGCAGGCAGTCGGCAGCATCTGTGATCGATTCTTGCTGATCTTTCAAAAAAGCAGGAGATGCAACGGGTACCAGTACCGGCGCCATTAGGTGCATGACATCAAGGCCGGGATAGTTGCCCAGCCCATGGCGCAGTGCAATATCTACACGAGCTCGTCGCAAATCCACCAGCTCAGAGGTGGCTTCCACGCGCACTTCTATATCAGGGTTATGTTGCTTGAAGCGTCCTAGTCGAGGAACTAGCCAGGAAGCCGCAAATGTAGCCACGGTACTGACCGTGAGGCTTTTTCTGCTTGTAGTGGCTTCCAAGGTGTCCACGGCCTTGTCAATTTGCAGGAATGCCTCCAACAGCTTGGGGTGGACGCTTGCACCGGCTTTGGTAAGACGCATACCCAGACGTTCGCGCTCCAGCAGGACTACGCCCAGCCTGTCTTCCAGTAATCGAATCTGTTGGCTGACCGCCCCGGGAGTGACGTGCAATGCCTGGGCTGCGGCCTTGACGCTTCCGCGCTGTCCGACTTCGACAAACGTGCGCAGAGCTTGTAATGGGTATGTCATGCTGAATTTAGTTTTGCTAAATACAAAAGGTAGAAATCATCGCTTTTCTAACCATTAAATAAGAAGAAAAATGTGAACTGTCGATTAATTTCTAATTTAGTTTATCTAAAAAATGTTGCATCTTTATACCGACAGTTCTCCGAATGGTTTCAAGGTAACCATTGCGCTTGAAGAGCTTTCATTGCCGTACAGCCTTCACCACGTGCGTATCGATGAAGGCGATCATCAACAACCTGACTTTCTTGCCCTGAATCCGCATGGCCGCATTCCGGTGCTCACGGATAGCGATACAGGCGTTGTTCTTTTCGAGTCGGCAGCCATCTTGCTTTACCTGTCAGAAAGGACGGGGAAACTGCTGCCTCAGAACGCACGCGCACGCTGGGAGGCCATCAAGTGGTTGCAGTTCCATGCGTCCAGCGTTGGCCCGCTGCTGGGTCAGCGTGTGTACTTTGAGCTGTTTGCAAATGCGCCTATTGCAGAGGCTATAGACCGCTATCGAAACCTCACGCAAGAGATGTTTGCAGTGCTAGACCGTCTGCTGGCCAATCGCCCCTATCTGGCAGGGGAGGACTATTCGATTGCAGATATCGCTCATTTTGGCTGGATGCACATTGCACAAATCGTCCATTTCGACTTCAGTCAGTACCGTCACTTGAGTGCATGGTATGCGCGCATCGGGGCTCGAGCCGCAGTGCAAAAGGGCATCACGCTGCCAGCACCGGCAACTGGCGCATGAACATCAATCAGACCTATCCAGAAATGACCAATTCACATTTTTCTGCGCGCACGCGTGGCGCGCCCTGTGCCGCTTTTTATGCACACCCGGGCTACACACGCATGTTCGCTGCGGATCGGCTGACTGTGGGAATCTTCTTGCCGTTGCGAAGCTACCAAGGAGACATGGCTGTGCTTGCGGGTCAGGCGCATCTGGTCACTGAAATCGATAGACATGGTTTTGCCGCAGTGTGGGTGCGAGATGTACCTTTGTTTGATCCATCTTTTGGAGATGCGGGACAGGTTTTTGACCCGTTCACCTACCTTGCTTTCCTGGCTGCAAACACCAAGCATGTGGCTTTGGCAACAGGTAGTGCCGTCATCTCTTTGCGTCATCCCATTGACTTGGCGAAAGCAGCTGCCACGATTGATCAGTTGTCTGGTGGGCGCTTGGTGATGGGTGTGGCCTCGGGTGACAGGCCTATGGAGTTTCCCGCGTATGGACTTGAGCATGCTGCCAGGGCCGATCGATTTGCTCAGGCGCTCTCCTATATGCGGCAACTGACACAGACCGGGCTTTTGTCCATTGATTCCCCGCTAGGGCACTTCAAGGGGGCAGAGTTCTTGCCAAAACCTGTGGCAGGGTCCATACCGCTGGTTGTCACGGGTTCATCAGGTCAATCTCTGTCCTGGATTGCAGAGCACGCAGACGGCTGGTTAACTTACCCCAATGAGACGCATACCCCGAGAGGGCCGCAACATTTGGCGGAAAAAATTCGTGCTTGGCGAAACCTCATTGCAGATGGTGCGTTTCGTCCGCACATGACCAATGAGTGGATCGATCTTGTCGATGACCCCGAGCACCCTCGCACGCCTTTACACGGGGGTTATGTGTTGCGAACAGGGCGTAACGGTCTGATCACACTGCTCCAAGAGTGGCTGGCTGCTGGTGTTAATCATGCAGCACTGGGTATTCAGTTTTCTCAGCGCCCTGCTGCGGAAGTACTTGATGAGCTGGCCAAGGAGGTGCTGCCGCATTTCCCATCCCATCAGGGGGCTCGTGCATCGGCAGTCACATGGTAAATGCTTGAGCACGGCCATACAGCAAAGGAGGCGTTATGAATATTTGTGACTCAGTGGTGGAGGGTGTCCAGGTGCGACAAGTGCAACCACACGATCAAACGCAATGGATGCATCTTTACCGCCAGTACGCGCACTTTTATGGTGTGCCCATGAGCGATGCAATATTGGAGCGCACTTGGTCGTGGCTTTTAGACCCTATGCATCCGTTGGAAGGGCTCGTCGCTGAGTCTGCAGGGCAGCGCCTGACTGGATTGGCTCACTTTCGTGCATGCCCGGAGCCACTGATGGCCCAGGAAGTGGGGTACCTCGATGACCTTTTCGTTTTGCACGATCACAGAGGCCTGGGCATCGGGCAGTGTTTGATGATGAACATCGATGCCATTGCGCGCGAACGAGGCTGGCCCCTGGTGCGCTGGGTCACTTCGGATGCCAATACCCAGGCACGCCACCTCTACGATAAGCTTGCCCAGCTGACCTCATGGGTCACTTACGACCTGGATACTCAGAGATAGGCGGGGCGCAGATGCCATGCTGTTTGCTGGCCCGGCCTGCATCACTGGCCGAAGTCTGAATACTTCGGCCAGTGATTGCTCTGTGGCTTTACGCCGATGGCCTGACACCCTGCCTTATGCTTGCCGCAACGCTACCCCACACCACACTTGGATTGGTGCCTGCACCATTGACTGCCATGACAGATATCCGCTTTGCCCGTTTCCCTGATGATCTTGACTCGGTGCTCTGCATTTTCCGGGAGTATGTGGCCAGTCCCGCCGCCAACTTGGACTTTCAAGATTTTGAATCCGAGTTCGCATCCTTGCCAGGAAAATACGCTGCACCCGAAGGCTGTGTTCTGCTGGCTTGGAAGAACGGTCAGCCCGTGGGATGCGCTGCGCTGCGTCGTGTAGATGCTCAAGTGGCAGAGATGAAGCGCGTCTATGTGCGGCCTGCAGTGCGTGGTGAAAGCCTGGGGCGCCGATTGGTGGAGGGTATTTTGGAGTCTGCGCGGCAGGCTGGCTACACCCGCATCTGCCTGGATGTGCTGCCCGAGTTTCAGGCAGCGCAGCGGCTTTACGAGTCGCTGGGGTTTGCAGATGCGGAGCCCGTAAGTTTCAATCCTGTGCCGGGGACTCGGTATCTCGGACTGAACCTCAAAGAGCGGTAAATCTGACGACCCACAAAGTCTGGACAGATGATCGAGACGGCCATGCAAGAACAAGGCGTGGATATTCCCGTTTGACCGGCCACAGGCTGTCCATGCTCGATCCTTTGAGCCATCTCTAACTTTTTCCCCTTTGCGCTCGTGCTCACCCAACAACTCCAAGGATTCATCCTGACCCGCAACTGGCGAGACACGGCAGCGGGTACCGAAGTCGAGTACTGGCTGGCCACGCAGGCAGGCCCCTTGAAAGTCCTGCTGACAGGGCAGACGTCCGTAGCATTTGTAGAGGCCAGACACAAAGCTGTGGTGCAGGCACAGCTCTTTAGCATGCCGGATGTGACGTTGCGTGAGCTGGGGCTCAAGAGCTTTCAGCAAGAGCCAGTTCTGGGGGTGTACTCCAAAAAATTCCGTCAACTGGGGCGGCTGGCACGCGCACTTCAGCGCCAGGGGGTTGCTTTGCTTGAAGCCGATGTGCGCCCGCATGAACGCTATCTGATGGAGCGTTTCATCACTGCGAGTGTGACGATTCAAGGAGGGCGGCTAGAAAACTCCGTGTGCGTCGACTGCAAGCTCCTGCCTGCACCGGATTACAGGCCACATTTGAAAGTCGTTTCGCTGGATATCGAAACCAGCCAGCACCAGGAGCTTTACTCCATTGCGCTGGATGGCATGGCGGAGCGCGTCGTTTTCATGCTTGGTGAGCAGCCCTGCGAGCCTGTTGAATCCACCAACTTTGCGTTGCGCTATTACTCAAGCCGTAAAGCGATGATTGAGTCTCTCAACGAATGGTTTGAGCGCAATGACCCTGACGTCATCATCGGGTGGAACGTTGTTCAGTTTGACCTGCGTGTTTTGCAAAAAACAGCAGATGATGCGCAAACACCCCTTTTATTAGGGCGCGAGCGCCAACCTATCGCATGGCGTACCCATCCTGGCAAACAGGAATATCTCTTCGCCCCCATGCCAGGCCGGGTAGTCATTGACGGCATCGAAGCGCTCAGAGCCGCGATTTGGAGCTTTCCCTCTTTCAGTCTTGAAAATGTCTCGCAGCAACTCCTTGGCGAGGGTAAAGACATTGGCGATGAGTACGACAAGATGGCAGAAATCGAGCGGCGCTATCAGGACGACAAACCTGCGCTCGCCGTTTACAACATCCGCGATTGCGAGCTGGTTCTGCGCATTTTCGAGAAAGCGAATTTGCTGCCTTTTGCCATGGAGCGTGCACATACGACAGGTTTGCAGCTCGACCATTTTGGTGGATCTATCGCCGCTTTCAGCCACCACTACCTGCCGCGCATGCACCGCTTGGGCTATGTAGCACCCAATGTGGGGGAGATTCAGGGCAAGTCGTCTCCGGGTGGCTATGTCATGGATTCCAAACCCGGCTTCTACGATTCAGTTTTGGTTCTGGATTACAAAAGTCTCTACCCCTCCATTATTCGAACCTACCTTGTGGACCCGGTGGGACTTGTCGAAGGCTCACGTGCAAGTGAGCCCGGGAAACCTGTCAAGGGGCCGATGGATACCCTGTTCTCAAGGGATAAGCATTGCCTGCCGGGGATTGTGACTACGCTTTGGCAGGCACGTGATGAGGCTAAACGCAATAAAAACGAGCCTTTGTCGCAGGCGCTGAAGCTGGTGATGAATTCTTTTGCCGGGGTGCTGGGGGCATCAGAGTGCCGCTTCTTTAACCCCAGGTTAATTTCTGCGATCACCTTGCGCGGCCATGAGATGGTGAAGGTCACCCGTGACTTTGTAGAAAAGCGAGGCTACCAGGCGATTTACGGTGACACGGACTCTATTTTTATCTGGCTAAGACGTAGCCATACTGACGAGCAGGCACGCGCTGTAGCGGCTGACCTTGTCAGCGATATCAACGCGTGGTGGTCGCAGACTTTGATGCAAGAGCAGGGCTTGGAGAGTTTTCTTGAAATCGAGTTCGACACGCATTACAAGAAGTTCTTCATGCCGACAATTCGGGGCTCGGATATTGGCAGCAAGAAGAGGTATGCGGGCCTGTGCAGCGATGAAGAGGGCAAGGATGCGATGGTTTTTCGTGGTCTGGAGATGGCGCGAAGCGACTGGACACCTTTGGCTCGCCAATTCCAGGAGGGCTTGCTTTCACGCGTTTTTCAAGGAACCCCTTATCAACAATACATAGCCGAGTACGTGCATTCCACTCTGGCTGGTCATAAGGTTGATTCGCTGATCTATAGAAAGCGCCTGCGACACAGACTCGATGCCTATGTGACGAATGTGCCCCCGCAAGTGAGGGCAGCCCGCATTGCTGATGCATACAACGTACGTCTGGGGCGGCCCGCACAGTATCAAAACGGGGGCTGGATCCGATACGTCATGACCCAAAACGGCCCCGAGCCACTGGAGGCTCGCAGTTCACCAATTGACTACGATCACTATCTGACAAAGCAGCTTCAGCCAATTGCAGATGCCATCTTGGTGCCGCTGGGCGACAGCTTTACAGCGTTGACGTCGCCCCAAAAAAATCTCTTTTAGCGAATGGATTGCCCCTGATCGGTCCACATCGAATGTGTCAGCTTTAAAAAATCAAAGCTAGCAGCAATCGATGATCAATCACTCATGCCCTATCGATTGATAAGGCATGAGGTATCAGCGAAGTACGGGGCGTTGTCTCAAGCGACTGCGGCTTACACCTGATCGGCTGACAGGCCCGCAGTCTGGCTGAAGCCACCGTCTACATAGGTGATCTCGGCGGTTACGCCAGAAGCCAGGTCTGACAGCATGAAAGCTGCTACGTTGCCGACATCTTCAATGGTGACATTGCGGCGCAGTGGCGATGCATCGGCCACGCGGCCCAGCAACTTGCCAAAGTCCTTGATGCCCGAAGCAGCCAAGGTCTTGATGGGGCCAGCAGAAATACCGTTGGCGCGGATGGCGCGGCCATCTGCGGTGCGGCCCACGGCTTCAGCCAGGTAGCGCACCGAAGCTTCCAGCGATGCCTTGGCCAGACCCATGGTGTTGTAGTTGGGGATGGAGCGCAGTGCGCCCAGGTACGACAGTGTCAGCAGTGACGACTTGTCGTTCAGGTAAGGCAGAGCCGCCTTGGCCATTGCGGGGAAGCTGTAGGCGCTGATGTCGTGGGCGATCTGGAAAGCTTCGCGGCTCAGACCTTCCAGGAAATTGCCTGCAATGGCTTCACGGGGCGCGAAACCGATGGAGTGCACAAAGCCGTCAAACTTGCCCCAGGCATCGCCCAGGCCCTTGAACATGGCTTCAATCTGAGCGTCGTCGGCGACGTCGCAGTCAAAAATCAGGGTCGAATTGAATTCAGCCGCGAAATCGGTGATACGGTCCTTGAAACGCTCGCCCACGTAGCTAAAAGCCAGTTCAGCGCCTTGCTCATGGCAAGCCTTGGCAATACCGTATGCGATGGAGCGGTTGGACAGCACGCCAGTGATCAGCAGCTTCTTGCCGGTCAGAAAACCCATTGTTCTTCTCCTTAGGAAATTCAGTGAAGGCCAGCCGCAGGTTTTGTACAACGCAAAAAACACAGGGCGGCGGGCCGCAGTGGTGCAGAATTGTCGCATGCGCTTTTGGAAGTTTTGTTTCTTGCTCGCAGGAGCCACTACGGTTGCCCCGACTTGGGCTGGCTACGCCTATGCTTTGTGGGGGCAGCCCAAGTACGCACAGGACTTTGCACACTTTGGCTATGTCAACCCTGACGCCCCCAAAGGCGGGGAGTTGCGGCTGGTCAGCAACCTGCGGGTTTCAACCTTCGATAAATACAACCCGTTCACCATTAAAGGCAATGCACCCGCTTATTTGTCCAACTTGATGTTTGATACCTTGCTGACCGGCAGCATGGATGAAACAGCGACAGGTTATGGCCTGCTGGCAGAAGACGTGACGGTGGCCGCTGATGGCATGTCTGCCACCTTTCGCCTGCGCCGCCAAGCCCGTTTTCACGATGGCACACCGGTGCTGGCCCAAGATGTGCGGCACAGCTTTGCCACGTTGATGGGGCCACACACCTCGCCCGCCTACAAAACCATGCTGGCTGAAGTCGTGGCTTGTGAGGTGATGGACAACCGCACGGTGCGCTTTACTTTTCGAGCGCCCAATCGTGAACTGCCACTGACCGTGGGTAGTCTGCCCATCTTCAGCCGGGCGTGGGGTGCAGGCAAGCCTTTCAGCGAGGTGGTAATGGACACCCCGATTGGCAGTGGCCCCTACAAAATTGGCCCAGTGAGCTTTGGCAAAGACATTACCTACGTGCGTGATGCGCATTACTGGGCCAAAGATTTGCCTGTGCGCCGTGGCACGATCAACTTTGACCGTATCAACGTCAAAATTTACAAGGACAACACCGCCAGACTAGAAGCGCTGAAGGCGGGGGAGTTTGATTTGATGCGTTTTTACAGCGCGGGCGACTGGGCGCGGCGTGTGGATGGGCGCAAGTTCAAATCTGGCGAATTGGTCAAAGGCGAGTTCGCGCACAAGCAGCCCACTGGCTTTCAAAGCTATGTGCTCAATGCTCGCCGTCCTTTTTTGCAAGACGTGCGTGTGCGCGAAGCGCTGGGTCTGGCGCTGGACTATGAATGGATGAATCGCCAGATGTTTTACGGCGCTTACCAGCGCGTAAATGGTATTTTTGGCAATACCTTGTGCCAGACCACAGGGCTACCCAGCGCTGCCGAGCTGGCGCTGATGCAGCCTTGGGGCGATGTGCTGCCCCCTGGTGCTTTTGGCCCCATGACGGTTGCGCCACGTACGGATGGCGATAGCAGCCTGCGCGAGAACCTGCGCAAAGCCAAGGGCTTGCTGGCTGCAGCGGGCTGGACGGTGCAAGGCGGTGTGCTGCGCAACAGCGCCGGCCAGGCCATGGAGCTGGAGTACTTGGACAGCAGTGAAGTGGGCCAGCGCACCGTAGCGTCATGGCAGCGCAATTTGCAAAAGCTGGGCATCCAGCTCAATTTCCGCGCCGTGGACTATGCGCTGTACCAGCAGCGTTTGCAAAAGTTTGACTTTGATATCACATCCATTGCCTACCAGGGCACCAACAACCCGGGGCAGGAGTTTGCCGACTTGTTTGGCAGCGCATCAGCCGATCAAGAAGATTCTGGCAATTTCCCCGGTGTGAAGAGCAAGGCGGTGGATGCGTTCATTCAGGCCATGGTGTCGTCCAAGACTGAGGCGCAGTTGCTGCCTGCCTGCCATGCACTGGAGCGAGCGATTGCCCATGGGCACTATCTGATTCCGCAATGGTCGTCCAGCACGCACCGCATGGCCTATAACCAGTGGCGTCTGGAGCACCCGCAGGTGATTCCTCCGTACTCCAATGGTGAAAACTGGGTGATCGACACGTGGTGGGCACGCATGCCCCCCTTGACGGCGGAAACGGCCCCGGTGGTCTTGAAAGAACAGGCGCAATAGACATGCTGGCCTACATTCTCAAACGCATTCTTTTAATGGTGCCCACGTTGATGGGGGTGCTGCTCCTGACTTTTGTGGTCATCCAGTTCGTTCCCGGTGGCCCTGTCGAGCAGTATCTGGCCGAGGCCAAAGCAGGGGTGGGTGGAGGTGCTGAAGGCGGGGGCATGGCTTACCGGGGTGCGCAGGGGGTGGATCCACAGCGTATCGAGCAAATCAAGGCTTTGTACGGGTTTGATAAGCCGGCGCACGAGCGGTTCTTTCAAATGCTGCGCCAGTTTGCCCAATTCGATCTGGGCACCAGTTTTTTTCAGAACAAACCCGTCTGGGCACTGATTGTGGAAAAGCTGCCTGTGTCCATCAGCTTGGGGCTGTGGACGTTTTTCATCAGCTATCTGGTCGCGGTGCCGCTGGGCGTGGCCAAAGCGGTGCGTGCAGGGTCGCGTTTTGATTTGGTGACCACGCTGCTGATCTTGATTGGCTACGCCATTCCGGGCTTTGTGCTGGGCGTGGCGCTGCTGGTGATTTTTGGCGGGCAGTTGCAGTGGTTTCCGCTGCGTGGGCTGACTTCGGCCAACTTCGATGAACTCAGTGCCATGGGCAAGGTGGTGGATTACCTGTGGCACATTGCGCTGCCGGTAACTGCCATGGTGGCGGGCAGCTTTGCGGTGACGGCCATGCTCACCAAGAACGCTTTCCTGGAAGAAATTCGCAAGCAATACGTGCTGACTGCGCGCGCCAAAGGCTTGAGCAAGCGGCAGGTGCTGTGGAAACACGTATTTCGCAATGCGCTGATTCCCATCATCACGGGCTTTCCGGCCGCGTTCATTGGGGCGTTCTTTGCCGGGTCGCTGTTGATTGAAACGCTGTTCTCACTGGACGGTCTGGGTCTGCTGAGCTACGAGAGTGTGATTCGCCGCGATTACCCCGTGGTGCTGGGATCGCTCTATCTGTTTACCTTGATCGGACTGGTGACCAAACTCATCAGCGACCTGTGCTACGTGTGGGTCGATCCACGCGTTAAATTTGATTGAATATGGCTCCAATCCAAACACCGTCTGTGCAGGCAGCTATGTTTATTGAGTCTTTGCCCACCGTGGCACCACGCTCTGTCTCACCGGGGCGCAGGGCGTGGCAGCGCTTTAAGCGCAATAGGCTGGGTTTTTACAGCCTCATTTTGTTTTGCGTGATGGTGGTTCTCAGTCTGTGCGCTGAGGTGGTGAGCAACGACAAGCCGCTCATCGTGCACTATGAAGGGCAAACCTATTTCCCGCTGCTCAAAGACTATCCAGAGACAGTGTTCGGCGGCGATTTTGAAACGACCACGGACTACCTTGACCCCTACATCACAGAGCAGTTGCACAAGGGCAGCAACTGGGCGCTGTTTCCTCTCAATCGCTATGGGGAGGCAACGATCAATTATTTCGCCCAGGCCCCAAATCCTGCCCCGCCATCAGCCGCTAACTGGCTGGGCACCGATGACCGGGGGCGTGATTTGCTGGCACAGTTGCTGTATGGCTTTCGCGTAAGTGTGCTGTTTGCGCTGGCTCTGACTTTTGTTGGGGTGCTGCTGGGGGTGGTGACGGGCGCGATTCAAGGCTTTTTTGGGGGCAAGACTGATTTGGCCTTTCAGCGGTTCATTGAAATCTGGGGCTCCATGCCAGAGCTGTACCTGCTCATCATCTTCAGTGCCGTGCTGGCGCCCAGCATCAGCTTGTTGCTGGTGCTGCTCAGCCTGTTTGGCTGGATGGGGCTGTCTGACTATGTCCGGGCCGAATTTCTGCGCAATCGCCAGCTGGACTATGTCAAGGCTGCGCGCGCCCTGGGCGTGCCCAATGGGCAAATTATCTGGCGACACATCTTGCCCAACAGCCTGACGCCGGTCGTCACATTTTTGCCGTTTCGCATGAGCGCCGCCATCTTGGCGCTGACATCGCTGGACTTTCTGGGGCTGGGTGTGCCCCCTGGAACGCCCAGCTTGGGCGAGCTGCTGAGCCAGGGTAAGAACAGCATTGATGCATGGTGGATTTCGCTGGGTACATTTGCTGTGCTGGTCATGACGCTGCTGCTGCTGACCTTTATGGGCGATGCCCTGCGCGATGCGCTGGACCCACGCAAAGCGCAAGTGACCGATGCCAAGGGGGGTGTGTGATGCAAGCGGCCGATGACAAGCTGCCACTGCTGTCTGTGCGTGACCTGAAGGTGCGCTTTGGCCGCAAGACGGTGGTGCAGGGGGTGAGCTTTGATGTGCATCCTGGAGAGAAGCTGGCTTTGGTAGGCGAATCCGGCTCTGGCAAGACCATCACAGCTTTGAGTTTGCTGCGGCTTGCGGAAGACGCACATATCAGCGGCCAAGTCTTGCTCAATGGGAGGGATCTGCTCTCACTGACTGAGCGAGAAATGCGTGCAGTGCGTGGCGGTGATGTGGCCATGATCTTTCAGGAGCCCATGACAGCGCTGAACCCGCTGATGACGGTGGGGGTTCAAGTGGCAGAGGTGCTGCAGCTCAAAGAGGCGCTGAGCAAGCAGCAGGCATGGAAGCAGGCTGTGGAGTTGCTGGCGACCACAGGCATACCAGAGCCTGAACGCCGCGCACAAAGCTATCCGCACCAGCTCAGCGGTGGGCAGCGTCAGCGCGCCATGATTGCGATGGCGCTCGCGTCCAAACCGAAATTGCTGCTGGCAGACGAGCCCACCACGGCACTGGATGTCACGCTGCGCATGCAGGTGCTGGAGCTGCTCAGTGATCTGCAGCGTCAGACGGGCATGGCAATTTTGCTGATCACGCACGACTTGCCGCTGGTGCGCCGCTTTGCCGATCGTGCGGCCGTGATGGAGCATGGTGTATTGGTAGAGCAAGGGCCAGTGACGGCACTTTTTGATCACCCTAAACATGCCTATACACACAAACTGCTGCACAGCCAGCCTGTGCGGGATGTACTGCAGACCCATCCCGGGGCCAGGCCAGTGGTGCAGGCCAGTCAGTTGCGTGTGAGCTATCCCGTACCGCTGGCAGGCATCAAGGGCTGGTTTGGCAAGGGTGAGTTTGTCGCAGTACAGGGTGCGCAACTGTGCTTGCGAGAAGGGCAGACGCTGGGTGTTGTCGGAGAGTCCGGCTCAGGAAAATCCACCTTGGCGCAAGCCATTTTGGGGTTGTTGCCCAGCCATGGTGAATTGCACATCAGTGGCAAAAACTGGCAACAGCCCGCCATGCGCAATACACCTGCCAATCAGGCACTGCGCCGCCAGGTGCAGGTTGTTTTTCAAGATCCGTTTTCATCGCTTTCGCCGCGCATGACGGTGGAAGAAATTGTGGGCGAAGGCCTGCGCGTGCACGCCCCTGACATCAGTGAAGCTGGTCGGCGTGAACAAGTGCTGTCCGTGCTGCTGAGCGTAGGCTTGAGTGAGCAGCAGTTCCCCGGTTTGCTGCAGCGTTACCCGCATGAGTTTTCGGGGGGGCAGCGCCAGCGTTTGGCGGTGGCGCGAGCTTTGATCTTGCGCCCCAAAATTTTGGTGCTCGATGAGCCTACCAGCGCGCTGGATGTGACGATCCAAAAGCAGGTGCTGGGTTTGTTGCAGCGTCTGCAGCGAGAGCTGGGGCTGAGCTATCTGTTGATTACGCACGATATGGAGGTGATTCGCGCCATGGCGCACGACGTCTTGGTGATGAAAAACGGCGAGGTCGTGGAGCAGGGCACGGTCGATGCTGTACTGGGGCAGCCCCAGCACCCCTACACCCGGCAACTGGTTACAGCAACCTTTTAGGTCGCTTGGCTGTGCAGCAGGCAGTGCATGCTGCGTTGCATGTTTTGCCGCATCTTTACAAGGTGTTGGGCTGACTGTTGCTTGGCGTGCCTAGTATTGGAGTCGTCAGCAATTACCCACGAAAGGGGTCGCTATGAACAAGCAATACGTGACTGCAGCTATGACCGCACTGGTCGTGGCTGCATCCTCCTTCTCCGCCGTCGCCCAGCCACGCCATGGCGGCGGTGACTGGCAAGGCCAAGGGGCGTCTCAGCGCCCTTCACATGGCGCCCATAAGGGCCAGCAAGTGCACCGGCCTGCAAAGCCTGCCGCTCCTGCGTATCGCCCTGGCGTGCAGCCACACCAAGGGCATCCGCATGGAATGCCTCCCGGGCAGGCCAAACGCATGGGTGCAGGCCCGCAGCACAACTGGGTCAAGGGTAGCCGCGTGCCGCCGCAATACCGCTCATCCCACTATGTGGTCAATGACTGGCACGCCCACGGCCTCAAGCGTCCTGCGCGTGGTCAGCAGTGGGTGCAATACGGCGGCGACTATCTGCTGGTGGCTGTGGCCACGGGTGTGATTGCGCAGCTGGTTCTGGGTTATTGACAGCTATCCATGCCCGCACGTGCGTGTGTGTGGGGACCTTTGGCAGACACGCGGTATGTGTGTGGAGGTTAAAAAGCACTTGCTTTTGAGTGTCTGCCTCGGGTTCGACGGGGTGTGAGCAGAGAGAAGTTAAAGCTCTGTAAAACAAAGAACCGATGCAAAAGGCATCGGTTCTTTGTTTTTATAGCAGTCAACGTACGATTGGTAATGAACTTAGATATAAAACAATCTAAAAACACCAGTGCATAAGCGCTGATAGCTTATTTATTTGTAGCTGCCTGTTGGATTGACGCCGTCCTGGTGCACCCACAGCACTTTCTGGGTGTCGATGCCTAGTGATTGCGCTTGTTGTAGCAGCCGCTCTTCCACGCCGTCTGGCAGTGATGGCTGGCGCGAGAGAATCCAGAAATAGTCCAGGCTGGAGCCAATCACCATGGCCCATTGGTAATTATCATCCAGCGCTACAACGTTGTAGCCGCCATAAAACGGGCCAAAGAACGACACTTTGAGGGCTGCAATATCCGGCGCAATCGTCGGATGGGCTTTGCCGTGAGAAATTTTCCACTCACCGCGCTTGGGGTCGTAGCCACGGTTGATGACCTGGATGCTGCCGTTGGGGTTGAGGTTGTACTCGGCTTGCGTGCGCTGCAGGCCTTTTTCAAAACTGTGCTCAATGCGGGCCACTTCGTACCATTTGCCCAGATAGCGGTCTAAGTTGAAGCCGTCGACAGGCTCAATTCCCTCTGGAATGCGCGGGTTGCGCGTTGCATAGATGGCGGCTCCCGCCAGTGCTGCCAGGCCAATCGTGCACAGCACGGCATTGCCTACCGTCACACCCGAGCGGCTAGATGACGAAGCTGGGGGGGCGATAGTAGGGTGCAGAGCCGTTTTGAGGCTTTGCACCGTATTGTGTAATTTGTTGGAGGTCTTGCACTTGTGGCAAGTGCAGTGGATGTTGGCCTTGCAAGAACGGTCAAAGAAAGACATGGGCATGATCCTGTGGCAAAAAACGCAGAAACAGGCACTTTGTGGGTGCGCTCGAATGCACACAGTATTTGTAGCAGAAGGCTTGCACCGGTGTAGGTCACGTCCGTAAATCCGTGTGCTGATGTGCTGAGCTTGTGGTGCGCATGCCCAAAAATGGCAGTAAAAAGAGAGGAATGCCCAGATGTGAGACAATTTTTTGAATCCCGCCGTCACGTTGCCTTGCAGTGTGTGGAAAAATAACGGGTTTACTGAAACCTCAACTGGAGAGATTGCCATGGGCAATAAGATCGTTACTGAAGCTGACCGCAAGCGCACACCCCGTCCTGTTGCCCCTAACGGCGTAACTTTGTTGCCACAAGGCCGTGGCCAGCGCTCGAGCTTGGAGCGTGGTTCGCACACTCGCAGCAAGAAGAACGCCGGCAAGCGCCCTCACTCGGGTTAATCCATCGATGCATGTTTGGGTAATTCGTTGCCCAAATCTGACCAAGAAAGCCTCAGGCCCTGTCTGGGGCTTTTTTTATGGATGATGCGAAGTGGGCAAAGTTGCCTGCTTTGCTCTGCTTTCGGAAAAAAGAAACGGTGTGCGGGTTGGTTGTCGTTAGGATGCATGGCTTTAAAGCCATGATGGTGCCCCTGTGAGGGTTGTGGAGCCAAGTTGAAGATGTACTGTGACAAGCCCTCAGATACCATGCAGCCAGTGACGGCACAGGATGGCGCACCCTGGCGGGTGGTGTGCCTGTGTGCTGCGTGGTGCGGTGTGTGTCGCCAGTACGAGCCTGAGTTTTTGGCGATTCAGGCAAAATTTCCCCAAATCCGCTTTTCCTGGGTGGATGTAGAGGACCAGGAAGAAATAATGGGCGATGTCGATGTAGAGACATTTCCCACATTGCTGATTGGACAGGGCGCTCAACCGCTGTTTTTTGGACCTGTGCTGCCCCAGGTGAAAGTGCTGGAGCGGTTGTTGACCTCTTTGCTGCAGGCCCCGCAGGAAGCTTCTGGCATGCCCTCTGAAGCTGTACCACTGTGGCAACGGATTGCAGCGCAATAGCAATGATTGCTGCAGGAAATCCGGCTGCTTGACATTGCGAATCAATGCTTTGCGGATACAATAGAACATTCACGACCAAA
>ENA-OFCF01000152-OFCF01000152.1-metagenomes-genome-assembly--contig:-NODE-152-length-34415-cov-5.795227_pt1 | contig 34415 bp, 25 predicted proteins | sample MGYA00153387_OFCF01 | MGnify analysis MGYA00153387 | reverse complement strand
GCGCCGGTGCCGTCACCACCGGTGGCGAAGCTGCTCCTCGGAGGGCTCTGTGTTCTCGCCGCCGCCGCCGCTTCCGACCGGCGGCGCACGTCCTCGAGTCCCGCGATCACGCCGCGCACGCGACCCTCGGTGCGTTCGATCGCCGCCAGCCGGCTGCGCACGACCTGCGTCTGCTGCACGGCAATGGAAATGCTGCGACCCCGCTGCGCCTCCAGTCCGCGCAATCGATCCTCCTCCAGCGCCTTCTCCTGCTTGCTCCGCTCGATCTCGTCCTGCAGCCGTACCATCTGTGTGCGCTGCTGCGCGATGCGATCACGGAGCCGCTCGACGCTGCCTACGAGCGACCGGTCGCGCAGCGTCAGCATGTGCAACACCTTGTAGCGCGCCACGAGGCCGCCAAAAGACTCGGCCGAAAGCAGCACTTCCAGGTTGTAGAGCGGACCGCGCTTGTACACATCACGCAGCCGGCGCTGCAGCACCGACCGTTTCACCACCAGTTCATCCTGCGCGGTGGCAAGGTTGCCGCTCGCATCGAGCACCTCCTCCTCGATGCCCACGAGCTGGTCGCCCAGTGCCTTCACGGCGCGCGAGGTGGCGTCGGCCTGCTGTGCAAGATTGCGTTTCTCTTCCGACAGATCGTGCACCGTGCCTTGCAGCTCCTGCATGCGCTGCTGCAGGGCGGCGCGCTCACGCCTGATCCGGTCCAGCTCCGCGCGCTGTGCCGCCATGCGCGACGGTGTGGCCTGCGCGCCTGACGCCGCCGGCAGCACCAGCAGCAGCGCCACGGCCATCACGATGGCACGGCAGCAGCGCGACACTGCGGTCACACGCGCTTGAGCTGACGACCCACCGACAACGAACTGCCCAGCAGGCCGATTACCGCGCCGACGAGTACGGCCGCCAGCAGCACCGGCGGCGGAAAGAATTCGAACTTGAAGACGGTCACGGTGAGCGCGGTGCGCGTCATCCACATCAGCCCCACCGCGAGCCCGCCACCGATGAAACCCTTCAGCAGCCCGTCGATCAAAAAGGGCGCGCGAATGAAGCCATCCGTCGCGCCGACGAGGCGCATGATGCCGATTTCGCGCGAGCGGGCGAGCACCGACGTGCGGATCGTGGAGCCGATGATGATCATCGCCGCCAGCGCGAATGCAATGCCCAGCACGATGCCCGCCACCGTGGCGGCGCGACGCATGGTGTAGAACTTCTGCACCCACTCCTCGCCGTAGCGCACGTCGTCCACGAAGCTGTAGCCGCCAAGGCGCGTGGCGACGGTCTTCACCTGCACCGGATCACGCATGCCCGCGCGCAATCGCACTTCCAGCGATGCGGGCAGGAACTCGGGCTCGAACACATCCTGAAACTCCGCCATCTCGGTGCGCGCCTTCTTCAGCGCATCGTCTGGCGACACGTACGTCACGCTCGCGACTTCAGGGAACGCGCGGATGTCGCCGACGGCCGCCGCGACCGCCTCGGCCTCCGTGCCCTCGGTCACGTAGGCGCGGATCTCGACGCGCTCTTCGAGCCGCTCGAGGGCGATGCGCGTGTTGTACGCCACGAGGCCGAACAGCCCGAACGCGAACAACGAGAACGCGATCGTGAACACGCTCAGCACACCCAGTCCGGGTGCCCGACGGAATGCCGTCCACACCTCGCGCAGTGCGAGTCGCATCAGTGCTCCCGTTCCGGCAGTGGTGCCTCCGACGAGTCGAAGACCAGCGCGCCCTTGTTCAACTCGATCGAGCGCAGCCCGCTGCTGCGCACCAGGTCCAGGTCGTGCGTCGCCATCATCACCGCCGTGCCGCTGGCGTTGATGTCGCGCAGCAGCTGGAAGACGGCGCGACTGGCGCGATCATCGAGGTTGCCGGTAGGCTCGTCGGCGAGCAGCACGAACGGATCGTTCACCAGCGCACGTGCGATCGCGACGCGCTGCTGCTCACCACCCGAGAGCTCGTTCGGCAGCGACTGCATCTTGGCACCGAGTCCCACGCGCTCCAGCACCTTCTGCACGCGGGCGGGAATGGCCCTGCCATGCGTGCCCGTGACCTCGAGCGCAAAGGCGACGTTGGCCCACGCCGTGCGATCCTCGAGCAGGCGGAAATCCTGGAACACGATGCCCAGCGTGCGTCGCAGTTTCGATATCTCCGTGCGCGTTGCACCGAGTGCGCTCAGGCCGCTCACGCGCACGTCGCCGGCCGTCGGCAGCTCGTCCATGTAGCAGAGCTTCAGGATCGTGCTCTTGCCGGCACCGCTTGGTCCGGTGAGGAACAGGAATTCGCCCTTCTGCGCCGCGAAGCTGACCTTCTGCAACCCACCGCTGCCGCGCTGCCACGCCTTCGTGACGCTCGTGAATTTCACGATGGGCTGGCCGCTGCTCACGCCAGCGCCTGCGCAAAGTCGGCGATCAGGTCACGCACATCCTCGATGCCCACGCTCACGCGCAAAAAGCCGTCGGGAATGCCGAGTGCCGCGCGTTCCTCGGAGGTCATGTGCGCATGCGAGCTGAAACGCGGCTCGCAGATCAGCGAGTCCACGCCACCCAGCGACGTCGCGTGCAGCACCAGCGCGAGGCGCTCCACCATGCGATCCGCCGCTGCGGCACCACCGACCAGCTCCAGTGACATCATGCCGCCGAATCCATCCATCGTCGCAGCGGCCAGTGCATGATCGGGATGTGACGCGAGCCCGGGGTAGTGCACCGCGGCGAACGCCGGCTGTGCCTCGCACCACGACGCGAGCGCCATCGCGTTGGCATTCGCGCGTTCCACGCGGATGTGCAGCGTCTTCAGGCCACGCTCCAGCAGCCAGCAGGCGAAGGGGTCCGGTGCCTGGCCCCAGACCATCATCTTCTGCGTCACCTCGTCCACGTACGCCTGCGAGCCGAACACCGCGCCGCCCAGCATGTCGTGATGACCGTTCAGGTACTTCGTCGTCGACGCGATCACCACGTCGGCGCCATGCTCCAGCGGACGCAGGTTCACCGGGCTCGCGAAGGTGGAATCCACCACCAGTGCAATGCCGTTCTCGCGCGTGAGGTAGCTGATCGGCTTCAGGTCCAGCACACGGCAGGTGGGATTCACCGGCGTCTCGACGAATACTGCTCTCGTGCTGGGCCGCACCGCCTGTCGCCAGCCACGCGAGTCCATCGGATCGATGAACGTGACCTCGATGCCCATCTTCGGCAGCTCTTCCGTGAACAGCCGGTGGGTACCGCCGTAGATCCACGCACTGCTCAGCAGGTGATCGCCCGGGCGCAGCAGCGCGAGCATGGCGCACGACGTGGCGCCCATGCCGCTGGATGTGCAGACGGCCGCTTCCGAGCCCTCCAGTGCCGCGAGCCGCTGCTGCACCAGCACGATGGTGGGCGTGTTGGCGTAGCGCGTATAGCGCGGCACGGACGCGACACCGCGCGGCTGCTCGAAGTTCACGCCCTGCACCAGCGGCGGCGCGATCGAACTCAGGCCATCGGTCACGCGACCGGCGTGCACTGCCCGGGTCGCGAAATGCATCGGCCTGTCGTTGTCACCACTCATCAGCGCCTCATCCCAGCAGTTCGGTGCGCGCGGGAGAGGGCCCGCGATCCATGTCCGGCTTCACCAGCTTCACGACGTCGGTCACCATCAGCCCTGCGATGTCGCGCACCACGACGCCGCCGCGCGGTACCTCGTCATCCACCAGCGCCGGCGCCAGTTCCTTGCGCGTGGGACCGAGGATGAAGACCAGCTCCCCGTCGGCCAGCATGCGCAGCTGCGCTTCCTCGCGATTCAGCATGATCGCCGGGCCGCGCTCTGCGTCACCGCGGCGCGAACCGATGAAGCCGACCACCTGCAGCGGTGGGTTGTACATTTCCGTGGAGCGTCGCATGGGCTCGGTAGTGTCGGGCTCGGTAGTGTGAAGTCAGTGGTGTCGGCTCAGTGGTGTCGAAGCGGATGAAAACCGGCCGACGTCTGGATCACCAGCCGGCGCCTGGCCAGCGCCTCCAGGCGCGCGTGCAAGTCGAGCCGCGCCTCGACCGAGAACGATGCGATTGCCGCCACGTCGCCGCCACCGGAGGCAACCACCAGCTGCCACGCGGCGCGTTCATCCGCATCCACCGTCCCCACCAGCGTCATCGACCCATCCTCGGCCTCGGCGACCAGCGCCAGGCCATGACCTTCCAGCACTGGCTCCAGCGCCTCCAGATGCGCCTCCGCCAGGCCACGGAACATGAAGTAACTGGGTAACGGCGGGGCAGGGGTGTGCGCCGGCAGCCCGGCGCCGAAACGCAGCAGCAGCTGCGCGACGATCTCGTCCGCGCAGCTGAAATCCAGCACACCCACGTGGGTGAAGTCGAGCACCGCGAGGCGATGCCCCTGCATCTCGCGCAGCATGGACTCCAGCTGCCCGCGCACCGCGCGACCGGTCGCCCGCGTCACGAGGTTCGAGTACAGGTCGCACTCCGTGCGCGCGAGCGCCATGCGAAGGTCCAGGGGCATGGGAGTGAGCATCACGACTGGACCGCCTGCGGGATGATGATCTGGTACTGCGCGCCGGCAAAAGGTGCCAGCTGCTCCACCAGGGCCTTGTCGTCGTCCCACGCCGGTACGATGGCGATGCGTGCGGTGCCGCTGCGCACCGTCAGCTTCGCGTCCCACTTGCCCATGTACTTCCGGATACCCGCCAGCCCTTGCCCGCGACCCGGGTCGCGGAAGCGGCTGGTGGCGCGCAATACGGCGGCCTCCAGTGCGGCAGCGTCGTCCCAGCGGTCAGTGGCGCCGCGCGAATACGTCTGCCCGAGCGAGGTCTTGAAGCCCACGCCACTGTCGCTCACCGCAATCACCACCACGCGACGGCCAAGGCGCTTCTGCCAGTTGTACGTCTGCACGGCCACCCAGCCAGGGCCACCCGCATGTTCGATGATGTTCTGGCAGCTCTCCGACAGCACCACCGAAAAGCCGACCGAGCCACTGGCTGGAAAGCCCAGCGTTTCCATGATCGCCTTCGAGCGATCCTGAATGTGCGCCACCACATGCTGCACATCCTCGGTTTGCGCGATGGGTGTGATCTCGAGGAAGAAGTTCGAGTCGCCCGTCTTCGCCTTGGTCGGCACCGGTCGCGTGAACTCCATCAGCGTCTCCGCATGACGAAAGAACCCGGCGCGCGCCCAATAGCTCACCGTGTCCGAATCCTCGGGCGGAATGAACTGCGGCCGGTCACCGCGCGCCTGCGCCAGCGTCAGCAGATTGATCAGGCCGTAGGGACTGGACCAGCGCGTGTGCCGCGCATCGAGCATGACCCGAGCGTCGTCAGGCACTGCCGCCACGGCCTGCAGCAGCGTCTCGAACGAGCCGTCATCCAGCGACGGTGGCACGGTCAGAATGGTGGTCACGACGGGGCAAGTTCTCCGCGGAGGTAATGCGCCAGCCCCGTGGCACCGCGGTGCCGCACGTTGCGCGCGGCCGCCCGGTGGGCCAGCCGCATGGCTTCCGTGAAGGTAGTGCCTGCAAGCAAGTGCGAGAACTGCGTCGCGCCCCATACATCACCACATCCCGTGGGATCGCCCGGCGCCGTCTCGACGAGGTCTGCATCGATGGGCACCAGCGCAGTGCTGACTGCACTGAATGCGGAGGTCGAGACCGGCGTCCGGACGTCGTCCAGCCGCGTGAAGCCCGGTGCCGCGAAATACACCGCACCCTTGCTCCCCAGCGTCACGCAGAGCAAGTGCACGCCACTCGCCAGCGCGGTGGCCGCCAGCGCCATGGGATCGGCGGCCATGAGTTGCATCTCGTCCTCGTTCACCTGCAGCACGTCGCAGCATCGGCACCAGGCGGCCGCATCGGCCATCGGCTCGGGAATGCGAAGTCCCGTGGGGTCCACGCCGAGCAGCTTGGAGTGCAGGTCGCAATAGATCGGGCCGTGAAAGTGCGCGCGCAGCAGCTGCATCGTCTCCAGGTCCAGCTCCCAGCCGGCGATGAAGTTCACGTACAGCGCATCCAGGTCGCCAAGCAGCGGGCGCAGGCCCATCCACGACCAGGGTGGCACGCCGCCGGTGAGCACTTCCGTCCGGCGCTCGTCGCTCACATAGCGCAGCTCCACGCGATTGTTGGGCTGCGGGACCTCGATCAGCGCCGCATCCGGCGCCGCGCGGCGCAGCGAGCGCACGAACTCCGTCGCCTGCTGGTGCAGGTCCGCGCCGACCTTGATCAGCGGGACGATCTCCCACTCCTGGCTCAGCGCCGCATCCAGCGCCGACAGCGCGTAGGTGATGCCGCCCCACTCCTGCACCGGTGCGGTGCGGATGTCGCGTCCATGGATCACGTCCCAGACGAACGTGCCCATGACGCCGAGTCGGCGCCTGCGCGGCGCGGTCACGCGGACGTGATGCCGGTCTGCGCCTTGAAACCGGCGATCGCCCCGACCACACCGGCGCTGCCACCCAGTTCGCCGGGCACGATACGACAGGCGTCCACGGCCGGCGCGAACGCACGCCGGCGCACCTCGGCCTTGAGTGGCCCGAACAGCGCCTCGCCCGCATTCACGACGCCACCAGCCAGCACCACCACGTCGGGATTCAACACGTTGAGCAGCGCGCCGATGCCGGCGCCGAGAAAGCGCGCGGTCTCGCGGACCACGTCCACCGCCACCGGGTCGGCGTCCGTCGCGGCCTTGTACACCATTTGTGCGGTGATCTTCGTCAGGTCGCCGCCGCACATCCTGAACAGCACGCCATCCACCTCGCTCGCCAACGCCTCGCGCGCGCGCTCCGCGATCGCCGTGCCTGACGCGTACGCCTCCAGGCAGCCGTAGTTGCCGCAGCCGCAGCGTCGGCCGGTGGAATCGATCGTCATGTGCCCGATCTCGCCGGCAACGTCGGACGAGCCGTGAAACAGCTTCCCGTCAATGATGATGCCGCCGCCAATGCCGGTACCGATCGTCACGCCGATCACGTTCTTCGCACCACGCGCTGCGCCGGTGAACCACTCGCCCAGCGTCGCGCAGTTCGCGTCGTTGTCCAGCGTGGTCTGCAGGCCGGTCGCCGACTGGATGCGCTCGCGCAGCGGAAACATCTTCCAGCCCAGGTTCGGCGCCGTGATCACCATGCCCAGCGCCCGGTCCAGCGGTCCGGGGGCGCCGACGCCAACGCCGAGGAAGTCGGCGCGCGTCGCGCCCGTCTCCGCGATCACGACGGTAATCACGTCCTCGATCATCTGGATCATGCGCTCCACCACCAGATCTGCGCCTTGCGCTGCATGGGTCGGCTGCGAGCGGAATGCGATCTCGCGTGACCCGTCCTCGGGCATGGCGCCGACGACGATGTTGGTGCCGCCGAGATCGACGCCGACGATGTAGCGGGCCCGCTGGGACATGTGCGATGCGTGGACGTGAAGTGTTCAATCGGCGAGCAGCGGCAACAACGCCGCACACACCGTTGCCGGTGCAATCTCGCGCATGCAGCGAAAATGACCACGGGGACAGCGTTGCGGACCATGTGCGGAGCAGGGCCGGCATTCCAGTCCCGGCGCATGTTCCACGATCGCGCGACGCGGCGCCAGCGGTCCGAACCCGAATTCGGGCAGCGTCGGTCCGTACACGGTCACCGTCGGCACCTGCATCGCGCTGGCAAGGTGCTGCGGCAGGGAATCGTTCGTGATCAGCCCCGCCGCGCGGCCGATCAGCTCCGCCGATGCAAGCAATGACAGCTTGCCTGTGGCATCCAGCACCCGCGATGGTGCGGCAGCCGCAATTTCCGCGGCCAGCGCGCGATCCTCGGCGCCACCCACGACGACGATGCCGTACGTGTCCGGCAGCATGTCGGGCAGCGCGGCGTAGAATGGCCAGCGTTTCGTGGCCCATACGCTGCCCGGTGCCACGGCCACGAACGGCATGTCGCCGAACGGTGCCGACGCCAGCAGCGCAGTGACGGCCGCTCGATCCTCGTCACGCGGATGCAGCGACGGAGCTGGCGGGGCCTGCTGCAAATCGTCAGCCGCGAGCCGGAACAATCGCTCGGCATGATGCCAATCGTTTCGGTAGACCACCTGCGATGTGTACAGCAGCGATCCGGCCGAGGTGTCGAAGCCGACGCGACGCGGAATGCAGGCCAACCGGGCCAGCGCGGCACTGCGCCACGAGCCCTGCGCCATGTAAGCCGCGCTGTAGTGCATGGCGCGCAACGACGCGGACAGTGCACGAAGCCCGCGCCATCCACTGTTCGCGCCCCGCTTGTCGTAGCGGATCACGCGTCGCACCGCCGGATGCGACTCCAGCAGTGCGCCGCCGGCAGGCGTCGTCACGACGTCCACCGGCCCGAGTGATGCGAGATACGTGAGCAGCGGCGTGGTCAGCACCACGTCGCCCAGAAACGACGTCTGGATGACCAGCGATGGCGACACAGGGGCAACGCGTCTCGCGTCGCCCATGCGTCAGTCCACCTGCAGCACGGCGAGGAAGGCTTCCTGCGGAATCTCCACCGCACCCACCTGCTTCATGCGCTTCTTGCCTTCCTTCTGCTTCTCCAGAAGCTTGCGCTTCCGGCTGATGTCGCCGCCGTAGCACTTCGCCAGCACATCCTTCCGCAACGCCTTCACGGTCGTGCGCGCGACGATCTTCATGCCGATCGCTGCCTGGATCACGACCTCGAACAGCTGGCGCGGAATCAGATCCTTCAGCTTTTCGGCAATCTTCCGGCCCTGCTCCTCGCTCTTGTTGCGATGGATGATCACGCTGAATGCGTCGATCGGGTCGCCGTTGATCAGCATGTCCAGCTTCACCAGCTCGCTCGGGCGGTAATCGAGCATTTCGTAGTCGAGACTTGCGTAGCCGCGGCTCACCGTCTTCAGCTTGTCGAAGAAATCCAGAATGATCTCGCCGAGCGGAAATTCCCAGTCGAACTCGACGCGCTTGGTGTCGAGGTACGACATGTTCTTGTAGATGCCGCGCCGATCGGTGCCCAACGTCATGATGGGGCCGATGTATTCCACCGGCGCCATGATGCGCGCCTTCACGTACGGCTCCTCGACACGGTTGATCGTCGACGCGTGCGGCATGCGGGACGGATTCTCGATCAGTTCCATCGACCCGTCCTCGCGGTACACGTGATACTCCACGCTCGGCACCGTCGTGACCAGATCGAGATTGTACTCGCGCTCCAGCCGCTCCTGCACGATTTCCATGTGCAGCAGGCCCAGAAATCCGCAGCGAAAGCCGAAGCCCAATGCCGTGGATGTCTCGGGCGAATATTGCAGCGAGGCATCGTTCAGCTTCATCTTCTCCAGCGCGTCGCGCAGCTGCTCGTACAGCTGCGTGTCCGTGGGATAGATGCCGGCGAAGACGAAGCTGCGCACTTCCCTGTAGCCCGGCAGCCCTTCCGGCGCGCGGTTCACCACATCGAAGATCGTGTCGCCGGCGCGCGTCTCGCTCACGCTGCGCACGCTGGCCACCACGTAGCCCACTTCGCCCGCCTGCAGCTTTTCCGTCGGTACCTGGCGCAGCTGCAGCGACCCGACTTCGGCCACCTCATACTGATTGTCGCTGGCGCCGAACGTGATTTTCATGCCCTTCTTGATTTCGCCGTCGACAACGCGGATGCTGGGAATGGCACCGCGATATTTATCGTAATACGAATCGAAGATCAGAGCGCGCAGCGGTCCCGTCGGGTTGCCTTTCGGCGCCGGCACGCGTGCCACGATCATCTCCAGCAGTTCCGGCACGCCCGTGCCTTCCTTGCCGCTGACGCTCAACACGTCTTCGGGCAGGCATCCGATCAGATCCACGACCTCCTGTCGGCGGCGCTCCGGCTCGGCGCCCGGCAGGTCGATCTTGTTCAGAACCGGAATGATCTCAAGGCCGGCGTCCATCGCCAGAAAGAGATTCGACAGCGTTTGCGCCTGAATGCCCTGACTGGCATCTACCACCAGGATCGCACCTTCGCAGGCCGCCAGCGAGCGTGAAACTTCATAAGTGAAGTCCACGTGCCCGGGTGTGTCGATCAGGTTCAGTTCGAACGCTTCGCCGGCCTTCGACGTGTACGTCATACGGACGGCGTTCAGCTTGATCGTGATGCCGCGTTCGCGCTCCAGATCCAGCGTGTCGAGCACCTGGCTCTTCATTTCGCGTTTCTGGAGCGTGCCGGTCATTTCAATCAGGCGATCAGCCAACGTCGACTTGCCGTGATCGATGTGGGCGACGATACAGAAATTGCGGATGCGATCGAGCGACGACATGAGGCAGGGGCTGGAGCGAGGGGCGGACAGGCCGCGACAGAAGGCAAATGTAGCACAGGTTGACAGCAGGGTGGCCCCCGACCCGCCAGAATATCGCCGCAGGCGGCACGGATGGCGGTCGTCGACAACGTCGGGAGCGCGACCGACCTCGCGACCATGGCGCGACGTGCCTGGCTAATCTCGACGACGATTGACTTGCCGGCACATTCAGCCGTCCCGACCCGATTCGACAGTGCAAGGACTGACTTCGAGCAAAGTCACGAAGGTTTGCAATTGTCGGACAAGGCTGCAAAACAAAAGCGTAGCTGACCAAACACATAGCAGTGCGGCGGGCGCTAGTTCAAGAAACAGCATCCTTCGTTCTGGTAGCGATCATGATGGAGCGGCCATCAGTATCCGGACAGCCTCGTCACAACGCGCAGACGGAAAATGAACGGGTGTGGTGCGTAAACCGTTCACGTCGCACCTCGATTTCGCGAAAACGAGCGAGCGCTCACGACTGCGGCCCGACCCAAGTGGCCATCGTTGACAACGGCCAATTTCAGATTGCACCTCATCAGATCCTGCGAGTGCACGTTTGGCAGCGTGCTGTCAGGGATCGGGCATTCGATGCGTGTGCAATTTGACTCTGTGGAACGCGCCACTTATTCGCGACGCAACGTACTGATAGAGCGCGACGCATCGAACACTGGTTCACGACGAGACGAACAGCACGGTGGCAGAACATCACATTGCGCAGATGATCTGGGCGTGCAGTGCAGCACGTGGTGCGGTGGAAACAATTGCCACGCGTCAGTCGCTTACCAAATGTTGCAAGTGCGTGCAGGGCACGATTTTTTCACATCAAGCCTGGGTGAGGCAACTGTCCGTGAATATCACGTTTGCGCAGTATGAACTGGTGTACAATGCTTTCTCCTTTGCGATTGCCGTAATGGGTGCGGCGACCGTCTTTTTCTTTCTCAGTCGGTCGCAGGTCTCACCGGCGTACAAAACCGCACTTACGCTGACTGGTATCGTGACCGGTGTGGCGTGCTATCACTACCTCAGGATTTTTGCGAGTTGGGAGAGCGCATATGCGGTCACCAACGGCCAGTTGAGCCTCACAGGTGTGAAGTTCAACGATGCGTACCGGTATGTCGATTGGCTGCTGACTGTGCCGCTTCTGCTCATCGAGTTGATCCTCGTGATGCGACTGACCCGGGCTGAGACGATTGCGAAAAGTACGAAGCTTGGTCTGTTGGCAGCGTTGATGATCGTGCTCGGTTATCCGGGAGAAATTGCCGGCGACTCCGGTACTCGCTGGTTGTGGTGGAGTTTGTCGATGATTCCATTCACCCTGATCGTGGTTGATCTGTTCGTCGGACTGAAATCGTCGATCGCGACGCAACCTGCCTCGGTCCGGAGTCTGGTGAGTTCGGCCCGACTGGTGACTGTGCTGTCGTGGTGTTTCTACCCGATCGTGTTCGTGTTTCCGATGATCGGATTCACTGGCGGTAGTGCGACGACTGCTGTGCAGATCGGTTACACAGTCTGCGACATCATCTCGAAGGCAATCTTCGGTGTCCTGATCTTCAATATCGCGTTGCGGAAGTCTGAGGCCGAGCACGCGTCGTGATTGCCGAGGCGCCAGGGTGGATGATTGATGGCGAGCGCATGGGATGGACGTGTGTCGCTTGATGCTGATGTACTGATTCTGGGCGGCGGGTGCGCCGGCCTGAGTCTCGGTGTGCGACTTGCGGCCCGCGCGATGCCGCAAGGGCGTGCGCTGATCCTGGAGCAGCGCGAATCGTACACCGACGATCGCACCTGGTGCTTCTGGCGCGGAGCGGCTCACCCGTTTCAACACCTGATCACGCGCTCATGGCACATGATGCGCGTGCAATCGCGACCTGCGCAGGTGGTCGTGGATTGTGGAATGATGCCGTATCAATTGTTGCCTGCGGGTGCTTTTTACGATTGCGCCAAGTCGCGCATCGCGGCTGCGCGCGGTACGGAGCTGATGTGCGGTGTCACGATACGCGGGGCTCCTGTGCGTATTGCCGGTGGATGGAAGCTCGAGACAGCGGCGGGATCAGTCACGGCGCGGCAGATCATCGACACGCGCCCTCCTGATGTCGTCAATTCCACCGACGCGCTGCTCTGGCAATCGTTTCTCGGACATGAAATTGAGTGTACTTCTGGGGTCTTCGATCCGTCGACGGTCGAATTGATGGATTTCGACGCGTCGAGCGATGGTGGAATCGCTTTTACATACCTGCTCCCGCTGTCACCGACCCGGGCGCTGGTCGAGTACACGGTGTTCGCACAATACCCACGGTCGGCGGCGTCGCTTGACAATGCGCAGAAATCGGCGCTCGCCGCGGCGTGCCGCGGTTTCCCTTACGTGATCTTACGGCAGGAGTGCGGCGTGTTGCCGATGGGGTTGACGGGAGAGTCCACGCCCGGCGCATCCGGCTATCAGCGCGTGGGATTGATGAGTGGTGCGGGGCGTGCAAGCACGGGATACGCCTTCCAAAGAATCCAGCGCTGGGCGGAATCGGCTGCGGCATCGCTGCACCGTCGGGCATTCGATGTGGGGCATTCACCGGATCCGTGGCATCGGCGTGCGATGGATCGCCTGTTCCTGCAGGTGCTCCGGAGTCATCCCGGGCGCGCGCCGGATCTCTTCTTGTCGATGTTCCGGGATACGAATGCGTCGCGAGTGATCCGATTCCTGAGTGACCGTGGCACAGCGATCGATTGCGCCGCCATCATCGCGTCGCTTCCAGTCGGATTGTTCATGCGACAGTTGGTGCGGACTGGCTCTGCTGGCGTGCCCGTCATGCGCGCATCGACGTGAGCCGCACTCTCCGCGTGCAGGGTGCGGTGTTCGCTGTCATCGCAATGTGTGGCGTTGCGATGTCTTTGTTGCTGCCGAAAATGCCTCCGCAGTTTGAATTGCTCGGTATCGCCGTGCTGATCGCGCTCGTCGGCGTTCCGCATGGTGCGCTCGATAGCGCGTTCGCCCGCCAGAGATTTGGCTTGCACACTCCTCGCGCGTGGGCCGTATTCTCGCTCGGCTACGTCGTGTTGATGCTGATCGTCGTGGCGCTCTGGTGGCTGATTCCGGTGTTGTTCCTGGCTGGCTTTCTTGGATTGTCCACGCTGCATTTTTCCGGTGACCCGGTCAGCGGAACGCCCGGCATCGTTCGACTTGTCCAGGGTGGTGCAGTTCTCGTGTTGCCAGCGATCGTGCATCTCACGGAGCTGACCCAGCTGTTTGGTATGCTGGTCGGACCCGGTGCAGCAGGTGTAGTGGCGCCAATCGTCGGCGCGGCGTCAATCCCGTGGGCATGCGCAGTGGTGGTCTGCGTCGTGTCGACGTGGTCCCGATCGCGGCAGGTGTCATTCGAGTTGGCGGCCGTCGCAACGTTGGCGTGCGTCGTGTCGCCACTCCTTGCCTTTGCAATTTTTTTCTGCGGGATGCACTCTGCGCGGCACATACTCCGCACCGTTGCCTGGGTACAGTTCACCGATCGACGTCTGGCCGTCGGCGCCGTCGTCGCGCCGATGCTCGGTGTCGCGTGTCTCGGCACCGTCGCGTGGATCGTGGGTGGTGACGTTCCGCTGGAACCCAAGGCCATTCAGTTGATTTTTGTCGGGTTGGCGTCAGTCACGGTGCCCCACATGCTACTCATCGAGCCGATCCGGCTCGCGGGCTGGCGGGACGGGTGACTGGACCGGTGTGCCGAAGGATGGGCTGGCCCTGCTCGTGTCGTTCACGAATGTGCGACCGGCGTGCGGGGTATGTGACTTCCATGACCGGGTGCGGTAGCCTTCTGTGTCACTCCAGACGGTCCGTGTCATTTTTCAACGTATGTCCCTCGCCCATCAGACCCGCCCCGACCTGATCGATCCGGCCGTGCTCACCGCACTGGGCGGCCTGGAAGTGCGCGCTCGCTGGCTGGTGGACGGATTCCTGACCGGATTGCACCGGTCGCCGCGCAAGGGATTCAGTGTCGAATTTGCCGAACATCGCCCGTACCAGCCCGGCGACGATTTGCGCTACATCGACTGGAAGATTGCGGCGCGCACGGAGCGCTGGGTCGTCAAGCAGTTCGAGGAGGAGACGAACCTTCGCGCCGTGATCCTGTTGGACGTGAGCCGCTCCATGCAGTGGAAGAGTGCCGGCGCGAAGCTCACCAAGCAGGTATATGCCGAGCAGCTTGCGGCGGCTTTGGCGCTGCTGTTGCTCAAGCAGCGCGACGCCGTCGGTCTCGTGCGTTTCGATGACCAGATCCGCACTGTCGTGCCGCCGCGCGCCCGGCCGGCGCACTTTCAGCGTCTCGTCGCCGCGATGCACGAGCCCAGCGCTGGTCGTGACTCGCGTCTTGACCTCGCGCTCCAGCAGGCGTCGCACCTGATCCGGCGGCCGGGCATCATCATCATCATCTCCGACCTGCTGATCGACGGCGACACTGCCACGCCCGGGCTGCGCGCGCTGCGTGCCGCCGGCCACGACGTGCTGGCGATGCACATCATGGATCCCGGCGAGCGGTCGCTCGACGCCGCCACCGACGCTCGCTTCATCGATTCCGAGACCGGGGTGGAGGTCGCCGCCAGCGGACGCGAGATCCGCGCTGCCTACAATGCCGCCGTCGAACAGGCGATCACCAACTGGCAAACGCTTTTCGTGGAGCAGGGGGCGCGCTACGCACTTTGCGACACCAGCGAGCCGTTCGGCATGCCACTCCATCGCGCGTTCGCCGCGCGTGACTCCGTCCGCGGCTGACGCGCACACGTGGCCTTTCTCGCCCCACTCTGGCTGTCGCTCGCTGTCCTCGCCGCCGTCCCGGTGCTGCTGCACCTGCTGCGTCGCAACATCAGCTCGCGCGTCGAATTTCCGGCCGTCCGGTACCTGCAGAGCGCCGAACGTGAGTCGTCACGCGACGTGCGGGCCAAGAACCTCTGGCTGCTCCTGCTCCGCATTCTGATCATCGTGCTGCTGGCATTCGCCGCTGCACGACCGATGTGGACTCGCGGTGAAGGGACACCCCGCGCCCTGGCCATCGTGCTGGACAACTCGCTCAGCACCACGGCGCTGGTCGGCGGCACGCCCGTGCTCGACCGGCTCACGGCCGCGGCGCGAGACCTGCGCGCCGCATCGGCCGCGGCAGAGCGGCTGTGGCTGATCACGGCCGATGGCACGCTGTACACGGGCCCCGATGCCATCGACGCTGCGTTGTCACGCGTGATCGCGCTGCCGCACGCCGGGCAGCTCGATGCGGCGGTCCGCACCGCGATTGCGCTCACGCAATCGTCCGGCAGCGATGGCGGCGCGGTGGCGATCATCACTGATGGGCAGCGCACCTCGTGGCAAACCGACCTTCCCGCAACTGCGGCCCGACTCCGGGTGTTCGTGCCGTCGCTGGTGCCGCTACCAAACGGCGCGATCCTGTCCGCTGTCGCGCAGCCGCAGTGGTGGACCCCGCGCGGCACGCTCGAGTTGCAGGTGCAGGCTGTGCGCGACTCTACTGCCTACCGCATCGCGATCGGCGACAACACGCTGGCGCGCGGCGTGATCATCAGGAACGCGGGTGACTCCGTCGCCACGGCGCGCATCCCGCTGGTCGGTGCTGGCACAGGCTGGCAGGCGCTCGAGATCAGCATCGAACCCTCAGGCGTCGGCGCCGATGATCATGCGATCGTGCCGATCGTGGTGGGCAATTCCCCGGCGGTCCGCGAGTCGGCGGGCGAATACGCTGCGGCGGCGGTGAGCGCGCTGCGCGAGAGTGGCCGCGTGCGAGCCGGCGGTGACGTCACCGTGAGCATCGCGCCCGCGGCTGCCGTGACCGCGCTGCCTGCGCTGATCCTGCCTCCCTCCGATGCTGGCGGGCTGGCCGCAGCGAACTCGAATCTGGCGCGCCTTGGCATTCCGTGGCGCTTCGAGGCCGAGCAGCAGGGTGCGCAGGTGGTGCGCACCCTGCACGGCGAGTTGCGCGGCGACAGTGTCGTGCGCGCGATGCAGTGGTATCCGCTCGTCGCGCAGCCCGGCGCCATCGGCGACACGATCGCCACCGTCGGGGCCTCCGTGTGGATGGTCCGCGGCCCGAAGTGGATGTTGGTCGGCTCGCCGCTGAACCCTGCGGCCACCACGCTCCCGGTGCGCGCCACGTTCGTGCCATGGCTCGCCGATGCACTCAGCAACCTGGCATCCGGCACGACGGTAGCCGTCCATGCGACGGCCGGCAATCCGATCACCGCACCGGCTGGTGCGACGGAACTCCGCAGCGCCGCGGGCACGTTCCGACGACCGGTGAGCGGCGGTTCGATGCCGGCGCCTGCGGAACACGGTCTGTACTTCTGGACGCGCGGCACAGATATCGTTGGTGCCGTGGGTGTCAGCCTCGATCCCGGCGAACCGCTATTGGGCCGCGCCACGGTCGCTGAACTGACCTCGCGGTTCGGCGGCACGGATCGCGCGGAACTCAACATGAACGCTGCAGCGTTTCTGCGCAGCGTGCGTCAATCGGGCGCATCGCGGCCCATGGTGGTACCTCTTCTGTTGCTGGCGCTTCTTGCGGTGCTGGCGGAGGCGTGGCTTTCGGGCCGCTTCCGTACCCGCGCCGCCGCTGGCACGGATTCCCTCGCACGAACTGCCTGATGGGCCTTCCGACCCTGCTCGACGCACTCGAACGGCTGCCGCAGTTCACGCGTGTCTACAACACGATTCCCGCCCGTGATCGCGTCCTGACGCTTACGGGCCTGCACGGCTCCAGCGATGCGGTGCTGGTGGCGACACTCGCGCGTCGCATGACCGGTCGCGTGATCGTCGTGATCACCGATGCGCTGCCCGACGCCGAACGCTGGCTCGCCGATCTCTCGGCACTCGCGGAACTGGAGGGCATCGCGCTCTACCCGCCGCGTGAGGGATTCGGCGAAATTGAGCCGCACACGGAAGTTGCCGGCGAACGTGTCGAGACGCTGGAGAAGCTGTCGCGCGGTGCCGTGCGCCTGCTGCTGACCACTTCGCGTGCCATGATGGAACGCACGCAGCTGGCGCGCGCCGTGAGTCGCGCACGCCTGGAGCTGCACAAGGGTGATGCGTGGCGCCTCGAGGCGCTGTCCGAGCACCTGGATGCGCATGGCTTCGATCGTGTGTCGATGGTCGAAGATGTGGGCCAGTACAGCGTGCGTGGCGGCATCTTCGACATCTACAGCTTCGGCATGTCCGAGCCGGTGCGCCTGGAATTCTGGGGCGACGAGATCGTCGAGCTGCGGCACTTCGATCTGCTCACGCAGCGCAGCACGCGCGATGCAAGCGTGGCGCTGGTGCTGCCGGTGGACATTCCGGACTCACACGACGGCGAGTCGGCGTACGAGCGTGTCACACTGGCCGACCTGCTGCCGCCGGATACGCTCGTGGTGCAGCCGCTGGGCACCAGCATCGAGCCGGAGCTGAAGCGCACGTGGACCGAGGCGCTGCATCATGTGGATGTTGCACGTCGTCGTGGCGAGGATCCGTCGCCCCGCGAGCAGCTCTTCGAGCCGCCCGACGAGACACGCAGGCGGCTGCGCGGCTTCGGCACGATCCGCATCGTCGATCCCGCGTCGGACGAGATAGATGTCGGCTTCCCGCTGCGCGCGCCCGAGACCGTGGGCCGCGACATGGCCGCGCTGCGGACGCTGGTCAGCGGCGGTACGCCGACGCTGATCCTCTGCGATAACAGCGGGCAGCTGGAACGTCTCGAGGAACTGCTCGAGGATCGTGGGCGCCGCAGTGGTGCGACGCTCGCGCTGGGCGTGCTCGGCGCCGGCTTCTTGTTGCCGTCGCAGGATAATCGCGAAGGCCTCCGCGTCCTCACCGACCACGAGATCTTCCGTCGCGAGCGGCGGATCCGTCGCGCCCGCAAGTACGCCGGCGGTGCAGCGCTGGACGTGGTCACGGCGCTCAAGAGCGGCGATTACGTCGTGCATCTCGAACATGGCATCGGCATCTATCGCGGTCTCTCCACGACGTTTGTGGGTGAGAGCAGCGTCGAGGTCGCGGTCATCGAGTACGAGGGTGGCGACCGGTTGAACGTCCCGCTGTATCGTATCGATCAGGTGGAACGCTATCGTGCCGCCGGCGACGTGAGTGCCGACGCGCCGCCGCCGCGGCTGCACAAGCTCGGTGGTCGCAAGTGGAGCCAGCAGCGCGACAAGACGCGCGCGGCCATCCTCGAGATGACCCATGAACTGCTGGACCTGTACGCGCGCCGTCGCATCGCATCGCGACCGGCGCACGTACCGGACACCACGTGGCAGATGCAGCTCGAAAGCGGATTCCTGTTCGAGGACACGCCCGATCAGCGCCGCGCCACGACCGACGTGAAGAAGGACATGGAGGGCGGCCGCCCCATGGACCGCCTGCTGGTGGGTGACGTGGGCTACGGCAAGACCGAGATTGCCGTGCGCGCCGCGTTCAAGGCGGTGCAGAGCGGACGGCAGGTGGCCGTGCTGGTGCCGACGACCATCCTGGCCGACCAGCATGTGCGCACGTTCGGGGATCGCCTCGCCGACTTCCCGGTCACGATCGAGGAGTTGAGCCGGTTCCGCACGGGCAAGGAGCAGGCGGCGACGCTCGAACGGCTGAAGCGGAAGGAAGTGGACATCGTCATCGGTACCCATCGCCTGCTGGGCGAGGATGTGGTGTTCGGTGACCTGGGCCTGATCATCGTGGACGAAGAGCACCGGTTCGGCGTGAAGCACAAGGAACGACTGAAGCAGCTGAAGACGGAAACGGATGTGTTGACGCTGACCGCCACGCCCATTCCGCGCACGCTGCACCAGTCGCTCGCCGGCCTGCGCGACATGACGCTGATGCAGACGCCGCCGCGCGATCGCAGTCCAGTGCTGACCTACATCGAGCCCAATGACGACGCGCTGATCGAGGAAGCTGTCAATCGCGAGCTCGATCGTGGTGGACAGTGTTTCTTCGTGCACAACCGTGTCGAGACGATTCTCGCCGTTGCCGATCACCTGCAGCGCATCGTGCCGCGGGCGCGCATCGTGGTAGGCCACGGCCAGATGAAGGAGCGGCAGCTGGAGGAGGTGATGCGCCAGTTCGTTCGCGGCGACGCCGACATCCTGGTCAGCACCATGATCGTCGAGAGCGGGTTGGACGTGTCGAACGCGAACACGATGTTCGTGGACCGCGCTGATCACTTCGGGCTCGCGCAGCTCTACCAGCTGCGCGGACGGGTGGGGCGCTCGCATCGCCGCGCCTATTGCTACCTGCTGGTGCCTGACATCGTCGACGAGGAGGCGGAACGCCGGCTGCGCGTACTGGAGCACAACACGGAGCTGGGCAGCGGCTACCGCATCGCGCTGAAGGACATGGAGCTGCGCGGCGCCGGCAACCTGCTGGGCCCCGAGCAGAGCGGCTTTGTGCACGCCGTCGGCTTCGACCTGTATCTGCGGCTCCTCGAGGAGACGGTCACGCGCATCCAGCGCGGCGATGCCGCCCCGCCGCCGCAGCCGTCAGACGTGTCGCTGGACGTGCCCGCATTTCTTCCTGACGACTATGTGCCGCTTCAGGACTTGAAGCTCGACATCTATCGTCGGCTCACGAAGGCCCCGGATGCCGCGGCCATCGAGGCACTGGCCGCCGAGGTCCGCGATCGCTTCGGTCCCCTGCCGCCACAGGCCTCCGCCTATTTCGACCTGGCGCAACTTCGACTGCTGGGCGGTACGCTGGGAATCGAGGCGATGCTGGTGCGAGGGGACGAGGCGCGTATTACGTTTCGCGCGAACGCCGTACCCCGGATGAAGGGGCTCAGTGCCGCATTCCACGAAGTGCAGTTCCAGGCCGAGGTGCGGCGCGCGCAACCGCTCACGCTCAAGCTCACTCGCCTTGGCGGTGCTACGGTACTCGAAGGCCTTGTCCGTTCCCTGCGAAGTCTGAGTCGCTGACCGCCCGCTTGCGCAGCTGATTCCCGTCAGGCTGTCGCAGCTTCACCTGCATCCCGTTACGACGAATGAAGAGAGTTGCTCTTGCCGCGGTCGCCGTCGGCGCCATGGCCCAGCTGGTAGGCTGCAACAGCGGCGCGCTGAGCGCACACGCCGACACCGTCGCCAAGGCAGGGACACAGGAACTCACGGTCAAGAAGCTGTCCGAGCTGCTCGGCGCCTCGAAGGTGCCGCTCCGCAAGGATGTTGTCCGCGTCGTCGCTGACCTCTGGGTCAATTACCAGTTGCTGAGCAAGGCCGGCGCCAATGGTGATTCGCTCAACGATCCAAAGGCGCTCGACTCCGCGCTCTGGGCTCCGATCGCCAATGCGCGCGCACGCAAGTTCTTCGATGTCGTCTCGAAGAACTGGGCCGTGACCGCGCCGACCGACGGCGAAAGCCGCTACAACGCCGGCGAAGTGCTCGCCGCCAGCCACATCCTGTTTCGTGTGCCGGAGAAGGGTGCGACGCCGCAGCAGGTCGCGCAGCTCCGCACGCGTGCCGATTCGCTCCGCAAGGCATTGAACGCCGGCAACTTCGCGACGCTCGCCACGCGATACAGCCAGGATCCAGGCTCCGCTGCACAGGGCGGCTCGCTGGGTGCATTCCCGAAGGGTATGATGGCGCCCGAATTCGAGACCGCGCTGAACGCCACGAAGCCCGGCGAGATCAGCCCGGTCATCCAGACACGATTCGGCTTTCACATCATCTATCGCCCGGTCTATTCGGCGGTCACGGCCAACGTCGCACAGCTCATGCAGCAGCGTGGTGCGGCCGTCGCCGAGTCCACGTACTGGTCGCGTCTCGAGCTGGCCAACACCGTCGACGTGAAGAAGGATTCGCCGAAGATGGCCCGCGACATCGTGAACGACCTGGACAGCTATCGCACCAGCAGCATGGTGCTGGGCACCTCCAAGCGCGGCGACTTCACGGCAAAGCAGCTTGTACGCTGGATCGACGCCTATCCGCCGGAGCAGGGTCTGATTCCACAGATTCAGAATGCGCCGGACACGATCATCCCGACGTTGATCAAGAACTTCATGCGCAATGAGTTGTTCCTGGTGCAAGCCGACAGCGCCAAGGTCGACCTCACTGATCAGGAGAAGAGCCAGATCCGCGCCGAGTTCCGTACGCTGGTAATCAATTCGTGGACGCAGCTCGGCGTCGCGCCAAACCAGCTTGCCGACAGTGCGAAGACCGTGGCAGCTCGTGAGACGCTGGGTTCCAACCGGGTGAACGTCTTCCTGGAGAACATGCTGGTGAAGGATGGTGCGTTCGTCCCGATCGCCCGGTCCATGGATCTCATGCTGCGTATGCGCTTCCCGGGTGCGAAGATCGTGGACGCCGGCATTGACCGCGCACTGGAAGCCGCGCAGAAGTTGCGAGGCTCGTCTGACTCGACTCGCGCGGCGAATCGTCCGGCATCGGCCGTCCCGATGCCCGGCGAGGCGCAGGCCCCGGTCGGACCGGTGCCGACCCCGGCCAAGCCGTAAGCCTGTTCCCGTGAAGACGACGGGGGAGCGCGAGTCTCGCGCTCCCCCGTTTTACATTTGCCGAGTGGTATGCCGCGTCACCGCTCCGGTGATGAACTGACGCCACGCCTGCCGGGTATCTCGACGCATGACTCGATCGCTTGCCACTGTTGCTGCCTCGCTGGTCTGCGCGGCTGTACTGCACGCCCAGACGCCTGCCAACGCACGTCCTGCGGCGCCAGCCCCTGTTCCCTTCGCTGTCGATCGCGTGATCGCCGTCGCGGGTGAGCGCCCCATTCTGTGGAGCGAGGTGCTCGAGGAATACAACACACGCCGCGCACAGGGCATGCCGATTCCACCCGACACGGTCGAACATCGGAAGCTGGTGGAGCGAATCATCGATGAGCTGATCGACGCCGAGATGCTGGTGCAGAAGGCGGCCGTCGAAAAGGTCGAGGTATCTGACGGCGACGTGCTGCCCGACGTCGAGACACAGCTGAAGAAGATTCGCGACCAGTTCAAGTCGGACCAGGAGTTCCGCACTGCGCTGGCGGGTGCCGGATTCGGCACACCGGAGGAGTATCGCAAGACCCTGATCGAGGCGGCGAAACGTCAGGCCGTGCAGCGCAAGCTGATCGACAAGATGAAGGGCGACGGCAAGCTCGTTCGCGCCGTCGTGTCCGAAGCCGATGTGTTCGAGATGTATGAGCGAAACCGGACCACGCTGCCGAAGCGGCCCGCGCAGGTCACGTTCCGTCAGATCGTCATCAGTCCATCGCCGTCCGCTGCCGCGAAAGCGCGCGCGAAGGCAAAGATCGATTCGCTGCTGATCGAGATCCAGCGCGGCGGCAACTTCGAATTGATCGCAAAGCGTGAGAGCATGGACCCGTCGAACAAGGAGACGGGCGGTGATCTGGGCTGGAATCGGCGGGGCATCATGGTGCCGGAATTCGATCGCATGATGTTTGCGCTGCCTCCAGGTGTGATCAGCCCGGTGATCGAGACGAACTTCGGCTTCCACATCATTCGCGTCGACAAGGTGCAGCCCTCGGAAGTGAAGGCGCGCCACATCCTGATCATTCCGACGCTCGACTCGACCGACGAGCGGCGGGCGCGCGCGCTCGCCGACAGCGTTGCCACAGTCTGGCGTGCCGGGGCACGATACGACAGCCTGAGCCCGCGCTTTCACGATCCGGACGAGGTCAAGGCATTCAACGATCCCTTCCCGCGAGCAGAGCTGCCGGGTGCCTACATCGAGGCGCTCAAGGATCTGAAGGTGAACGACATCAGCTCCCCGTTCGCGATCGAGAATCAGCGCCGCGGCACGCGGAAGTTCGTCGTCTTCCAGCTGCTCAGCACCGCCGAGGAAGGCATGTACTCCGTCGGCGAGGTGCGCGAGCGAATCCGCGACCAGCTGATTCAGGAGCGCTCGATGCGCCGGTTCATCGACAACCTGCGTGCCGAATCGTTCGTGATGCGCAACCCGATTCCATCGCTGCCTCAGGCGGCTGAGCCTGACCCTGCCGCGGCGCCTGCAGATCCGGCAGCCGCACTGCCGAAGAAGCCGTAGTGATGTCGAGCTGCAACCTGTGACGAGGCGGCGTCCGCGCCTCGCCATCACACTGGGCGATCCCCGCGGCATCGGGCCGGAGCTGGTTCAGGCGATGCTCGACGACGACGCGATCGGTGATGTCTGTGACCTGCTCGTCGTGGGACCTCGCGGCACCGAGGTGGACGTGCACGAGACCATTGGTACGTGGGGCCCGGGTGGTAGCGTGGCGCTCGCCGGACGATTGGCCGGTGACGCGGTGGTGCGCGCCGTGGAACTGGCGCAGGCCGGCGCGGTCCGCGGAATCGTCACCGCGCCACTGGACAAGCATGCGCTGCTGCTCGGCGGTTACGACGCGCCGGGACACACCGAGCTGCTGGCCGAGCTCACGGGCCGCAAGACTGCCATGATGCTCGCCAGCGAGCGACTGCGTGTGGTGCTCGCCACGACGCACCTGCCGCTGCGCGGAGTGTGCGAAGCCCTGACGGCAGACGCACTGCGCGACGCGATCCGCCTCACGCGCGAAGGACTCCAGCACTGGTATGACATCGCGGAGCCGCGCATTGCACTCTGCGCCTTGAACCCGCACGCCGGTGACGGCGGGCGGTTCGGCACCGACGACACCGACCTGCTGGCGCCCGTCGCATCCGAGATGGGCGCGTTGGGACCATTCCCCGCCGACACCGTCTTCGTGCGGGCGCTGCGCGGCGAATTTGATGCCGTCATAGCACCATATCATGACGTCGGAATGACGGCGATCAAGGTGGCGTCGTTCGGCAGCGCCGTGAACGTCACTCTCGGGCTGCCGTTTCCGCGCACGTCGCCTGATCATGGTACCGCCATCGACATTGCCGGTCAGGGCATTGCCGATAGCGCCAGCATGCGCCACGCGGTGCTCTTGTGCGCGCGCCTGGCGACGCAGGCCGAAGCGATGCTGCCGCGCGTGACGGGGTGACGGCGCGTCGACCTGCGCGGTGGAAGCAGAACTGTGAATTCGCCCTTGCCCGCATCACGCTCGACCTGCGCTGACCCACCATTGGTCGCGGCCGGATTGGTATGAGGTGGTGAACAGGTGACGGCGACGAGCGCCGCGCGTCTTCAGGCCGAGCGCTCCACCCACCGTTCACTTACGGATCGACCTGCGACCACCCGTCGATGGCCGGTCCATGCATGCTGCAGGCGGCCATGGCTTCACTCGACAAGTTCCTGATGGCGCTCGGCACAGCGCCACCGACAATTCTCGTACTGTACGAGGGCGTGGTCGCCGAGCTGCGTTTCGACGGCGGCACGCGACCGATTACCAAGCAGCCGTTGTCGGCCGAGCAGATCGTGAGCCTGCTGCGCGAGATCGCTCCGGCCGAGATGCAGGCCGCAGTGCTGCAGGGCGGACCGGCGCGTTTTCCTTATGCCGGAAACGGGATCCCGGTGGACTGCTCGATCCAGCGTGACGCCGAGGGACGTGTCGTGGCACAGATTCATCCTGCGGAGATCGTCGCATCCGCACCGACTGCGTCGCCCGCATCCGGACCTACTGCATTTCCTGCGGCCGCACCCGCGGTCGCGAACGCAGCCGAATCTCCCCTGTCGCTCGTTGCGGGACTCGTTCTGCCCTCGCCACGTCAGCCAGCCGTTGCCGTGGCCGAAAACGGATTGAGCTCGGTGCTCGAAGCGTTGCTCCGCACGCTCGCTGCACAGAAGGGCAGCGATCTGCATCTGCGCGTTGGCGAACCGCCCATCATCAGGCGTGACGGCGAGCTGGTACGCGTGTCGGGCGCGGCACCCCTCGGCGCCGACCAGCTCGAGCAGATGCTGCTCGCCTCGATGCCCGCGATGAACCGCGAGGAGTTTCGGGACCGGAACGACACGGATTTCGCCATTGACATTGCAGGACTGGCGCGATTCCGCGGCAACGTGCTGCGCGATCGCTGCGGCGCCGCGGCTGTCTTCCGCCTCATTCCATCCACGATCATCACGGCCGAGCAGCTAGGCCTGTCCGCCGAGGAGAAGGCGCTTTGCAGCCTGAGCAAGGGGCTGGTGCTGGTAACCGGTCCCACGGGCAGCGGAAAAAGCACGACGCTGTGCGGGATGATCGACCTGGTGAATCGCACGCGGACCGATCACATCATCACTATCGAGGATCCGATCGAGTTCGTGCACGCCAGCAAGAAGTGTATCATGACGCAGCGGCAGGTCGGGGTGCACACCACCAGCTTCAAGAGCGCGCTGCGTGCGGCGTTGCGCGAGGATCCCGACGTGATCCTGGTGGGCGAGTTGCGCGATCTGGAGACCGTCGCGATCGCGATCGAGACGGCGGAAACGGGGCATCTCGTCTTTGGGACGCTGCATACCACCACGGCACCGAGCACCGTGGACCGGCTCATCGACCAGTTTCCGTCGGACCGGCAGGCGCAGGTACGCACGATGCTGAGCGAGTCGCTGAAGGGCGTGATTTCGCAGACGCTGGTGAAGAAGAAAGGGGGCGGCCGCGCCGCCGCACGCGAGGTCCTGCTCGCGAACACCGCTGTGTCGAACCTGATTCGCGAGGGCAAGACGTTCCAGATCCCGACCGTCATGCAGACGTCGAAGAAGCTGGGCATGGTCACGATGACCGATGCGCTGATCAGACTCGTGGAGCAGGACCTGGTGGATCCCAACGATGCCTGGATCAAGGCGGTGGACAAGGCCGGCTTTCAGCTGGCGCTGCAATCGCGCGGAATCGTGCTGGATCGCGTGGCCGCGTAAAGCAGCCTCACTTCGGCGTACGCTGCTTGACCGGCGCCATATGGGCGCGGCGCGCTGTGAGCAGTGCGGGTGCGGTGCGGTAATCAGGCCGGTGGGCGGCGATCGATGATTTACCCGTCGCGCGAGGCAAAGCTGCGGACACTTGGCGGACGCGCTAAGTTTCGCACATGTCTATTCGTAACATTGCCATCATTGCGCACGTCGACCACGGTAAAACGACACTCGTGGACCAGATGCTCCGTCAGGCAGGAGCATTCCGCGAAAATCAGGTCGTCGCCGAGCGCGTCATGGACTCAAATCCGCTCGAGAAAGAACGCGGCATCACGATTCTCGCCAAGAATACGTCGATCCGCTGGAAGGATAACAAGATCAACATCATCGACACGCCGGGCCACGCCGATTTTGGTGGCGAGGTGGAGCGCATCATGCGCATGGTCGATGGGGTGCTGCTCGTGGTGGATGCCTTCGACGGCCCGATGCCGCAAACGCGGTTCGTGTTGCGCAAGGCGTTCGAGCTCGGGCGGGTGCCGATCGTCGTCATCAACAAGATTGACCGGCCGGGCGCCGATCCGATGCGCGTGCACGACGAGGTGCTGAGCCTCTTCATCGAGCTCGATGCCACGGAGGCGCAGCTCGACGCGCCAGTGGTGTATGCGAGCGCGCGTCAGGGCATCGCGACCATGGATATGGATGTGGAGGGGACGAACATGAATCCCCTTTTTGACGCAATCCTGAAGTACGTGCCGATTCCACCGAACGACGCGGCGGGCCCGTTCCAGATGCTCGTCTCGACGATCGACTATTCGAGCTATCTCGGCCGGATGGGGATCGGGCGCGTCGAGATGGGCAAGGTGAAGGTCGGCGACATCGTGTCGCTGCTGCAGATGGATCCGAGCCAGCCGATCCAGAACAGCCGCGTGACGAAACTGTTCTGCTTCGAGGGGCTGGAGCGCGTCGAGGTGCAGGAAGCGGCTGCCGGCGAGATCGTCTCGGTGGCGGGTCTGGACAACGTCGAGATCGGGTTGACGATCACCGACCCGTCGTATCAGGAGCGACTGGAAGGCATCGCGGTCGAGGAGCCGACGATTTCCGTGGACTTTCAGGTCAACACGTCGACCTTTGCCGGCAAGGAAGGGAAGTTCGTGACATCGCGCCAGGTGCGCGATCGCCTGATGAAGGAGTTGGAGCGCAACGTGGCGTTGCGTGTCGAGGAGACGGACAACACGGACACCTGGAAGGTCAGCGGGCGCGGCGAGCTGCACCTGTCGATCCTGATGGAGACCATGCGTCGCGAAGGGTTCGAGTTCCAGGTGTCGCGTCCGAAGGTGATCACGCGCATCGGCGAGAAGGGCGAGAAGCTGGAGCCGTACGAGGAGCTGCTGATCGACGTGCCGGACGACTATGTCGGCGCGGTGATCGAGAAGCTGGGCCCACGCAAGGCCGACATGACGGACATGAAAAATCCGGGGCAGGGCATGGTGCGCCTGACGTACCGGATCCCGGCGCGTGGTCTTTTCGGATATCGCTCGGAATTTTTGACCGATACCCGCGGTACGGGCATCATGCATCATCGGTTTTTGGAGTACGGGCCGTGGTCCGGCGGACTGGATGGGCGCACGCGCGGGGTACTGGTGAGCATGGAAAACGGCACCATCATTGCGTTCGCGCTCGGCAATCTCGGTGAGCGTGCGACGCTGTTTGTGGAGCCGGGTCAGCCGGTGTACGAGGGCATGGTGGTGGGTGAGAACTCGCGTCCGGGCGACATGGATGTGAATCCCACGAAGGAGAAGAAGCTCAGCAACATGCGCAGCAAGTCGGCGGATGATGCGATCGTCCTGGAGCCGCCGCGCATCCACACGCTGGAAAGCGCGTTGGAGTACATCGAGGAGGACGAGCTGATCGAAGTCACGCCGCAGTCGATCCGCTTGCGCAAGAAGGTGCTGAACACGATCGACCGGAAGCGAAACACGCGTGACATGAAGAAGGAGCGCGACCGCGATTGAGCCACGGGTGTCGTGGGCCGCCTGCGTGTGGTTTGCGACACGGATTCATGACATCTCGACGCACGAGGAGACGCAGGCATGTCGAATCAGGCAGTGTTGGCCTCGATGGCGCCGGGGGACGATGCCGCGGCTTCGTGGCATGCTGGTGCTCCGCGGTCAGCTGTGAGGTCGGGCGGCGTGGGCCTGCTCGCGCGTGAGGGGACTGACGACTCCCTGGACGAGGAGGCACTTGACGGCGTCGAGGAGGATCTCGACGACGAGCTGGACGACGAGCTGGACGAGGATGAGGACGATGAGGATGACGACGAGCTGGACGAGTTCGAGGACGACGAGCTGGACGACGAGGATGACGACGATGACGCGGACGAAATCGACCTCACGACCGACCGGCATGACCGGAGTTGCGCTGTCGCCGACGAGGGTGGTTGAGTCGTCGAAGCTTCTTTGCAACAGGGGTTGACGTCTCGATCGAGCGGGTGTATTGTTGGTGTCTGGCCCGTAAATGGGGCATGGAGACGTGACGAGATGCGCTGCTGGATGGCGCTCCGCACGCTGAGCTGATTGACAATCGAGAGAGAAGCGAGTGGTGGTATCTCGTTAAGTCACCGGGTTCGTGCTTGGTGACATAGAGATTCAAATCACGAATTTTATGATTCCGGAACGTCTCATGGACGTTCACGCAAGTGGGTGAAGTGAGGCGTTTCGCGAGAGCTAATTGAATTCTTCTTGGAGAGTTTGATCCTGGCTCAGGACGAACGCTGGCGGCGTGCTTAACACATGCAAGTCGAGGGGGCGCAGCAATGCGTCACCGGCGAACGGGTGCGTAACACGTGAGCAACCTGCCTTTGAGAGGGGGATAGCCGGCCCAACGGCCGGGTAATACCGCATACGCTCAGTTGCCGGCATCGGTGGCTGAGGAAACGTTTACGGCTCAGAGAGGGGCTCGCGGCCTATCAGCTAGTTGGTGAGGTCACGGCTTACCAAGGCGACGACGGGTAGCTGGTCTGAGAGGATGGCCAGCCACATTGGGACTGAGAAACGGCCCAGACTCCTACGGGAGGCAGCAGTGGGGAATCTTGCGCAATGGCCGAGAGGCTGACGCAGCGACGCCGCGTGGGGGATGAAGCATTTCGGTGTGTAAACCCCTGTTGCTCGGGACGAACGACCCTTTTCGAGGGGTGTGACGGTACCGAGTGAGGAAGCACCGGCTAACTCCGTGCCAGCAGCCGCGGTAATACGGAGGGTGCGAGCGTTGTCCGGAATCACTGGGCGTAAAGGGCGCGTAGGTGGTTGGATGCGCCGGTGGTGAAAGCGCAGGGCTCAACCCTGCGTCGGCCATCGGGACGGTCCGACTGGAGCACTGTAGAGGCAGGTGGAATTCCGGGTGTAGCGGTGGAATGCGTAGAGATCCGGAAGAACACCGGTGGCGAAGGCGGCCTGCTGGGCAGTTGCTGACACTGAGGCGCGACAGCGTGGGGAGCAAACAGGATTAGATACCCTGGTAGTCCACGCCGTAAACGATGGGCACTAGGTGCTTGGGGGAGCGACCCCCTGAGTGCCGACGCTAACGCATTAAGTGCCCCGCCTGGGGAGTACGACCGCAAGGTTGAAACTCAAAGGAATTGACGGGGGCCCGCACAAGCGGTGGAGCATGTGGTTTAATTCGACGCAACGCGAAGAACCTTACCTAGGCTTGACATGGCCGTGAACTGCCGGGGAAACCTGGCAGGCTCTTCGGAGCACGGTCACAGGTGCTGCATGGCTGTCGTCAGCTCGTGTCGTGAGATGTTGGGTTAAGTCCCGCAACGAGCGCAACCCTCGTCGTTAGTTACCAGCGCGTCATGGCGGGGACTCTAGCGAGACTGCCGGTGCCAAACCGGAGGAAGGTGGGGACGACGTCAAGTCATCATGGTCCTTACGTCTAGGGCTACACACGTGCTACAATGGCCAGGCTAAAGGGTCGCGAACGCGCAAGCGGGAGCCAATCCCCAAAACTGGCCTCAGTTCGGATTGTCGTCTGCAACTCGACGGCATGAAGCTGGAATCGCTAGTAATCGTGGATCAGCTACGCCACGGTGAATACGTTCCCGGGCCTTGTACACACCGCCCGTCACGCCATGGAAGTGGTGAGCGCCCGAAGTCCGTGTCGGAACCCGCAAGGGACCAAGCGGCCGAAGGCGAGCATCATGACTGGGGCGAAGTCGTAACAAGGTAGCCGTAGGGGAACCTGCGGCTGGATCACCTCCTTAACGGAGTCCGCGAGTACGATCACCGGCAACGGCGATCTGAAAGTGACTCAGTAGTCGCACCACCACGCGCTCTTCTCTCGATTGCTCATATAGCAGGACCAACCGCCCCCGGCGCTCTCACGAGTGTCGGGGGCGTTTGCATTGCCGTTCCGTGCCAGAATGAGACCATGGTCGCGCTCGATTCAGATTCCAGAAACGCGAAACCCCTGCGCGCATTCTCGTGCACATTCTTGCGCGCACTTCTGCAATCTCGCCGGTGCGCACTTCTGCAGCCTCGCCTGTGCGCACCTCTGTGACTTCGCCTGTGCGCACTCCAGCGCGCCACCTGCGCGCAGACTGACCGTGCGGTGAGCACAAACCCATATGCAGCAAGGGAATTTGGCATGACGGCACGGGAGCTGCTTTCCTGCGTGGTGAGGATGTGCGCGGGACGTACTCGCGCCGTGAGTTCACCAATCAGGCTGGAGCTTGAGCAATGATGCGTTCCTTCACGGTATTTTCTGGTGCAGCGATGCTTGCCGCGTGCGTGTTGCCGACCCTCGTGTCGGCGCAGGATACAAGCAGCACGGGTACGCGCACGGCGCGAGACAGTGCAAGTGCGCGGTCCGACATGATGGTGCGATTCGATTCTGCGCAGACGGTGACGATCACCGGCGCGACCATCGTACGCGTGGATACGGTCGGCGGTCGCGGTGGTGCGGGCATGGGCGGCATGCATGCGGGAATGCATGCGGGAATGCATGCGGGAGGGAATGCTGGAACGGGCGCTGCCGGTGCCGGTATGGGTGGTATGGGAACACGTCGCACCGGTGCGGACACGACGGCTGTGAGCCGGATGGGTACGGAACGCACCGGAGTGAGACGCACCGGAACGGGACGCGCTGACACGAGGCAGGACGGCATGGGACGCGCGGGAACCACCCGTCCTGACTCGGCGGCTGGACGTATGCGTGTGAGCGGACGCGACTCGATTCGCGCGGGCATGGCAGGAGGAGCGGGTGTGTCTGCGAGTGGTGCCATGCCCATGAGCGGCAGCGTACCCTTGGCGATCGCCATGCCGATGTCGATGTCGTCTCAGGATTCGGCAATCACACTGCGAGCAATCGTGCGGACAGGCAATGATTCGCTGCATGTCCTCCTCGCCCCCTCCAATTACCTCATGGGCCAAGCGCTAACGCTCAACGCGGGCGACGTGGTGGACTTGAAGGGAATGCGCGTGGCGACCGGCGGGCTCATGACACTGGTGGCGACGGAAATCACGAAGGGCACGACCACCGTCCAGCTTCGGAACAAGTCGACCGGCACGCCGGTCTGGGACATGCAGAGTGGCATGACGAGTGACACCATCGCCACGCCGACGCGTCGTGTTCCGATGACCGATTCGACCTCGAGGTCGCGCCGGAACATGTTGACGGATTCCACGAAAGTCGACAGCACGAAGAAGAAGCCCGTTCGCCCGTAAGGAGCGCGTTCGCATGACGGATGCAGCCAGTAATAGATCGGAGGCGTCCGTTGCACGTGAGAGAGCTTGCATAGGCTCTTCTGGATCGACATGCTGATCGGTCATTTCCGGCTGACATGCACCGACAATCTGCAGCAGTTCTCTCGGTTGCAATTCGAGAGTTGGGAAGATAGTTTCTGACGGGTTGGGGCCTGTAGCTCAGGTGGTTAGAGCGCACGCCTGATAAGCGTGAGGTCCGAGGTTCAACTCCTCGCAGGCCCATCCCTAGGTACAAACATTGAACGGACAGCCTCGCGTAACCTGCGAAGTTGCCCGTTTTTTGTTTTGTGTCGCGACTCTTCTAGCGTCGTCGGTGTGGCGCAGCCGCGTCAATCCGCATGCGCGATGTTTTTCTGCCGGGTCGTGTTGACGACATACACATGCCTGCCAGTCGGAGCCGGTCCGTGCCGCTCGTTGCCGTGAAGCTTACAGACTCTCACCCACCGGACACGCCGTGGCAGATGGGCGACCAAGCAAAAATCCCTGTACGTATTTCGCACCATTCTCCTGAACCCAGCGCAGCTCACCCTCGGTCTCGATTCCCTCCGCCAGCGTATCGATCTGCAGGGCAGCGGCGACATCCAGGAGGTTGGCCACGAGGCGAGCCTTGTAGGGATCGGTATCCACACCCCGGATCAATTCCATGTCGAGCTTGAGCAGGTCGGGGCGCAACTCGTGAATCAGGTTTAGCGACGAGTATCCCGCTCCGACATCATCGAGGGCGACACGGAAGCCGGCAGACCGGTAGAAATCAAGGATGTTCCGCAGGTGCCTGGGATTGTGCGCGCGATCGGTCTCCACGATCTCGAACACGACATCGTGCCTGGACATGCCTGACTGATCCACTGCAGCCACCGTGCTGCGAAGGCAGGAGGCCGGATCGTAGATTGCAGTCGGCGAGAAGTTCACGAACAACGCGCCCCGCATCTCCTGCTGCTGTGCGCGGGTGATAGCGGACCGTCGCGCGGCCAGATCGAGCTGAAAAAGCAATCCGGCGTCGCGCGCCGCGTCAAACATCAGGCGCGGCGCGACGAGCTCACCGGTCGCTGTCATGCCCCGCAGCAACGCCTCGTGCCCATAGATACGATTTGGAGCGGCGGCGTGCATGATGGGCTGGAAGAACGACGTCATGCGCGACTCACCGATCAGCGACAGAAGCCAGCCGCTGCCGTGCCGAGCCAGCAGTCGCGACAACGACTCCACACGTGCGAGATCCTCCGGCACCGGCGAGGCGTCAACCTTCGTCATCAGCGCACGCGTGTCCTGGCATTCCACATCCGTGAGACGTTCACGGATGACGGCGATGACGGCATCCAGCTTGTCCGATGGAATATTGTACGCCACCCCGCCGGCCGGGGACGGTCGCGTGGCCAGGTGCAACTCAGAAAGCGCTGTGCGGAGCTTACCCGCTACGTGCGTGGCCGGACACCAGCAGTGCAGGTCACCCGATACTTCGACGGCGTCGGGCAGCACCTCACATCGCAGGCAGCCGCGGCGCTCCAGGTGCGCGGTGGACGTGCTGTTGTCGGCGAGAAACGGGAGCATGCTTTCAGTATCGGCTCAGCGACCGGGGGTCTGAAATGCGATGGTATTTGAGCGCAGGGTGCGCGCGGATGCCTGATTCGTGGCACGCCAAGGCCGCTGTACACAGCGGGAAATTTCATGATGTGCCGGCATGGCTATATGCACCAGCAATGCTCGCCAACGAATCAGGGGCGCCGCATTGCGCCGATGACGATGGCGGACGACTTGAGTAAACGATCACCCTTGTCGACATCCATTGCGACCGGAACGATGCGCGTGACTGAGCGGCCGCCACCGGCGTACTTGGTGAGACGAAGATCGAACGAGACACGCACGCCGTATGCGCTGAAGCTCGTGATCACGGGCGTGCTGACGAGCGTCACGCGATGTTCCGCGCCGTCGTCGAGGAACTGCATGACGTCGGCATTGCGCACACCGCCGCGTTGCATGGTGCCGGCGAGTTGCTCCGCCGCGGTTCGCACGTCCGAAAAGGTGGGCAATGCGTCGCGTGGTGCGTCCGTTGCGGAGCTCACACCGGGCGCGGCCGAGCGTGTTGCCGCGGCAGAGGGCACTGCCACGCCTGTCGCCGCTCGCGCCGAGGCAGAGTCGCGCCGAAGCACCCCTGGACGAGTGGATCGTGATTCGGGTGCTAGCGCTGGCTCCGACGAGGCCACCCACTGCAAACGCGTGGAGACGCGTGGCGTGATGGCCGCCGCGCTTGCCGCATCGATGCCGATCAGCGGCGGGATCGTCACGAGAGGAAATGCCGCCGGCAGTCGCACCTGGAGCGTCACGACCTTCATGCCAGCCGCGCCGGCGTCGACGATGATGCGCGCACGACCCGGCGCACGCGCCGTGATGATGCCGGTGCGGGTGTCGACGGATGCGATGGTGGCATCGGCACTCGTGAACTCCACGCGCTGTTGCGTGCGGCCATCAGGCGGCGGACGCAGCGACCAGCGCAGGCGCACCCGCTCGCCCATGCGCACGCTGTTCGAGACGAGCGGTGCAACCTGCAGCGTCGAGCCGCGCGACGCATTCTTCAGCACTGCAGGCACGCGCGAATCCGTGCGATCGACGGTGCGCGGCGTCGTCAGTGCAGCGATCGTCGGTGCCGTGACCGTCGGTGCAGCGATCGTCGGCGCTGCAATCGTCGGTGCTGCGATCGTCGGTGCTGCGATCGTCGGTGCTGCGATCGTCGGTG
>ENA-OFCF01000151-OFCF01000151.1-metagenomes-genome-assembly--contig:-NODE-151-length-34446-cov-4.836876_pt1 | contig 34446 bp, 37 predicted proteins | sample MGYA00153387_OFCF01 | MGnify analysis MGYA00153387 | reverse complement strand
CCTCAGCATGAAGAGGAGGCCGGTAGCTTTGAAGACCCACAAGTCAACAATGCTCTAGCAGCTCAGCAGGATCAAGGTTATGCACCGCGCCCACCAGTGCAGCGCCGACCACAGACTCCTGCAGGCTACGGCCCACGTAGCAACCATCAGTCAGCTCGCCCGCAAATGGCGCACCACTGATCAAAAAAGCCACCGTTCTGCATTGCAGTCCGGTGGCTTTTTTACTTTCTAAGAATTGATGATCCCAGTTCATGGGCTGGTCATGATGAAGAATTCCAGATCTCTAGTTCTGCTATCGACCCAAAACAGTCATTCTGAATCAGCGCAATTGAGCTATTAGTCTTTTCGCTATGTACTGAGCATCTGGCCCCACACCTCGCAAGGTGGCCGATGCAAAGCTGCGCTGCTTGGGCAGCCCTACGAAGTACAGGCCCGGCACCGTGGTCGAGACACCGTTTTTATGAGCTGCCCGGCTTTGATGGTCTAACACTGGCAGCTGCCCGAATGCTCCCAGGTTCGGGCGAAACCCTGTGGCAAAGATGATGCTTTGAACCTGCTCATGAGTTCCGTCTTGCCAGACTACACCTTCACACGTCACTTGGTGGAACATGTCTTTGTGCCGAATTTGTCCAGACCGTAGCGCACGCCGATAGGTGCCGCGATCGAGCACCGGAGTACTTTGGTCGTTGAGCCATCTCGTCTTCTCTAACCCTGTCCATTTCAGCCAAGCGTGGAAGTCGATACCCAAAGGCCGCTGGGGAAAGAAGCGCACAGGCTCCCGAGATGCCAGCGTCACCTCCGCCACTTGGGCCAACTCATGCGCTATCTGTACCGCAGAGTTTGCAGCGCCTACCACGATGACACGCTCTCCAAAAAACTCTTGGGCTCTTGCATAGCTTGCGCTGTGGAGCACGCGGCCCTCAAAGTCCTGCAGGCCTGTGATTTCGGGAATGTAGGGTTGGCTGAATGCCCCCGTGGCCACCACGACGGCTTTCGAGAAAAAGATCTGTCCATCTGCTGTCGCAACGCGAAAGCCTGTCCCCTCTCGCTCCACCAGGACGACCTGTGCTTTTTGCTTGATTGGCAACTGGAAGTGATCACTGTATTGCTCCAGGTACTCAACCACCTCATCGCGCAGGGGGTAGCGACCTGGATCTCCCGGAAATGCCATGCCAGGCAATCCCGAGTACCTTGCAGGCGAGAACAGCGTGAGGCTGTCGTAGTAGTTGCGCCAGTTCCCCCCCGGGCTTTCTTGTGCATCCAGGATTACAAAGTCAAGCCCTTGGCGCTGCAGGTGCCACCCGCACGCCAATCCAGCCTGACCGCCACCGATCACGATCACCTCGAAGCTATTTCCGTTCATTTGTGCGCACATATACACGTATTAGATCAAATAAAAACTACCGTTGATTGCCAGGGCAGCAATACGCTGCAATGCCCTTGGTCTGAGAAAGCATGTCCTCAAGCCGCTCGATGATTGAGGGACCGTCCACCTCGTAGAACATCTGTCGGCCCACCTTATGTGCGCGTACGATCCCCGCCTCAGACAAGACCTGCAGATGGCGGGAAACCACGGATCTCTCCTGCGGAAGCTCGGAAGCGATCTCCGTAACGTCAGCGCTCCCCAACTGCATCACTCGCTTGAGCACTGCAATCCGGGCAGGCTCGCAAAGTGCTTTGAAAAAGCGGCTTTCCAGGGACGCAATGCAGGCGTCAATGGCATGTGTGCGATTGAGATGCGAGGTGGACATGCTCCGAATAATACGTGCATTTACATGCACATGTAAACCGGCGTACTAGACGGAGGCTACGCAAGCACTTGTGCAGTAAGGTACTGGTCAATCTCGGTTGCAGTAGAGCGCGCCGTGCGCGTGACGCCAATGAGAGTGGCTGATGCGGGCCCGGTCCACTCGCCGTAGCCGACCAGCCAAAGACCTGGAACATCGCATGCACGTGTCCCGTCTACGGTGACTTTGTTATCGGCCACCACCCCGAGAGACTCCAGATGCTGGAGTGCGGGCTTAAACCCGGTGCACCACAAGATGGCGTCAAACGTGCGGCTGGTGCCGTCCGCCCACTGTGCGCCATGGACCGTTAGTCTCTCAAATGTTCCTACGGCATGAAGTACGCCACGTGCGCGGGCCTCCACGACAGGGGGCACCATGACGACATCGCCAAATCCTCCTGGCAAGTCCGTCGGGTCACGGCCTTCTTGGATTGCCTGCCACCGTGCAGTTGCGCGTTCAAAGAGCACTCTTCCATCCACATCGTCTGCCAGAAAGGCAGGCGGGCTCAAAGTGGCCCAGGTAGTGGACGTAGCGACCTGCGAGACCTCGGCCAAGATCTGCGCGCCAGAGTTGCCACCACCGACCACCATGACGCGCAATCCTTGAAATGCGCTGGGCGATACGTAATGTGCGGAGTGAACCTGGTGACCGTCAAACGTGGACCGACCTTCGAGTTCCGGAATAAACGGGTTGCGCCAAGTCCCTGTGGCACTTACCACCACGCGCGCATCCCACGACCGGTCACCTGCCTTTACGGCAAAGCCGTGGTCCCTTCGTTCCACCGCCGTCACCAGCACAGGCCGCTGCACAGCGAGGCTGTAACGGGCTTCGTACTGCCGCAGGTAGCTAACAACCTGGTCGCGGCTGGGATACTGCTCCCCGGAGCTGGGCATGGGCCAGCCAGCAATGGAGCTCCAATTTGCCGGAGAGAACAGGCGCAGAGAGTCCCAGCCATGCTGCCAGGCACCTCCGCCTGCATCCTCAGCGTCCAAGATCAGCACTGAGCGGTTTGTACGCCTCAGGAAGTAGGCAACGGACAGTGCAGCCTGGCCTCCTCCAACAATGATCACGTCATACAGTGTCATGCTCACATCGACCTCCAAATTTATTGCGCACTTGCAGCGTGAGGCTGAATGCGCATGGCCCACAGCGCCAAGAACGCGGTGATGCCGAGCATTGAGGAAATCCACAATGCTCCCAGCGCCCAATGGGATACAGCCATTCCGAAGAGAAACGGGGAGCCCGCTTGCACGATGCGTGCGGGCACCATCAGCCAGCCTTGCCGCTGCCCATAGCCCTGTGCACCGAACACCTTGAGCGGCAACGTGCCCACGGCAATCGTCAAAATTCCGTTCCCAAGTCCGTGCAAGACGGCAAACAGACTCACTGCAGGCGCTCCAATCAGATACAGGCACAGAGCTGAAGCGGGATGCGCCAAGATTGCCAGCTTGGCAGACAGCAGGGGGTGGGCGTTTTTCAAGAACCCGTATTCCACTAACCGCCCAGCCACCTGCGCGGGCCCCACCAGCGCGGCGGCTCCGATGGCAACGCCAATTGCAGCTCCGGTCGTTTGCAGAAGCTGCGGCAGATGGGCCGCCATCGCCGTGCTGATGAACCACGAAACCGCAAACACATAGGCCATCAGATAGGCAGTGGATCTGTGCGGCTTGCCAGCTGCGCTTGAATGCTCGTGGGGGCTGGCGGCAGGTTGTTCATCACCTTGCTGCGGCTCAGCCACTGCAGAAGCTGCGCGTGGCAGTAGCAGGTTGAGCGGGAGTCCCAAAAGAAGGTGCAGCAGTGCCCACGCCAGACATGCCTCACGCCAGCCAAACTCATGCGCGAGATAGCTGGAAAGCGGCCAGCCTACGGTACTGGCGAACCCGGCAAACAGCGTGATGCCAGTGATGGCACGCCGAGCGTCCTGACCATACAACCGAACGACCGTGGCAAAGGCGGCTTCATACAGGCCGCTGCCCATGGCTATACCCATGACGGCCCAAGCCAGGAACACATGGCTGGCCTGCGTGGCCAGACTGAGGATCACCAGTCCAGCAGCGAACACCAGGTTGCTGGCGATCAATACCGGACGGCCACCGAAGCGGTCAATGAACCGTCCTGCAATGGGGCCTATGGCAGCGGAAACCAAAAGCGCCACCGAGAAGGCCGCGAACACCGTGGAGTACGCCATGCCGACCGCGCTGCTGATCGGCTCCGCTAAAACAGCAGGAAGGTAGTACGACGAGGCCCACGACAGCGTTTGGGCCACGCCCAGCATGGCAGTGATCTGGGTGCGGCGTTGCATCGTCTCGGTGCTTTAGATGCTTCGTTGATTGACGCGCTGCGAGAGCACTTCTGCAGATTCACGCCGCTCGCTGTATCGGTCCACAAGGTAGTCTGCAGTGTCGCGGGTCAACAGCGTGAACTTGACCAGTTCCTCCATCACATCGACCACCCGCTCATAGTAGGCAGAGGGTTTCATGCGACCGGCTTCATCGAACTCCAAGAATGCCTTGGCCACCGAAGACTGGTTGGGGATGGTGATCAGGCGCATCCAGCGACCCAGCACGCGCATTTGGTTGAGTGCGTTGAACGACTGCGAGCCTCCACTGACCTGCATCACCGCCAAGGTCTTGCCCTGGGTCGGGCGCACGGCACCCACAGACAGCGGAATCCAGTCAATCTGAGCCTTGAGGATGCTGGTCATTGCGCCATGGCGCTCGGGTGACGTCCACACCATGCCTTCGGACCATTGAACCAACTCGCGCAGCTCCTGGACCTTGGGGTGGCTCTCCGGCGCATCGTCTGGCAGCGGCAGCCCACGCGGATCAAAAATCCGAGGCTCGGCCCCTAGTTTGCGAAGCAGCCTGGCGGCTTCCTCCGTCAGCAGTCGGCTGTAGGAGCGCTCACGGGCCGATCCATAAAGCAGCAAGATGCGAGGTGCGTGCGTAGCGCGCTGGGCAGGCAGCAGCCGAGTCAGGTCCGGAGTCTCGAAGGACTGTTCGTCGAGGTTGGGTAAATCAGTGCTTTGCAACACGTTGTCCTTTCGCGTCGATGACGGCCTCACCGTCTTCTTTGGTGAATGCACCCAGCTGAGGGCTGGGCAAGATGTCCAGCACGGCCTCAGACGGCCGGCACAGACGTGTACCCAGCGGCGTCACCACGATGGGTCGATTGATCAGAATTGGATGCTCAAGCATGAAGTCGATCAGTTGCTGGTCGGTCCACTTGGGATCGCTCAGACCGAGTTCATCGAACTGTGTACCTTTTTGCCGCAGGACCTCGCGCACAGGCACGCCCATTTCGGCCAGCAAGCGCTCCAAGGTGGGGCGGTCAGGAGGCGTCTTGAGGTATTCGATGACCGTGGGCTCTTCGCCGCTATTGCGGATCAAAGCCAGCACGTTGCGGGAGGTGCCGCAGGCGGGGTTGTGATAGATGGTGATAGTGCTCATACCGGCTCCAGGACAGATGGGTGTGTTCAGGCAAAGATGCTCAGGCGCAATGCCAGGGCTGCCAAAGTGGCAAGCAGTACGGGTACGGTCAGCACCGAGCCAACCTTGAAGTAGTAGCCCCAGCTGATCGTGGTGCCCTTCTTGGCCAGCACATGCAGCCACAGCAGCGTGGCCAAGCTACCGATAGGGGTGATTTTGGGGCCCAGGTCACAACCGATCACGTTGGCATACACCATCGCTTCTTTGACGATGCCGCTGGCACTGGAGGCGTCGATGGACAAAGCGCCCACCAGCACTGTCGGCATGTTGTTCATCACGGAAGACAGCAAGGCAGACAGCAGTCCCGTGCCAATTGCTGCGCCCCATACACCGCCTTGTGCAAAACGCTCCAGCATCGCTGCCAGATAGTCTGTCAGTCCTGCATTGCGCAGCCCATAGACCACCAGATACATGCCCAGCGAGAAGATCACGATCTGCCAGGGGGCACCGTGCAGCACCTTTTTGGTACTGATGACCGAACCACGGCCAGCCACGGCCAGCAAGATGACTGCGCCCACTGCCGCCACGGCGCTCACAGGCACACCCAAGGGCTCCAGGCCAAAGAAGCCAATCAGCAGCAACGCAAGTACTACCCAGCCAGCGCGGAATGTGGCGGGGTCTTTGATGGCATCGGCAGGGCGCTTGAGCTGGCCAAGGTCGTAGGACACGGGAATATCCCGGCGAAAGAACAGCATCAGCATGACCAAGCTGGCGAGCACCGAGACGATATTGACCGGCACCATCACCGAGGCGTACTCGTTGAAGCCGATCTTGAAGAAGTCGGCAGAGACGATGTTGACCAGATTGGAGACGATCAGCGGCAGGCTGGCTGTATCCGCAATGAAACCTGCTGCCATCACAAAGGCCAAGGTCGCTGCCGGCGAGAAGCCTAGCGCCACGAGCATGGCCATGACGATGGGCGTGAGGATCAGCGCGGCCCCATCGTTGGCGAACAGTGCCGACACGGCGGCACCCAGCAGCACGATGAATGCAAACAGCTTGGCTCCGCTGCCGCCGCCCCAACGTGCGAAGTGCAGCGCTGTCCACTCGAAGAATCCGGCCTCATCCAGCAGCAAGCTGATGATGATCACCGCGACAAAGGTTGTCGTGGCGTTCCACACAATGTGCCACACCACGGGAATGTCGGCCAGATGCACCACCCCTAGCAGCAAGGCGATACCTGCCCCCAAAGAGGCACTCCATCCGATACCCAGACCGCGTGGTTGCCAGATGACCAAAATCAGGGTGAATACAAAGATTAATACAGCCGAAAGCATCGTGATGGAGACCGTGGGTAAGTGATGGGCGTGAAAGTGTGAAGCGCTAGATCAGTGGGCGGACAGCTCGCGGGCTGTGCCTTGCAGTCGGGCCTTCTCCAGCTTGTCTACGGGCAGATTCACCAGCAGCTCCAGACGCCGGCGAATCATGTGCATGGTCTGGCGGAAAGCTTCGAGCTTGGTGTCGTCAGCAGCATCGCCTTCCGAAGGATCGGGGTAGCCCCAGTGCGCAGTAGCGGGGTGTCCAGGCCAGATAGGGCAGACTTCGCCTGCTGCGTTGTCGCAGACGGTGATGATCAGATCCATCTTCGGCGCATCGGCCACGGCAAACTCGTCCCAGCTCTTGCTACGCAGTCCCTCTACGGACACGCCTGCGCGTTGCAGCACTTGCAAGCCCAGCGGGTTGGGCTGCTGGTTGGCTCGTGGGCTGCTTCCAGCCGAGTAAGCCTTAAAGCGCCCCTGACCCATGTCGTTGAGCAAGGCTTCCGCCAGGATGCTGCGCGCCGAGTTGTGGGTGCACAGAAAAAGAACATTCAGGGGCATTGTGGTGTTGGTCATATCGCCTCAGCAGCAAGACTTGGAGTTGGAAGTTTGGGTTTGAGATGCACAGCATGAAGACACGTTGGTTGCCGCCGCTGCAGCAGGAGTGCAGCAGGCGCTGGCCTTGGGCGCCGACTGCGCCGCTTCATTGAACACAGGAATGTTTTCAAGGGAATGAAAGTGCTCCCAGGCGATGCCTTGGGGGTCGGTGATCCAGTGTTTGTCGCTGCGGGCGTAGCAGCAGGTGGTAGTGCCCTCATCCAGCAGCGCCATGTCAGCAGAATCGGCGCGCGCCTTGAGCTCTGCCAGCTCCTCAGCTTCATCCACCTGGAAGCCCAGATGGTCCAGCCCAAGCTTGTTGCCACGGGTCGAGATTGCGAAGTTCACCCGAGGCTCATCGAGCATCCACTTGGCGTAATCGCTTTCCACACGGGTAGGTTCTGCGCCAAAGAGCTGGGAGTAGAAGGCAATGTTCTTGGCCAGATCATCGACATGCATGTGGACGTGGAAGCGTTTCATCGTGTGCTCCGTTAGCAGTTGCAGGAAGAGGCATCTGCCGGAGTGCACACAGCGCCCTGGCAGCAGTTTTCGGTGAGGTAGGCCAAGAGGTCGTTCATCGCAGGGAACGCAGCCCGGTACAGCACGTTGCGCCCCTGACGTTCCTGGCTGACCAGCTCGGCATGGGACAACTCTTTGAGATGGAAGGACAGCGCATTGGCAGCGATGCCCAGCTCCTCGGCCAAGACACTGGGTGTCAGCCCTTCGGGGCCTGTCACCACCAGGGCACGAAAAACGCGCAGGCGGGCTTCATGGGCCAGAGCAGAGAGGGAGCGGATGACTTGGGCTTCTTGCATTCATCAATAATACATCAATTGTTGAATAAATGAATTGATTTAAAAGTGACACTCACGAATGACTGCTTATGGCCGGTTGCGGCTGTCGCAGATCGACCCTAGTGCGACATTCACACCGCGCCCCCAAGCGGTCAGTTGTGCATCCTGCGGGGTCATGCCAGCAGATTGAAAGCACACCCTCTGCATATATGCTGCCTACGGTGCGTAGACTATAGTGTTGTAACGAATTCACCTGCTGCGTATCACCGCTCATGTTGAACGCTAAGCGTCCCAGATTTTATGAAGTTCGTAACGGATAGAGAGAAATACAATCGCTTAATAAACCTTCTGTGTCCTACTTGTGGAGGTACACAGTTTTCACCAGTCTCGCCAGACGATATTGAATCCAAACATTCAGAAATGTGCGACATGTGGCAGGGAAATCACACGCTATAAAACGTAGTAAGCAATGACAGGAATCGAGCTAGCCAAACTTTCGGTAATTCCGTACCTCGACATTCCCAACTTACATGGAAGATTCATCAGCAGTCTGATTTTCCATGATGACGGTAAATGGCGCATGTGGATGCCTGCTGGAGATCAACTCTTTGAAGTCAAAGGATGGCCTGCGGAATCGTTCTATTTTTCTGCAGAGCCTGAGTCGCCCACTGATCTTTACTTGCATTTCTTAGACTTCATCGCACAACGAGCAAGCTTTCCCGAATTGCAGAAGCCAATTCTTGGTTTGAGGGATGATGTGTTTAACCTGTCTGCTTCGCTAGCCAAGATTTCTCACCTTCACGCAGCCAGAGATGAAGTCGGAACCGGCGTATCTCGGATGGTGGTTACAGAGGTCGAATATCTGTTTTCGGTATGTCGCAGCATCTTCGACTTATTGCAGGAAATCGCTGCCACGCTTTGGAAAACAATTCACCTTCACGATACTTCGGTAAATAAGAGGCCTCTAAAAGAGACGTTCTCAAAGATGGTGTTATTTCAAGGCAGGGAATCAACGCAAGATGAGCTGACGGAAAGATTCGGGTTGCCACAACCGCTAGCAGCCTACTACAAGCGCAATGTGGATTTCTTTCTAACTCTCAAAGACTTTCGCGACAATATTATTCACCGAGGATCGCAGGTTCAAACAATATTTTCTAGCGACTCCGGATTTCTTATCCAAAACTCTTTGAGACCTTTCTCTAATATGGAAATATGGAGAGACGACGAAAAGCAGGAAAACAACCTCGTCCCGCTGTTACCGGCACTTGGCATAGTAGTGCACAAAACGCTTTCCGCCTGCGAGGATTTTAGTTCAACTTTAGAAAAATTAATTGAATTTCCGCCACCAATAGCACCAAAGATGCGCTTCTTTATGAGAGGATATTTCAACGGGCTATTTTCTGAAACGCTTTTTGATGCAAGCAATCGCCTGACAAAAAATTAACCAAACCTGCGCAGATAGCCGCGCAACCCAGTTAATTCAGACGTTGAATGGCTGCTTCTCTAGGCTGAAATCGTCTGCTCCTGATCGGTAGGCGACCGTCTCAGGCCGACCCTGAGCGGTCCCTTTTATAGCTCGTTTGAGTGCCGCAAAGCAGACTGTGGCTACAACTGATGAAGGTACTGCGTCGAGATACAGTTCGCATTCGGTACGTCACCTTTTACCAAGGAATTACATGAAACGAGTGCTCACTGTTGGCCTGAAATACACCGGAGCTTCCATCGCAGGCGTCGAGTTCGAAAACCTCGGGCTTTGCAGACCATCAATTGATCAAGATCGCGCCTCTTTTGCTCTCTATGAATACGATGTAATCATCATCAACCCAAAGAGCTATTCGCATTTCCTCTTTGGTACGGAGGGAGAATTTTCTGATTCAAGCAACGAACTGGGCGATCTGAAACGAAAAAATGGTGCGTATGATCTCGACTCAGCTTTCGACGGTTCGGACCGAGAGAACGAGTTACAGGCTGCTATTACAGCTGGAACAACGGTCGTTTGGTGTCTGGCAGAAGCCAAGCGTATGAACTTCTTTGGCTACCGTGAAACCTGGTTAGGATATGTGGCACCATCAGTAACAAAGCTCATCAAGCGTGGAGATCTACAGCTTAAGAAGGGGCGTCGACTGGGCAAGATTGATCACGAGAGTCCGTTTGCTCGCTATTTCGGCGCTTTGGCAGCAGCAGGATGGAGTCTATGTTTATCCGATGTTGACGACCTCGATGGCTATTCGTCGATAGCATCCACGCCAGAAGGCTACAGTGTAGGTGGACGCGTCGCTATCGGCACAACCGCAGGTTGGCTAGTCACGCCACCTTCGTCCGAAGACGCCGCCAATAGGCTGATCTTAGATGCTGTAGAGCTTCAAAAAGCCGACCCGCACCATGAAAAATATCACGGAATTTTTTTAAGTCATACGAGCGCCGACAAACCGTTCGTCAGGCAACTACGAAAAGATTTGCTCGAACGCGGTGTGCCCCGAGTGTGGTTAGATGAAGCAGAAATCGAAGTTGGAGACTCTTTGATTGCCAAAATCGAAGAAGGTCTCAAAGAGACTCGCTACATAGGTGTTGTATTGTCAGCAACTTCTATTAATGCGCCGTGGGTCAAGAAAGAGCTCGATATAGCAATGAACCGAGAAATTGCCAGTGGTGAGGTAGTTGTTCTGCCCTTACTGTACGAGAAATGCAATATCCCGGTGTTTCTAGATGGAAAACTCTATGCTGACTTCACGAAGTCAGATGATTATGTCGATGCATTAGCAAAGCTGCTACGGCGCTTAAGGATTAAATAGCACACGACAGCAAAGCGCTTTAATCTAAATATCGATGAAGCGGACAGTTATAAATGGCTGAAAAGGGTCGATCTGCGACTGTCGTAAATCGACCCATAGCAGTCTTTGTATGAATAAATTATTTCCCGCCACTACTATGCCCAGTAAGAATTCTTTTAATACTAAACTTCCATTTTCTATTTATCACTGGCTCTGGTGAATACGGGTCAAAGGGATGCCACTTGGGATTGTCTGTATTGGCGATCCATCCGACATGTCTAGCAAATCCATTAACTGCCAAGTCGACCGGTGTAAAAACACCTGATTCAACGAGTTCTTTGGGTATGTACTGGATTGCGCCGTATGCCTCGGCAATAATTTGCGAGCAAAAAATTTTGTTTCTCGGAGGATTTTTTTTTCTTAAAATAATTAGAATCTTTCCGAAAAAACCAATCCATCTTCTCCATCTAAAAATATTAAATCTTGTTTTGTAAGGAAAAAGATTTAAATGATAACTCATGCGTCGAGCAGGCAAGGTTATGGCATCAAATTTAGCATAACTAAAACCAATGAATTCTCTGGATTTATCAATAACTATATTTTCCTCCTGAGGCAAAAGTGTTTTTAATCGAAACACGTGAATATATGCGCCTTTTGGAATTAGGAGATTACTTTCAAAAACACCTTCTGGACCTGCATCAATGCTTTGATTCCTGCCAGAATATATTCCCACATGACTAAAAATTCCTCCTGAAAATTCGCGAATTAATGAGCTTAATTTGCTTTTATCAGGAAGATACCAGATCAAAACATCTCCAACAAATAAATTTGAGATTTCTATTCTCCCTGGGAGAGGCTCAAAAGCGATTCCGTTAGTTAATATTGTTCTTCCGTATTCGTCGATCTCTATGGCGCGTGGCACATTTTTCTCCGTTTGAGTAATTTTGATGAAGGCGTAATTATTTATTAAATTAAATGTCTGCTTATGGCCGGCAGGTGACCGTCGCAGAACGACCCAGAGCAGACATCCACTAACGTGGAAGCGAGTGGCAGCCGGAGCGCGTACGCGGATGACTGCAAGAAGCGTAGCTTCGAGGCTGTACCTTTTGACTGCCGGGTTAGGCTTCTTCGAAGACATCACGCCCGAATAATTGATGTAACTCTTCCTCAACTGCTGCGAGCTTCTGGCACATTTCCTCAAGAAGATCACGCCAGAACAACGCATTGAAGGTCTGATGATCTCCGATCAACTCAACGAGCTTGCTCTTGTACTCTTGGATTGAGGACGGTACGGCTTGACCAAAGTGCGGTGATATCGTTATCAGGTCAGCTTGCCACATGAACATTGCAAAGGCGCAGTACTTCTTTTGAATTGCCTTGAATGAATCTAGCTGAGCACAAGAGAGGTCTTCAAGCGCCTTGTCTCTAGTACCGTTGAATGGCTCGGTGTAGAAACAAACCTTCTCGGCACATGCTGCCACAACCTTGCAGAAATGGTTTCTCCACCATGGCTCAAAGTAGCGACGTTGCAGTGCCTCGAACGTCAACCCAATAATGTTCGTATTCTGGGTATAGCGCTCGGCCCCTGCTTGGAGGCCAAGCTTTGAGACTATAAAACCGATATTGGCACCCGTTTCCTGCATAACAGTGGTGAATGAATGGACCACATGTTGAGGGATCGCATTCGCCCAGTTTTTGCACTCTACGATGTATTGAATTTTGTCGACGCTCACTTGATCAATGGCGAAGACATCTACCTCTACCGTCCCCCGGGGCGTTTTCAGTACAACTGCTTCCTGTGCTGCAAGACCAACCTCGTTCAATAGCCTGCACACTGAATACTGAAGCTGCTTCCAGTCTTTAATATCGGGAGACTCGATCATAGAAACCTAACGAACAAGTTAAACGGCGCCAGAACCACGAAGGGCTGTGGGTACCTGCATTGACCACACAGTTAGACCGCAGCCCTTATTACGCCCATGCTCTCAGCCAACTAGTGTTGGTTGATATTCTTCATTTTCTAAAAAGTTGTACTCATCAAGCTGTTTTTTGCAACTAAGGACGAGTATTTTTGATGCTTCGCGAACACATTGATAGTAGCGCGCAGTTTTTTCTCTGCGCAAATGAATACTTGGGGTAATTTTAGGTATTTTGTTGTATTCATCTTTTATCCATCGTCCTTCGCTATTTAGGAGACCGATGTTGCTATTCTTGAAATGTACTAGCCAATTTCTTACTCTGATAAGTTCTGCAACGTCTTGCCATGGGCTCACACCCCATACTATTTTTCCGCTGCCAAATTTAACAATTTCCTCAAACTTTGATTCTATTCTCAGATCGTCGAATTTTTCGAGCTTTATATATTCGCAAATCAATGCATTGGCGATGGCTTCAATAGCTGCCGCACTAGAAATTGCGCACAGAGCACCTGACTCAATTTCGTGATCGTAATTGACGGGATCAGTCGTTAAGACTTTTTTAACATGAGAGAGGTAAGCCTGCTCTGCATAAAAATAGACATTGAAGGTCATGCGGTGCTTTGGGTGGAACCTAACTAGATTTATACGACAGAAATAGGCTCAAGCTATCCGTAATTCTGAGAGTGAGCAATCGCAAGAGAACTTTTTAGACAACCCTAAAAATTTCGATATTGGAGCTTGCTGCAAGTAGAGGAAAGACCAATGATGGAATGACTGCTCATGGTCGACCAGCGACCGGCGCAGATCGACCCAGAAGCGACACTTGAATCTTGCGAAATCAGCCATTGAATAGGCATCCTCAGCTTTGGCGGGCGACAAAAAGGAGCGGAGTTGACGGATATTTTGCAATGTCAGCAATTTGCTGGGCCAACATCACTAGGCGGCCGTATAGGTCAAAAAACCGTTCAAGCGCATCGACCTTATCCTTTGTGTCTGGTCGGATTGATATATCTAGCTTCAATTTATGAATAAATCCGGAGGGAGTCTCGGTGGCAAAAATTGCAACAGCTCTGTCAATACCATTCGCACCAAAAGGTGCTCGGTGAAGGAAGGTATTTCGATATTCACCTAAATCGAATAACCACCGATTAGACTCACTTTCGCTCCAGCCAGCAAAGAGCGGACCCAGCAGAGGATGACTAGATGGGTGAAAGTTGGTTTTTTTTTCGACCCATGTTATCAGCCTCGCGAGGCTATCAATATTATTCGGTGCTTTGACATGGTGGCCGACTATTGCCGATAAATAGTCGCGCGCGGCACCCATCTCGGCTAACAGCGAGTGAAACGCTAGATGGAGATCTGAAAGCGCAATATTGGTGAAGCGTTGCTCAGTAACCACCCCTCGCGCCAATCCAGCTACTAACTGACGATGGTACTCGTTTGAAGCATCTCTTAATCGAATATCAGCAGCTCGCAGGCTTATAGAGATGTTTCTGGCTAGATCAGCATAGTCGTTGTCCTTCGCAATACGTGCATGACTTGAAATCGTGCCCCAAGAATCTGCTGCGGATAATCCTTTCGAACGCTTAGACAATCTCGTATGCCAGATATGCGAAGGCAAATTTGGATCGTCAAGCACGATCTCGTTGACACCGAGCAGAGTAACGTCCAAATCGTTCGCAACCTGCCTGATCTGCGCATCGGGTACGGGGCATAAATGTTTGAGCTTTCCTTCGTTCAAGATAGGGAAAATACTCCATCCGTCGCCAGATCGGTGCCCACGGATGCCTCCTGTAAAGTGCATTTCATCAGCGGTTTGTACAGATCCGTACCTAAGATTGGTTACGTCAATCATTGAAGCTCTTTGGAGATTGTTTTTGCGGCGCGAGTTAGCCAACTCATTGACTTAGCATTTGTGCAGATTGTCAGCAATTTACGCTGGTATGTCGAAGACCGCTTCTGGCCGGTCGGCGACTCTCAAAAACGCACCCAGTTAGAAGATAGTGGGGACTGCTTCTAGAAATTTTTTAGTGTCCCGGCCAACGAACCGCTTGAACGCATCTAGTACCTCTTTACTGTCACCGATGACGTGTTGATAGGCTGTTTCAGCCATTTTTGTGTTGAGCTCAATAACTGTTAACTCATCCACCAAATGCTTGCCAGGTCGGAACTGTTTTGTTTCACAGATGGCAATACCGACGCTGGGTGAAATTGGGTAGTAGAAGTCTGTATGTTTTGGTTGAACATAGGCCGTATTCGATAGCGACGGATGCACATTGATGACTGGGTGATCCGACGTGATAAAAGGAATGCTAGTGTTGTTGATGAGCATGGAAACCTGTGTGGTTCCGCGTTCATTGATGAGGCTTTCTGCTAAGTTCATCCCAAGCAAGAAGCTGGTGAGCCACCATGTATTTTTGGAAGCTTCAATATGTTCCGGTTTGAAGCTCGCATGAATGTCCATCGCTTGAAAGTACGTGTCTCGAACACGCTTGGTTCGCAAAGACTGCTGACCTAAATATCTACAGAAATCTCTCCAATTTTTCTCAATATCGAGCACGGCTAGATTTTCATCGGCTAATGATGCCATCACGTGTTGAACAGAGTTTTCGTGGAAAGTGTGCAATTCTTCCATGCCGTTGCATGAGAAGGCTTGCATCAGCTTATCCATGCCTTCATTCGTGTTTCCAGATAAACGATAGGCCTCTTCGACTGCTTGAAAATCAAAAAAGTGATGAAGGAAAGGAGTGTGTTGCACTTGAAGGTGTCTAGCGCACGCTGAGGACATCGCAATGATCATTTGCATATCCAGATCGGACATCGGTTTGATCTTGTAAAAGAAATCGTCTTTGCCGATTCCATCGACGCTGTCGCGAGCAATCTTTCCCTTCTTTGTGAGCCAGAAGACATCCTTTGTGCCACGTCCCCAGCGCTTGAGATATTCAGCCCAAACATAGTGATGCTTTTTTTTGGCTTGCAGATGCTTTTGCATGAATTACTCCCTATTTAAGCGCTTACTGTAGTGCTAGGGTTAAGCGAACTCATGCTGCATAAGCGTCAATCTTGCTCGGCGAACCTTTCCTAAGCACATGAACGGAACTCAGGTGTTTCATCGACATACCCCTGTTCCGCATGACGGGCTGCTTCTGGCCGTGAGATGCCCTTCAGTGAGAGAGATATTGTCGCGCAGCGTTTTAGTGTCGATACTCACAAACATGACTTGGAATGCGATATGCTTACCACTTTCCAGTGTTTGCCGGTATCACTCAAACCGGAGACGCCAGCTTGCTGGCGCGGCACGTGAGCCTCTGAAACGAGCACGCCTTCGGGCTGAGGCACTTTTGATCGGGACACACTCCCTCGTTGACGCACACCTTTGACAGTGTGCCGATCCTATTTTCTGTTGTGGTCGGAAGCCCTTCAGTTAGTTAAACCGTACACCCCACGTGCTTGCGCTTGGGGTGTTTTCTTTTACCCTGCCAGGATGCAAATCCCGGTAGGGCACAGCTCCTGGCGCAATCCACGGAGCGCAAATGATCAAACTCACCGGCATCACTCTGCGAGTGAAGACCATCCAGCAAGGCCGTTACGGAAATTTTTGCGTAGCTGATCTGAGTACGGATATTGGTGAATTCAAAGTTAAAGACCCGCTGCTCGATCAGTTTCAGGATGGCGAGTACACCGGCACTGTCTGGATCAGCGAAATTCGTCTGGCCCAGTACATGGCTTGGGGTAAAGCAGTCACTGAGATCCGTGCTGTCTTGCATGACTTGAATCTTGATGGTGTCAGTGAACTACAACCGGACGATGGTCCTTCTGAACCAGATCCAGCTGAAGAAGTGCCACCACCAGCACCCATGATCAGCAAGCCTGTTCAAGCACCACCCACATCCAACGCTTTTGCGAATGGGATTGAGGCCGTCAAAGAGCGGCTCAAGGGGATTGGCAAGAAGCCGAAACAAACCACACAAGCGGCTGAAACACCTCAATCAAACGATACGCAGCTTGCACAATTGTTTGGTGAGATGTGGCAGCTGATATGCGATAAACAACCCGTCAAATTTGACCCAACGGTAGATAGATTGAAACTGCGTCAGCAGAGTGCAGCCATGCGAGAGCTAGGCTACGAATTCAAAGCAACTGATCAAACTTGGTATCCAGTTTGACCATTGACAGCCCAATAGTGGGCTGTTGCAGGCGAAAAGGAGAGGGCGTCTGCAACAGCCTACTGTCCGCATTGTGCAAATGCTTGGGCAGTCTAGAACCAGGGTGGCTGCGACCCTATGCGCAGCGGCTTTGCGATTCGGACATCTTCAGTGAAAGCCAAGCTGAACGTGATCCACGCGCCTTTCCTTGACCACCTGAGCCTCTTGTGGTGGTCGGCTTGCAGTTCGCTGCAGCCTGGGGCACGATTTAATGGAGACGGAAGCCGATGGCTTCCCACAGCAGCTGCTCAAGCGGCTTTTGTGGGAAACCATCTGACCATTTATGAATGGTTTCAAGCACTTTGAGCCCTGCAAATGTGCAAAAGCGGTGTACGCCGCTTTGGGCAGCACCTTTTATCCACCCACTGTGGGCGTCATCTGCCCGCTGGGACGATGTGCCCGCTTCTTTTTGGGAGGAGTAGACTATGGGCATGTCCATACAACTCAACGTGTACGAAGCACTTACCGAAGCTGGTGTCTCACCGGATAAGGCACGTGTTGTCGAACGTCAACTGGAAAGCGCTATCCAGTCTGGACTAGACATGAACCGCAAGGACATCATGACTAAAACAGACGGAGCAGAGCTAAAAGCCGATGTCCTCAAAGCCATTACTGATCTGCAACGCTGGATCATTACGGCATTTTTGGGCGTCTCTGGCTTGACCATCGTTCTTGTTACCGCAGTCATCAAGCTGCTGTAAACCTTCTCACCCACCAGGGGACAAACGTCCCCTTGGGCCGGTTGTCCCTTTTTCTTGGAGACAACCATGTCAAACCCCATCACGCTGACTGCGCCCTCCAACTGGAGTGCGGACAAGCGCATGCAATTGCACGCGGTATTCAACGCGTGGATCTCATCTTGCTCTGTAGAGGACTGCCAGCGCTTGATGCGCCTGCGTGAGCAGGTCGCGCCAGGTCAAGTCTGTTCCATTGTTACGTTGGTTCGTTCGTGCTTTTCACGTCCGGGTCTGTCGTTGCCTGCGAGCTTGATTCAACTAATGCAAGCGCGGAATTTGCTGCCGCTTTCCTCTGTCGGTTCATCCGCTGCAGGATAGGCAACGCATCCCTTGCATCAAGTTCTTCCAGGAGGTGGACCCAGTCCACTTCCTCGGGAGTTCCTTCAATCACCTTGAAATCACGCGTCGTTTCGGTCATTCGAAAAGTGTCGCATGTTTTTCCACACCACCACCCTGATGGGCTCGTCCCATCAGGGGTGCGCCTGTCTTTCTTTTTGTTTTCTAGGAGAAATGATATGTCGCACGCTGCAATCCCAACCGTTGATCTTCCCAACCATGGTGTGGAGTACGGTCGTCTGGCCTTGGCCAACGGCAAGAAACTGCCACTTGAAGTGCTTCGCAGCAATGCAGGCTACTACTTGGGAACCATGACTGAAAACGGGCCCTTTACGCGTGAGTCGGTGCAGTATTTCCGCAAGGAAGAACAAGCCCAACATGCACTGACCAATGGTCTGTGGACGCAAAAAGAGTACCTCTAAACCCAACGATGCTTGCATCGTTTCATCCCAACCAAGCCAGCTTTCGTGTTCTCACGAAGGTTGGCTTTTCTTTTTTTAGGAGCAGGCCATGGCCCTGATCTTTTCTCGCCTGGCTCGCAATTTTGTCAAAGCAGGCTACTTTCCGACGGACGAAGTCACGCTGGAGCGTATCGGGCGAATGCTGGCACTGCCCAGTGTTGGCCATGTCCGCATGCTAGATCCTTGCTGTGGCGAGGGCACTGCATTGGCGGATGTTCGCCAGTTGCTGAGCGATGAACGCCCATCCGACTCAACGTCCACGGTCGAGGCCTTCGGCATCGAGCTGGATGCGGAGCGGGCCTGGCATGCCAAGCAGATGATCGACCGTGTATTGCATACCGACGTTCATGATGCGGTCGTTAAAGCACGCAGCATGGGCTTGTTGTTCCTCAACCCACCGTATGGCTACGGCGTCTCCGACAAGGCAGGGCAGCGTGAGTTGCATGCCGATGCAGAGAAAGCTGAGCGGCTAGAGCGCACTTTCTTGCGTAAAACCGTGCCGTACCTTGCCTATGGCGGTGTGCTGGCCTACATCGTGCCGCATTACGCCTTGGATGAAGAAATTCGCGCCTACCTGGTGCGCAATTTTGAGAATCTGCGCGTCTTCATGGCACCAGAGCAGCAATTTAAACAGTGCGTGATTATTGGGACACGGATCAAGCCAGTGTATGCACCCAAGGGAGCGCAGCAGTTGCTGATCGATGCGCAGGCCTCGCAAGAGGGTGCGCCGGTCTTACCTGATGTCTGGGTGCATGAGCCTTATGTCATTCCTGCAGTGCAGGGAGAGCAGGAGGTGGATTTTCATGCTGTTCGCATTGATGAGGCCCAGCTCAAGGATGAGCTGGCCAAGTATCGGCACATGACGCTTTGGGATGGACTGCAAGGTCACTTTGCGCAAACACGGGGGGCATGCCGTCCACCGCTGCGCGATCTGACACCTTGGCACCTTGCCCTGGCGCTTGCTGCTGGCCAAGTGGTCGGAAAGATCCAGTCTGATGCTGGCCGTACCTTTCTCATCAAGGGTGACACCTTCAAACGCAAAGAGCGGCAAGTGTCGGTTCATGTGGATGACAAGGGCAATGCCAGCCAAACCACGGTGATGTTGGATCGCTTTGTGCCAGTCATCAACGCTATTGAGCTAACGCCAGATCAACGCCTGGGCCAGATCGTCAAGATCGCCTGAGCTGTTGCAATTTATCAACCCACGGGGACTTCATGCCCCTGGGCAGGTTGTCTCCACTTTTTTAGGAGATGGCCATGCCACAAGAAAACACGGTCGATACATCGACCAACATCGAGTTCGTCACTGAAATCATGGAGTTCAGCCGCTTTGGCGCACTGTCTCAGGTTTTTGTGATTGAGGCCTTGCGTCGCTACGCACTGCAAATCGTGATTTCGAGAGCCAGAACACTGGACATTCCAGGCATACCCCGTGATACGTGGTTTGCGCTTGGCGAAGAGATCGATGCCAAGCTTTTAGCGAAATACGGCGTTTATCGAACTATCAAAAATTAAATCCCCCTGGGGCGACCGCGCCCTGGGGCCGTGTCACCCCAAACAACACAGAGATGACACATGGACATGCAAACACTTGAACGACCCGCTGAAACAGTAACCACGAGGGTGGATCTGAGCCCAGTTTTTAAGCTGGGGCCAACCGTAGTGCAAAACACCTTGAAAGAGGTTATTGAGCGCTTGAACATCGACATTGAGGAGTTGCTTGCGCGGCATGCCGCGTGTGACTGGGGATTGCTGCAGCCGCAATCGGCCTGGCTTCTTGCCGCTACACGTAACAGGCTCTTGTCGGTTTTTAGGGTGGCAGGCCGTCTCATCGCAGTGGAAACCGAATGGAACTGCACTGAGACACGGATCTACCCCATCGACTTGAGTCAATTTTCTTAAAACCACAAACCGGCATTAGCCGGTTTCCCATAGCCACCCTCTGGCCAGGCTATGGGAAACCGTTTGAGCTAAACAAAAACGGCTTCAAAACGCACTGAGCCATGCAAGTGCGTCACGTCCACCAGGACGTTGGCATTTATCCAACCACCACCCATGCGGAGTATCTTCCGCAAGGGGAGTGCTCCGCGCAATTAAACCTGCATCAAAGAGAGCACTCCATGACAACAATCTACACACGTGATAGCAATGGCCACAAAGCCACGACCGTCCAGGACATTCAAAAGCAGCGAGAGCTGCACATCACGACCTACAAGTCCTCCAATGGGCCGCTAGTGACCACGGCCACTGTCCACCAAATCGAGGGCAACTTGAAACGGCACAGATTGGGGTGCGGTGGTGTGGGCGGTGACTTTAGTCAGCGGCTTGCATGCACCTTTCCTGCGCGTGTAACCGCTAAGACTGTGAGAGACCAGCATGAACAGTGCTTGCTCAAGCTGCAGGAGGTTCTCACTGCGGTCGATGCGCACTATGCAACACAGGCTGAGCGTCAAGGCTTGGCCCATGCTTGAAGCTGCACATACAGACCGTCTGCATCGCATCGAAGGCTTTGCTGACCTCTGGGTCGATGCTTGCCTGCGAAACGAAGAAGGCGATCTGGTATTTCTGTCGTTCTACGGCCGCGATGCCTCTGCCATGCAGTTCATCTCCTCTTTGGAGCTGGGCAAGCAAGACGGCGGCATCACGGATTTCAACTTGGTGGATGCTTTGGGCAAACGCCAGCTCGTGTATGCAGGCGCGGTCGAAAGACTGGGCAAGCATTCGGGGCGGCTGCCCAAGCAAAACTTGTTTGGCCCTTTGAGTCATCTGTGGATCTACGACAAACGCCTGCAGGAGATCGACAAGGTCAATCGCATCGCTTGGGTCATCGATCAGCAGTTGGACGCTCAAGTCTTGGAACAACGTACCTGGGACATGGTTAAAAGCCTTTGCCCTGTGGCATTGCTGGATGACTGGCGCCAACCGTTGATGTCCTGGTGCTACGCACAGGGTGCCATCAGTGAGCTTGGCCAAGGTCGCTATCCACGCATTGGCACTGTACGTGCACTGCGCGTCAGCATCACGGATCACTTTCTCCGCTTTGTCAGCCAGCTTGTGCGCGAACGCGTGCTGTTGGGCTAACTACTTTTCAACTTCATCACGCCAAGCGTCAGCTTGGCATTTTCAAACGAGCGCACTGGCTTTCGAGTCAGTGCGCTTTTTTTATGGATCAACTATGCAAATTACTGAAATTACATCGCCCGTAAACACGGTGCCTGGCATTGCTTCCCCGGAAGCTGCACCCGATGTGCTGGCTCCATCGCTGGATGGCCAGGACTATCTGGCGGATGTGGCTTGTGAAACCATCCCTTTGGGCGATTTCATTCGTGAGTTTGGCCAAGGCCTTCTCAACCAGGTGCGGATGCAGCATCCTCCGGTGTACCAACCCTCATTGGATCAGCAAACCACTGTCTGGCAGACACGCCAGCAGACCTTGATGTCTTTGAAGCGCAAACCGTTTGAGGAGCAAGCACAGGCCGTCCAGGCCTGCGTCAAGCTCTTGGTGGATCACGATGAGCCAGCAGCTGTTTTGAATGCGGAGATGGGCACGGGTAAAACCATGATGGCCATCTGCGCAGCAGCATTGATGCAGCAAACCCATCCGCGCACATTGATCATCTCCCCGCCGCACCTTGTCTACAAGTGGCGGCGCGAGATCCTGGAGACGGTCCCGAATGCGCGGGTGTGGGTGCTCAATGGGCCAGACACCTTGCGCAAGCTCTTGAGCTTGCGTGAGCGCATTGGTCTTAAATCGGATGTACCAGAGTTCTTTGTGCTGGGTCGTGTGCGCATGCGCATGGGTTTTCACTGGAAGCCCTCGTTCGTGTCGCGCAATCTCGTCATAGGTGGCCAACGGTTTAAGGCAGCGTGCTGCCCTGACTGTTTGCGTCCTATGGAGTCGGCCGCAGACGATGGTGAAACATTGCCTGTGTCCGCTGAGCTGGCCCAGGTCATGCTCTCGGATCGCCGGCGTAAATGCCAGCACTGTGGCTCCAGCATGTGGACGTTGATTCGCAGTGGTCGTCCTATCAATTCGATGTACGACCTTGTGCTCAACGCGCTGCAGCAATTGCCGACCATTGGCCCGACAACGGCCAAGCGCTTGCTCAAGACCTTTGGAGAAAAGACGCTGGCCGCCATGCTGGAGGACAACGTCTACGAGTTCGTCAACCTCATGGATGAGAACGGTGATCTGGTGTTCAGCGACCGCCAGGCCAAGCGTATGGAGCGATCTCTGGCGTCGTTTGAATTCTCTATTGGCCAGGGCGGCTACCAGCCGACCGAATTCATCAAACGCTATCTACCCAAGGACTACTTTGGGCTGCTGGTGGTGGATGAAGGGCATGAGTACAAGAACGAAGGATCTGCGCAGGGTCAGGCCATGGGCGTGCTTGCTAGCCAATGCCGCAAGGTGTTGCTGCTGACTGGCACGCTCATGGGCGGCTATGCCGATGACTTGTTCCACCTTCTGTGGCGGATGAACCCCACGGTCATGATTGAAGACGGTTTCAGGCCGTCCAAGACAGGATCGATGGCGGGTGCGACCATGGCCTTCATGCGTGAGCATGGGGTGCTTAAGGATGTGTACAAAGAAGCTGCAACAACCTCTCACCGCACGGCCAAGGGCAAGAGCTTGACGGTCCGTACCAGCAAGGCTCCAGGTTTTGGCCCCGTGGGTATCTTGCGTTACGTGCTGCCGATCACGGTATTTTTGAAACTGCGCGACATTGGCCAGAAAGTTTTGCCTGCTTATGACGAGTCCTTTATGGAAGTCGCCATGCAGGAAGATCAGGAACAGGCCTACCGAGCGATGTCTATGAAACTAGTGACGATCCTCAAGCAGGCGCTGGCCATGAAGGACAGCACTTTATTGGGTGTTGTGATGAACGTGCTGTTGGCCTGGCCAGATTGCTGCTTTAGATCTGAAACTGTCCGCCATCCTCGCAGCAAGGCAGTGTTGCTCATGCAACCGGCCATGTTCGAAGAAGGAGAACTGTCGCCCAAGGAAGAAAAGCTCATTGAACTTTGCATGCAGGAGAAGGCATTGGGCCGCAAGGTTCTGGCTTACTCTATCTATTCGGGCACCAGAGACACCACCGCAAGGCTCAAAGCTTTGCTGGAGGCACGAGGTTTCAAGATAGGCGTGCTGCGTGCGACCGTAGATGCATCCAAACGCGAGGACTGGGTGGCCGATCAGGTGGAGCGGGGCATTGACGTGCTCATCACCAATCCTGAGCTGGTCAAAACAGGTCTGGATCTGCTGGATTTTCCGACCATCGTGTTCATGCAGTCAGGGTTCAACGTCTACACCGTGCAGCAAGCTGCGCGCCGCTCCTGGCGCATCGGCCAAAAGCACGATGTGCGTGTGATCTTCCTTGGCTACAAAGGCACCAGTCAAATGGACTGCCTGCGTCTGATGGGGAAGAAAATAGCGGTATCTCAATCTACCTCGGGTGATATGCCAGAGAGTGGGCTGGATGTCCTTAACGATAGTGAAGGGGAGAGCATTGAGATGGCCTTGGCCAGGGAACTGCTTACCTCGTAACCACCGAAAGAAAGCCCCGCCATGTATAGATGGCGGGGCTTTTCATTCTTCAGAAGCCTCTATTGAGGCTTTTTCTTTTGCTGCAGAAGCGTTCAAAAAAAGCAATGAAATTTAAAGAAGCACTAGAAACTTACTTTAACCGTGTATCTATTCTTAAAAAAGGTGTGGCTCAAGAGAGGTTTCGAATTCAACAGCTTGCAAGGTCATTTCTGGGTGAACTAGAGGTTATTGAAGTTAACAGCGTGCACATCGCTACGTACCGTGATGAAAGGCTTGGCAGCCTGAACATGCGTACACAAAAGAAAATATCTCCAGCAACTGTGCGGCTTGAGTTGAGCTTGCTATCGAACTTTTTTGAAATTGCACGGACAGAGTGGGGCTTATGTGATGACAACCCAGTCAAAAAAGTTAGGAAACCAAAGACGCCACCTGGTAGAGATCGTCGCCTGACACCACGTGAGGAGCGCAAAATCTTGCGCTATTGCCAAGGTCAGAACAACATAGAGCTACTAAGCATTGTCGTTTTTGCTGTTGAGACTGCCATGCGACAAGGTGAAATTCTTGGTCTGTGCTGGGAAAACGTAAACCTATCACAGCGAGTGGCAACATTGCACGAAACGAAAAACGGCACCAAACGAGACGTGCCACTTACGCTGCTTGCTCGGGAAATGCTGCTAAAGATGGGTGCTCGCCCTGAAGGTCGAATTTTCAACTATACAAGCAACGGACTCAAAAGCACTTGGCGTTTTATGCTTCAAAAATTGCTTATTGAAGATTTGCATTTTCATGATCTTCGGCACGAAGCGGTATCGAGATTATTTGAAAAAGGCACTCTAGACATGATGGAGATTTCTGCGATAAGTGGTCACAAATCTTTATCGATGCTCAAGCGATATACGCATTTAAAGGCTCATAAACTTGTCCGTAAGCTTGAAGCTCCACGTAACCAAGGCAGGGCAGCAGTACTGAGCAATTTTGTTCCGTATCCAGTGCAAGTTAAAGCTACAGAGGGCAAATACACTGTGCGTCTTTTGGACTTTGACGGAGTTCAAGTTGAAGCAGCAAATCTGCAGGAAGCTATAGAACGAGCACAGACAAAGCTTATTCGCCTGATTCTCCTCAGCATGAAGCAGTCAAGACCACTTCCGCCTCCTGATCAGTACCTAGATGCTGTTCCATATGGAACTTTGCTCATGATTGATCCGCTTTCTGAAGCTAACGAAGAGGTTTGTTGATACCGTCATTTCACGAATGTGTTAAGTCACAAGTGTAAAATCAATTAAAAATCAACGAGTTAAAAGTAACTCGATGACTTCGTAGAGGTCAATTTCTTCCGCAAATTTGAGAAGATTGTCAATCCGGTATTTGGAAGAAGAATGGCGGGGCAACAGGCGCTATTACAGACATGTGCCAATGGGGGACGTATAGCGGTATATCCGACGCTCATTGCGATCTCATGTGTGGTGGAACAGCGCCAGGTAAATGGCGTGTTTTGTCCAATTGGGATATGGATGGCGGTGGCGGCTCTGGTCTTCGTTCACTGACAACCCCAGGATATAACTTGCAATCAAATGGATCAGGACAAGCTGTTCTTTGCGTAAAAATTGATCAGTAATTGTTTTGTCAATCCGGTCGCTGGAGCCCCGCTCAAGGTGCTGCAGCGGAAGGAGTTGTTTTCAGTACCTTCTCCGTAGTTACAACTTCGTCCGGTGGCGTCGATTATGGTATCTGTGTGTATAAAAAGGGCGCAACAGGTATCTACAACGGCTTCAAGAAAGTTTGCCCCGTAAATACCTATCCTTGGAAAACATTCCATGAAACTGGTGGCGGAGGTGGTGATTAATGTGCATACACAGTGAAACTTCCCGCTCCTGCATCGTATGGGCGTGAAGTTACCCTCCAACTCATGTCTTTCGGCACGGAGAACGAGGTTGCACATGACTTTCCCCATGATGAGTTAGCGTTGTACATGGATGCAACGCCTCCAATTTCTAGTATTGAAGCGGTAATGTCACATGTATTACCACTACGGCCTCCACTGGCTGAAACTTGAATGCTTCTATTGAAATTATTTTTTATCCATCCGCTATCACCGGAAAATGATGCTAAGTAATAGTTGCTGTCCCCACTAGGCATGGCATTTTTCCAGCGACCGGATTGACAAGAAAGTATCAATCCTCCGGCACCTGCAGCTAGCAATCCGTTTTTTTCACATGTTGCGTTTTCAGTAACTGGAGGTCCATCAAGATCAAGATACTCTTTTGTTTTCAATCGGCCTTCAGCCGTAACAGTCTGTGTGGCCACATCGTTAACATTGCGAAGGCTATGGCGCGCTCCAGAGTCATCCTGCATGTTGATGTCGCCAGTCATAGGCAAGCTGCCATCACGTCGAGCGAACTCCATAAAACCTCGGCTGTCGTAACCGTTGGTGATAGCAATCAGGCCTGCAATGCCTGTGACATTGGCACCAATGTTGATGTTATCGACCGAGACAAACATGCCAGCGCTCTCAGGCAGAGAAATGCCAGAACGGCCAGTACCGGCCACGCCTGCAGCAATCGTTGCACGGCGCAGATCAACCTCATTCGGGTTTTGTAAATCCACCATTGGCTCAGTGGAAGCAACAAGCGCAGTCACATTGCAGTTGGGAATGGTGCATCCTGAACTGGGGACAGCCAGGCGCACATCAAATCCAATCGCACGTCCGTTGTAGACAAATGCGGCCGCGTGCTGCTCACTCAGTAGATCCATTCTGAACAGATCATCTGTTGTCGGTGTCCGAACACGCGAAGCAGGCACTGTATGGCCATTGCGCTCTACCTGCTGCTGACGCTGAATCTGCGTGAAGTAGGAAGTTGAGTAGGTTTTAACTGCATCGTCGATAGCTGCAAGTCGGGAGCCAACCAGCTTTGCCCGCTCATCTCCTCGGGCTGTGGCTTCTTGCTGTGCGTAGCGCACGAGAATGCCACCAACAATCAGGCTAACGAGGACTACTCCGATGGCTAGTCCTGGCAGAAAAAAACCGCCTTGGCGACGGCTATGAGTTTCACTATTGAGCTTTAAACGCACCATGGCCATGCCTCAAGAGTTGTTCGCGTTGTTCATGAATTGCTTCTTCACTTCTTCTTTCAAAGCAGAGAATTCGCCCTTTTGGATATGAGCTGAGGCTTTGTTGTCACGAGGCAGCGCTTGAACGTCAAGCCTGCCGTTCGCAGCGAACTTTTGGTGGATGGCCAGTTGCAGTCCCGTGGAGAGCAGATCATTGGCGTTGGGTTCACCGGCGGCGTTGGCCATGGCTGCCAAACGCTGCAAGCCTTCGGGAATGCTTTTGGCATGCATGGTGGCCAGCACCAAGTGACCATCGACGGCGATACGCACCAGCTCAGCTGCTGTGAGGTTCTCGCGGATCTCGCCGTAACCCAGCATGCTGGAATCCTTGGCAGGAAAGCACCGCAAAGCGGTGTGAACGGCTTTGTCAAAGCCACCCATCTCATCGACATCAAGCTGCTCACAGTAACCCTTGCTTCCGTGCGCGCCTTCAATGGGATGCTCAGGGGGGTCTTCAAGCGTCAGTGCATAGCCACCATGCAGTTGCAAGCGTCCAGCAATTGTTGCGGACAGGGTGCTGGTCTTACCTGCACCCGTCTGTCCAAAAATCACAATCAAGCCGCCTTGCTCCTTCATGCTGCTTTGGAGAAGCAAGGCCTTGATCCAAAGTGGTAGCCCCAAGTCATCGATATTGGGACACTTCTCTGGCATTCTGCGCAATGCGTAGCGGTCATCGCGCATGCGCTGATTGCGCCAACGACTACCATCGTCAAGCTCAATCATTTTGCTTAGAGGATTTTTTTTAATTTCCTCCTTCAGTCGCTCAATAGTTTCTGAATGCTCATTAGTGGCAACTAATGGGCCAGGAAAAATGATCGTTGGCTTGTCTGCTTCAATCGACAAGCGAAAATCGGTAATTGTTGGCTCACTCATTTGACTTATCGACGGAAATTGAAGGTTATGGTGTTTGTTTCCGACGAATTGCACTGATCGCCAGCGGTTGTCTGATTCAACGCGGTGGTGACTGCTTTGATGGAAGTGCCATTAACTGTCGCGCTAATGTATTGATCACTAGCGAAACTTTCTGTGATGATGTTGCACTCACGTGATGGAATGCCAGTGAGCGTTGCCACACCTTGGTTATTACCTGCAGCAGGTGCAAATGTGATGTCACCCCATTTGGAAATAATTCGTCCTGTGGGCACATTTCCGTTGCGCTCCAAGAAGCTATCAGTCATCCATCGTTTTTTTGCGACTTCTTCGGTAGTCAGCGTTGCAAATGAAGTCCGATGGGTATATGCCAATTGAATTTTTGGAACAGCGCTGTCCATTTCATTCGTGATCTTGCTTGCATTCATCCCAGCCACAATGCCCGGTATGAGCATGACGCCCAGCAACGACAACAGCGCAATGAGGGCTACGCCCATGCCGATTTCTGCAAGCAGCGCTCCGCGTTGTTTGAATGACAGGTGTTTTTTGTTGATTGTGTGAATTCGCATTTATAAAGTCCTAGTGAAAATTGGTTGAGAAAGTAAAGCTATCTATAAACTCTTGATACCAGCCTCCACTGCTTGAGAAAATTGAAGATTACTGATTGCAATGCAAATACTCATGGCAGCTACAGCAAACATTGCGATCAGACTGATAACGAGAGCGCGTCCTTGTGCTTGCTCAACGAATTTCTCTCCGCTATCAAATGCCAATTTATAAATAGCGTTGTTAAATTCAGTTCTTTCTGCATAGTCTTCGATGCGATCCATCACGGTCGAATCAAATAATCCAGAGTCCAGCGCAAGAGCAGGGCGACCAGGCGTTAGTTTTAGGCGATGAAGCATGACGGTGATATGCCAGCTTAGCCATGGACTTGAAAACCTGCGCATCATCTCCAAGCCTTCCTTGATGCCGTGATTGTTCGATTGCAGCAAAATAGAAAGTGCAATTAGGAAGTTATTGCTTTCGTTATGCCGGTGTGATGCCCAAGGTGTTAGAGGTATCTTGTCGAATTTGGCACGTACATATCCATGCCAGTGCGATTTACTCCATTCAACAAGAATGCCTGCACCAATCGCAAATAAAGAAATAGCCACTGCGTTATTGATCAAACCAACAGAGGTGTGATAAATCATCTGGGTCAGTATTGGCCAGCGATTGAGCGGAATAATTTGAAGATACTCAGGTGCTATTAATATTGCAAACGTCACCAAAAAACCCAATATCACAAGGATTGCAATAATTGGAGAAATCAATGAAACAAAATAAATGCTGCGCACCTTGCCGAGCAATCGTATGCTTCGTCCTAAATAATCCATGGCTTCAGCAACACGACCATCTTCTTCTGCTGCTGTAAGAACCATGGCCTCGTAAGGCGGCACGGTATGCTGCAAAGCGTGGCCAAAGGACATACGGCGCATCTTTTGAATCCAATGCTCGTACAGTGGTGCCCAGCCTGTTTTTCGCTTGCGTGATCTAATGGACATGACCTTTAACTGATCAATAATCGACGCACCATCACGCAATGAAATAGCAAAGTCTTCGTAGAAATTCCGTCTATTCGTGGCGAATGCGTTGAAGCGAAACTTCGCGAGTTTGAAGAAGTAGGTCATTCACGAAGCTCCACAACTTCGTAACTTTCCATGGGCTCAAACTCAAGCTCTAAGTCTCTTGGATCAATCCAGCCCTGAGAGACTTTGTAAAGCCCATGCTCAAACGCTGTTTTGCCTTGCATGTCTGGTTCGTCAAATGCAGCTTTACGGCTGTTGCGCCAGTATTCTTCTGCCAGTTCATCCCTGCCTTCAGCAATGTGACCGCGAATGACGCGATCTGGAACAACGATTTCTGCGACAACCGTTGAATTGACAATACCTAAGTTGTTGCAATGCTCGCATCCTTTATCGTTGGAGCAGTAAATTCCATCGAGTTTCAAATTGAACTTGTGCGTAAGGAAGTTCTGTTTCTTTTTATCAAGGACGTTAACTGCAGGAACTTTGCATTGGTTGCAAAGCACAGGCAATAACCGCTGGAATATCATCACTGAGAAAAACTGACGGTCTGCCAGAACATCACGGGCAATGCCAAGTCTGAATAGACGCTTTGGCGTTGTCATTGCAGAGGCGGTGTGTGAAGTGGTATAAATTTTGTGACCTGTCAGCACAAAATCAGCAACGATTTCTGCAACGACGTTGTCCCGTGTTTCTCCAACCATGATGTCGTCGGGATCACCACGCAATATATCTAGCAGTGTGCCTTGGTAATCCTTGCTCTTACCTTCACCTTCGTGATCGTTATGCTGAACAGATATTTGAGTGACACCAAATATCTTCAACTCCACAGGGTCTTCGACGGAGTAGCGTTTTTTGAATTTTCGCTTCGGATCAAACTCCATCATCGTTTTAAGAGTGGTCGTTTTTCCAGAGCCAGTAGGGCCAGTAATGATGATCAGACCAATGGATCGACTAACACTGAGTTCAAGTTGATTGACTTGAGACTCTGCGTAGCCTAATTCGATAAATGTCTTTGCTTCCCGGCCAACTTCCATTGGCTGCACACGCAAAATAATGTCCCAGCCGTCGGCAGCTCGTATGAACTTATAACGCAGCTTATAGACTTGACCCTCCACCACATGACGGATCATGCAGCTCATGGATTTATTCTCAATAGAATAAGTCCCTGTGCTGCGCGAACGTGCCTCAGCCATGTGTGTGAACAAGTATGACGATATTTGTTCAGCTACTTCAACTGAAAAGCTACGATGTTGATAGAGTCGGCTGTGAATACGAAACAGCGACATAGCCGATTGCTCTCTGCAACATACATGCACGTCTGTCGTCTGTTTCTTGACTGCAATTGCAATTAGCTCATCAATGATCGGCTTTGCATCACTTGAATTGTTATTGACGGCATTGCCGTTAATTGCTTTGTTCAATTCAGCAATTAATGCGGCATCTGCTAAACGCTCTTGCGTAATCTTGAAGCCAGTTTCTTGCACTTTAATTCTGAGTTGCAAGTGCTCTTGTCTTGCAGCCAGTGATTCAGAAGCAAGGATCATGACTTCACGGCTGCCAAGATCGATACAGCACAGTCCTGACAGATCATTACCCTGAATATTGAAGTTCTTGGTGATGACTGCACGCAGTGGCGGTAATTCCTGGCGCTTTTGAATTCGGCCCTCTCTGCGCATCGTGCCTAGCAGCGCTGTGGGATTTACGGTTCCTGTATTTGTAGTTGTGGAGACATTACTCATATGGCCTCCATTTATTGAACCGAAACGGTAGCGGCGGACTGCGTATCGCTATTGCTACCTGACTGTCGCCAATCCAAAGTTATTGTTTTTCTTTGGCTAATACTCTTTCCACTAAGTTTTATGAGCGTAATGCTGTAAGGCGTAATGTTCTCTAACTTCCAGCCATCAATGCGAGAGATATAGGGGTCTTGCATGGAAACGGGCATTGGAACGCCAAGATAATTGAGTTCTGCAACTTCTTGGCCCACAACGCCCCATATTGCTTCAAGCACCGGCTCTTTAGCGCTGTAATTCTGTTTTGCATCCAGCAGTGGCTGCGCATTGGCAGGAAGATCAGCAGATCGCGCATTAACACTCATTCCCTGATTTTGGTTGGCGCGAATTTTTGCATCCATTTCCGAATCAAGCAGTGACAGTTGTTTTTCCAGCAAATGGCCGAATGTATCTTTGGAATTTTTAATTAGTACAGGCTCAGATGCGTAAACAATTAATGGTAATAACGCAATGAGGAATATGAAATTACGGCTGCGCATATGCTTGGACCCTCATGGAAAATGTGATGTTCTCTTTGATCGCAAATGTGATTTGCTCAATGCCGGTGGCGGCTGGCAATCGGTGTGCAAAGCTCTCTAGGAGCACAGCTGGGCCGGTTGCATCAAAAGTGGTGCGGACCGGAATTGAGACTTCCTCGCTGCCTGGGCCTCTGGCGGCAGTGACAGGTTCCCAGTTGATGAGTGGCTGGACCTGCAGGCCCACCAGGCGGGAGATTTGAGCCAAATTGCCAACATCGAAGCTCAAATCGTTGCGATGCGGCAATTGGTCTTTAGTGCGAGCTGGTGACATCTCTTTGGCAATCACAATGGGTTGCACAATCTGATCAATGCCGCCCTCTAATTGCGGCTCTGGCCACTGCGCTGGCTTGGCCTGCATGTAGCCACGCCAAGTGGTGAGTGCTTGCGCGGCATAGATCACTTCACATTGCTGGGCTTTGCACGCCATCTCAGACAGTCGCCATCCACCTACTGTTGCCGGCAACGAGTGCAACGACTGGACGTACTGCGCCAAGTGCTCGGCTGGCAGTGTGGAGTTGATGGCCATGTCAATGTCTGCCTGGATCTTGGCCATGTTTTCTGCCTTGGCCTGTTGCTTGGCCAAGGCTTCGGCACGCGCACGCTCCGTCTTGCTGTGTGACTGATAAGCCATGTAGGCTGACCCAGCAACGACCGCAACGGCCAGGGTGGCGACCATGGGCAGCGAAACTGGCGAGTAACGATCAAACGCAGCCTTTTTGTAGTCAGAATTCTTGAGCGAATGACCCAAGACCTCTAGCGACATCGAGCGCAGTTCCATCCGATATGGAATGGTCGAAATCAGGTCCGGCTCATCGGTGTAGACAGGTAGATCGCGTGATCTTTCTTGCCCAGAGACAAAGTCACGCACCATGGCCATGACTTCATGCTCAGAGCCCACAAAGTCCATGCGCTTAGCAGGCAGCCCCTTGACCAAGGCAAAAACCCAAAACAAGCCTTCTTCAATCGAGATGAGCGACAAGTACGTCTTGTCAGGAATAGCTGCGCACAGCAATGACGCTGCAGCGACTGGACGACTGGCACAGTCCTTTTTGCTGACCAGTGCAACCTGCTTTTCGTGCTGATCCGGGTCCACCCACAAAAACTGCCAGCTTGCATTCGCTCCAGTTGCTAGCTGGCGAATCTCCGTTCGCTGGCTCTCCAGGCCATCCAAAGCCAGCCAGTCCAGGCCAGCCAAAGCTTGGCCATACCCAGCAACTTCAAGTTGCTTGAGCATCAGAGCACTCCCTCAATGATCTGAGGCGTCAGCAAGACCAGCACAGCACGGCGCGAAGTGCTGTTGACCATGCTGCCACCCAGCAAAGGAGACAATGCCCCATCCAGTGATCGGTCTGTGGAGGTGCGCTGCGAGGAGTCAATACCCGCCAGGAGGGCGGTTTCACCACTTGGCGCACTGCCATACAGGCTGTACTGATTGGCGTTGGATGGTGGGTACTCCAGGGTGACGCCATTGGAGACGAAAGTCTTGGATTCCCCTCGTGTTGATGCATCCATGGCGAACTGCATCACGACACTGCCGTTGGGCTGCACGGAGGCCAACATGGTCAAAAATGTGCCCGTGGTCAGCTGTCCAGGCTCCACACTGGGCACCACCGTCGGTGAGCCAACATTTGCGCTGCTGGCTGAGCCAGATCGAGCTGGGTACACATAGGACTCGGTCGTGGCCACGCTGCTTGGACGGTTGTTGAGCATCGAGTAGGTCTCGTCCTTGCGAACAGTGACCTTGCCCACTGTGGCCAATGCTTGGATGAAGCTGCGCGTTGTGCTGTTGTCGCCGGTGCGAATGACGCCCAGCTGGCCCATACCCGTTGTCGTGCTTTGTCCAGAGGGCGAATAAATGCCGCCAGTCCACTTTGCGGCGGCATTGTTGATGGCCCAGCTCCAGTCCACACCTAGATTGCTGTTGTCATTGGTTGTGATTTCCACCACCTGCATGCGCACACGAATTTGGCGCCCCAGCGCTTTGTTTTCTGCATCAATCAAGGTGCGCACTTGGTCATGCACCTCCCTTGTGTCAGTCACCGTGATGATTCCCGAGGTCGACACTGCGTACTTGCCCACAGACGGTGTCAGCGTGGTCTCAAGTGCATCTTTGATGCTTTTGACCACTTCAAAGCTGGCTTCAGACTTCACATTGACATCAGAAGAAGAACTGCCGCTGCCGGCTTGAGTTGCACCATTACCGCTGCTGCTACTGCCGGTGGTTTCACCAGCGCTGGTGCGTTTGGTGATGGTGTTCCCAATCTTGTCTGTATTGAGAATGGTGGCGACCGTGTAGGTTCGTGTGACCAGGCGAGAGATCGTGACTGCGTTGTCTCTGTGGCTGTAGTCCCAGCCCACACCAAAGCTTGCACACAAACGATCAAGCAGATTCACAGGCTCATAGGTGCCACCGATCATGCTCATTTGATCAATGATGAAGCCACGTTTTAAGGGCGCGTTGGCTGGCCCCGACATTGCCAATGGAGCTGGCAATGCGCCAGAGAGCGCTGCGGGCATACGCGCTGCACCGCCACTCGTTGCGTCTTGCTTGGATGCCGAGGATGAACCATTTGAAGAAGCCAGCGCACTCAGTGGAACCAGCGCATCCGTTGTGACACGCACGGGAATGCCAATGATTTTGCTGATCCGCTCTGCATGCACTTGCAGCGTCGGGCTGTCAGGGAAGG
>ENA-OFCF01000150-OFCF01000150.1-metagenomes-genome-assembly--contig:-NODE-150-length-34565-cov-4.599565_pt1 | contig 34565 bp, 27 predicted proteins | sample MGYA00153387_OFCF01 | MGnify analysis MGYA00153387 | reverse complement strand
GCGGTTCCATGTCACCGAGCGGGGCATTTGCCTTGTGACGCAGGAGCTGCTGGCGGGTCGTTGATTGTTCCGGGCTCACGCAAGCGTATTGACTCTCGTCAACCCTTGCAGGGGTTTTTTGTCCGACCATCGGCAAAGCGGATTGCGGCCACCCGCAGCGCCCGCCCTGACAGTCTCCAACCACTGCAAACGAGCCATCCATGAGCACTACCAAATACGTCTACCTGTTCGGCACCACCCGCACCGAGGGCGCGGCATCCATGAAGAACCTGCTCGGGGGCAAGGGCGCCAACCTGGCCGAGATGTGCCGCCTCGGCATCACGGTGCCGTCCGGCTTCACCATCAGCACCGAGGCCTGTACCGTCTTCACCGAACATGGCCGGGAGCATGCCTTCAGGCTCATCGAGGCCGAAGTGCTGCACAGCGTGGCCTTCCTGGAGCAGGAGATGGGCAAGACCTTCGGCAATGCGGCCGACCCCTTGCTGCTGTCGGTGCGCTCGGGCGCGCGCGCATCCATGCCCGGCATGATGGACACCATCCTCAACCTGGGGCTCAATGACGATGCCGTCGTGGGCCTGGCAGCCAAGGCCGGCAACGAACGCTTCGCCTGGGACTCCTACCGCCGCTTCGTGCAGATGTACGGCGATGTGGTGATGGGTCTCAAGCCGGTGTCCAAGGAGGACCACGACCCGTTCGAGGTGATCATCGACATGCTCAAGGAGAAGAAGGGCGTACAGCTCGACACACAGCTCGACACCGGCGACCTCAAGGAGCTGGTGACGCGCTTCAAGGGCCTGATCCGCGCGCGCATCGGCCGCGACTTCCCGACCGACCCCTGGGAGCAGCTCTGGGGCGCGGTGATCGCGGTGTTCGAGAGCTGGAACAACGACCGCGCGCGGGTCTACCGCGAGCTCAACGACATACCGCAGTCCTGGGGCACGGCGGTCAACATCCAGTCGATGGTGTTCGGCAACATGGGCGATGATTCCGGCACGGGCGTCGCCTTCACGCGCGATCCGTCAACCGGAGAGCGCGCCTTTTACGGCGAGTTCCTCATCAACGCGCAGGGTGAAGACGTGGTGGCGGGCATTCGCACGCCGCTGCGCATCGAGCACATGGCCGAGATGCTGCCCGCCGCGTATGCGGAGCTCATGAAGACGCAACTGGTGCTCGAGACACACTTCTGCGACATGCAGGACCTGGAGTTCACCGTCGAGCGCGGCAAGCTCTTCCTGCTGCAGACGCGCACTGGCAAGCGCACGGCAGCCGCGGCACTGCGCATCGCACGTGACATGGTCGACGAGCAGCTGATCACGCCCACGGAGGCAGTGAAGCGCGTGCCGGCCCACCAGCTCGACCAGCTGCTGCACCCGGTGATCGACGCGGGCCAGCGTGCGCCAGTGATCTGCAAGGGTCTGCCGGCGTCACCCGGCGCTGCCAGCGGCATCGCGGTGTTCGATGCCGACACCGCCGAGCAGCGTGCCCTGCGCGGCGAGAGCGTGATCCTGGTGCGCGACGAGACCACGCCCGAGGACTTTCACGGCATGGTCGTCGCGCGCGCCGTGCTCACGGCGCGAGGCGGCATGACGAGCCACGCTGCCGTGGTCTGCCGCGGCATGGGCAAGTGCGCGGTGGTCGGCGTGCAGTCCATGTCCGTCGATGCCGAGGGTCGGCAGTTCAAGGTCGGCGAAACCATCGTGCGCGAAGGCGAATGGATCACGGTCGACGGTGCCACCGGCAACGTCTACCTGGGCGAGCTTCAGACGGTGCCCAGTGAGGTGATGCGCGTGATCAACGGCACCGTGCGTGCCGAGAATGCGCCGACCTACCTCGCCTTTCGTCAGGTGCTGGAGTGGGCCGATGCCACGCGCTCGCTCAGCGTTCGGGCGAATGCCGACACGCCGAAGGATGCACGCATCGCGCGCGCCTTCGGCGCCGAGGGCATCGGGTTGTGCCGCACGGAACACATGTTCTTCGAGGGCGATCGCATCAACTCGGTGCGCGAGATGATCCTCGCACATGACGAGATGGGCCGCCGCCGTGCGCTGGCAAAACTGTTGCCGATGCAGCGCAGTGACTTCGAGGCGATCTTCGAGGCGATGAACGGCTTCCCGGTCAACATCCGGCTGCTCGATCCGCCGCTGCACGAGTTCCTCCCGCATGGCGGTGAGGAGATGAAGATGCTGGCACGACAGCTGGGTGTGTCACGCGAGGAATTGATGCGCGTGGTCGATGCATTGCGCGAGACGAACCCCATGCTCGGACATCGCGGGGCGCGACTGCTGGTGACGTATCCGGAGATCACCGAGATGCAGGCGCGCGCGATCTTCGAAGCAGCCGTCAAGGCCAAGCGGCGCGGCATCGTGGTGAAGCCGGAGATCATGGTGCCGCTGATCATGAGCGCAAGGGAACTGGCTCACCAGCGCGCCATCATCGACGACGTCGCGAAGCAGGTGCTTGGCGGCATGGGCGAGCCGATCGAGTACCTGGTCGGCACGATGATCGAGCTGCCGCGCGCGGCACTGACGGCGGCGGAGATCGCGGTGCATGCCGAGTATTTCTCCTTTGGTACCAACGACCTGACCCAGACTACGCTCGGCCTGTCCCGCGATGATGCTGGCCGCTTTCTGCCGCTGTACGTGGAAAGCGGCATGTTGCCCGACGATCCATTCCAGGTGCTGGATCAGGAAGGCGTCGGCAAGCTGATTCGCATCGCGCTGGAGTCGGGCCGAAAGGCGAGGCCCGGCATGAAGATGGGCATCTGCGGCGAGCATGGCGGCGACCCGAAGAGCATCGCGTTCTTCCACCGCACGGGTCTGGATTACGTCAGCTGCTCACCGTTCCGCGTGCCGATTGCGCGGCTCGGTGCGGGTCAGGCGTCGCTCGGCGTCTGACCATCGATACCCGACGGTTGCATCATGATTCAGATCGTGTACCCGTCGTCGATCACCAGGTCGGTGCCGGTGATCATCGCAGCGTCGTCCGACGCGAGATAGCAGACTGCGGCCGCGATCTCGTGTGGGGACGCAAACCGTGAGCTCCCGGGCGCCGAGCCCAACTCTGCGAATGCGGCGTCCTCGGAGCCGAGACGTCTCACCATGTCCTGGAAGAAGGGCAACGCACTCCACATCGGTGTGCGCACGCCCGCCGGCGAGATCGTGTTGACGCGGATGGCGATGCCGCCGGCATGGCATTCCTTGGCGACCACGCGAGCCAGCATGCGCACCGCCGCCTTGCTCGACGAATAGGCCGCCGCGCCTGGTGCCGCGCGCACGCCGGATGCCGACGCGATTGCCGTGATGCTTCCACCGCGCTCGCGCAGCGCGCGAACGCCGTACTTCATCGCCAGAAAGCTGCCATCGAGGTTCACGGCGAGCACACGCTTCCACTCGGCGAACGAGGTGTCCGCGATCGGTGATGCCGCACTGACACCAGCGGCGTGCACGAGCAGGTCGATGGGTTGCGCGGCGTGCATGGCGGCCTCCCACGAGGATTCGTCCGACACGTCGAGCGCGAGCGCGTGCGCGTGCCCCCCGGACGCGATCACGCGCCGCGCCGTCTCCTCGGCCCCAGCTGCAGCGAGATCCGTGCACCACACCGTGGCTCCGTCAACGGCCAGCGCGATGGCACACGCTGCACCGATGCCTGACGCGGCGCCCGTGACCAGTGCCGCCCTACCCGCGAATCGGGACACAGCAGTGCTCCGTGAAAGTGCCAGCGGATGCCGGCGTGCTAGCGGGATGCATGCGGACGAAAACCCATCGCGCTGTTCAGCCATCGCACGAGTGGGACAATTGTACGAAAGATCTCCTCCAGCCGGTCGGGCAGCGTCGCCGACGTGACCTCGGCCTGCGTCAGGGCACACCCCGCCGTGAAGCTCTGATATCGCAGCCACTCGCCAGCGGGATGATCCATGGCAAAGCCACGTGGCATGCGCTTCAGCATCGCCTCGGTCTCCATCGCCCCGAAGCGCCGCGTGAAAGGCTTCGCATGCACGATTGACTGGAACTCCTCGTGACCCACATCGAGGGCCGCGCGCACACGCTTGAGCGCCGGTGCTGGCGGCATCCAGATCCCGCCGCCGGCCAGGCACGCGCGCGGTTCGAGATGGAAGTACATCCCCGCCCCGCCATGCACGGCATCGTGCCCGACTGTACCGCGCGAATCGCGATGAAAGAACCAGCAGGCCACGTTCGTCTTGTAGGGTGCCTTGTTCCTGCTGAATCGCACATCACGATGTATGCGGAACATGCTGCCTTTCACCGTCCCCGTGATCTCCGGCGCGAACGTCGCCAGCCGGGCATCCATCTCCTCGATCAGCGCCTTCATCGGTGCACGCAGCGTCTCTTCGTACGTGTCGCGCCGAGCCTCGAACCATTCGCGATCGTTGTGCTCTGCGAGTTCCTTCAGAAAAGTGAATGCCTTGGTGGAGAATCCGGAAAATTCCTGCTCGACGATCATCGTCCGGCGGGCGGTGCCCGTCTTTGTCATTGCGCTCATCCTGTCGGCCTCGCAAGCGTGAAGTTGTCAGTGCTCCGGGTCCGGCCATACCAGTCGGCGCCCATGCGGGAGACGAGATCCAGTTTGTGTGGATCGATGATGCCATCCGTGCCGACGATCGCCTCGTCCACATGCGCCGCGATCACCTCACCCAGAATGATCGCGCATGTCGACGACTCGGCCGGATGCAGCGTGAACGAGCTCACGCGGCACTCGAAGCTGACGGGGGCATGCGCAACCCGCGGCGGCCTGACCACATGCGATGCGGCAGCCACCACGCCCGCCGCGTCGAACTCGTTCGCATCGGCGCCAAACGCGAACGAGGTCGCGTTCATCTGCTGCACCAGTGGGAACGACACAAGGCTCACCACGAACTCACCGGTCTCGCGGATGTTGTGCGCCGTATGCTTCAACGAGCCATCTGCGTTGTGCTGCGGGCAGATCATGAGCGTCGGTGGCTGCGGCGCGATCATCTGGAAGAAGCTGAACGGCGCCAGGTTCACGAGACCGGCGGCGTCCTGCGACGACACCCACGCCACCGGACGCGGCGCGATGGTCGACGCCATCCAGAAGTAGGCAGTCCTGCGATCCAGCGTGGTGAAGTCGAGCAGCATCGTGAGTCTTGATAGAGTCCGTCGGGCAGCGGATGTCCGTCGCAGTTACGACCGCGCCGCGCTCTGCGCGTCTCCGCGCATACGCATCAGCGCAGCATGCCACCACACCCGCCCAAGGTTGACTGCGACGCGGCAGCGGGCAAGCGCTGCGGGGCGGCGCGCGTCGTTTCCTCCGGCACGCGCCACGTGTTCCTGCGCCTGCTGGCGGCCACCGAAACGCGAAAGAGCCCTGCCGTCATGCTGGCAGGACCCTTCCGATGGAGGCGCCGGGAATCGAACCCGGGTCCGAAAATGCTTCCGCTACGGCTTCTACGTGTGTGTCCCACCGATTGAGGTCTCCCGCCGCTGGCCAGTGGGCCGCCCACGTCGAGACAAGTCACCTTGAGTTTCGCGCGCCGACCGGCAACACATCGGTACACTATCCCGGATTTGCGATACGTATGCAGCCGCCCCGGGAGGGCTTCCACGTACGCACTGCTGGTCTAACTAAAAGTTAGGCAGCCAGGGCCAAGTTGTTGTTGGCGATTGTGTTTTCCCAGATGGATTTACGAGGAGTCCGAGAACCTCGACACGCTACCGTAACTGCTACATCCCCGTCGAAGCCAAGTCGCCCCCGACATTGTCAAGCTAGCGAGGCACAGCGGAACACGCACCCCATCCGCCTACTCCTGCTCCGCGCCATCTCCCGAAATACCCTCGCCCTCACCAGCCGGTTCCGCATTCAACGGTCGTGCGAACCTGACGCAATTGCGCCCCTCACGCTTGGCGGCGTACAACGCCTTGTCGGCCGCCGGGAAGAGTTCGTCACCAAGGCGTGCCGTATCCGGATACGACGCCACGCCGAATGATGCCGTCATGCTCAGTCGGTGCTCGCCGACGACAATTGTCTTGGCCTCGATGATTGCCCGCATCCGCTCGGCCACTTCCCAGGCCATCGCCACATCGGCCTTGCCGAGCAGCATCACGAGCTCGTCGCCGCCGTACCTGACGACGAGATCGACACCACGCACGCCCGAGCCCAGCGACGCGGCGATGGAGCGCAGCACATGGTCACCGACCTCGTGGCCATACACATCGTTCACGCGCTTGAAGGAGTCCACGTCGCACACGACGAGCCCGACGTTGTGCCCGAAACGGTCGGCTTCGGCCACCGCACGCGACAGGGCTTCATCGAAGGCTCGGCGATTCGCCAGACCCGTCAGCGAATCCGTGCGCGCGCGTTGCGTGGCTTCTTCCATCTGCCACACGGTTTCCAGCGACACCGAAGCGACGGCGCCCAGCAGTCGGACGTTCCGCATGTCGCGCAGCAGCACACCGCCCACGATCTCGCTCTCGATGACGATCGCGCCGGACACGACGTCGCCCTGCTTCAACGGAACGACACTCAAGCTGCCAAGTTTTGCGACGCGCGTCTCCGCGCAGTACACCGGCGTGACCTGCTCCACCAACTCCGCATCTTCCCACACCTGCGGCAACCCGGCCACGCAGAGCTGACCCACGAGCGACTCGGCTGACACCGGCGCGCCACGCACGAGGTGATGGCCAGCGGTCACGCTCTGGATCACGCCGGTCGACGACTCCGGGTGCCAGCGCACCAGCGAGGCGCGCGTGGCGCCGGTCACCGTCAGTGCCGAGTCGCAGATCGACTGGCCCAGTGTGTCGATCGTCCGCTGCTGCTGGAATGCCGTCGATGCCTGCAGCAGTGACTGCGCCTGACGGTTCTGGCGGCTGTACTCCGCCTGCGTGTCGAGCAGCTGCGACAGCAGCCCGAGGTTGTCGGCGAAGCGTGGCAGCCATCGCGCCAGCACCTCGTGCGCGACGTGCAAACGCGGTGCGTGCAATGACAGCACACCCTCGCCGTGCGACGCGGCGGTGACCGCAACAGCGGCCACCATGTCGTCGCCCTGTCGATCGAAGAGCGCAACGCGACCCGCACTCTGCACGGCAAGCAGTTCAAGGCCCAGCGCGTGGTGTCCCGCTTCCCACTTGCCCTGCAGATCACTCGCCCACGCTGCCGGCGCCAGCGCACTGCCGGCTCGTGCACCGCGCCAGTACACGACGTCGGACACGCCGAGCGTGTCACGCACCTGTCGCAGATATCGCGCGACCGCCTCGGTACGCGTTTGCGCCTCGACCGCTTCGGATTCGAGCAGCGTGCGCGTTTCTGTCGATGAATTCGGGAACTCGAGCGCTACTTCGGCCGGACCCGCCGCAAATGCAGGCAACTCGGCAAGCGTGCGCATCGTGCCACGCTGCAGTGAGCGCACGATGTACGCCACCGGCAGCAGCGTCACCGTGACGATCAGCGCGAGACCGTATCCGATGTCCCCGATCGACGGTGCCTGACCTGCCAGTGCAGGGGCAAGAAGCGACACCGTGAGCAGTCCGGTGACACCGATGCCAACGCCGCGCCGACCCGTGGCGATTGTCGCACCAAGTGCGCCGATGCATGCCGCGATGAAGGCGATCGAGTGCGTGCCACCGGTCTGCACGGCAACCAGCGCCGCGAACGGTGCGATCAGGCTCGATGCGAAGCCGATGGACCGGCGCTGCATGCTGCTCGTGCGGCGCAGCACGAATGTCGCCGCGCCAGCTCCGATGATCACCGCAAACGCCATGAGTGTCGACGCGATGCGCTGACCCGGGGACTGCGCGATCGGTGTGCCGGCCACCAGCGTCGCCACCACGGCTGCAACAAGCCACGGAATGACGAGCAGCGCGTACAGGATCGGTGAGCGAGCGGTAGGTAGAGTCACGAGTGTGGTTCTTGAGCGACGGGCTTCATGTGCGCTGCCAGGCGAGGATCGGCCGAGCCGTACTGGACAGCAAGATACTCGGCGCGGCGGACGGCACGATGGAGTATCGTCGCGTGCGCGAGTCCGCTGCTGCACCCAGACGATCGACGTGGTTTATCGGCACGGCGCAGGGCCACACCGGCAGCCGTCGCGCGTGAGGTTAGCCCTGCTCCTGCATCTGTTCCGCAGCCGTCGCCGGCCCGTCGATCTCCGGCAGCGGTGCCTCGAGATAGCGCTGCCGATTGTGCAGGTAATCCGCGAAAATATCCTCGACCTGCGCGAGCGAGTCCACCTGATGCAGGCGCTCGCGGAGCTTCGCGGATCCGGGCAGACCTTTGCAGTACCACCCCAAATGCTTGCGGAACTCGATGGCCGCACCGCGCCGGTCGACCTCGTACACATCGGCCATGCGCGCGTGCGTGATCGCGATCTCGAACCGCGTCTCGACCGACGGCGTGGCTGGCGGCGTGCGGCCCTCGAGCAGCGCGCGGGCCTGGTCGAAAATCCACGGCTGGCCGAAGGAGCCCCGCGCGATCATCACGGCATCGCAGCCCGTCTCCATGCGCATGCGATACGCGTCCTGCGGCGTCTTGATGTCCCCGTTCCCGATGACCGGGATCGACAGGGCCGCTTTCACGGCCGCAATCTCGTCCCAATGTGCATGGCCGGAATACATCTGCGTGCGTGTCCGCGGGTGCAGCGCCAGGACGCGCGCGCCGGCGTCCTGGCAACGCAGCGCAATCGTGACCGGATCTCGCATCTCCTCGTTCCAACCACTGCGGATCTTCACGGTCACCGGCAGGTGCGTGCTGCGTGACACGGCCCGGATCACCGACTGTACCAGGTCCAGGTCACGCAGGCACCCGGATCCGCCGTTGCGACGCACGACCTTCTTCACCGGACACCCGAAGTTGATGTCCACGAAATCCGGCAGGAAGATGTCCGTCACCAGCTTCGCCGCCTCGCCCATCGCTTCCGGGTCCGCGCCGAAGATCTGCACGCCGATCGGGTGCTCCTCGGGCTCGAAACGCAGCTTGGCGATGGTCGCCTCGTTCTCGCGCCGGATTCCTTCTGCCGAGAGGAATTCCGTGACCACGACGTCTGCACCGTGCGCCCGACAGAGGCGGCGGAACGGGGACTCGGAGACCCCGGCCATGGGCGCGAGGATCAGCGGAACGGCATGTGCGGCGGGATACGGAAATTCCATGTCGTGAAGATACCCGGAACCTGATTCACGGTGCACTTCGTCTGTTTGACACCCCTCTGGTGGAGGGGTACCTTCGCCTGCTCCCCGGGGCCGGATGACTCATCCCCTGACACCTGTTCGACGCGGCTCGGCGCCGACTGCCGGATCAAGGAACCTGATGGAATTGCGCGAGTTCTTCTCCCTCGATGCGGTACAGCTCGACTTGCAGGGCACCACGAAGGATGACGTGCTGAAGGAGTTGATCGGACTTCTCAAGCTCGATGAGAAATCTGAAGGAATGCTCTTCAAGATGCTGAAGCGCCGCGAGAACCTGGGGTCCACCGGAATCGGTCGTGGTATCGCCATTCCGCATTGCCGCTCGCTCGTCGTGAACAAGCTGCGGGTGGCGTTCGGCAGGAAGCCGGCGGGTGTCGACTTCAAGGCGATGGACGACAAGCCCGTTCACTTCCTGTTCCTGATCGTCGCGCCTCCGCTCGAGGTGTCGAACCAGTACCTCCCGGTGCTGGGCAAGATCGCGCAGTTCGGCAAGGAGCCTGACGTCCCCGAGAAGCTGTCTGCGCTGACGTCGCCAACCGACTTCATGACGCTGCTCGCCGAGAAGGATCTGTAGCCGTTCGCGCTGCCGCACGTGCCGCCACCTGGCGCCCCCGCATCGTGAAGGCAGGCGCCCATGCCGCGGAGGCTGCACTGGCACCGGATCAGGTGCCATCGCCGCTGACGTGACGCTCAGTCGAGGCGCTGCGTCCCTGAAGAGATGCTGCGATCTCCAGATCCGTACAGGCGGGATATCGACGGGTTGCGAGCCGTAGCCGTCCTGCTCGTGATCACGCACCACGTCGCACCCGACCTGCTGCCGGGCGGTTTCGTCGGCGTGGACGTGTTCTTCGTGATCTCCGGGTTTCTCGTCACGCGGCTCATCGATGACGCGATGCAGTCCGGCAGCTTCTCGTATCTCGACTTCATCGTCAGACGCTGCCGCCGCATCGTACCGGGGCTCGTCACAGTGCTCGCCGGCACGATGCTGCTCGGTGCATGCATGCTCACCGGCCCCGAACTGTCGGGACTCGCGCGACATGTCGCCGCGGCCAGTCTCGGCGCAGCGAACCTGCTGCTCTGGCACGAAGTCGGATATTTTGATACGAGCGCCGCACTCAAGCCCCTGCTGCATCTCTGGTCGCTTGGCGTCGAGGAACAGTTTTATCTGCTCTGGCCCGTGCTGCTCGGATTCCTTCCCATGCAGCGGCGCACGCGCTTCCTCGGCATCTGCGCCGCGGTAATGTTCTCGTTGCTCGTCAGCGAGAGCCTGGCGTACACGGACCCTGCGCAGGCATTCTACATGCTGCACGCACGTGCCTGGGAACTGGGAGCCGGCGGCATGCTGGCGCTGGGATTGCCCCTGCTTCGCACATGCTCACTGCGCCCCTGTCTCGCCCCCCGCGTCATGGCGAACGGAATGAGCATCATCGGCATGCTGCTCGTCGTGGGCGCGGCGTGGCGTGTCACCAGCAGCACGACGTGGCCGGGTATTGCCGCGCTCGCACCAGTGCTCGGCGCCGCGCTGATGATTGCGTCTGGACCAAAGGCATGGCTCAACCGCGTGGTCCTGTCAGCGTCACCGGCGCAGTGGATCGGGCAGCGCAGTTACTCGCTCTATCTCTGGCATTGGCCGCCACTGGCGTTCCTGCACATCCTCGCACAGGAGCGGCAGCTGGACGCCAATACGACGCACGCCATTGCGCTGTGCCTGATGCTGCCCGTCGCCGTGCTCGCGCACCTCACGTTGCAGTTTGTCGAGCAGCCATTCCGAAGGCCGCGACAGATGCTGGCCCCACACGATTTGCGCGTGCGGCAGCTCATCCCATTCGGCATGGCGCTGAGCACGATGCTCGTTGCGGCAGTGGCCATCGTGTCGCAGCACGGATTTCCGTCTCGCTACGGCGCGAGCGCCGGTAGCGACGCGACAGCCATGTTGCGAAATGCCTCGGCCGATTCCATCACGGCGTACCGTGGCATCGCAGACCGTTGTCAGCTGCCTGACAAGGGACACGCCACGTGGTGCTGGCGTGTGCCAGGAACAGGCAGGGGAATCGCCGTCATCGGTGACAGTCATGCGGAGGTGATCTTCGCAGGGCTTGCATCATCGCTGCAGCGTGCCCCGCTGTTCCTGACCGGTCGCAAGGGCTGCGCGCCGATGCTTTCCGAGCACGAGATCCGTGAGCGCACCGGTGAGATCTGCCGTCGAGCGTCGCGACTTGCGCATGACGCCATCATTCGCGACACGACCATCGGAACGGTATTCATCGTGGCGCGAGGTCCCGCCTATCTTTCTGGCGCGGGATTCGGTGTCGATTCGCAGCGCGCGGTCGTTCAAGTCGCGGATATCGGCACAGCGGCTGACTCGCTGATGCTTCGCGAGGTATTCACACGCGGTCTCGAACGATCAGTGCACGCGTTCACGAGCGCGGGCAAGCGCGTGATCCTGGTGTACGGCGTGCCGGAAATGGGCTTCCTGCCTGAAGAGTGCGTGATTGGACGGCCGTTCGGTCTCCGCGTGCCGCGGCAGCCATGTTCAATCACGCGCGCCGCATACGACAGGCGGAACCGGGCATTCCGTCGGCTCGTGGCGGATGTCGCCGTACGCAATCCCGCGCTCGAGACGTTCGATGCCGCGCCACTGTTTTGCGATTCGCTCTGGTGCAGTGCACGGCGACAGGACCGCCTACTCTACCAGGACGGCAATCACCTCACCATCGACGGCAGCAGGCTCGTGACAGCAAGCTTGCTACCGTTCATGGTCGGACGTCCGGCATCCGCACTGGTCGCTGCACGCGAACTCACCCGGTGACGCAGCAGGTGGCGTTCCCAATGGATGTGAGCCCTGTCACCGGTTTTCCGGTCTCACTCCCACTCGATGGTCGCCGGCGGCTTCGAGCTGATGTCATACACGACGCGATTCACGCCATCGACTTCGTTGATGATGCGATTCGAGATGCGTGCAAGGATGTCGTGCGGGAACGGGTACCAATCGGCCGTCATGCCGTCGGTGCTCGTCACGGCGCGCAGCGCAATCACATGTTCGTACGTGCGACCATCGCCCATCACGCCGACCGAGCGCACGGGCAGGAACACGGCGAACGCCTGCCAGATGTCGGGATACAGCCCCGCAGCGCGGATTTCCTCGAGATAGATCGCATCCGACTTCCGCAGGACGTGCAGCGCATGCTCGGTCACTTCGCCGAGGATGCGAATCGCGAGGCCCGGCCCGGGAAACGGGTGACGGCCGACCATCTCGTCCGGCAGGCCGAGTTCGCGACCCACGTTGCGAACCTCGTCCTTGAACAGTTCGCGCAGCGGCTCGATGAGCTTGAACTGCATGTCGGGCTTCAAGCCTCCCACGTTGTGGTGCGTCTTGATGGTCGCTGACGGACCGCCTGTCGCGCTCACCGATTCAATCACGTCGGGATAGAGTGTGCCCTGCACGAGGAACTTCGCATCCTTGCCCGCATCAATGCTTGCCTGTTCGAACACGTCGATGAACGTGTGACCGATGCGCTTGCGCTTCACTTCCGGATCGCCCTGCCCTGCCAGCGCATCCAGAAACTGCTTCTCCGCACGGACCGTGATCAGCTTGATGCCGAGCCCTGATGCGAACGTACGCTCCACCTGCTCGCGCTCATGCAGGCGCAGCAGGCCCGTGTCGACGAAGATGCAGGTCAGCTGGTCGCCGATGGCTTTGTGTACCAGCGCCGCCGCCACCGCGCTGTCCACGCCGCCGGACAGTCCGCAGATCACCTGCGCATCGCCGACGCGCTCGCGAATGCTTGCCACCTGCTGCTCGATGAAGTGCCCGGGCGTCCAGTCCGGCGTGCAGTGACAGACGGCAAACAGGAAGTTCTGAATCATCTCGGCGCCACGCACGCTGTGCATCACTTCCGCGTGGAACTGCACCGCGTGAATCGGCTTCGATTCGTGACGGAACCCCGCGATTGTCGAACCACTGCGCGCCGTCTGCACATAGCCCGGCGGCACCACCTCGACATGGTCGCCATGGCTCATCCAGACTGGCGAGCGGTCGCCCACCTCGAAGCCGGCGAACAGGCCCGCGGACTCCAGCACCTCGACGTCCGCACGCCCGTACTCGCGACGTCCGCCGCCAATCACACGGCCTCCCTGCAGGTGCGCGATCAGCTGCATGCCGTAGCAGACGCCCAGCACGGGTGCGACATCGAGCAGCGCCGGGTCGATCGTCGGCGCACCGACATCGCTCACCGAGCTCGGTCCGCCGCTGAGGATGATGCCGGTCGGGTTCCACTCGCGAATCCAATCGAGCGAGCGCGTCGACGGATGGATCTCGGAGAACACGCGCGCTTCGCGCACACGTCGGGCGATGAGCTGCGTGAACTGCGATCCGCAGTCAATGATCAGGATACGGCTGCTCACCGGTGGCTCCAGTCGGCATCGGTCAACTTGATGATCTCGACCTGTCGCGAGTCGAGATCGAGAATTGCCGCCGTCGGTGCCCCGTGCAGCCAGCCGCAGGCCTCACCCGGATTCACGATCAGCGTCTTGCCGCGCGTCTTCATCTCTTCGCGATGCGTGAAGCCATGCACCACGATGTCATGCGCCTCGATGGAGCGCGGAACGGCCTCGTTCAGGTCGTGCACCACGAGGATGCTCTTCCCCATCAGCTCGAAGCTGTGCGGCGATTCGTACAACTCCGAGCCAAGTCCCGTCATGGCCATCGCACGCAGCGCCTCGTGATCGCCATCGTTGCGGCCGAACACGCCATTCAGCGCCAGCTGCAGGTCCTGAATCGGCTTGAGGCTGAATGGCGAGCAGAAATCACCAGCGTGAATCAGGTAGCCAACGCCGCCGGCCACCATGCGTCGCGCGAGCTCGGCGACGGCATCGACCCGGTCGTGCGTGTCGGCGAGCAGTCCAATGCGCATCAGGCACTTCTCCAGTCAGGTGCAATGCGCTCGAGGCGCACCATGTCGTCCTGCGACTCACGAAGCGCCACGATCGCCCAGCGATCCCCTTCCACCAGGACCTCGGCTGGTCGCGGACGCGAGTTGTAGGTCGAACTCATCACGTATCCGTACGCGCCGGCGTTGCGCACGGCGAGCAATGTGCCTGCACCGACGTCCGGCATCGATCGATTTAATGCGAGAAAGTCACCGCTTTCGCATACCGGCCCGACGACATCGACGACCTGCAGCGGCGCCGCCGACTCGAACACCGGCTCGATCTCGTGATACGCTTCGTAGTGCGACGGACGCAGCAGGTCGTTCATGCCCGCGTCGACAACCATGAAGTGCTTTGGCGCACTCTCCTTGCGATAAAGCACCTCGGTCAACAGCACGCCCGCTTCGGCCACGAGGAACCGCCCGGGTTCCACGATCAACGCCACGTCGGCATCGCCGAACGTGTCGCGGAGCACACGCGCAAATCCATCCAGATCCGCGGTGGGTTCCGCATCGTGATAAGCCACGGGGAAGCCGCCGCCGACGTCCACGGAACGGATCGTCGTGATGCCCGCAGCTCGCACGCCATCCAGCAAGCCGCGCAGACGGCGCTGCGCATCGGCGAACGCCTCGACGTCGGCGATCTGCGACCCGATGTGCATGTCCAGGCCGACCAGCTCGATGCCCGGCAATGCGTCGGCTCGTGCGGCTGCCTTCAGTCCACGCGCGAGCGGTATGCCAAACTTCGAGCCTGCCTCGCCCGTGGCGATGTACGCGTGCCCCGCCGTCACGTTCGCGACGCCGGGATTGATGCGCAGCGACACGGGCACAATCGCTCCGCGTGCGATCGCGACGTGCGAGAGCAGCTCGAGTTCAGCCTCGCTCTCCACATTCACGCATTGCACGCCGACGTGCAGCGCATGTTCCAGTTCGGCACGCGTCTTTCCGACGCCAGCGAACACGATCTGCGACCCCGAGAAACCGGCCAGCAGCGCGCGATGCAGCTCACCCGACGACACCACGTCCACACCCGCGCCGCACGCGCGGAGCACGCGCAGCACGGCAAGGTTGGAGTTCGCCTTCATGGCGTAGTGGATGTGCGCCGGCAGGCCGGCCAGCGCGGTCTCCAGGCGACCGTACGCATCGCGCACGGCCGCCGCAGAGTACACGTAACTCGGCGTCCCCACCGCGGCAGCGATGCTGCGCAGCGACACGTCGTCACAGCGCAGCTCACCATTGCGGCGCTGGAAGCCGGTCGTCAGTACGCCTTCGCCCATATCACCTCGTACTTCGCCGGTTCACCGGTCACCATGCACCGCGTGGGTGCTTCGGCTGACCGGAACTCCGGATCCGGAATGCAGCGGATCGTCGCCTTCGTCTCCTCCTTCACCTTGGCCTCGACCGCCGGATCACCATTCCAGCCGGCGTACACGAAACCGCCCGGCCCGGCCATGATCTCCTTGAAGCGATCGTACGAGATGTCGCCGCGAAAGCTGTTCGCCTCGCGCCGCGCGAGTGCGGCGGCGAACATGTCGTTCTGCATCGTGTCCAGCATCGCGTGGATCGTCTCGAGCACGCCATCCAGGCTCACGGCGTTCTTGCCCTTCACGTCGCGACGCACGAGCACGCACTGGTTCGCGGCCAGGTCACGCGGACCGATCTCCATGCGGATCGGGATGCCGCGCAACTCCCAATGGTAGTACTTGGCACCCGGCTTGATGCCGATGCGATCGTCGACGTGCGCCGTGATGCGGCCCGCCAGTCCACGTTCGCGACCACTGATCGCCGCCTTCACCGTGTGCGCCATCGCGAACACCATCTCGCGCTCTTCATCCGTCTTCCAGATCGGCACGATGACGACTTCCGTATGCGCCAGCCGCGGCGGGATCTGCAGGCCGTTGTCGTCGCCATGCGTCATCACCAGTCCGCCGATCATGCGCGTGCTCACGCCCCAGCTCGTGTTCCAGGCATGCTCGATGCCGCCCGCCTCGGTCTGGAACGTGAGGTCGAACGCTTTCGAGAAGTTCTGCCCGAGGTTGTGCGACGTGCCCGCCTGCAACGCGCGATTGTCCTGCATCATCGCCTCGCACGAATACGTGCGCACGGCACCGGCAAAGCGCTCGCTGTCGGTCTTCTGGCCGGTGATCACCGGCATCGCCATCCACTGTTCCATGAACGTGCGGTAGACGCCCAGCATCTGGCGCGTCTCGATCTCAGCCTCCTCATGCGTCGCGTGCGCCGTGTGGCCTTCCTGCCACAGGAATTCCGTGGTGCGCAGGAAGAGGCGCGTGCGCATCTCCCACCGCACCACGTTCGCCCACTGATTGTACAGGAACGGCAGGTCCCGATAGCTCTGCAGCCACTTCGAGAACATGTGGTAGATGATCGTCTCCGACGTCGGACGCACCACCAGCGGCTCTTCCAGCTTCGAGCCACCGCCATGCGTGACGACGGCAAGTTCCGGCGCGAAGCCTTCCACATGGCTCGCTTCCTTCTTCAGGAAGCTCTCCGGGATGAAAAGCGGGAAGTACGCATTCCGGTGACCCGTTGCCTTGAACATCTGGTCCAGCGCCAGTTGCATGCGCTCCCAGATGCCGTAGCCGTCGGGGCGGATCACCATGCAGCCGCGCACCGGCGAGTAGTCCGCCAGTTCCGACTTGAGCACGAGATCGTTGTACCACGCGCTGAAGTCCTCGGCGCGCGTCGGAAGCTTCTTGTCGTCGCTCATGCTGCTCCGTCGGCGCACAAGGGCGCCGGCTGTTGGGGGTACCGGGTGCTCACCGTTGATTGGCGAGCCACGTCGCCAGTACCACCGATGTTTCCGCGCCACTGGTGAGGTCACGCACGGTGCCGCCCTCGGGTGCGTCGCCGCGCAGGATCAACGCGTGTGCCGCGCCTGCACTGACGGCGGCCTTCAACTGCTTGCCGAGTTGCTGCGGTCGCAACGCATACTCCACGCGTCGACCCGCACGTCGCAATGCGCCGACCGTGGCACGCACCGTCGCGACATCCACATCGTCACCCGCTGCGACCCATACTTCCGGTGAGGGTGGCGCCGACGGCAGCAGGCCGCGATCACGCAGCAGCTCGCCCAGCACGACATCGCCCCACCCGAAACCAGCCGCTGGCATGTCGACGCCACCGAGCGCGTTGAGTAGCTCGTCGTATCGTCCGCCACCGCACACGGCACGCAGTTCGCCCTTTGCATCGAACACCTCGAACACGATACCCGTGTAGTACGCCAGGCCACGCACTATCGTGAGATCGAGGCGCACCCAGGGCGCGACCGCGGTGCCGATCAGCGCTTGCGTCATCGCGAGCGTCTCCTGCATGGCCGCGAGACGCGTTGCCCCCTCGGCGTCCTGCAACAGCGGCGCGAGGGCCGCAACGCCCGTCGCATTCGCCTGCTCGATCAGCGCCAGCAGCGCATCCACCTGCGCCGTCGTGCAGCCGGCGGTCGCGAGCTTCTCGACGGACAGCTCGCGCGGCTGCCGATCCAGCTTGTCGAGCACCGCATAGATCGCCGGAATGCGTTCCGCCGGATGTCCCATTGCATGCAGTACCGCGTTCAGTAACCGGCGATCCGACAGACGCACACGCACGTCATCACTCGTCAGCCCGAACTCGCGCAGGATGTCAATCACCATCGCGAGCAACTCGGCGTCTGCCGATTCTCCGCCGTCGCCGAAGATGTCCGCATTCAACTGGAAGTGCTCGCGCAGGCGTCCACGCTGCGCCCGTTCGTAGCGGAACAGTTGCGGAATGGAAAACCAGCGCACCGGCTTGCGCAGCGCGTTGGCCTGCGCCGCCACCATGCGCGCCACGGTCGGCGTCATCTCCGGGCGCAGCGATACGTCGCGGCCGCCCTTGTCCACGAAGTTGTACAGCTGGTCCACGATCTCGGCGCCGCTCTTCTTCGTGTACAGCTCGAGGGGCTCCAACGGCGGCCCGTCATACTCCACAAAGCCGTATCGCGCGGCCACCCGACGCCATGTCGCAAAAATGTGCGCACGCTCGGCGAATGCAGGCGGATAGAAGTCGCGAAAACCATTCAATGGGCGGATCGATGCCATCCTGCAAGCTTACCCGGCAAGGGGATCGATCTGCAACCGCTGCATGGCATCCCCCACCGTGTGAAAGGAACCCGTGACGAGCACCGTCGCCGCCGCCGCTCGCGCGTGATTCAATGCAGCGAAGAACTCCGGCACGGCGTGGACGCTGCACCGGTCGCCGGCGCGATCGCGCGCGTACGCGAACACCTCGTCCAGCGGCCACCGCCGCGATTCGGGAGCCGTCGGTGCATCCGTGAGCCACAGCTGATCCAGTACGGGAAGCAGCATGTCGATCATCGCGCGCCAGTCCTTGTCCGACAGCACGCAGAGCACCGCTGCCAATGGTCGTGGCAGCGTGATGGCCCGCACCGACTGCGCGACCGTCGCCATGCCGTCAGGGTTGTGCGCGACGTCGAACAGCCAGGGACCTACGCGCTGAAAACGACCCGCCAGCCGCGTGGCGCGGACACCCGCTGCGAGCTGCACCGCCGATGGCACAAACGGCGCACCCGCCGCTCGTAGCACGGCGACCGCGGTCGCCACGTTCTGCGCCTGATGCGCGCCTATCAACGAGCTGGTGAGCCGCAACGGCTCCGTGCCGTCGCCCAACTCGATCTCCGTGCCTGATTCCGTCAGTTGCACCGAGCGGATCGGCAGTTCGTTCGCTGTGATCACGATCTGCGACGCGCCAGCGCGCTGCGCGGCGTCGGTCAGCACCTCGATGACCGCCGGATCCTGTTCGCCAATCACCGCCGGCACGCCAGGCTTGAAGATTCCTGCCTTCTCGAGCGCGATCTCCTGCACGGTGTCACCGAGGTACTCGCGATGATCGAGGCCGATCGCCGTCACGGCGGCAACGAGCGGCGTGATCACGTTGGTGGAATCGAGACGCCCACCAAGTCCCACCTCGATGACCGCGACGTCCACGCCGGCCTGCACGAGCAGGTCGAACGCCATTGCCGTGGTGGCCTCGAAGAACGTGGCGCCAAGTCGATCGATGTCTGCGTCATGGCGGACCAGCCACTCCATTACCTGCGACTCGCTAACGGCTGCACCGTTGATCAGCACACGTTCGCTGAAGTCGATCAGGTGCGGCGACGAATAACGACCCACCGTGAGCCCCTGCTGCTGCAGTACGGCATCGATGGTCGCGCAGGTGCTGCCCTTGCCATTCGTTCCGGCCACGTGCAGCGCACGAAGGCGCTCGTGCGGCGAACCGCATGCAGCGAGCAGTGCGCGCGTGCGGTCCAGGCCAAACCTGACTCCGTGCGTCGTGCGTGCCGCAAGCGCCGCGATGGCGGCGCGGTAGTCCGGAGACGCCGCGCCGCCATTCGTCTCCATCGTCAGGCGGCCGACCAGCCTGTGGCGGCGGGCTTGCCGGTCATGTGCCGCAGCAGCCGTCCAACCGTCGCCTTCAATTCGTGACGATGCACGACCGCGTCCAGCATGCCATGTTCGAGCAGGAATTCGGCAGTCTGGAAGCCCTCCGGCAGATCCTGCCCGATCGTCGACTTGATCACGCGCGGGCCCGCGAATCCGATCACGGCGCCGGGTTCTGCGATGATCGCATCGCCGAGCATCGCGTAGCTCGCGCTCACGCCGCCGGTGGTCGGGTTGGTCAACACGGAGATATACGGAATACGGCGTTCGGCCAGCATCGACAGCATGGCAGACACTTTCGCCATCTGCATCAGCGAGAGCACGCCTTCCTGCATGCGCGCGCCGCCCGACGCAGAGATGATCACGAGCGGAAACTTTTTCTCGAGCGAATGCTGGCCGAGGCGCGACAACTTTTCGCCGACCACGGAGCCCATCGATCCACCCATGAAGGCAAAGTCCATGGCACCGACGTTCAATGGCATGCCCGCAAGGCGCCCGGTGGCCGTGATGACCGCGTCCTGGTCACCGGCATTCGTGATCGACTTCTTCAGCCGCGCCGGATAGTCGGGGAAATTCAGCGGATCCGTGGAGCGGAGCTCGGTCTCCGTCTCGTCGATCGTATCCTCGTCAAGAAGAATCGAGAGATAGTCACTGGCACGAATGCGACGGTGATAGTCGCAATTTGGACACACGTTCAGGTTCCGCTCGAAACTGTCGCGGATGTCAGTGTGTCCACACGCCTCGCACTTGACCCACGTGTCGCGAGGGATTTCCAGCTTCTCGCGCCGGGGTTGCCGGGGCTTTCTTTCCTTGCGGAACCATGCCATCCGATAATGTCGCTAGTTCAGGAGAATCGGGCAATACTTCGGGTTGCCACGGTACCAGACAAGTCGCTCAGATGGCGGCCAGCTCGCCGCGACCGCGACCTTCACGCGAAATCCGCATCAGGACGCCCACCGACAACCACGACGCCAGCATGAAGCTGCCGCCGTAACTGAAGAACGGCAGCGGAATGCCGGTGATCGGCATCAGGTTCAATGTCATTCCGACATTCTCGACCACGTGCACGAGCCAACTCGCCAGCAGGCCAAACGCGATCAGGCTTGCGAAGGGATCGTTGGCGCGGCTCGAGATGCGGACGGCACGCAGGAACAGGGCAAGGAACAGCGTCAGGGCGAGCGTGACACCAATGAAGCCAAGCTCCTCGCCGACGACCGCAAAGATGAAGTCCGTCTGCTGTTCGGGCACGAAGTTCAGTCGTTTCTGCGTGCCGAGCGTGAAACCCTTGCCAAACCAGCCGCCCGAGCCGATCGCTACCTGCGACTGGATCACGTGATAGCCTGACGCCTTCGCGTCGATGCTCGGATCCAGGAACACGAGCAATCGCTTCTGCTGATACGGCGCCAGCTTCTCCCACAGGATCGGTGCCACCACACCCGTCACCACGTTGATGCAGACCAGCGCGATGCCTTCAATCAGGTAGGGCCTGTAAAGCCAGACCAGTGCGAGCAGCAAGAGGAACCAGGCGCCCCACAATCGCGTGCTGAACGCCAGCACGAGGCTGATGGCCGGGCTCGCGATCAGCAGCAGCAAGCGCCAGTTCACGCCTGACCAGAACAGCATCGCGAAAAAGATCCCGATGAACACGATGCCGGTGCCGAGGTCCGGCTGCAGCATGATCAGCACCCACGGGATTCCGACGACCAATGCCGGATGCCACAATTCGAGCAGTGATTCCGGCGGCTCGCGACGGTTCGCAAGCACACGGGCCAGCATCAGGACCACCGTGATCTTCGCCAGCTCTGCCGGTTGTCCAATGCGCATGCCGCCAATCACGAGCCAGCTCTTGGAGCTCGCAGCAGTGCCAGCACCGCCGCCGATCACGAGTGTCAGCACGAGCATGAAGAGCGTCAGCACGTAGACGAACGGCGTGAGCCAGTCCAGAAATCGCACCGAGGCGCGACTCGCGACGAATGCGGCGCACACGGCGATCGCGAACCAGCCAAGTTGTGTCTTCCACAGGTTGGCCACGAACGACACGGAGTCGGTCTGGCCGGCGGAGTACACCATCGCGATGCCGAACGCGCTGAGTGTCAGCGCAATCAGGACCAGCGGAATATCCGGGATGCGACGCGTCATTCCGTGGTCACCACGGGAGCCGTGGCCGCCTTCAGGTAGCGCGCCATCACCTTGGTCGCGATGCGCGCGGCCACGTAGCCATGCTCGCCGTACTCCACGAACACCCCGACGACGATACGCGGCCGCTCAGCGGGAGCGAAACCCATGAACCAGGCATGGTCGGGATTCGGGGGGTTCTGCGCCGTGCCGGTCTTGCCGGCCACGGTGATGCCTTCCACGCGCGCGCTGTTCGCGGTACCTCGACTGCTGACCACGCCGGCCATCGCGAGGCGCAGGCCCACCATCTGCGCATCGGTCAGGTTCATGATGCGCACGCGCTCCGGATCGCGTGACACGATCTCCGGACGCGCCGCCCGACCATCAGTCGCCAGCGCCGTGTAGAAACGCGCCATGTTGATCAACGTCTGTGCATTCTCGCCCTGGCCGATCGACAGGTTCAGCGACACCGAACCAGGCACCCAACCACGCGCGCCATACCGCTCGTTGAAGTAGTTCATCGCGTCGGGTGGATACTGCGGCTGCGTTTCGTTTGGCAAATCGATGCCCGAACGTTCCCGCATTTTCAGCTTGAGGCCACCAGCCACCATGCGCGAAAGCCCGAGCTTCAAGCCGACCTGGTAGAAATACACGTCGCAACTCTGCTCAATGGCCTGGCGCAGGTTGATGTCACCGTGACCGCTGTGATTCCAGCAGCGGAAATACCGTCCGTAGCGGTAGCCGCCGGTGCACGGTTGCGGCATGTGGTCGTCGAGCGTGACGAGCCCCGCTTCCATCGCCATGGCTGCCGTTGCGAGCTTCCAGGTCGACGCCGGCGGATACCGCCCCTGAATCACCTTGTTGTACAACGGACGACGCGAATCCGTGTTCAGCTCGCGCCAGTACTCGGCCGGAATGCCGCCGACGAACCGGTTCGGGTCGTAGGTCGGTGCGCTGTGCAATGCGAGCACCGCGCCATCGTTCGGATCGATCGCGACGACACCCGCGCGAAGGGAATCACCCAGCAGCGACACGACGTACTGCTGCAGGTCCATGTCGATGTTGGTGCGAAGATCCTTCGCCGGAATCGGCGCCTGCTCCGCACGCGCACCGGCATCGCGCACCACGCGCCCGCGTGCATCGACTTCCACATATCGCACACCTTCCGTGCCGCGCAACTGTGCCTCGTACTGACGCTCCAGCCCACCCTTGCCGATCTGCTGGCCCGGCTTGTAGTCGCGGCGCGTGGAGTCGGCCAACTCGCGTTCCGTCACCTCGCCCGTGTAACCCACGAACGAAGCGACCGCGGGCCCGTCCGGGTAGTACCGTTTCGGCGTACTCTGGATGATCAGCGTCGGATTCTCGACACGACGCTCCTCGAGCACTGCCACCACGTCGAACGGTGCATCCGGGAGAATCACGGCTGGACGTGTCGGGTTGCGGCGCCAGCGGCGCACTGCCGCCTCCACCTGCTCGTCCGTGATCGGAATTATGTTCGACAGGCGACGCATCGCCGCGCGCAGCGAATCTGCCGAGGGACTCAGCAGCGACACCGCATACCCCGGCAGGTTCTCCGCGATGATGCGGCCGTTGCGGTCGTAGATGATGCCACGCGGCGCGGCAAGCGGCACCTCGCGGAACCGGTTCTGCTCAGCCTGCGCGAGAAATTCCTTGTTCCGGACAATCTGCGCACGGAAGAACGCGGAGATCAGGCCGACGAAACCAAGCCCGAGCAGCAGCCGCGCCAACGACGCGCGGCGCGACACATCATGCGGATGGTAACTCACGCCCTGGCCGGCTTGAGCAGCGGACGCAGCACTGCAAAAAGCAGCGCACCGACCAGTGCAGTCGCCGCAGCGGACAGCGGAGCCCACACGAGGGCGGAAATTGCCGCACCAGCTTCGAACCCACGTCCGGATAAAAACAGGCGCAACAGGATGACTCCCCAGGCGCTGGCAAAGATCACGACGCCGTCCAGCACGGCGTTCTCTGCAAAGAATGCAGCTTTCAGCCAACTCGTGACATACCCCACGAGCGTCATGGCAAGCATGGCACTCCCGAAGCCGCCCGGCGAGGCCGCGTCAGCCGCTGCACCCAGCAGCAGGCCCAGCACTGCGCCGATTCCGGGCCGGACGCGGATGGACATCAGCAGCAGCGCGAGCACGAGGAAATCGATCTCGATCCGGATGCCGAGCAGTGGCCGTAACAGGAAGTGCGCAATCACCAGCGCGAACACGGTGACCATCAAACGAAGCCAGTCGTACAGCTCGCTCACTCACTCGCTCCCGCTGGCGGAAGGCGGAACGGACTCTCTGTCGGCGGCGAAGCCTTCCTTACCGGCCGCGCACGGTTGCGGGCGCGTGCCGAGTCGGTCCTGAGGCTTCTCGCTGCAGAATCGGGTCGTGCGCGGCGAGCTGGAGGCCGGATCCCGGCAGTCGAGTCGGGTCGTGCGCGACGAGCCGGCGGCTGGATCAACTGAGCCGAATCGGGTCGCGCGCGTCGCGCCGGCGGCCGGATCGCGGGAGCCGGCGTGCGAGCCGATGGTGCGACGACGGGTGAACCTTGCGGGGTTGTGACTGACGCTGGCGGTGACGCGACTGGCGGCCGCGTCCTCAGGCTGTCGCTCGCACGCGCTCCTGCAGGCTGCGTCGTGGAGTCGCTCTCGACGCGCACGCCGCTGTCACCGCCAAAGATCGCGGCGCGGCGCAGCGAATCGAGGCGTGCGAGCGCATCGGTACGCATGCTGATGAGACGCAGCGAATCTGCGACCATCGAGTCGCCGGCCATCGTGATGCGCTTCTGCGACGAGTCGGCCGCGGCAGCGCTGCTCCACGCGGTCGTCACGCCGACCGCCGCACGTGGCGGCAGCAGGATGATTGCCTCGCCCGTCGCGTCGGGCGGCACGATGGGGCGCAGCAGGTAGGTGCGCGCCCAACCTTCGACGGTCTTCGTCTCGCGCAGCACGATCCCGATCGGGATGCCGCGCGGAAAAACGTTCCCGAGCCCCGAGCTCACGATCAGCGTGCCGGGCTTGAGCTCACTGCGGAACGGAACGCCGCGCATCTCGAGCAGGTATCGATCCGCGCCAATACCCAGGTGCGCTGCCACGATGCCGAACGCCAGTCCGTCGGTCGTGGTCGCGCTGGCCCGAAAATCCGGATTCGTCCACAGGATCGCGGTGCTCGAACCCGCATCAACGCTCGTCACCATGCCGATCAATCCATCGGGCACGACGACAGGGGAAAACGGCCGGACGCCGGCGGAGGCACCGGCAGCCAGCAGGACCGTATTCTCGTCGGCACCACGCCCGGGGTGCACGATCTCGGTCGCGACGAAGCCCCACTGCAGCCGCTGCCCCAATCCGATCAGGGCGCGCAGTCGCTCGTTCTCGGCACGAAGTGGCGCGGTGGATTGCGCGGCGAGCGAGAGGCTATCCACGATGTTCACCAGCCTGCCGTGATCACCGATGGCCTGACGCCCACGTTCCGCCCACGCCTGTGCCGCCACCAGCGGCGCCGCCACACTGGACCGCAGCGAGCCTTGCACCGTGCCGCGCACGGTCGATGGCAGAATGAGCGCCACGATTGACAGCAGCACCGCCACGCCGAGCAGCGCCAGGTCCGTGCGCGTTCCCGTGCGAGACGTGCGGGCCATCGTCAGCTCAGGAACTCAGAACCGAGCGGTACTTCTCTTCGTCATCGAGAATGCGGCCACAGCCACGAACGACACATGTCAGCGGATCTTCGTCGACATGAATGGGCAGGTTCGTCTCTTGGCTGAGCAAGAGGTCGAGACCGCGAATCAGCGCGCCGCCGCCCGTCATCACGATACCGCGATCCACGATGTCCGACGCAAGCTCCGGCGGCGTGATCTCGAGCGCGCGTCGCACCGCGTCGACGATCTGCTGGATCGGCTCCTGAATCGCCTCACGGATCTCCGACGAGTGCACACGCACCGTTTTGGGAATTCCGCTGACCAGGTCCCGACCCTTCACTTCCATATCGCGCTCCTCACCAACCGGGTACGCGCTGCCGATCTGGATCTTGATCTGCTCGGCCGTCGGCTCACCAATGAGCAGATTGTAATTCTTTCGCATGAACTGCACGATCGACGTGTCCAGTTCATCGCCACCGGTGCGGATCGACGTGTCGCTGACGATGCCGCTGAGTGCAATCACCGCGATCTCCGTCGTGCCGCCACCGATGTCGATCACCATGTTGCCCGTCGGCGTCTCCACCGGCAGGCCGACACCGATCGCCGCCGCCATCGGCTCCGCCACCATGAACACCTCTTTCGCACCAGCACCGAGCGCGCTGTCGCGCACTGCGCGCTTCTCCACTTCCGTGATGCCGCTGGGCACGCACACGATCACGCGCGGCTTCACCTTGAAAACGTGATTCTCGATGATCAGCGTGAGGAAGTACCGCAACATCTTCTCGGTGACGTCGAAATCCGCAATCACGCCATCCTTCAGCGGACGTACGGCAATCACGCCATCCGGAGTGCGGCCAAGCATTCGCTTCGCCTCGAGTCCCACGCCCTTGATCTTCTTCGTGTCGCGGTCAATGGCGACCACCGAAGGCTCGTTCAGCACGATGCCCTCGCCCTTCACGTAGATGAGGGTGTTTGCGGTCCCGAGATCGACGGCGATCGCGCTCGCCGGGAAGAGGGATCCCGGCTTGAATGGCCAGCGAAACGGCATTGTTTTGCGCGGAAGGGGGCCCGGGAAGGCGGGCCGGACACAGGCAACGTGGAGGCAACCACCGGCTTGTCCTCTTGCAACCTAGCACGATCTGCAACACTCGGTGAAGTGAGCGCGCAACACACCGTCTACACAAACAGCCGATGTCGAAGAACGCGAAAGGCGGCAGCGCCACACGTGGTCGCCACCGCCCTGCCCGTGTCAGGCAAACATCCGGGCGATCCTCACGCCACGAACTGTGCCGGCTCGCTGAACTCCAGTCCGAACGACTCCGCCACCGCGCGGTATGTCGTCTTGCCTGCCGTCATGTTCAGGCCTTTCAACAGTGCGCCATTCGACGCCAGCGCCTTGCGCCAGCCATGGGTCGCGAGGTGCATCACATACGGGAAGGTGGCGTTGGTGAGCGCCAGAGTGGACGTGCGCGGGACACCGCCGGGCATGTTCGCCACGGCATAATGAATCACGCCATCGACCGTGTAGGTCGGATTCTCGTGCGTGGTCGCATGAATGGTCTCCACGCAGCCGCCCTGGTCCACCGCCACGTCCACGATCACCGAACCGGGACGCATGCGCTTCAGGTCTTCGCGGCGAATCAGCTTCGGAGCCTTGGCACCCGGGATCAACACACCGCCGATCACCAGGTCGGCAGTCGAGATCTGCTCCAGAATGTTGTGCCGGTTGGAATGAATCAACGACACGTTCGCCGGCATCACGTCGCTGAGGTAGCGCAAACGCTCCAGCGACAGATCCAGAATCGTGACCTTCGCGCCCATGCCTGCCGCGATCTTCGCGGCATTCGTGCCGACCACACCGCCGCCCAGGATGACCACCTTCGCCGCCGGCACGCCAGGCACGCCACCAAGCAGCACGCCGCGACCGCCGTACAGCTTTTCCAGGTACTTGGCGCCTTCCTGCACCGCCATGCGACCCGCCACCTCGGACATCGGCGTCAGCAGCGGGAGCTCGCGCGACGGCAACTCCACCGTCTCGTACGCAATGCACGTCGCTCCGCTGGCGAGGTGCGCACGCGTCAATTCCTCGTCCGCAGCAAAGTGCAGGTACGTGAACAGCGTCAGGTCCGGACGCAGGAAGGGCCACTCGCGTGCAATCGGCTCCTTCACCTTCAGCAGCAGCTCCGCGCTGGCCCACGTCGACGCGGCATCGGGCATGATCGTCGCACCGACATCGCTGTAATCGGAGTCATTGAATCCGCTGCCGAAGCCTGCACCGGTTTCGACCTGCACCGCATGCCCGGCCGCCACCAGCGCCTCTGCGCCCGCAGGGACCAGCGCCACGCGATTCTCGTTCGTCTTGATCTCTTTCGGTACGCCGATCTTCATTGTAGTCAGGATGACAGGTTTGGTATCGACCGGTGCGCGCGGTTACGCGGCAGCAACCGGCCCGAGACTGAGCACACTGCAATGCGCCGGATCCAGGTACGCTGCGCAGGCGGCACGGACCTGCGCAGGGGTCACTGCATCGAGTTCCGCGAGCAGCGCGTCGACAGGCCGATACGGCTCGTCGTACAGGGCGACTTCCGCGGCGCGGTACAGACGCGATGAGACGCCCTCGAGCGACAGGACCAGCTGCCCCTTGAGCTGGCTGATGCCGGTCGCGATCTCGTCGTCCGACATCGCACCACCCGCAACCGCCGCCATTTCGGCGCAAACCACGTCATACGCTTCCCGCGCCTGCTCCGGCGCCGTGGCGAGATAGACGCCATGCTGCCCATTGTCCAGGAACGTGTTGTGGAACGAGTACACGCTGTACGCCAGGCCAAGCTCCTCGCGCACCTGCTGGAACAGCCGCGAACTCATGCCGCCGCCAAGCAGTGTGGATGCAATGGCCAGCGCATGACGCTCCGGTGACTGATGCCTCGGTGCATCGCAGGCCAGCACGAGATGCGTCTGTGCGATGTCCTTGCGCTTCACATGCGTGTACTCGCGCATGATCGCCTCGGGCGGCGACGGGGGCGCAAGCCACTCACTCACGCCGCGCGCGCGCGGCGCCCAGCCGGTCGCATCAAGCACGTCCAGCAGCCGCTCGTGCGTGACGTTGCCCGCCGCTGCCAGCACGATCTGTGGCGGATGGTACGCACGCTCGTGCCAGGCGCGAAGATCGGCCGTGCTGATGCGCTTCACCGTGGCCGGCGTACCCAGGATCGCGTGGCCGTACGCATGTCCCGGATACATGCGCGCCGCATGCAACTCGAAGATCACGTCGTCCGGCGTGTCGTCCACCATCGCGATTTCCTCGAGAATCACCTTGCGTTCCAGTCGCAAATCCTCGTCACGCAGGAGCGGCTGGAAACAAAGCTCGAACAATACGTCCGAGGCTTCGCTGAGGTGTTCGTCAAGCACACGTGCCTGGTACGACGTGTGCTCGCGTGTCGTGTAGGCATCCAGCGAACCGCCCAGAACTTCCAGCGAAAGCGCCAGCGCCTTCGCGCCGTACTTCGTCGTGCCCTTGAACACCATGTGCTCGAGCATATGGGCGATGCCCACCTGATCGATATGCTCGTGCATCGAGCCTGAGCGCACCCAGGCCCCGATCGCGACTGACCGCACTCCCGGAACGAATTCCGAGAGTACGGTCAGGCCGTTCGGCAGCACCGTGCGCGAGACGCCTGCTTCAGGCGCCGTCGCGAGCGCAATCACTACCGGCGACGCGGGGCACCGCGTGAACCACCGCGATCACTGCGCTCCTCGCCGCCCGACGACTCACGTGGAGCCGACGGCTCGCGCTCGACGTAGCCTTCCGGCTTCGGGAGCAGCGCCTTCATGGACAGGCGCAGGCGACCACGCTCGTCACGATCGACGAGCTTCACCGTGACGCGCTCACCCTTCTTCAACACGTCCTCGGTCTTGTCAACACGCTCCCACTTGATCTCGGAGACGTGCAGCAATGCTTCGGTGCCGGGCATGATCTCGACGAATGCGCCGAATGCCGTGATGCTCTTCACCGTGCCCTCATACGTGTCGCCGACAACCGGCTCGGCCGTGATGGCCTTGACCATCTGCTTTGCACGTTCCATCGCTTCGCCACCCACGGCGGCGATCGTGACCATGCCGGAATCGTCGACCGACAACTCGGCGCCCGTCTCGTCCTGGATGCCGCGAATCGTCTTGCCCTTCGGTCCGATGAGCTCACCGATCTTCTCGGGGCTGATCATGATCGTGATGATGCGCGGTGCATACTGCGACAGCTCGGCATTCGGGCCCGACATCGCCTTCGCCATCTCACCGAGGATGTGCAGGCGGCCTTCCTTGGCCTGCGACAACGCTTCGGTCATGATCTTCAGGTCGAGGCCATCGATCTTGATGTCCATCTGGATCGACGTGATGCCCTGCTCCGTGCCGGCCACCTTGAAGTCCATGTCGCCGAGATGATCCTCAGTACCCAGGATGTCCGTCAGGATCGCGTACTTCTTGCCTTCCTTGATCAGGCCCATCGCCACACCGGCGACGGCTGCCTTGATCGGCACGCCAGCGTCATAGAGCGACAGCGAACTGCCGCACACCGATGCCATCGAGCTGGAGCCATTCGACTCGAGGATCTCGGACACGATGCGGACCGTGTACGGGAACTCCTCGAACGGCGGCAACACCGCCTGGATCGCACGCTCGGCCAGACTGCCGTGGCCGATTTCGCGACGGCTGGTGCCACGCATCGGCTTCGCTTCGCCAGTGCTGAACGGCGGGAAGTTGTAGTGCAGCATGAACGACTTCGTCTGCTCCTGCGGCTCGTCGATCGAGTCGAGTCGCTGCACGTCGTTCGCGGTGCCCAGCGTCACGGCGACGAGCGCCTGCGTCTGGCCACGCGTGAACAGCGACGATCCATGCACACGCGGCAGCAGGCCGGTGTCGATGGAGATCGGACGCACCTCAGTCACGCCGCGGCCGTCGACACGCTTCTTCGTGTCCAGCACCTGCGAACGCAATGCGTTGTACTCGATGTCACCGACGATGCTGCCGGCATCCTTCGCAAGCTCCGGCGTCTCTGCGGCAATCTGCGCCACGACGTCACGCTTGATCACTTCGATCGCCTGCACGCGTGAGGCCTTGTCAGCCTGGTTGATCGCCGTCGCAATGCGCGCGGTCGCCATGTCACCGACCTTCTTGACCAATTCGGCGGTCGGCTCGTGCTTCGACCAGCCCATGGTCTCCTTGCGGCCCTTGGCGAGCAGCTCTTCCTGCATCGCGATCAATTCCTTGATGCCCTTGTGCGCGACGGTGATCGCCTCGACGACATCTTCCTCGCTCACTTCCAGCGCGCCACCCTCGACCATCATGATCGAGTCAGCCGAACCGGCGACCATCATGTCGATGTCGCTGTACTCGAGCTGCTGGAACGTGGGATTCAGCACCCACTTGTCCTGAATACGGCCGACGCGCACACCGGCGATCGGAGCATTCCACGGCAGTTGCGAGGCGCTCAATGCATAGCTCGTGGCAAGCAGCGCCAGCGTGTCCGGCTTGTTCTCCTGGTCGGCCGAGAGCACGTAGATGACGACCTGCACCTCATTCTGGAATCCTTCCGGAAAGAGCGGGCGGATCGAGCGATCGACGATGCGGCAGGTCAGGATCTCGTTGTCCGTGGGCCGGCCTTCCCGCTTGATGAACCCGCCCGGAATCTTGCCCGCGGCGTAGGTCTTTTCCTTGTATTCGACCGTCAGCGGAAAGAACGGCAGGGAGCTCTTGTTCTCGCTGACGGTCACGGCGGCGAGCACGATGGTCTCGCCGTAGGTCACTACCGCCGAGCCGGCGGCCTGCTTCGCCATGCGACCCGTCTCGATGACGAGCTTGCGGCCGGCAAAGGTCTTTTCAATTCGTTGCATCACGTGTGAGAATCGGCTGCGGGAAACGCAAAACGCGCGGAACGTCCGATGACGCCCGCGCGATTGCCATTGAGGCCCGGATTAATACCGGAGGCCAAGGTCTGCGATGATCTTCCGGTATCCGGCCAGATCGGTGCGCTTCAGATAATCGAGCAGACGACGACGTCGTCCGACCATCTTGAGAAGGCCCTGACGACCATGATGGTCCTTCTTGTGAGTACGGAAGTGACCAGTGAGGTAGTTGATCCGTTCCGTGAGAATCGAGATCTGCACGTGCGACGAGCCGGTGTCGGTCTCGTGCTGACGGTGATTCTCGATTGCTGCAGCCTTTTCGAATGCCATGCGTCCTGGGTCTGCGCGGCGGCCGCGCGTCCGAATATCCTGAATGATCGTAAGCACGAAAAAATACAGAGCTTACGGGCGGAAGTAAAGCGTTGCGGCGTCTCGACCTCCGCGGACCAGCCGGTTATCCCCGGAAGTGGCCCATGACCTGTGTGCCGATCCGGGCCAGATCGTTGAACGTCGTCGTGACGAGGAGCAGCAGCACCAGCCCGACCCCCGCGTACATCACCAGTCCCTTCGCCCGTTCACCCAGCGGTTTCCCGCGGGCGGATTCCAGCAGTGCGAGCAGCACCTGCCCGCCGTCCAGCACCGGCACCGGCAGCAGGTTCAGCACCGCGATGTTCACGCTGATCAGCGCCATCAGCGCCAGCACGGCCTCGAGCCCACCGTTCTGCGCGGTCTGCACCGACGCTTGCGCAATCATGAGCGGCCCGCCCAGCTGCGACGGCGATACACGCCCGGCCAGCAGTCCGCCCAGCACGTCGATCGTCGCCACGACGGTGCCCCACGTGCTTTCGACGCCATCGACCAGCGCATCCACCGGACCAAGCCGCATACGCGATCCCGCAGCTCCGATGCGGCCGAGCGTGGTGACCACACCAGTCTGCGGATTCGTGTCCACTGTCGCGGCGGGTGTCACGGTCAGACGCTGTTCGACACCGGCGCGGATCACGCGAACCTGCAACGGCGTGCCGGCCTTCGTGGTCACGATCGCGACCAGGTCGCGCCAGGCGGCAATTGGTGCAGCATCGATCGCCACCACACTGTCGCCCGGAAGGAGGCCTGACGCAGCGGCCGGTGTGTTCGCCAGCACCGAGCCGATGACGGGCGCGGGATTGGCAACGCCCGCCGTCATGCGAAGCGCGGACAGCACCACGATGGCCAGCAGGAAATTCATCGTCACGCCGGAAAGCATCACGACGAGCTTCGCCCAGAGCGGCTTCGACTCGAACCATCGATCTTGCGGCACACCATGCGGCCCGAATGGCACGAACGCGTTCTCGTCCCATGCAATGCCCGGCTCTCCGCGCGGCACGGCGGCACCGTCCTCGAGTTGACCGCGACCGGCACCACCCTCGAACGCCGCCATCGCCTCGTCCTCACGCGACGCCATGCGCACGTAGCCGCCAATGGGAAAGAGCGAGAGCCGATAGTCCGTCTCGCCCCGCTTCACGCCCCAGATGCGCCGCCCCCAGCCCAAAGAAAACACGGGCGCATAAATGCCCACGGCCTTCGCCGCGAGAAAATGGCCCAGCTCGTGAACGAAAACCACGAGCCCGAACACCAGCAACGGCGCCAGCACCGGCAGAATACTCATGCAAACTCCCGCACATGGGCGCGCGCCGAAACGTCTGCAGCCACCAGTGCCTCGAGGGTATCGCCAGCGGCGTCACCTGCCGCCACGAGCGCGCTGGCAATTGCCCGCGCAATATCACCAAATGACAATTCACCAGCCAGAAAACGCGCAACGGCCTCTTCGTTCGCGGCATTGAAGACCGCCGGCGCAGCGCCGCCGGCCACGCCAGCGCGGATGCCGAGTCCGAGCGCCGGAAAAGTGTCGTGCCGCACGGGTTCGTACGTCAGCGGCGAGAGGGCAACCGGATCGAACGCGGGTACACCAGTGTCCGTGATCCGGTCCGGGTGCGTCAGTGCGTACAGCACCGGCAATTCCATGCTGGGTACGCCGAGCTGCGCGAGCACGCTGCCATCGACGAACTCCACGAACGAGTGCACCACGCTCTGCGGATGAACGACGACCTCGATGCGGTCGTACGGGATCCCGAACAGATGATGCGCCTCGATCACTTCGAGCGCCTTGTTGGCGAGCGTGGCGCTGTCGATCGTGATCTTGCGGCCCATGGTCCACGTAGGATGATTCAACGCCTCGGTAACGGTCGCTGACTGCACGCGCGCCGCATCCCAGGTGCGGAACGGCCCACCGGACGCCGTGATGATCAGGCGGCGTACCTCGGACATTGGTCGGCCGCCGATGCACTGCAGAATGGCGGAGTGTTCGCTGTCGACCGGCACCAGTTCGCCACCACCGCGCCGCGCCGCCGCGGTCACGAGACCGCCAGCCATCACCAGCGTCTCCTTGTTTGCCAGTGCGACGCGCTTCCCGGCGCCAAGCGCCGCAATCGTGGCGCGCAAGCCGGCTGCCCCGACCACGGCGTTGATCACGGTATGCACGTCGTCACGCACGGCGGCGCTCACCAGGCACTCTGCACCGACAGCCCATCCGGCATCGGCCCCTTCCGACGCTTCCACCATGCCGACGAACGACGGCCGATGCTCGGCGGCCTGCGCGCGCTGGGCCGGATCTCCTACGGCCTCTACCTCTGGCACTACCCCGTCATCCGGGTGCTCGAGGAGCGCTCCCCGGACGGGCTGACCGGGGCCGAGCAGGTCCTGGCCGTAGCGGTGACTCTGGGCGCGTCGACCCTGTCGTACGTCCTGCTCGAGCGCCCGCTGCTCGGCCTGAAGCGGCTGGTGCCACCGGCGGCCCCGGTCGAACGAGCGCTGGTCAGCGCATGACGGTGCTCGCATGACGGTCGTGAAGCGCGGCCTGGCGCGGTTGCTGGCCCGGGCCAAGCCGCTGGTGCCGCCCACGCTGCTGCCGATCGTGAACGTCCTGCGCTCGGTGCCCGGGTCGGGGCCGCTGGTCGGGCTGCCCGCGTTCCGGCGGGTGCTGGTGCTCGCCGCCCACCCCGACGACGAGAGCATCGGCTGCGCCGGGACCGTGGCGCTGCTGGCCGACAGCGGTGCGCAGGTCACGATGGTCTTCGCCACCGACGGCGAGATGCAACATCGCCGTCGGTTCACGTTTCACGACGAGTCCGAACGCCTCGATCAGAAGGTCGTAGCCCTTGTTGCGCGCGAGCCGGCCCACCGCCAGCACCACAGACCCTTCGAAACCGAGCCGCCGGCGGATCGACTGCCGCGTCGCTTCTCCGACTGGAAAAAACCGGTTGTCGTCATAACCCGGCGGCACCATGCGGATTTTTTCCGCCGGCGTGCCATAATCTTGCACTAAAAAATCGAACTGTGGCGGAGTCG
>ENA-OFCF01000149-OFCF01000149.1-metagenomes-genome-assembly--contig:-NODE-149-length-34798-cov-4.733644_pt1 | contig 34798 bp, 33 predicted proteins | sample MGYA00153387_OFCF01 | MGnify analysis MGYA00153387 | reverse complement strand
TGACACCTACACGCCGCTGAGACGGCGCTGGAGCCGCCGAGCCGTCGACGTGAGAAGGCGGTGCCACATCCGGATACCAAACGCCTGGCCGACGTCGAGCGCGAACTCCGCCGGAAGGAGAAGGCCTTGGCGGAGGCAGCGGCGTTGCTGGTGCTCGCCGTCGAGCCCGAGGCCACGCGTGCCGAGCGCACGCGCGACCTCGCCGGGCACGCCGTCGCGCTCTTCCTCGAGGTGGACGACCTCGACGCGGTCGAGCGCGCACTGGCCGGCGTGCCGGTGGTGAAGGCGCGCCACGAGACGTTCTATGGCACCTCAGAGCTGTACGTGCGCGAGCCTGGCGGCACGACGGTTGGGTTCTCCATGCGCCTGCCCGGCCCGCCGACGCCGGCCGCCGCAGCAAGCGACCCGTGAGTGCCGCGAGGGTCACCCACGCGCGACGCGCGCGACTGCCGATCACCCGCGAGACGGTGGTGCTGCTCGAGGACTTGCCGAACGTTGGGCCGTCCATTGCCGGCGATCTGCGCGGCATCGGGGTGTCACACCCCGGTGACCTCCGCGGGCGCGACCCGTACGCGCTCTTCGACGCTTTGTGTACCGCGACCGGCATCCGCCACGACCCGTGCGTGCTCGACGTGTTCATCTCGGCGGTGCGCTTCATGGAGGGAGCGCCCGCACACAAGTGGTGGCACTACACCGACGAGCGCAAACGCATGCTCGCGGCTCGGGCGCACTCCGGCCCGTAACCTGTAGGGCGCTGGAGGGTGGGCCTGCGGCCTACGTGATGTCACACCGCTGCCGCGCTACCTGCAATCCCACGTTTTCGAAGACGCGCATGTTCGCTCGACGGCGGTGTGTCAGGGTCGAGCCCCCGCGCCGAGCAAGACCCGCTGCATCGCCGCCACCCGTCGCCGACTCACGGGGACGCGAGCGCCGTTCCGTAGCTCGACGACGCGGGTGCCCCCGGGGCCATCCAACACACGGCGGACGGCATCGCACCGCACGATGTGGGAGCGGTGCACACGGAGAAAGTCGGTCGTCAGTCGCCGTTCGAGCTGTGCGATGGGCTCGTCGTGCAACAGCCGACGCCCGTTCACGAGCGTCAACGTGACGTAGTCGTCCGCGCCACTGATGTGCAGGACGTCGTCGACGGCGACGCGCTCGAGACCATGTCGACCGCGCACGATCAGTGCGGCGGGGCGACGTCCGATGGCGTTCGGCTGTGCGCGCCCCAGCGCGATCATCAGCCGAGCAGCATGCACCGGCTTCCCGACGAAGTCTACGACGCCCGCGTCGAAGGCGTGAAGCGCACGGTCGGTGTGGGCTGAGACCACCACGACCTTCGTGTCGGTATTCGTGGCGGCGCTCAGGACGCCGAAGCCGTCATCGCCATGCAGGTCGAGGTCGAGCAAGACCAGTTGCACGGCTTCCGACGCGAGCACGCGACGCGCGCCAGTGACGTCGTCGGCGCACAGGACAGCGGTGTCGCGATAGCTCGGGTGTGTGCGCAGCAGGCGGACAAGGCGCCGCTGGGCTGGCAGGTCGTCTTCCACGATGAGCACCGTCATGCCGACATGCCTCCGAGGTGGAGGGTCGTGCGCCACCCACCATCCGTGCGTGGTCCATGTGTCAGCGTGCCCGATGAACCGAATGCGGCCGTGAGCCGCGCACGCACGTAGGTCAGCCCGAACCCGTCGCTGACGCTGTCGCGACCGAGTGGAACGGCCCGCGATGTGTTGGATGGATCAGCCACCGGCGCATCGAAGGCCAGCGTGATTCCGCCGCCCGACTCCTCGACCTGTCGCACGGTGAAGGTGGCGCCACCACGGTACCGGCCGTGCGTCAATGCGTTCTCCACGAGTGTGTGCAGCACACCAGGCGGCACCTCGAGGATGGGCGACACGCCGCTGTCGTCGAGGGTGAACGTCCGCCCGCTGCGGAGCGACATGAGCTCGAGCAGTCGTCGACAGGCGGCGAGTTCTTCGCGTAGCGGGATCAGTGGCGCATCGACGGGATCGGCGAGGCGGCGGAACTCGTCGCCCAGCAGGCCGACCATGCGGACGGCGGTCGACGGCTCCTCCTCGATCCACGCGATGAGGGCGTTCAGCATGTTGAGGAGCCAATGCGGGGTGAGGCGCCGTCGCAGGAGCTCGAGTTCCAGGCGCTCGACGGCCTGGCGTGACTCGGCGGCAACGCGTTGCCCGCGTCGCACCTCCGTCACCTGATCCATCATTACGACCATCGCGAGCACCGCGAGGCCGACGAACAGGTCGCGGTCGAGGAACACACCGGGTGTCACCGCGGCTGCGAGGCAGAGACCCGCGAGCACCGCTGCGATGGCGCGACTCCCGGGGACGCCCCGCCAGGCGGCTGGCGCCACGGCGGCCAGCGCGATCAGACAAGCGACGCCCAGCACCACGAAGGTCCGCGTATCGAAGCCGGGGAGCAGCGCCCATGCGAGCGGCACCACGAGGCCGTAGACGATGAGGTAGTTTCGCTGTGCGGCGCGCTGAAAGCGTCGTGCGCAGTAGGCCACCAGGCAGGCGCCGAGCGCGGAGGCGGCAAGCAGGATCACGAGCAGTCGCCAGATCTGCTCTACGTAGCTGATCGGCAGCATCGCCCGGCACAGCTCCGCGCCACCCTGCAGGAGGGCACAGGCGATGAGAGTCGCGATGAGTGCGGCGTCGTGTCGTGGCGCCACACGGCTTGCCACAGTTACGAAGTAGAGGCTCGCCAGAACGAGCGCTCCCAGCGCGACGAGAGTTGGCGCTGTCCCGCCGCCGACGCCAGCACGGATGGCGTCGAGTGGCGCGACCAGCAACACATGCACCGGCGTCTGCACGCGGACTGGGCCCCGGTGGCTGCTGAGATGGACGGCGATGCGGTGCAGGCCGGGACGCAACTCGTCGGCGCGCAGCGGGACGACGTGCACGAATCGTCCCGGGACCTCGCCGGCGGCAGTCGTCGCCACCACACCGCTCGCCCCGATGCGGTGTCCGTCCCAGAAGATCGCGGTGGACGCCATGCCTTGCATCAGCACCGCCAGCGGTACGCGCGAGCGCTCGACCGTGGGCGGGATGGTGACCTCGCCGAGTATCCAGAGTGCCGTGCCTTGCGGGTCGACGTCCGAGGTCTTCGCGGACTGACACGCGGCAGAGGGACGCGGCGGGATCGGATCAGCGGCGGCAGTGCGGCAGACCTGCACGGTCTCCACGACGAACGCGAAGGGCTCGAGTTCCGACGCGTCCTGCGCGGCCACGGGCATGGTCATCACTAGCGAGAGCAGGAGCACAGTGCGCATGAATTGAGGATAGCTCCGGAGAGGGACACCGACACCACCGTTCGCCGACCCGTGCCGACCGCTCACCGACCCGCGCGCGGGATGCGGACGTGGTTGTCGTACCCTACGGCCGACTCTCATCCAGGATTCTGTCATGCCATACATGCTTCGCTGCACCCTGCGATCCCTCGCCGCACTCATGCTCGTCGCCGTGTCCGGCGGCGCGCAGCCTGCGCCTCGGCCAACGGTCACGTTCTCGCCCCACGTGTTCCGTTCCTCGAAGGGTGATACCATCCAGGCGGAGCTCGGGGAGCTGATCGTCCCGGAGCGGCGCGCCAGCTCGTCCTCGCGGCGGATCACGCTGCGGTTCGTGCGCTTTCGGTCGACGGCCGCGGCGCCGGGTGCCCCCATCGTGTACCTCGCCGGCGGGCCGGGCGCGTCGGGCATCCGCGCGGCGGCCGGGCCCCGGTTTCCGCTGTTCATGGCCCTCCGTGAGTTGGGCGATGTCATCGCGCTGGATCAACGTGGCGTCGGGCAGTCGGCGACGATGGCGCCCTGCACGGCGCGGACACCGGTCGATCTGTCACAGCCGCTGACACGCGCGACGCTGGTGACGTTCACGCGCGACGGGCTGACGGACTGCATCACGCAGTGGACGGCCGCCGGTGTCGACGTCGACGGATACACGACGCGCGAAAGTGCCGCCGACATCGAGGATCTGCGCCGCGCACTCGGCGTCCCGCAGGTCGCGCTGTGGGGCATCAGCTACGGATCTCACCTGGGGCTCGCCGTACTGAGGTATCACGGACGATCCGTGAGTCGCGCCGTGTTTGCCGGCATCGAAGGGTTGGAGCAGACCGTGAAGCGCCCCGCGTTGACGGACAGCCTGTTTGTTCGGGTGCAACGACTCATCGATGCGGACACGACGGCGCGCACGGCGTACCCTGACATCGCGTTTACGATGCGCCGTGTCCACGCCCGATTCGATTCGGCACCGCAGCGCATCACTGCCACACCGCCAGGAGCGACGGCTCCGCTCACGATGACCATCGGCGCCTTCCCGCTCCAGATGCTTGTCGGTGGCATGATCGCGGACCCTGCGGGAATCGCGCGCGTGCCAGCGATGTATGCCGCGCTGGACGCCGGTCGCGTCGACGTGATCGCAGGGCCGCTGATTGGCGCGCTCAGCGGCATGTCGACCTTCTTCGGCATGCCGGAGCTCATGGACGTCGCCTCGGGGATCGACCGCGCGCGGCTCGTGCGCGTTGCACGGGAGGCCGAGCGCGGGCTGTTGGGTGATGCACTGAACTTCCCGATGCCTCATCTCGCGGGCATCCGACCCTCCATCGATCTGGGCGCCGGCTTTCGCGCGCCGCTGCGGTCGTCGGTGCCGACGCTGTTCATCTCGGGGACACTCGATGGACGTACGTCACCGACGGAGGCCTCGGAGGTCCGCGCGGGGTTCAGCCGGGGGCGTGCACTCATCGTGGAGCATGGCGGCCACAACATCTTCGAGGCTGATCCGCGCGTGGCGGAGGCGGTGGTGACGTTTCTGCGCGGAGGCACTCCGGTGGAACGTATCGAGATGGCGCCACCGAGATTTTTCGTACCGCGCTAGATCAGCGTGAGCAGTCAGATCGGCACGCGAGCTTTCAGCCGCAGCGCGCTGTCTCATTTCACGGCTTGTCATTGATCCGACTGATCGGGATGATCCGCACCGAGGCTATCGTTTCGTCACCGCGCGCAGTGAGTTCCACCACACAACCCTCCGCACAATGTCCGATCACATTTATGATGCGCGGGAACGCTCAGTCCCACCGGTCGACGTCCCGTTAAGGCTCGCCCCGTGGGTCGCGGGGTATCGCTGGTCACGCAACCTCGTGGGTGAGGCGGGGGCGTCGCTGTATCGCCTCTCGCGGCCAGATGGGCAGGCGGACGCCATGCGCGGCGTGGCGCGCTGCGATCTCTACCTCAAGCATGGCACGGGTCCGGTCTCGGCCGACTTCTTTGAGTAGGCTGCGCGGCTGCGGTGGCTGGCAGGTCACGTTCGAGTGCCATCAGTCCGGCTGCTGATCGCGACCGGCCAGAGTAAAACGCTGCAGTACACAGACCCTTTTCTACGCGCAGACGACAGGGAGACCTGGCTGCTGATGGACGCCCTGCCCGGACGAACGGCCTACGAGGTGTTGGACGCCTACGCTGACGCGCCCGCGGTACAGGTGGCGGTCGTGGACGCCCTCGTCGCCTCTCTGCACCGCGTGCACGCGATCCCCATCAAGTCGTGCCCCTTCTCATCAACGACCATCACCGCCGACTCGTCCATGCGCGTGGGCGCCTCGAGGCTGGTGAGGTAAATGCGGACCACTTTGGTGCGCAGCATGACGGCTGGACGGCGCACGAGGTCTGGAACGCGATGGTGGCGCTCGTCCCGCTGGACGTCGACTTCGTGGTGGCGCACGGGGATTTCTCACTCGACAACGTGCTGTTAGCGGAGCGTGGGAAGGGCGATGGTTTCGATGTCGTCGGCTGTCTCGATGTCGGCCGAGTCGACGTGGCTGACCGGTACCAAGGTCTTGCCATCCTGTACGACTGCCTGACCGAATTCGGCGACGCGCTGCAAGCGCGAGTCTTCATCGAATACGGGATCGTCGCGGTGGAGGTGCGGGTAACTTTCTGCTGTACTAACGTCGGAAGCGACACATCGCATCGCACTCGCGCAACACCAGCTCAGACCTTGTTGAGGCCCACACGATGCCCATGTTCGAGCGCATGATCAGTGCCGAATGGCTCGTTCGAGCGACCTTCCACTCGAGCGCGGCGATGTGCTGCGCCGTCTCGACCGACTCTTCTCATGCAGCAGGTCGAGCGACAGCTCGCAGGCGTGGTTTTTCTTGAGCCAGTAGCGCACCAGCGAGTGATCGGCGCCGGCCTTCGTGGCCAGGCCCTTCAGGCTGCCCTCGCCAGCGAGGTACGCGAGTCCTGTGTAGCCGCTCCCGACTGGTGTGGGTGCAGACGGCCCCTTCCCGTTGCACGCTGCAGGGACGACGACGCCTCCTGCCACGACCGTGAAGAGCAACTTCCTACCGCTGTGAAACTAGGCTACGATGGACATAAAGCTGTGCGCCTGTAAGTGTCTGCAATTTCGATACAAACCACTCACATGTACACTATATCATTACAATGGAGATCTTCTGGCAACAATGCCGCCTGTCAGCGTAGACTCATTCGAGTGTATGGTGGACCTCAGGCCGACCGGTAGACGTGAACAGGACGGCGCGCGCCCGGCACTCGTTCTCTCGGTGGACAAGTTGAATCACGGACCAGCAGACCTCGTGATCGTCGTGCCGATCACCAAGACGGGTCGGTCGATTCCGACGCACGTGCTCGTGCCGCAAGGCGAGGCCGGCCTGACGACCAACAGCTACGTCAAGTGCGAGGACCTTCGCTCGATCTCGTAGGATCGTCTGGTGCGCTACATGGGCGATGCCGCCTATTCGCGACTCCGGGGTGTGCAGCGCAATGTGCGCCTACTCCTCGGCTTGTAGACCGCAGCGCACAACGGAGGTCAATCCCAGAGGCTCGCTCGCGCCACGACGGAGCGGACGGGCCTCATGCGCATCGAGTCGATTCAATGACACTCGGGGAATTTGCTCGACCTGTCGCGGAAACCAACGCAACTGCGGAACAGAGCTTTCGCTTCCGTACGACCAACCGTCGCCACCGCATGCTCAACGCGCGCACGTGTAGGGTTAAGTTATTGATCTTCGACGCGGCTTCCAACTTTGCCGAGTGCCGCATGTGGTGCGCGCCGGCTCGCGCGACCCGTGCCCGCCTTTCACCGTTTACGACTACGACCATGCCCCCTGTCCTGACCGACGACGCGCTCGAACTGGTGGACGTCACTCCCGAGCTTGCGATGACCTGGCTCGCGACGATGGCCGCGAATCGCCGTCTGAACGCGACGCATGTCGAGCGGCTCGCCGAGGATATTCGACGCGGAGACTGGCGGCAAACGTTCGACCCGGTTCGCTTCAACAAGAAAGGTGAGCTCGTTGATGGCCAGCACCGGCTGTCGGCCATCGTCGCCGCGGGCAAAACGGTGCCGATCTTCGTGGCGCGCGGCCTTGACGCGCGCGCGATGGCAGTCATCGACACGGGGCGTGCCCGGTCAGTTGCGGACGCGATGACGATCAACGGCGTCGCGAATGCGCGCAAGTTGGCCGCCGCGGCGAAGGCCTTGTACTACTACGACCTTGGCAAGCTCGCGAGCAGCGGGCCGGCGGTCTCGTACGCGCAGTTGCAGCGCACGATCAAAGCCCACCCGTTCCTGCCGGAGGCGGTCGAGCAGGTTGTGTCGTCGTCGATCATTCAGCCGCACGCGCAGCTCGCGATGGTCTACTGCCTCGCCCATGAGAAGCACCCCAAGAAGGCCGAGGAATGGCTCGAGGCGGTGCAGGAGGGTGAAAACATCGGTAAGGGCAATGCGGCCTTCGAGCTGCGGAAGCGATTGCTTTCCATGCGCGGCAAGGGCAGCACGACGCAGATGCGCGGCCCGGCGGTCGCGGCGCTGATCATCAACAGCTGGAATTTATACCTGGCGAATCGGCGCGACGTGACGCCGAGTGAGCTGCTGTGGCGGAACACGCGCGCGACGGCGGAAGACGAATTCCCGGCGGTCAGGTAGCGGGTTGAGACGAGTCCGGCCGTGAGGGTGCATCCGATGTGACGCCTGCCTCGGCGCTGCCGGTGTGCCTGTCGTGATACGCCGCGAACACACTTTATGTGACCTCGCGATGACACGTCCGTGCGTCGTGGGCCACGACGCGTGCGCTCGCGGTGCTGCATGTGCTTGGATACGCGTACGCGGTCTCGAACGACGACTCGTGTCACTCCCTAGCTCTCGCAGGTGGTGGTGCCAAGCGGGCGCTGGTCGAGGACCTCGCGGTGGAGGCGACCGTGGATGACGCCGTGCCTGATGCGCTACTTGCGGCGGCACCGGTGACCCGAAACATGCTGACCATCACCGCCAGCCTCCCCGACATGTCGGACCTCGTTGACCTCTGACGCCGGTCCATCGGCACAGCGCGATACACGTCGCGACAGTCGGCGACGTTGCCTTCAAGCCGCCGGATCGTTGTGCAGGACGGGCGGGGACAATCGCCAGCGCGTCTACGCTGTCGTGTCGACGCGCGGCGTGCGGCCTCGTCTTGAAACAGGACGCGGAACGCAGTGTAGGTCAGCGGAGACAGCGCAGGCTGGATGGACGGCGTGTCACCGGTGCCCTCACGACGTTGGGCCGGAAGACGGCAGGACCGTGGGTGGATGCACATGTGTCGGCCGCCTGGCCCCGGTGCACGCCGGCGACGTGATGATCTCGTGCCATGGAGCTGTATGATGCAACGGACACTGACCACTCTCGCCCGATACGTGGGCGCGCGCATGACGACGCAGATGCTGGTGATGGCGACGGTGCTCGGCCTCGGCCTGGCGGACACCGCAAATGCGCAGGGCCGCGGGCGTGGTCCGCAGGCCGTGCCACCGGGCCATCTGCCGGCGGCAGGCGAGTGCCGCGTCTGGCATGACGACCGTCCGCCCGGCCAGCAGGCGGCGCCCACATCGTGTGGTGCGGCACGCGCGACGGCGGCGCAGTCTGGCGGGCGCGTGATCTACGGCGAGGCGGTGCGCCGCAGCGAGCGGGATCGTGCCGACGGCCGAGGGGACGGCGACAACGGTCGCAAGGCCGGGTGCAAGGAGAAGGATCGTCGCAAGGGGAAGTGCGGACCGAATCGTCGGCAGCGCGATGCCCGCGCCGCCCGCGACCGTGATGCCCGCGACCGTGATACCCGCGACCGCGACCTCGAGGATGACCGTGAGTATGACCGGGAGCGCGACCGGGAGCATGATCGCGACCGCAGTGCGTCTCCCGACCGGGCGTACCCCCAGTCATTGCCGGAGATGGTGTGGGGTGTGCTCGCGGGTCGCGGTGACCGGCCGGATGCGGTCCGTCAGTGGGTTGGCACGGACCCGCGGCTCGTCAGCGTGACGGACAGCAATGGCGACGGGCGCCCCGAAGCCGTGACGTGGACGGACACGGCTGGCCGTCTGGTGCAGCGCTGGGTGGACGGCAATGGCGACGGTCGCGCCGACCGCGTGACGCTGTACCAGAACGGCAAGGTGCTGCGGACAATCCGATAGGGACCGCGCAGGAATGTGTCGGACCAACGAAGGGCCCGCGCTGCAGTGCGCGGGCTCTTCGTTGTCTCAGCGTGACGCGCCGGACAGGCACCCTCGGAACGCTCCGTGCGCCCTCGCTCGCTGCTCGGCTCGACGCGTCCAGATAGGTGAGCACCTGCCGCACGTCGGCCTCTCGGAAGTGTGCGATTAGGTGCACGAACGTGCCGCAGCGAATCTCCTCGCAGTTTGCCCAGAGACATCCTGCGCCGCGACCGGGAAGGACGAGGCGCGAGTGCCCGGGACCCGTGAGGCGAAGATCTACGCCGCCATCAGTCGGCTGATGCTCCGAGGGCTCACCCGCGTCGCGGCCTGATCGGTGGTGCGACGTCCGCTCGCCAGCCGCGGCGCGCCCGCCGCACGGGATCAGTAGCTGAGCGTGCCGTCGAACTCGTACGTCCCGCTCAGGACGCGCACGGACACCCTTGCCGTCTTCGTGAGCAACCCTGTCGCGCCGGCGTCGATGGTGGCGAGGCACAGCAGGAGCGGGCGACGAGTCATCGGGCGATCTCCGTGCAATGCGCCGGCAGACCCGCCGGCGTAGGTCCCGCTCTGGCGCGGCGGCCATTCCCCCCTGGTGCCGTGCGTCGGCTGCAGGTGGCGCGTCACGCGATCCTCGCCGAAATCCGCGCGCTCCCGGTCAGCTCCAGTCGCGGCCGCGTCGTGCCGCGCGGGGTGAAACGCAAGATGAGTGACTTCCCGCTCCGCCCGCGGCGCGCCCACCCCACCCGCCGCGCAGACACCGCCGTGCACGTCATCACGCGACATCGGCCGCCCAGGAGCACGCCCACGCGACGACATTCTTTACTGCACAGTATTGCGAATAAACCTAGTTTCCATCAAACCGGCTCAAGTTCATTCTTCTTTTCAGAAAGCTGACGCCATGCGCTTCATTGTTCCCGCTGTCTTGGTTCTCGTAGCTCTCATCCATGCTTTGCCCATCATGGGCGTGCTCGGTGCGGCCAAGCTATCGCAGCTTTACGGCATCCCGGTAAGAGAAGGAACCCTTGAATTGCTATTGCGGCACCGAGCCGTCTTGTTCGGGCTTCTAGCCACTTTTCTGGCGTATGCAGCGGTCCGTCCAGAGCTGCATCGAATCGCGTTGGGAGCCGGCTTCGTGAGCGTAATCTCGTTCCTGGTCTTGGCGCATCCCTCCGCCTCACCAAACACTGCACTCACAACTGTGGTGCGCGTTGACTGGGTCGCGCTGGGGCTACTTATGATTGGCGCTCTTGCTCACTTCAAGCCTAGCAGGGTGATCTAAAAGCGCAGTTTCTCAGTGAAACGGCCACGTCGCGAGCAAAGATCGGGTGCAAATGTGGTTGGTAACATTGCCGTCGTCGCGGCAGCGGCCGGCGTCTTCACGACGCAGCGCGATTGGCCGGACATTGCCGTTGCGCTGATCATGGGTGTGCTCTCGCTTTCCGGAGCGTGCCAGATCCTGCGTCACGCGCAGAGCGACCTCACCAAGGCCCGCACCGGGGCACACGCCGCACACGAGGCGCACGCCTGATGCCCGCCCTCTTGGCCATTGCACGCCGCGCGCGCTCCGCGTCGTGCGCCTTGCCGGTGCGCTGATCGTTGGCGGCATCCTGCCACAACTCGTCACCGCGCAGCAGACCACACTGCCGACCGACAGCACGGTCGGCGTCACCGTGCGTGTGCAGGGTGACACCATGGGCATCACGACGGTCGCAGCGGCCATCGTGCGCAGCGGTGCGCTCTCTTCGCGGACTGACGACCGCAGGCATGCCACCCTCCGTCTGCTGGTGGCACGCGCATGATCGTGGCCGCGAAGAGCGGGTATCGTCCAGATTTCGTGGCTGTCGCGCTGCGCGCCGGCTCAGTCAACACGATCACGCTGATGCTCATCGCGCAGGCCGTCAGCGTCGAGGCGATGATCGTCACGGCCACGCGTGGTGAGCGACGAGTCGAGGATACGCCGCGGCAGGTCGCGAAAGGGTCGTGTGAATGTGGTGCTTATACGAAGAAGGCCGTGGCATGCCGCCACGGCCCCCCAACCATCGCCGAGCGGTATGGTTACGGCCGGACTGTGACGCTCAGCAGGGCATCCTTGGTCTGGGCCAGCAAGCCGAGCTTGGTCGCTGCGCCGGTATCAAGGTCGATGGAATAGAGCACGGACTTGCCTGAGGCCGACGTCGCCAACACTGCGTACGCGATACCCGAGCTCACGCTGATGTCGAAGCCTGCCAGCAGACCTGCATCCACGCCGAGTGCACCAACGGTGACGAGCCGGCCTGAATTTGGCCCAGACGTGGCGCTCGCTGCTCCGAACTCAACGAGCACGTCTTGCGCAACATCAATCGCGTAGAGTTCCGTTCCGGTTGCCCTGTTGGCGTCGTTGTTGGTGTAGCCCGTCGCCGTAACATCCGCATTCTTCCCGAAATTGACGTCACCGGCGCTGTAGGCGAGTGGGGCATCAACGATGGTCGCACCGGTCTCCACGTTGATGCGGAGGTTCTGGTTCGTGTTGCTATGGATGCGCAGGCGATCCACGACGGGATTGAACCCGACACCGAAAGAGGTGCCGTTCAACGCTACCGATAGCATCACGGGGTTGCTTACCACCCCGGTCACCGGGTTGATGACATACAATCGACTTGCGCTCGTCACGCCGTAGAGCTTGCCGATGTCGCTGACACCGTTGGTGCCGAGATCGCTCGGCCGGAAGTCGATACCGATGACCGACTCGCCGGTCATGAGCCCAGTGATCGGGACGAGACTGGTCGACTGATTGGGTTTGCCACTTTCGAACGAAACCAATTCATTGTTGCTGGTCAGACCAATCAGCGCTTCGCCTGAGACCTTACCACCAGAATTGACGGAAAGTGCAGTCGCGGCCGTGGAGACATCGGTTCCTGTTGGGTCCTCAGCGCAGGCGGCGAGTGCCATAGCGACGAACAGCAGAGAGACACGCATAGTCATGAAATATCTGGAGGTGAGAAAAAAACCAGGTTAATATGTAGCATACGCCGCTCGGCGGATTCCAGATCTCTCGACGTCTGATGCTCTTTCGCTTGTCGGGAATTGCGGGATCGTGAGGTGACAGAGCCGGATCCGAGCGGCATCGTGTGGGCATCGGACGCGAGACGATAGCGCACGCGCGCCTCCTTGCGCTACGGAACGAGCGCAATCAGCCCTGAGAGATAGGGACGCGGCGTGGGCGCGAAGTCGACGACGAGAAACGGGAGAATCACGACGTTCGTGAATGCCCGTTTCGAAAACGACGGTCGCGACCCGGTCGGCAGCAGGGGCGCGCGCTGGGGCCGGCGGACATTCTCGTGCGAGCAGTGATTCGGCACCGTCCGCGTGATACCACTGGATTGCGCGTCACACCGCGATGTCCCGGAGGCGCGCATGTGGCGCGTGTCTGGAACCGCACCTGGTTTACCCCGGGAGCAAACGGCTCGATTCAAGAGGTGTCCGCTGCAGCCTTGATGAACGATTTGACGGATAGCGATGGGGGAGACGCCGGCGCGAGTGAGCCGTGAGTCCAGACTCTTGGCGAGCGTGTGACCGCAATAATTCGTGATCTCCGCCTCCGGTTGAACAGTGGATCAACGACGCGCATCCGTGGCGCGGATGATCGTGTCTACTGCGCGGAGCAGGCGGTCGATCCGGCGGTTGGTACTGCGTTTTTTCAGACAAGAGCGTCAATTCGTGCACAAGTCGTGACGAGAAACGCCACTGTTACGTCGCACTGGCCGCAGAGTGCAATCGGGAGCGTGTGGCGGAAGAATTCATACGGATTCGATTAACGCGATTGAATGAACACCCATACGTGTTCACAGTTGACACTATCCGACTGAGGTCTGATGAGTCTTTTTGTATTTGCCGATTCACATCGGTCCAGCCGCTGAAGATGCGGGAGCCGCGCGTGGTGACGATGGCGACACTGCGATGAGGCTGTATAATCACGCTGCCCTCATGTCCGACCGACGATGCCTGCTCATTGGAGTCGCGGCCGCCGGGCGCGTTGCCGCACGGACGGTGTGTCCGGGATGAAAGGGACGGGCAGGACGGCCCGGGCGGAACCGTCGTAACATGGTGAACCGTCGGCACCACTGAGGCACGATCACCGGCATGCGGTCGTGAAGTCTCGAGACCACTGTGTTCGGCGCCGTCGTGTTCAGCGTGCACGACGTCACCCATGCATCACCGCGAAAACTCGGCATGGTCAATAGGGTCTTCGTGCGCGCGTTCGCGGAGCGCGTTGCCGATCTTCGTGTCCTTTGCCCAGCTGGAGATCAGACCCCAGCGCAGCAGTCGATCCGGCGCTCAGCGCGCTCTGCTGCCGTGTCGCGGTCGCGCCGCCACGTGCGGACTGCTCGAAGGACATTGACCGCTGCGTTCGATGACGCGTGCGACCGGACGCATTACGCAGACGCTGGTGCTGGCGGACTGGACATCAACAGTGAGTAGATGACAGCAAATTCGTTTCCATGGTCGACAGCCGTTCTAGATTGAAGCAGTGTGCGATGTTCTGTATCGAGGTCTCCGCATCCCCACCCAGTCATCCGACATGCCTCTCACGATCCCCGGTGCCAACTCCGCGCGTTGCAGTACGCGCTTCGCCGCCGTCGCGCTCCTTGTGCTGAGTGGCTTCGTGATCGGCTGTACCAGGGCAACCAGCAAGATGGTGCCGAACACCAATCCGTCCGAGCCGGCCACGCGGACGGAACCAGTGCGCAGGGTTGCTATCGACTGGACTGCCGTCGACGCGGCCATGGGACGGCCCGGTGTCGCCCAACCCGGTGAGGTACAACGCTACAACTTCCCCCGAGGCGACCTGACGGTCGTCGTCCGTGACCCACGCGGCGACGTGACTCTGCGACCCGCACTGGCGCTCAGTGGCTGGCTCGCGATGCATGGAACTGGTGCAGACAACACGGTGATGGCCATGGGCGACCTGGTGGTGACCGAAGCGGAGCTGCCCGCGGTGATGACGCGCCTGCAGCAGGGCGGGGTGGAGCAGACGGCGGTGCACCACCATGTGATGCGCGAGTCTCCGCGCATCCTGTACATGCACGTCAGCGCGCATGGCGATGCGGTGAAGATCGCCGAGACGGTCCGGGCCGCCGTCGCGCTCACGAAGGCCCCGGCACCGGCTCCAGCGGGACCGGCTCCCGCCATCGACATGGACACCGCCGGCGTGGCCAAGGCGCTCGGCCATGCGGGCCGCGCGAATGGTGGAGTCTTTCAGGTGAATGCGCCGCGCCCGGAGACGATTCGCGACGGCGACATGCCGGTCCCCGGATCGATGGGGCTGGGCACGGTCATGAACTTCCAGCCGACGGGCGGGGGCCGTGCCGCGATCACTGGTGATTTTGTCCTCCTCGCGCGTGAGGTGAACCCGGTCATCCGTGCGCTGCGCGCGGCGAACATCGAAGTGACCAGCCTGCACAATCACATGCTGACCGACGAACCGCGCCTCTTCTTCATGCATTTCTGGGCCAACGACGACGCGCTGGCACTTGCGCGCGGGCTGCGGTCGGCGCTCGACCGCACTGCGCAGCGTGCTCGGTAGTTCCCGCTCTGCTTTCCATGCTCGCGTACCGCGGGCAGGGAGACTGCGTTCCACTCTGCCACGCACCTGCGCGACCGCTGTGCGCTAGATGGCACGCGACGCCTCACCAGCTCTTGCCGCGACGAGACCATGAAGGCTGCATTGCTCTGCGCCGTCGCCGCGCAGCCGCGCGTGCTGCTGATGGACAAATCGCTTACCGGCATCGATGCCGTTTTGCGCGACGAGATCGCGCGTGGCCTCTTTGCGGATTCTGCGACGGCGAAGACGACGGCCCTTATCGCCTCACGCGACATCGCGGAGATCGAGTTGGTGCTGAGCGACGTCGCGATCCTGACGGCGGGTCGCGTGACAGTCGCCGATTCCCTCGATTGAGTGCAGGCTCGGTATCGCCGGATCACGCTGCTTGTGTACGCCGCGCTCGTGCTACTCCTTCTCGGTACGGCGCTCGTGACCGCTGGTCGCTCGAGTCCTGCGAGCGTCGGTGTCGTGTTCGGTGCCGCGCCCGCGTGGGGCGTCATGATCACGTTGTCGACGAGCGGCGGAGGTTAAAGATTTACCGTGCGCGAGCGGTGGATCGTCGCTCTGTTCATGATGGCGCGTATGGTGGCGCTATCTGGATGCAATTTGTCGTGTGCGGACGTCGTCGCGTCTCGGGCGCTTCGCACCGATTGAGGGAGGAGTTGCCGTCGTTCTGTTTTCCTCGCTCATGCTCGAAGCGCATGTTCCCGAGCCACGGATGCTGGCATCGCGATTCGTACTGGTGAGCCACACGCCGACCTTGACCGTGGATGCGTTTGCTGTGCGCGTAGGTATCGCAGCTGCCTGAGATCGGTTTGCGCCGGCATCGCTTTCACGTGAATCGTCGTGCTCATCAACACGAAGCGCGCCAGCGAAGCGAACTGCGCGGGAAATGACGCCGTGACGCGTCTGTCAGTGCTCGCGCAGTAATCGATTACGCCGTATACTCGACTGACGTCGATTTGAAATCTCACCCTGTTTATCACGTCGAGAGGCACCCCATCGTGAGCGAGGAACCACGCCCGCCCGCATCGGATTTTCTTGGGCAGACGCTGCCATATCCGGCGCGACAGTCAGACATGTTACAAAGTCCAGATAGCGACCTTTCGAATTATCGTCCAGCAGGTAAGCTCGGCGGCAAAGTGGCTCTCGTCACGGGCGGTGACTCGGGAATCGGGCGTGCGGTCGCCATTGCGTTCGCGATGGAGGGCGCCGACGTAGCAATCCTGTACAACGTGAACGACGGTGATGCGAACACCACACGTGAGATGGTGGAGGCGCAGGGGAGGAAGTGCCTCGTTCTGAAAGCCGACGTGCGCGAGGCAGCGCAGTGCCGCGACGCCGTGGAGCGCACCGTTGCCTCGCTCGGTCGGCTCAATATCCTCGTAAACAATGCGGCCTATCAAGTGGCGCAAACCCGATTCGAGGACATTACCGAAGCGCAGTTGGATCGCACGTTCCGCACGAACATCTATGGGTACTTTTTCATGGCGCAGGCAGCGCTGCCGCATCTCACGAGCGGCGACGCCATCATCAACACCGGCAGTATCGTCGGACTTACCGGGCTCGCGATTCTCGTCGATTACACGGCGACGAAGGGCGCCATCCACGCTTTCACCAAATCGCTTGCGCTCTACCTCGGCCCGCGAAATATCCGCGTGAACTGCGTAGTGCCCGGACCAGTGTGGACGCCGAATATTCCGGGCACCATGCCCATTGAAGAGGTTCGTAACTTCGGTCACGAGGTGGCGCTTGGCAGGCCAGGCCAGCCAGAAGAGCTCGCGCCTGCCTACGTGCTGCTTGCGTCCAGCGACGGCAGCTTCATGACCGGAAGCCTGGTGCACGTGACCGGCGGCCGGCTTTCGGCGAGCGACTGAACGATGGACGCATTCACGCCTTCGGAAATGCGCGCATCAGCTGATACGTCAGCTCCGCATTACCAAGAGGGTAGCGTCCGCGCGTTGCTGGACACTGACTTGATTACGCCCGCAACGAGGGCGGTCCTGCTTGAACGGCTCGCGCCGCACGCCGATTCCCCACCGCGCTTTTTCGATGCACGCGAGTGGGCGACGCTCTGCGCTATGTGCAGGCGACTGATCCCGCAGCCAGAGCGGGCCGCGCCGATCCAACTGCCAACGGATATCGACGAGCGGCTTGCAGACGACAAGGCAGACGGTTGGCGTTACGACGTATTGCCGGCCGACCCCGAAGCGTATCGCCGTGGTCTGCGCGGAATTGACGAAACCGCCGAGTCGGTGTTCGGGGCGCCGTTCACAACACTCGACGCGACGCAGCAGGACGTCGTGCTGCACGCCGTGCAAGCTGGGACCGCACCGGGTCCCACGTGGTCAGCACTTCCACCAAAGCTTTTTTTTGAGGAACTGCTGGCGGAGATTACCGAGAGTTACTATAGCCACCCGCTGGCGCAGGAGGAGATCGGCTTTGCGGGAATGGCGGATGCGCACGGATGGCAAACCGTGGGACTCGGCGCCCGCGCGCCGTTTGAGCCTGTCCCCAGAGTCAGCCCCGCGACGGCAAGCGCTGTGACCGTGAGCGCAACCATCCCCCACGTCGTTGTAGATGCCCAACATCAGGACGCCTTCGTGGCGGGTTGCGAGCCAGGCGCGTCGGCATGGCGATTCGCCCCGAGTGAGGAGATCGACGCGGTGGTTGTCGGCACTGGCGCCGGCGGCGCGCCGCTTCTCGCGCGGCTGGCGCGCGCTGGCCTCAAAGTCGTCGCGCTCGAAGCTGGCTGCCGTTGGGACCCCGCCAAAGACTTTGCAACCGACGAACGCGCGCAGTCAAAGCTCTATTGGTCTGATGAGCGGCTGAGCGCCGGGCGCGACCCTACACACTTCGGCCGTAACAATTCGGGCATCGGCGTTGGCGGCTCCACGCTCCATTACACCGCGTACGTGCCGCGGCCGCAGCCTGATGACTTCCGCCTGCGCTCCGAATTCGGCGTCGGGGCGGACTGGCCGCTCACGTACGCGCAGCTTGAACCGTACTTCGAAGAGGTTGAGCGCACGCTCGGGGTCTCCGGCCCCGCGTCGTACCCGTGGGGGCCACCACGTCGGACCTCATACCCGCTCGCACCACTGCCATTGAACGGCGCGGCGCAGCTCATGGAGCGAGGGTGCGCAACGCTGGGCATCCAGACGTCGCCCGCCGCCAACGCGGCGCTCTCCGGCTCGTATTACCAGCCCGGCATCGGGTGGCGGGCGGCGTGCACGAACCGTGGCTTCTGCGAGGCCGGCTGTACGACTGGGGCAAAGGCGAGCATGGATGTCACGTTTCTGCCGCTTGCCGTCGCGGCGGGGGCCGAGATCCGGGCGGAATGTTTCGCCACTCGCATCGAGACGGACGCGCGCGGACGAGTGACCGCGGTGGTGTACCACCACGGTGGCGTGGAGCACCGGCAGCGCTGCCGTGCCGTCTTCCTCTGCGCGGGCGCTGTGGAGACGCCCCGGTTGCTCCTGCTGAACAGTCTCGCCAACGACAGCGGTCAGGTGGGGCGCAACTTCATGGCCCACGTCGGGCTCCAACTCTGGGGCCGGTTCGCAGACGAGATCCGACCGTTCAAGGGGATTCCAGGCGCGCTCATCTCGGAGGACATGCACCGGGCGCGCGATGCCGATTTCGTTGGTGGCTATCTGCTTCAGAGCATTGGCGTGCTGCCGGTCACCTACGCGTCGCAGGTCGCGCGTGGGCGCGGGTTGTGGGGCGAGCCGCTACGCGCGCACATGCGCACTTACAACCACACAGCCGGCATCAACGTGCTCGGCGACTGCTTGCCGTACGACGAGAACTTTCTCGAGCTCTCCAACGAGCTGGATGCAAGAGGTTTGCAGAAGCCGCGCATTCACTTCTCGCTCGGCGAGAACGAGTGTCGCATGCGCGACCACGCTGAGCGTTCGATGCGCCGCATCTGGGCGGCTGCAGGTGCCGCGGACGTGTGGACCTATTCGCGGACGGCGCACACCATCGGCACATGCCGTATGGGCACCGACCCCGCCGCGGCAGTAGTCGATGCGGACTGCCGCGTCTTCGACGTGCCGGGGCTGTATGTCTGTGACAACTCCGTATTCCCCAGCGCGCTCAGCGTGAACCCCGCGCTCACGATCATGGCGCTTTCACTCCGCACCGCCGACCGTTTTCTTGCCCGCGCACGCGAGGGCGTAGCCGCATGACCGACGTCAGCTTTCTCGAGATGGTGCGCGACGCGCACCGCGACGGCAACTATGCCGGTGACGAGCACGGCGGCGGTGCCGGCGCGTCGGGGGTGGGGCTTCCCACCGGGTCACCAGGCAACTTCTGGTTTGCAACCGGCATCGAGTGTTCCAACCCCACCATCGACCACGGCCAGACGCGACGCGACCTACTCGAGGAGTGTGGCCACTACCGCTACTGGCGCGAGGACCTCGGACTCGTGAAAGAGCTCGGGCTGAAATACTTGCGGTATGGGTTGCCGTATCACCGTGTGCACCTTGGTCCAGGCAAGTACGACTGGGAATTTGCCGACCTCGTGATGGCGGAGATGCGACGGCTTGAGATCACGCCGATCCTCGACCTGCTGCATTTCGGTGTGCCCGACTGGCTCGGAAACTTTCAGAATCCCGAGCTGCCGGTGCACTTCGCCGACTATGCAGACGCAGTGGCTGAGCGCTACCCGTGGATCAGGTGTTACACGCCGGTCAACGAGATCTACGTGACTGCGCGCATGAGCGGAAAAGACGGGTTGTGGAACGAGCAGCTCACCACCGACCGCGGGTACGTGACGGCACTGAAGCACTGCGTCGCTGCGAGCATTCTCGCCAACCATGTCATCGCAAAGCGTCGACCCGACTGCATCATCGTGCAGAGCGAGAGCGCCGAGTTCACACATGAGGCGCGCGCCGAACGGTCGCCGGAGATCACGCTCCGCAACAAGCTGCGCTTCGTCGCGCTCGACCTGCTCTACGCCCATGCGCCCGACGCAGACGTCTGCCTGTACCTGATGGACAACGGGATGACGCGCGAGGAATACGCGTGGTTCATGAAAGGGGAACCGCCCGGCTATCAGGTGATGGGAAACGACTACTACGGGCGGAATGAGCGCATCGTGTTGCCCAACGGCGACACGCAGACCGCGGAAGACGTGCTCGGCTGGTATCAGATCACGAAAAGTTACTATGACCGTTACAGGAAGCCGGTCATGCATACGGAAACCAACGTGTTTGATGCGGAGGAGGCGCCAGCGTGGCTTTGGAAGCAGTGGATCAACGTGCTCCGAATGCGCGCGGACGGCGTACCGGTGCTTGGTTTTACGTGGTACTCTCTTATCGATCAGATCGACTGGGACGTGGGGCTTGCCGAGCGCAAGGGGACCGTAAACGCGTGCGGGCTCTACGATCTCGAGCGAAAGCCGCGGCCGGTGGCTGACGCGTACCGGGCGCTGCTGCGAGAGTTTGGCCGCATTACCATCGTGCCGCACGGAGAACTGTTTGAAATTACGGATGCCGGGGCACGGCTAAAGATCGAGGTATGATCCTGTCGCATGAGCCGGTCCTGTCTGCAGCAGCGATCGCTTGGCTACGATCAAACGATGCGCGGCTGCCGCAGGATCGGATTTGAGAGCCTTATCGATGAAGCGTGACGAGCCCGTGGCGCACAGTTCATCGTGGCCAACAGCTCCGATTTACCACGCTGAGTCGACGGACGACTTCGATGCGATGCTCATGGCTCTGGCGATGATGCGTCACACATCGGCACGCCACGGGTAGGCGTATGTGATCGTGTTTGCGAACGCGTAGCGGTCATCGAACGTCAACTGAAGTCAGTTCGTCGCTCATCATTGGCGGTACATCCCCGTCGCGACACCGGCGACTGTGCCGTATTCGTGATGGGCTGTGACGCGGAGCGAGAGTCTGCGAGGCAGGCCGCTCCGACCTTGCCATCGCGATCGTAAGTGCGGTGCGGAGCAGATTGTGCAGAATGACGCCTGAGCGGACGGCCTCACGGACCTTTCCGCATATGGGCCCACTGTGGCGGGTCCGATCTCCAATTCCCAACCCCCGACTTTGCGATGAAGCCAGACGACAGAAGTGGATTGCTCTCCACCGCCGAGCGGCCGCTCCGCGTGCTCTTGCTCTCGGGTTCTGGCCGCCGGCAGTACAACTGTCCCGGTGTGGACGCCAAGTCGCGCACGTTGATGCTGCGCATGGCCGAGCGGTTGCCATCGGAATGGGAAATCGACTACGAGGATCTGGGAAACGTGTATGGACGTGCGCGCATCCAAAGCTGCAATGCCTGCGTGAGTACGTCGATGGCGCTCTGCGTGTGGCCCTGTAACTGCTACGCAAAACATGATGACAAGGAGCCGGATCTGCTGTGGGACCTCGACCTGTATGCACGGCTGGACCTTGCTGATGCATGGGCGATCATTGGACCGCACAACTGGTACGGCCCAAGTTCCAACCTCAAGTTGTTGTTCGATCGGTTGGTATGCGCCAACGGTGGTAATCCCCGCGAGGAACTCATCGACCACAAGGATCCGGAAAAGGCGATGGCACTCGAGCATGCGCCAGAATGGGAAGCGCTTTCCGTAAATCACCTCGAGGGGCGCACTGCGGCATTCTTCAATTACGGTGACGAAGGCGGGGACGAGATCGGGGACGATGGTCGTCCGACCAAACTGCGGCACAAGGAATATTTCGATCCAGCCCAGGAGCCGTTCGTCAATTTGCGCGACGCATACGCACCGCTCGTGTGGCAATGTCGGTACTCCGGCATCGAGGTGCCTGACGCGCTGTGGAGCTATTGCACGACGGGCAAGGGTCGGATGTACAGCGAGAACCAGTCGGAGAACATGGTGCGGGAAGGGGAGTTCATGCGCGCGTTCGACGCGTGGTCCGTGCGCTTTGAGGCGTACGTTGCCGCAAAAGGAAAGGTCGAGCCAGGACGGTGGCGCGCGTTCGGATTCGAGGCGCCGGGACACCGGTGGGCCGACGCGAAACTGAAGTGGCGCGGTATCCGGATGGGTTTGGGAATGGCACCGCCAGGATCGTCGCCCGCAGAGCAGGAGCGGCTCGAACTGAACAACGACGCAACACTCAACCCCATGCAGAGTGAAGGCGAGAAGCTTCGCCGGTAAGTGCCTGCCGGCTGGCGACCACAGATCGACAATGTCAATTTGCCGAAGCTTATGCGCCTGGAACGCGTGGACCATCCATGTCTCAGGCCTCGGGCATTTCATCTCGCCGGATTCCAACAGCGCGCACACAATTGTCGACCTTCCGCGCGGAGCGCAACTAGCTGAATTCCCGCATCCTGAGTACGACGCTGTGCGGTTTCAGCCAGAGCCGTTCGCTTCGATTGACAAGAATCGTGCGAGGTGTCGTCGCATTCAAGCGCGTTTTGTGTGCCGACCGCGGTGACCGTGGCGACATCGCATCCGCGGAGAACCGCCTGGCTCCGTGCATCGCGTGGTCGGCGTCGACTCTACGGTATGGGGCAGTGCGAGTGGGGTCGTGATTGCTGACGCGAGGCCGTGAACACACAGTGCGGCGCCACCGCTCATTGGCGATCCGCCGCACCGGCCTACGAAAGGAATTTTTGGAACTACTCCCTGCTCAGCGAGAATGCGATGCGTTGTTTTGCGTAAGAACGCTCGCTCCACCGCGCGCTCGCCAGGTAGGTTCCAATAACCTACCTGGCGTGCATTCAACCTCAAGCTTTACATATCCGAGGATCAAGCCTACCACGTTTCACGATACTCACTAACGCGACAACAACCGACCGGGGCCGCTCGCGAGCGAATGTCGTGAGGCGTGGCAAATCAATTAGCAGTTCGCGCTCTGCGTCTTGGCGACTCGGCGACGCCACCGCATCGCACCAAGGCCCGATAACCCAGCCGCTAGCAAAAGGAAAGAAGCTGGCTCCGGCACAACTTGCGTCCCAAACCCACCACTGAAACCGCCGCTGCCGAAATCAGCCTCGCCACAATTGTTTGATACTCTGCTGCGATCGAGCGTCACTGCTCCCGTCAGCGCAATCGCGCGTCCGCACAAGATGCCGGCGCCCGTGGTCATGGTAATGCTCTCGCGAGCAAGAAGATTGCCCATGAAGGACGTGCCAGTGCCCAACGTTGCCGAGCTACCAACCACCCAATACAAACCATTGTTCGCTCCGCCGTTCAGGACAAGCACGGATGCAAGGCTTGCCGTCGTCAACGTGCTACCGATCTGAAAGACGAAGAGAGAATTCGGATTGCCCCGGTAATCAAGCGTCAGAGTACCCGTCAGCTGCGCTGAAGATGAAAACGAATACACACCAGGTGTGAGTAGCAAGCCGCCAAGGTCGGATCCGCTGAGATCACGTGTTCGTGGAAATGCAGAGAATAATGTAAATGCAGCGTTCGCATCTGTCTGCGCTCGACTTGCGACCGCGTCGCCCGCATGCACTGTTCCTTCGAGCGTAATTAAGCCACGCCCGGTGATCGCGTTACCTGGAGACGATCCTAAATTTCCTCGGATAGTCGTCGGACCTGTATTTGTAACGGTAGAGGCACCAAGCACACCAAAAGCTTTCGCCGAGCCTAGCGGACTCTGCGCACCAATGTGAGACGGAGCTGCAAGCAATGCAATCATCGCACACGTGACCGATGGAACTTTCACTCTGCTCCAAGCGCTTTTCGTCATCTTCATCGGGTGCATCTCCCAGTCGTAAAGAGTTGTGGGCGCGCCATGTTGCCAGTTACGGGCGACCGTAGAAGACGACGGGAGCACTATTTGTGCCGCGGCTTGGATAACGCTGAGCGCAACTGGCGGTCAAAGTGCTGGACCGGCTTTCGCCCTTAGCACGAAACGCGCCACTCGACAGCCATAGATCGCAAAGCGCTGCGGCGTGCCGGAGCGCCGCTGAGTTCTGTGGCGAGTGTACCACACATACGTGGTTGCAGCGATACGATATTTGTGTCAAAGCGCGTCTTGTCTGGCTTTCGCAACCACGATCACGTGATGGGGACTGTCTTTTAGCGCAATCAGGGAGCACACACGGGACTACGGCACAGGGCTCGGGCTCACGATCGCTTGAAATCTTGCCTATACAGTTCGTGGCGATCAGACGGTTCCCATTGAATTGGGTGCGAGCAGCATATCCACACCGCACTTTTTCGCCACGACGCCGATCATTACGAGACGGGTATGCATTTGCGCCCACTCACAGGGTGCAGCGTGGCCGCCGAGGCCTACGGGACGGTATCTGTATGGTGCCGTGGGAGGTGTGCGGCAAAGCAAGTGCCCAAGTCGTCCGTCGACGTGACCACGAGTCGCCCACCATGCCTGGTCACGATTTCATCCGCGATGTAGAGCCCTAACCCGAGATGCGGAACGGCGTCATCGGCATTGCCATGCCGCAGTCGCTTGAACGGGCCAAAGAGCGTGGGCAGTTCAGCAGCGGGAATCGTCGGGCCGGAGTTTCGTACCTCGACAATGACCTCCGCGTCATCCCCGCGCACGACAACCTGCACCGGTGTCGTGGGGTCACCATGCTGCACCGCGTTCCCAAGCAAATTCGACAAGACCTGACCGATGCGCGGTGCGTCGAAACTGCCGCGCAGATCACCGGTCATTGCCACCGCATACGTGTGCTGCGGACTACTGCTCCGAAATTCGTCAACCGCGTCCTCCACCACACGGTGCAGATCGACGTCATGCGGATTCACCGGCAGCCCGCCGCCCATGCGGCTGCGCGTGAAGTCGAGCAGGTCGTCGAGCATCTGCGTCATTCGCTTGGTGCTGCGGACGGCGCGCGCCATGAGCGGGGCGTAGTGTGCATCGAGTACGTTCGCATCCGCCACGGCCTCGGTCACGATTGATACGGTGTGCAGCGGCGTCCTGAGGTCGTGGCCCAACACCGCCACGAAGAGGTCTTGCGATTGCGTCGTGCTGGTGTGAAACCTCCCGACAGACTCCGCGATGATCTCGTCGATGGCTTCATGAAATCGCGCGAGGTCATCGATGTGAACACGTGTCAGGATGTCCTGTTCCGCCGTCCAGAGCCGTAGCACACTGGCACGCAGTGCTCGGAATTCTGCAATCATTTCGACCATGGTGAATCCGCTGTCGGCGCGGGCAGCGCCATGCGCCTTGGCCGATGCCGACGTACTGATCGGCGCATGGACTTCCTCGCCCTGCGACTTCCTGCGCTGGTCCTCGGCGGTCTGCGGTGTGCGCAGGTCGGCGATGATGTCGGTCAGCATCTCGGCCGCGTGGTCGCGCAGCGCCGTCAGGTTCATGTCGGCGGCACCAAGCAACGTGCGCGCGAAAGTGACCCACTCCGCGAGCACGACGTCCATGCTCGTTTCCAAAAAATCGGCGAGTCGCTGCGGTGCAACAGGCACGGTTGTCATTCGGCGGTCGGGAAGGGGACGGGTAGCAACGTGTGATCGCAGCGGTTGGAGCTGGGCTGCGGCGGTGTGTAACGACTCGAGAGACCTGTCCCTGAGTTACGTAGATAACGAGCTTTACGTAGCACGTCATGCTGAGCTCGCTCTCGGCTGGCGTCCCCACCTGGCAGTGGTTCGCGCGTGCGGCTCGCCGGTTCAGACGGAGAGGGGTATTCTGCAGCGATGCCATCGCTGCTTCCCAACCTGCCCATGGATGCCCCGCAGGTGCGGACCGCGCTCGCCACGCGCGCGACGCCGTTGAACACGGCTTCCGTGCGTGATCCTCGCACGACGCCTGGAATCGAGTACGTGCTGTACTGGTCGCAGAGCACCCGCCGCATCTCCGGCAACTGGGCACTGCGCGCCGCGGTCCGTGCTGCCGACCGACTCGGTCTTCCAGTGGTCATTCATCAAGGGATCGATGCGACCTACCCCTCGGCCAATGCCCGCCATCACGGCGCGCTGATGACCGCCGCGCACGAACTGGCGCGGGATGCCGTGGCGGCGGGCTACGTCGTCTCGGGCGCCGTCCGTCGCACCGGTCGGGGGGCAGGGCCACTCCGTCCAGCTGATGATCGCACGGTGCTGGTGCGGCTTGCCGAGGCAGCCGCCCTGATCGTCACGGACTGTCTGCCGACCGCCGGCGTACTGACCCGGGCGACGCAGCTCGCGGCGCGAGTGCCGTGTGCCGTCTGGGCGGTGGATGGCTACACCACGATGGGGGCCTTCACGACACGCGAGACCCCAGCACATGCCGGTGGTCCGCGGGCCGCCTTCGATGCGGCCATCGCGCAATGGCTCACGGAGGTCGAGGACCGGGTGCCACGACATCCGGTGCACCATGGCGACGATGCCGCCCGCGCTGCACTCGTCGAGCACATCGCCGCCACCGTGGGTCCGCGCGCCTGGACGATGTTCGAGGACCCGGCATTCGTCATTCCCGGTGCGGCGCAGGCATGGGGCATCGCCTTGGCCAAGGCCAGCGGGTCGGACGCGTCGGTGATTCTGCCGGCGGGCGCATCGGTGGGCCGAGCCGTGGGTCTGGCGACGCTCGCGGATTTCGTCACACACCGCCTGACCGGGTATCAGGCTGAGCGCATGGACGCTGCGCGCGATACGACGACGCATCTGTCGCCGTTTCTTCACTATGGCACGCTCGGCCCGGTCGAAGTCTGTCGGGCCGTGCTCGCAGCGGTGCGCGAGGGGCCAGACAGCGAACGCAGTGTCCGACAGGCGAGTGCGGCCGGCGTGGTGGATCAGGTGGCCGTCCGCCGCGACCTCGCGTTCTCGCTGGCCCTGGGGCTGGCGCAGGCCAACGGGGTCACCGATGCGGCCGAAGTGGTGACTCAGGGCATCCCTGCGTGGGCGCGCCGGACGCTCGACACTCGCTCCATGCCGAGCGACCACGCCGCGTGGAATGCTGCGGCACTGCGTCGAGGCGAGAGCACCCATCCGCTCTGGAACGCCATGCAGACGTCACTCCTGCATCACGGGCGGCTTCACAACTACGCGCGCATGCAGTGGGGCAAGGCCATCGTCCGATGGGCGCCCGATGCGGACACGGCGTTGACCTGGCTGTTGCACGAGAATGATCGCCTGGCACTCGACGGTCGTGACCCGAATGGCATCATGGGTACACTCTGGTGCCTCGGCTGGGGCGAGCGGCCGTTCCCGTCGCAGCCAGGGTTTGGCACAGTGCGGGCGATGTCACTGGACCGGGCGTCGCATCGCTACGACCCTGACGCGTTCATACGGCGGGTGCAGGGTTTGACCGAGCTGACGCCAATGCAGAGTTCATTGTTCGAGTGACCTGCCCGTACAGCATGTTGGGGCGAGCGCCACTTTTCGTATCAATTATCAAAAGACGTTTCGCCATTCGTTCGTCATGCCAATCGTGATCTGCCCGAGAATTAGAGGGAGCTGAAAACTGGGACAAGTGTGGTCGAATCACTGGTCACACAGGTCGTCATGCGCATTCAGCCAGCAGCTTTCGTGCGGACTGCAGGCCGCCGCGCGTCGGACCGGCGCACGGACCGATTTATTACTCGTCGTGGTTCGGAGTGAAGGCGATAGCGCTGGTCAGCGCGTGCCACTGCACGGCGCAGCTGCCAAGAATGCTATTGATACGAAATGGCGCGCGTCCTTGCACTGTGATCCGCAGCACTCCCGCACAAGCTGCGGTGATGAATGCCGGCGCGATGATCGCGAACCTCAGTTGGACCATCACGTGGGCCTGGCACGGTACCGTCGGCGCGTAGATCGAGGGTTCGCCGCCTACGTCGGCGCGATTGGCCTGGCGGGTCGCGCGCTTCTGGGTGCCCTGTCCCGGCGGTAAGCGCAATTCGTGGTTGTTGAAGCCGACTTACTCTATCTTTCTCTTCATGACCGATCTCGTCCGTGACAACCTGCAGGCTGCCTTGAGCGCGTCGTTCACCCTTGGCCGGGAGCTGGGCGGCGGCGGCATGAGCCGAGTCTTTCTGGCAAAAGATGCGGCATTCGATCGCGACGTCGTGGTCAAGGTGCTCTCGCCTGAACTCGCACAGGCGCTCTCCGTCGAACGGTTCGGGCGTGAGATTGCATTGGCGGCTGCCCTGCAACATGCGAACATCGTCCCCGTGCTCTCCGCCGGGACGACGCAGGACGGGTTGCCGTTTTACCTGATGCCGTTCATCGAGGGGTCGTCGTTGCGCGATCTGGTGGCCGGCCAGACCCAGCTGCCCATCGCTGATGTCCTGCTGGTGCTGAACGATGTGACACGCGCCCTCGTGTACGCGCACGGCCGTGGCGTCGTGCACCGTGACATCAAGCCCGACAACGTGATGCTCTCCGGCGGTGCGGCGCTGGTGACGGATTTCGGCATCGCGAAGGCCATGAATTCAGCTCGCGCATCGCAGGTGAGCGACAACCTCACACGCGTCGGCACCTCACTCGGCAGCCCGGCGTACATGTCGCCGGAGCAGGGCGCTGGTGATCCGGACACCGATCATCGCACCGATCTGTATGCGCTGGGTGCGATGGCGTACGAACTGCTGACGGGTCGGCCACCCTTCGGCGATCGACCAGCGCACGCGCAGTTCATTGCGCATGTGATGGAAGTACCGATCCCCGTCGCGACGCTGCGCCCGGATGTGCCGGAGCCACTCGCGCACCTGGTCATGCAGTGTCTCGCGAAGGAGCCGTCGGAGCGCCCGCAGCAGGCCACGGACGTGCTCGAACGTCTCGCTGATGCCACACTTGCGGCGCGCAGCGGCACGACCGGGCAGCACGGTGCGCCGAATGCCTCGCAGCAGACGATGGGACCGCCAGCCGGCGCGCGCGTGAAGCGTGTTCGTGGCGTGCGACTCGCGATCGCGGCCGGGCTGATCACGGTCGCTGCCGGTCTCGCCTGGATCGTCAACGACCGGATGCGCGCACCAGCGGGCCCCGATGCGACACTGGTCGCGGTCATGCCATTCACCGTCCGCGACGCCTCGCTCGCCGTGTGGCGCGAAGGCATGGTCGACGTGCTGGCACGCAGTCTGGATGGTGCGGGAGCGCTTCGCACCGTCTCGCCGTCGACGAGTATCGCGCAGTCCGGATCCCGGGCCGATGTGACCACCGCCACCGCGCTTGGCACCAAGGTCGGTGCGGGGCTCGTGATTTTCGGAGAGCTCAGTCCCGTTGGTCGCGATTCCGTGCGTGCGCGGGTCGCTTTGGTCGATGTGAAGCGTGCCGTGGTCCAGCAGGAGATCGACGTCAGCGGGGAGGTGACGCGCGTCGATGCACTGGCGGACTCGGTCGCGATCCAGCTGGTCCGCGCCCTCGGCAGCACCGGGGCACTCGCGTCGGGTGCTCGCGTGACATCCATTGGCACGTCATCGCTGCCGGCGCTCAAGGCCTACCTGCACGGCCTGCAGTTCTATCGTCGCGGCATTACCGATTCCGCGCGTGTCGCATTCGATGCCGCCGTCGCGATCGACTCGCTCTTTGCGTTGGGATGGCGCGGGGTCGCGTCCATCTACATCCGAACGGGGCGCGAAGCGATGCCGGAAGCGCAGGCTGCCCTCGATCGAGCCATTCGCTTGCGACGAGGCGGCAGCCCACGCGACAGCTTGCTGTTGCACGGTGACTCGCTGCGTCTGGCCGTGGTGCGTCGCACCCCCACGGCCACCGATGCGCTGGATGAGATTCCCGCGCTGACCGCGCTGTTTGCAACACTCACCGAGGCCACGCGCCGGTATCCCGGCGATGCTGAACTCTGGCTGGAACTCGGCGATGCCGGCTATCACTTCGGTGAATTCGCCGGTCGCAGCGACACCATCGTGCTGCGCGATTTCCGCCAGGCCATCGCGCTCGACTCGATGCTGCTGGTGCCGTACGTGCACGCGATGTCGCTTGCGCTGCGAGCGGCTCGTTTCAGTGATGCGGCAGGGTTTGCGCGTGAGATGGTGAGGCTCTCGGCAGCTCCAGAGCAGGCGCGTTATTATCGCGTTTTGGCCACCGTGCTGGATTCAGCGCCCCGGTTCAGTGCAGCGGCGCGTGCTGCGCTCGATACGCTCCCGGCCAGATATGTCGCTGGGGTCATGCAGGCGATCGGCGTCGTGCCCGAGGCAACGTCGCTGTCGCAACTGCTGGTCGTGAACCAGTTGCAGCGTTTGTCGCTAACCCCGACGCTCGCGGATTCTGCGGCGTTCGGCCGGGCGCTTTTGTTGCTGCAGGCGCAGGGAGGCAAGGTCTTCTCGACCGGGTCGCCGTTGGTCCTCGCCGATCGTGTGCAATTCGCACTGGCGGGTCTCGTTTCCACACCGCCGGTGCACGCGGAAGTGTCGGAGGCGCTGGCGCGTCAGCCGATCTCTGCAGGCTCAGCCCTGCCGCTGTTGAGCGTGGCGCGCGACACAGCGGCGATCAAAATTCTGGTGCGCGTTCTCGACTCCGTCGATGTCGCGGTGCGGGCGCAGGGCCCTCGCGCGGTCTCGCAGCGCGGGCGTGCCGCACGCGGGTATCTGGCCCTGGCGCGCGGCGATTCTGCCGAGGCGTTGCGCGACTTGCTGTCGTTGCCGATGGCGATGTGCGAGGGAGCGCCATGCGCGGTCTTCACGACGGCGCGCCTTCTGGTGCGTGCGGGCCGTGACGCCGACGCAGCACGTTTCCTTGATCGGGCATTGCCAAAAAACATGTCGTCAGCGCTCACTCCGGCGTTGATGATGTTGCGCGCGGAGGTGGCCGAGCGGATGACCGACCGTGCGACCGCGCGGATCTGGTTTCAACGAGTGGTGGCGCAGTGGGGCACGGGAGCGACGACTGTGCAACCGGTGGTGCAGGCCGCACAGGCAGGCCTGACGCGCATGAAATAGCTTAGCGATTCGTACTGCGAGAGCCGCGTTTGGCGTGGTGTGGCATTTTGGAACCGGCCGTCGCGCGCGCTGATCGCGACCACGGTGTTCGATATGTCAGGCACCATCGTGCAGCCGACTGCTTGCATCACGCACGCGCGCGCCGCTGCCACATCACCTGCGCTGCCAGCACCAGCATGCCCGTTCCCGCCACGAGCGTCACGGCCAGGGGGTCGGACCGATTGGCTACCATGATCCCCGCCAGCGCCCAGATCACCGTGCCCGCGTACGCCGGTGATCGCGTCATCGTTCGCTGGACCGTCATCGCCACGACGAGCGCCAGCGCGATGCAGATGAACGCCCAGCCAAGACCGTCCGTGAGCAGTCCGTAACCGGCGGCCGTGCTGCCCAGTGAAACGAATGAGGCGGCCGTGAGCCAACCGGCGTAGATCGCGACGGGTGTGCGCAGCCACCCGCGGTCGCTGTCCGGCGTGCGCGCGAGCGCGACGATCGCGCTCGCGGCCATCACGAAGATCAGCACCGTGGCCCAGATCGGACTGCGGTTCGCGATGGCCAGCCACGGCGTGCCCGACGCAAGGCTCACGATCAGCGGTATGCGCGCGCGATCCCATGTCGCGTCGGTGCGTCGCTTCAGCAGTCCGTAGGCGGCCGACACGAGCAGCCAGCCGTAGATCAGCCCCCAGATGGAGAACGCGTAACCCGCCGGTTGCACGGGCGGATCGATCTGCGGAATGGGGAGCTGCTCACGCGTGAAGCCGCTGAACGGCGAGGTGAATGCCGGTGACGTCACGAACGTGAGGGTGAAGCACAGCGTGAGCCACGCCAGAAGTCGTGTCATGTGAGCGCGTCGGGGTGAGATGGAACCTTCGGCGTATACATAGTCACGCCGTCAGCGCGAAGGGTACCGACGCCGGCCCGCGCCGGAAGTCGCAGCATGACATCAGGTTAGCACCAACATATCCGTCGTGATGCTTGCCTGCGCCGATCATCCGGCATTGCTTCTGCAGTGTGCCGCTCGTGCCAACGCGTGCGGTTCACCTCGGACGCCGACGGTACGTGGACATTGCTGTCATGGGTCACCTCGGGTTGCCCAATTTCGCTGCCGAGATCTTCGATGAGGGTCTCGTGGTCGTCCAGAGCCAATTTTTCGCCTCGTATCCATGCCCGACAGCGCACCAGCCGCCGCTGCACTCACCCGCAACAACGTGCGGGTGTCAGGTCGTGGGACGCAGCCCATGCTCTTCGCGCACGGATTCGGCTGCGATCAGGCGATGTGGCGCTTCGTGGCACCTGCATTCGAGGAGACGCATCGAGTTGTGCGCCTCGACTACATCGGATCCGGCAGCTCCGACATCAGCGCGTACGATCATTCGCGATACGGCACACTCGACGGCTACGCCAGCGACATCCTCGAGGTGTGCGCGGCGCTCGACCTGAGCGACGTCGTCTTCGTCGGGCATTCGGTCAGTGCCATGATCGGCATGCTCGCCGCAATCCGGGAGCCGCAGCGTTTCGCGCGGCTCGTGCTCGTGGGCCCATCGCCCTGCTACCTCAACCATCCGCCGGCGTACTCCGGCGGCTTCAACGAGGACGACCTGCGGGGGCTGCTCGACATGATGGAGAAGAACTACACCGGCTGGGCGGGTGCGCTCGCACCGGTGATCGTCGCCAACGCGGATCGGCCGGAACTTGCGCAGGAACTCGAGGCGAGTTTCTGCGCGATCGACCCGGTGATCGCCGGTCATTTCGCCCGCGCAATGTTTCTCTCCGATCATCGCGTCGACGTGCCGCGCGTGACGACGCCCTCGCTCATCATGCAGTGCGCGCACGATGCGATTGCACCAGCGAGCGTTGGCCAGTGGCTGGCGCAGCACCTGCCGAACAGCACTTACCACGCGCTGCAGGCGACCGGACATTGTCCGCACCTGACGCATCCCGCGGAAACGATCGAGGTGTTGCGGCGCTACCTCGCGGCGCCCCCAGGCGCTCCGGTCGTCGCGACGGCTGCATGACGCTCCCGGCATGACGCTCGCGCCATATGACGACGCAGCTGCGGGCCTCCTCTCGTGCACCCTCGCTGGTCGGATCATCCGCGCGAACAGGATGCTCGTCCGCTGGGTGCAACACGACACCAGCCTCACGGGCGCGGCCCTGCATGACCTGCTCACGCCGGCCAGTCTGTTCTTCTTCGAGATACAGCTGCGTCCCCTGCTGGCGCTGGGCCGCACGGTGGACGGCGCGTTCGTGACGCTCCGGTGTCGTGACGGGCAGCAGCTTCCCGTGCTTTTGAACGCCGTGCAGCCCGCCGGGGGCGACGAGGTGCACATGGCGATGCTGCTCGTGCGGGAACGCGAGGAGTACGAAGCGTCGCTGCGGCAAGCGCAGCACGCAGCGGAGCAGGCACTCGTGATCATGGCCGCGAGCGCCCGCGCGCAGAAGATGCAGGCCGTCGGTCAGATGGCCGCCGGTATCGCGCATGAGTTCAACAACCTGCTGACGGTCGTGCGGGGCAACATCGACTTTGCCCAGCAGGAAGTACGCAGCGCGATGCCCGAGGCAACGAGCATCGGTGACGACCTCGATGCCGCACTGCTGGCAACGGACAAGGCCACGGACATCGTGCAACACCTGCTCGCCTTCACCGGTCGTCAGGTCGTGACCCGTGCGAATGTCTTTCTCAACGATGTCGTGAATTCGGCCTCGCACCTGTTCGTGCACGCCTTTGGCCGCGACGTCAGCTGGCAGACGCGGCTCGAGCCCGAGCTCTGGCCGATCACGGCGTCGGCCGACCAGATGCAGCACGTCGTGACGAATCTCGTGTTGAACGCGTCCGACGCAGTCAGGCAGTCCGGCCGCGCCGGCATCGTGATGGTCTCGACCGAGAACGTCGGCGACTGGATGATGCCCTCGGGTCGTACCGCCGACGGGGTGCGGCTGGTGGTGACGGACGACGGCACCGGTATGACGCCTGACGTGTCTGCACAAGCCATCGACCCCTTCTTCTCGACCAAGGGCATCGGCAACGGGACCGGACTCGGGTTGTCGATGGTCTACGGCGCAGTGTCCGCGCTCGGCGGCTCGCTCGTGATCGACAGCGCGCCCGGCGCTGGCACACGGGTCGTGGTCACGCTGCCGCGCGCGGGCTGAGCGCGATCTCGTTCCTGCTGCAACGCCAGATATGCCCTTGCCAATGCCCCTTCCGCCCATGGCGACCAGTGCACCCGCACGTCGGGTCCCGCTGGCGCGTGCGACACTGCTCGCGACACTGTTCGCGACACTGCCCGCTGCCTGTGACTCGGCCCCGGCCAACATCGTGACGCCGATTGATTCGGCCGCACCCGTCCTCACGCGGGCCGTCGTCCTTGCGGGACTCAACGGGCCGTGGGACATCGCGTTCACGCCCGACGGCACCATGCTGTACACGGAGAAATGTCGCGGGCTTTCCGTGCGGCACGCCGACGGGTCGATCACGCGCCTGTTCGGGACCGCCGGATCGACGCTCGTTGCCGCCGATCTCGCGTGCGAAGGCCAGAGCGGCATGCACGGCGTCGCACTCGACCCGCAGTTCGCCGTCAACCGCCGCGCGTACGTCTTCATGGCGTCCACGCAGTCGACGCCGCGTACGAATCGCGTCATGCGGATCGTGCTCAGCGCCGATCTGCGCTCGGCCGCTGGCCGTACCGACATCATCAACGACCTTGCCTTCAAGCATGTCGGGAATGCGCACGGTGGCGCTGGCGCGCACAGCGGTGGCCGCATCCGGTTCGGTCCCGATGGATTCCTTTACGTCACCACCGGCGACAATCACGACGGGCAGATTCCGCAGAGTCCCACGATGCTCGGTGGCAAGGTGCTGCGTGTCACGGTCGATGGCGTGACCCATCCGCTGCCCGACCCGTTCTTCGTGCTCGCCACGCAAAACCCCTTGGAGCAGGAGGGCACCTACCCCCTGCCCGAGGCGCAGG
>ENA-OFCF01000147-OFCF01000147.1-metagenomes-genome-assembly--contig:-NODE-147-length-35168-cov-14.752143_pt1 | contig 35168 bp, 36 predicted proteins | sample MGYA00153387_OFCF01 | MGnify analysis MGYA00153387 | reverse complement strand
GCGACGTTTTGGGGGGAAGCTTCCCCCCAAAAGCTCGCTTGGGAAGCTTCCCCCCAAAAGCTCGCGCCCCAAGAACGCACTTTTCGCTATCAACTGTCAACTGTCAACTGTCAACTGTTTACGGAACGACAATATTCTTTGACCCAATTATGAATAATTGCGTTTACTTGAACTGGATCTTCATCGTGGGGACAGTGACCTGCGGCGATATAATATTCTTGCAATTGGGGATAATATTCCCGAAACTTTTCGCCGCGCTTGCGGGCATCGATCCACGGATCGCCCTCACCCCAGATCATCAATAGCGGACACTGCATTTTACCGAGCAGTACATCTACTTTTTCGCCTTGCTGATTGCTAAAGACGGAAGCAAATACCTGGGGCGCACCTCGATCGCATGAAGGACGATAGATTTCATCAACAAGCTGTTCTGTCACCGCAGATTGGTCTACATACACCTTCTTGAGTGTATTGCGGACAAATGTTTTGCGTTGGACAAATTTATATAGGAGTGAATTACCGATCGGGTGACGGAGAAAGCCAGTCAGGAGTTGATTTACAGCTTTTTGAAAGATGTTTGGTTCCTTGGGATGAGTACTATCGGTAAAAGGGCCAGCACTATTGAGCAAAATCAGCCCAGCAGCAGATTCAGGATGTTCGGCAGCCACGCACAAAGCCGCATAGCCACCCAGGGAATTACCTGCAAGGACGACAGGTTGACCGATAACTTCAGTGATAAAATCATGTAGTTGTGTCCGCCATAGATCTCCGCTGTACGTCCAATCGGGTTTCGCCGCACGTCCAAAGCCTAAGAGATCGATCGCCCATACCTGAAATTCTTGACTGAGTTCGGAGATATTCTTGCGCCAGTGATCTGTAGATGCGCCAAAGCCATGAATCAATAGCAATGGTGGTCGATTGGCTCTAGCTGCCCCTGCTTGGACATAATATATCTGCTCCCCCCGCCACTGCCAATATTGACCTGGAAGCGGTTGTGTTGAGAAGATCTGCGTAGTGGTAGTCATGGCGTGTAGATGTGGGGAGATAGATAGCTATAGTAACCATTTTAGACATTTCCGCTATCCCCAGCAAATCAAAACTGATTGCGGCATAATAGAAAGAGTTGTCCATTTTTAGTAAAAGAGGGAGTCAAAGCGTGTCTGTTGAGACTATTGAAAAGCGTTCAACATCTCGTAAGCTCGCGCCTAATTACCGCGTGTTGCTGCATAACGACGATCGCAATAGCATGGAACATGTAGTTCAAGTATTGGTAACTACGATTCCCAATATGTCCGAAACTAGTGCCATCAGTGTGATGATGGAAGCACATCAGAATGAAATGGCACTAGTCATCGTCTGCAATCAAGAACATGCCGAACATTACTGTGATGTCCTCAAAAGTCACGGATTGAGAAGTACGATCGAGCCAGCCGAATAATTGAGTGCCAGCAAACAGTCGTAATTATTGACAATAATCGATCGAGATTTGCGCTCTGAATTGGTAGTCCATCGAAGGCTTTAATCTCGATCGCGTCGGAGTTTTAAGTTAGATCTAATTACTTCTAGACCCAAAAAATGCGTCTGAAATTAATTTCAGACGCATTTGGCTCATATTCACAAATAGATTATCTTAGGTAGGCTACGTTAGAGGGTGTCTGAAAAGTCTCGAATAAGCCCCCTAGCCCCCAATGCTGGGGGAACCAGAATAGAAAGTCCCCCAGCATTGGGGGATTTAGGGGGCGTTCGGGTTGTTGATTGTACTTTTCAAACACCCTCTTAACGAATCAACCTAACCTTGAAGAGCTTCGGCACCGCCGACAACCTCAAGAATTTCTTGAGTAATTGCGGCTTGGCGTGCTTTATTATATGTGAGCGTCAAAGAGCCAATCAGTTGTTTCGCGTTGTCGCTAGCATTATTCATCGCTGTCATCCGAGCGGCAAGTTCGCTAGCTGCGGACTCTTGGAGGGCGCGGAGGAGTTGATTATTTAGGTAGAGGGGTAAGAGTGCATCCAGGATTTGATTGGGATCTTGTTCAAAGATTGTATCGCTGGGGAGTGGTTGAGCAGATGTCGCTAATTTATCCCGTTCGACAGCAAAAGCACCGTTGCGACTAGTCAGGCGAAAAACTTCATCATCAGGTACTTCCAAGCCTTGAGGAGTCAATGGTAGTAGGGTTTGAACGACAGGGCGAGATGCAATCAGCGAAACAAATTTGGTGTAAATTAGTTCTACTCTGTCTACACCTTCCGAGAGAAACAAAGATAATAACTCATCAGCGATGTTACCTGCTTCAGCCGCTGTAGGGATTTGTTCTAGCCCCGTATAATTGGCACTAATGGGTTGACTGCGACGTTGGAAATATTGGGTAGCTTTGCGCCCAACAGTGACAAATTTATAATCTAAACCTTGCGCTTTGAGTTCGTTAGCACGGAGTTCGGCTTTTTTGATGATTGAACTATTATAACCACCACATAGACCGCGATCGCCTGTAACGACTAGTAAACCCACACACTTTGCTTCTCGTTGTTGGAGTAAAGGTGAGGTAGCATCAGCAAATGTTAACCGACTTTGCAAGCTATATAGAACTTGCGCTAATCTGTCGGCAAATGGGCGAGTAGCAACTACCTGTTGTTGTGCCCGTCGTACTTTGGCTGCTGCGACTAAGCGCATCGCTTCAGTAATTTTTTTAGTGTTTTTAACTGACTGAATTTGATCTCGAATAAGTTTTAAGTTAGCCATATTTATAAAAGAAGGGAATTAAACCCTAGATATTTGTAATTAATAGAGATTTACACAATTAAATAGTGTAGGGGTATCCCTTGTGGGTACCCGTAGATTTAGGGTACCCACGAGGGGCACCCCTACGGTTCTACTTTGATATGTGGATATCCTCTAAGCTGTGGCTAAGAAGGATTTCTTACACTCGATTAGTGCGGCTTTGAGCATGGCTTCTGCTTCATCAGTGAGCTGCATTTTGTTGTCTTTGATGGTTTGAGCGTACTCAGGCTTGCTATTTTTTAGGTAGTCTTTGAGTGCAGCAGTGTAACCTGTGACTTTATTGACGGCGATATCATCGAGGTAGCCGTTTAATCCCGCATATACTAGTGCAACTTGTTCGGCTACAGATAGAGGGGAGTACTGTGGCTGCTTGAGAATTTCGCGGAGTCGCGCACCACGAGCGAGTTGATTTTGGGTCGCTTGGTCGAGGTCGGATGCGAATTGAGCGAAGGCTTGGAGGTCGTCAAACTGCGCGAGTTCGAGTTTGAGTTTACCTGCGACCTTTTTCATCGCTTTGGTCTGTGCGGCGGAACCTACACGGGATACTGAGATCCCAGCGTTGATGGCGGGGCGAAGACCAGAGTTAAACAGATCGGAGGAGAGGAAGATTTGACCGTCAGTAATCGAAATTACGTTGGTAGGAATGTATGCAGATACGTCACTACCTTGAGTTTCAATAATTGGGAGGGCTGTCATACTACCACCGCCGAGTTCGTCGCTGAGTTTGGCAGCACGTTCGAGTAAGCGGGAGTGAATGTAGAATACGTCGCCAGGATATGCTTCACGTCCTGGTGGGCGACGGAGTAGCAGGGACATTTGGCGATATGCTTGCGCTTGTTTGGACAAGTCATCATAAACGATCAGGGTCGCTTTACCTTGGTACATGAAGTACTCAGCGATCGCTGCACCAGTATAAGGTGCGAAGTATTGGAGGGTCGCAGGATCGTTGGCATTGGCAGCTACAACGACCGTGTAAGCCATCGCGCCAGCTTCTTCGAGGACGTTGACGATATTGGCAACGGTGGAGGCTTTCTGACCGATCGCTACATATACACAAACTACATCTTCAGATTTTTGGTTGATAATCGTATCAACTGCGATCGAAGTTTTACCAGTCTGTCTGTCCCCAATAATCAGTTCCCGTTGACCGCGACCAACTGGAATCATCGCATCGATAGCGGTAATTCCGGTCTGCATGGGTTCATACACCGAACGGCGTTCGATAATCCCTGGTGCCATGAATTCAATCAGGCGAGTGGTAGTAGTCGCGATGTCGCCTTTACCATCGATGGGACGAGCCAAAGCATCAACTACCCGACCGATAATCGCGTCACCGACGGGAATCTGGGCGATTTTACCAGTTGCTTTGACGGCACTTCCTTCTTGAATATTCCGACCGTTGCTCATCAATACGACACCGACGTTATCGGCTTCGAGGTTGAGAGCCAATCCTACACTCGCGTCTTCAAATTCGACGAGTTCCCCAGACATGACTTTATCCAAGCCATAAACGCGGGCAATCCCGTCTCCTACTTGGAGGACGGTACCGACGTTTGATGATTTAACATCTTGGGTATATTGTTCGATTTGCTGGCGAATGATGCTACTAATTTCGTCAGGTCTGATACTAATCATAATTATTTATTTACTAATGTACTTCTATAGGTATTAGGTATTAGGTTTTAGGCTTTAGGCTTTAGGCTTTAGGCTTTAGGTATTAGGCTTTAGGTGTTAGGTTTTAGGCTTTATTTAACTAAATCCCTACTCCCTACCCTCTGTCTTGATTCGCTAAACCGTCGGGGAACCCGACGAGCGCGAATCGCTACCCTCTACCCTCTACTCACTAAGCAATGCTCAGACCTAGGCGACGGATTTCGGCACGAAGGCTGGAGTCGATGACTTGAGAACCAACTTTGATAATCACCCCACCGATGATGTTTGGATCGATCTTGGTGACGATTTCGACGCTAGTTGCGCTGGTCATGGCTTGGACTCGATCGCGAACAGATTGAGTCTGGGAGTCAGTTAGAGCGACTGCGCTGGTGACTTCAGCTAGGACAATCCCTTTTAAGTCGCGTAAGGCAGCTTGATAACGCTTACAAATTCCTGCCAAGTAGCCAATTCTGCGACGATCGACTAAGATCATCAAGAAGTTTGACATAAATGGGTGAATTTGGTCAGTGACAATTTTCGCCAAAATTGCTTTTTTATCGGCAATTTTAACGATCGGACTTGCCAAGATTTGATTCAATTCTGGAGACTCATCGAGCAGTTCCAATAAATCCGCACAATTACTACCAAACTCATCGACCAGATTTTGAGACTGGGCGAGGGACATCAGGGCATCTGCGTAGGGGTTGAGCACTACACTACCGATGGCACTATCTTTCATTATTTAGCTCCTACCAATGCGATACTCCGATCGACCAACTCAGATTGAGCGGATTCGGTGAGTAGGTTTTTGAGTTGAGCTTCTGCTCTTTCCATCGCTAGACTTGTAACCCGCGCACGTAATTCGGCGATGGCTTTATCTTGCTCATTCGTAGTCGCAGCAGCGGCTAGTTCCTGCATCCGCTCGATATCGGCTGCTGCTTTAGCGGCGATTTCCGCTTGAGCATTTTCCGCGCTGGTAATTGCCGATGCGCGAATATTTTCCGCTTCAGTTTGGGCTTGAGCCAGATTTTTTTTAGCTACTTCCAGAGCGGACATCGCTTGTTTCTGACGAGCTTCAGTATCTTGGATGGCAGTTTCGATCGCTAGTCGGCGTTCGGTGAGAATTTCGGTCAAGAGTTTGCGTCCGAAGACGAATACAAAAATCAAGACCAGAACGAGGTTAAATAAGTTGGCTTCGATTAAATCTGTATTTAAGCTGACACCACTTGTTTCTGCTGTGGCGAGGAATAAGAAATTTCCCATCATATATATGTGCTAGAACTGTGCTATTCGCTCGAAGATCGGTTAGTTGCGATGAACGAAAGTGTCAGTTACATCAATTGTTACTGCTAACTGTTCGTAGTTAACTGTTTTAATCTGGCTAGCAGGTTACTTTATTTAACTAACTCGGCTCCCAACAATTTGGTGAGGATTTGACGGCTGAGTGCTTCTACTTGAGGCTCTAAAGCTGTAAAAGCAGATTGTTTCTGCTGCTCGATCTCCTGTTGGGCTTGTTCGCGTTGAACTTGAGCCGCTTGTTGAGTTTGGGCTAGTTGTCCAGCAGCGATCTTTTGAGCTTCAGCTTTGGCTTGAGCGATGACTGCTTGGGATTCCCGTCTGGTACCTGCTAGTTCTGCTTCATATTTCTTGGTGAGTGTTTCGGCTTCGGCTAGTCTGGCTTTGGCATCGCCCAAACCACCGCGAATATACTCATCTCGATCGTCTAATACTTTACCAAGGGGTTTGTAAAACAGGCTGTTTAATGCACCAACCAAAATGACAAATTGGATTGCCATCAGGGGCAAGGTCGCATCAAAGTCAAACAGTTTACCCTTTTCCGCTACTTCTGCTACTTCTTCTACTGCGGCTGTGACTAGCAGTAGTGTCCATTGTGGGATCATGTTTTATGCTTTCCTTGGAAATTTTAAATCGGGAGGAAATCGGCAGTAAGTCGCAAGTTATCAGTCGTAACTGGATTGCCGTCTCACGCCGGAGAAAACCTCCGGCTCATCCACCGCTGTCAACTATCAACTGTCAACTATCAACTACTACTGTCCGTTCCTACCGATGGTTGACTGTAAGATTATGCGAAGGGGTTAGCAAATAACAGAATCAGTGCAACAACTAGACCGTAGATGGTCAAAGATTCCATGAACGCCAAGGAGAGCAACAGAGTACCGCGAATTTTACCTTCAGCTTCGGGTTGACGGGCAATCCCTTCTACGGCTTGACCAGCAGCAGTACCTTGACCTAAACCAGGCCCAATGGAGGCTAGACCAACAGCGAGAGCAGCAGCGATAACGGAAGCAGCAGCAACAGTAGGATTCATGTGTATTTACCTTAAAAAATGATGGAGAGAATATTAATTGAGATTCATTCGGTTATTAGTTACCAGTTAATCGCGTCTAGTTGTTCACCATCCACTATTCACCATTCACTATTCACCAAATTTAGTGTTCTTCTTCGTGTTCGCCGTGACCTTCGATCGCTTCACCGATGTAGACAGCAGCAAGTGTCGCAAATACCAATGCTTGGATGGCACTAGTAAACAACCCTAACAGCATAACTGGTATCGGTACAATAAACGGAACTAGTAATACTAGTACGCCGACCACTAATTCATCTGCAAGGATGTTTCCGAATAAACGGAAGCTTAGGGACAACGGTTTAGTGAAGTCTTCGAGGATATTGATCGGCAACAGGATTGGTGTCGGTTCGATGTATTTAGCTAGATATCCCAAACCACGTTTGCGGAAACCTGCATAGAAATACGCCAAAGACGTGAGTAATGCCAGTGCTACCGTGGTGTTGATATCGTTGGTTGGCGCGGCTAGTTCACCTGATGGCAAGTGAATCAGCTTCCACGGGAGTAATGCTCCAGACCAGTTGGATAAAAAGATGAATAAAAATAGGGTACCGATAAATGGAACCCAAGGACGATATTCCTTTTCGCCAATTTGGTCTTTACTTAAATTGCGGATATACTCCAAGGCATACTCCATCAAGTTTTGAATCCCGCGTGGAATGCGTTGGACATTCCGTGTCGCAGCGATTGCCGCGATCAGCAGCAACCCGATTACAAACCAAGAAGTGAGGAATACTTGACCGTGGATTTGGAGGTTTCCTAGTCGCCAATACAAGTGATGACCGACATCCAATGCCGCCAAGGGCAGGAGATTCATGATGTTTAAACCATCTAACATTTGCATCTAGGAGCCGTTTCTAGCGATCGTTTACCAAAATTGCAGTTACTGCCATTGCTGGTCGATTCCGCGCTAGTTCGCACCCGATCGGATTTTAGTCACCGATCGAGATTGTCCGCACGAGATAAACTATAAGTGCTGCTTTGTAGGTTAAAAACCCTAAAAAGACTGGCAGAATTTGCAGTTGGTGCCATTTAGCAGCTACAAGCATCAATACTACAACTAGAGCTTGACGATCGAGGCTTAACTTAATGGATTCGTTACCAATGCGATCTACATCTTTTGCTAGCAGTCTCAAGTACACTACTCCTGCGGCTGCACCCAACAGGTAGTTGAAGGCAACCCTCAAATCGTAGAAGTACGTCACTGCGGCAAATACCACAGCAGTAATTCCGATCGTAATCAGATACAACTCTTGTTTGAGCTGTTGATACTCACCCATTGAGTCTTCTGACGACTCTACACTAGATTCCTCCGGTGTAGTTTCCTCATTAACTAATTCTGTCAGTTGAGGCGTTCGATCGTTAGTCACAGCAGTTTAGTGTTATTCAATCCCGAATCGACCACCATCGATTGTATCACCGAGGGGGCAACAATACTTAAAAAAATTTATCGTGACGATCGTATACCACTGACAAGACCTCGCGTCCGAAAAATGTCGGATATCGTTGGGGCGTAGCTAGGCAAGCCAAATGTGGCGGGGCTAACGGGGTTAGTGGAGCCAAAGTGACGGTATTCTAGGCAAAACCGATCCCATTCGGCCATTTGGATCTTAAATAGCTTAATAAAAAAATTGGCAATCGCTATCGATAGAGGAATCTGAAATGGACTTTTTTTGCCAAAGTAGGCGCAGATCTCTTTAATCCCAGCATCAGCAGTCACTAATTTATTCCCCAAGACGACGCGGCGATCGAATTTATCGGCAAGTTCGGGATGTGCGATCAGATGCCTGACGACTTCGGCGATATCTTTGCCGTGAATAAAATGGAAGCTGCCATCAGCACTAAACCATTGCAATAGCCCCGCATATTTAGCGATATTTGTCAAGTCAGCAGACAGAAAGGAATAGGGCTTGGTAGCGTCACCACCAAATACTAGTGTGGGAAAAACTGTGGTAACTTTTGAGGCAATCCTATTCTCGCCTCCGACAGCATTTTTTTCTCGTGTCAATTTGTCTAAACACTGATATTTAGACATAATATAATCTGTCCCGATCTTACCTGCTTCCGGTAATAGTTGATTCTGTCGATCGAGTACACTTTGGGTTGAAAAATAAATAACTTGTTGACATTGCGGATTGAGCAAGTCCAGCAAGACATGAGTTTTGGTATAGTTAATATCAAAAGCTGCTTGTCCGCCCCAACCTGCTGCGGTGAGTACGGCAACATCGATCGTTTTGAGTAATTCAGCTTGTTTTTCGATTTCCATCATGTCTGCTGTGATGACATGAATACCAGGACGCGAAGTAATATCTACTTGCAACTTGGCAGGATTGCGGACGAATAAAAATAGTTCGTGGTCGGTATTTTGGATCAATGTTTCGCTAATATAATGACCGACACAACCACTAGCACCTGTGACAAGAATACGCATGAAATTAGGGATGAGAAATTAGGGGGTATTATACAAGATCGGTGACGGCTACGCGAACTTAATTGTTGCTGGTAAGTTACTAGCCGGATCGATATCATGAATAAAGCTGTCACCATAATAAGCAGCGACAACTGCTATTTTACCCAGAATATGCCGATTAAATTCTGCTAAGTCTTCAGCAGGTATCCATAATTCTTGATGCACTTGACTACTACCGACGATCTGAATTTCAAATTGAGAGATATAAGCATCCTCAACATCAAATTGAGTCACAAAGCCAGCGAAGCCAGAATTTGGATCGCTAGTATTCCAATCTTTAGCAATTTGAATACCATACTCCAGATTCAAAACTGGATAGAAAATCGGTTGAGATGGTAATCGCGGCGGGAAAGCTAAAAAATTACTGTTAGCAATCAGTTCTAATTCTCGATAACCGATCGGACGATAAAGACGCATATAAGCAAGGTCTAATTTAAGTACAAATCTCGATCGAACTTACAGGCTGAGTCTTTTACGATCCTGGCAACCGATCGCGTTGTTGGCGGCGGTACTTACCGAACCGATAGTCCAGCGGGCGATCGAGTGGATGAAGACTATAATATTCTCGATCGACAAATCTAATTATAGAAGTAGCCGACTCGGTTAAGCCCAAAAAATAGGTCGTCATCTGGTTGGTTGCAGCGATTTGGGCGTAGTGGCTGGTAGTGCTTTTAGTCCGCCCGACTGCCTTGCGTAAAGCTCGATAGGACTTCAATCGCTGCTGGGCTAACTTGCGCTCTTCTCGGCAGGCAAACCAGCGAGTTTTAGCTGCAATTACTGGTTCGCCGCCAAACACAATGAGAAGGTGGAGCAACACTCCGAGTGCTGTCATAATTGCCACAAATATCCAACTAAGTCGATCGTCTTGTTGGGAAAGGTACATGGTATAAGCGAATACGGCTGATGGTAATACCGCCCAACAGAACCCGGTTACATACCAAAAAAATACCCAGAAAGTTAGCGATCTGTCGAACGGATCGTCCCGGCTTGCGATCTTTGCGGCATGGATTAACTGAGCAAATTTGAACTCAATTGCCATGTAGAAAAAAGGAAATAAACATGTTGACAGCAATAGCAACCACATTGGTGCATCGGTCAGTAATAGCCGAATCAGATAGTCAGCCAAGCTGTGAAATATCAGGAAATCGAGAAATAGGTTAGCCCCGTGCGGGAGTAGCAAGAACATGTCTTGGGCACCATGTTCGGCAGCACTCTGAAAATGCTGTTGATTGAGATCGCAATAGAGCCAGTAGTTAAGATCGTTTGGCAGAAAGATATTCCAGCAATCGCTCAAATGGTTGAGTTCTTTTTCGACGGGCGATGAGGTGGCATCAAAATTATAATTATCAGTCATCATGCTCTATCCTTAAAATTTATTTACCAGTAATAAATCGCACGGCACCTTCGATCGATTCATAGGGTTTGTTGCTGCCTAACAGGGGTTGCAGGATTCCAGCTCGACCCCCACTACTGACTAGTAATACCTGTGGATTACTGGCAAACTGGACTTTTTTGGGATTGTTCCGAGCAGTTTCTAGCCCATCCGTAATTAGTAAGGCAATATTTCGGGGCGGTTGCCGCCAGTTGCCAGCCTCAGACAAATATAGATCGCCGCGCTCGATCGTGCCCACCACATCGGAAGCCTTGCAATTGGGAGGCTGCTCTAGAATTTTGCTAATTTTGGTGGTAAATTCCGTGCTGTTTCGTTGTGCCTCTTGCTGCCGTAATGCCACTGCTCGATCGTAAGAACTGAGTTGCTGTTGGTAGGCTTGAGCTTGGAGATCGTACTGTTTTTGCAATTTGGGTAATTGGAGCGGGTTGACTGTCCCCGACTTGGGCATTGCGGCGGGCGGTTGGGGTGCCAGCGGCGGTTCTGGCATGTAGAAGCTATTTAGGCGCAGATCTGATGAGGTACAGACTTCGGCTACTCGCACTTCCCCACCTACATTTTTGACTAATTCGAGTAAGGGTCGAAGGTTATCGAGTTTCAGACTGGGGATTTTGGAGTCACTGACACTGGCTGTACGATCGATTCCTACATAAATCCTTACTGGCGATGAGAGGATCGCTGGCGGCTGAGGATTAGAGACAGACGGAATTGGGGCATGGGAGTTACACCCAGTCAATCCCCACGCTAAACCAACGATCGATATTAACTTTAGCTTCATAAATATTAGTTTTTACTAATTAAATATTTTTAGAGCTGAAATCGGGGTTTAATTTTATTTGTTAGCTGGCGATCGGTGTAGGGAAAGTCGAGCTAAATTTTCTGATAATATTAATGCAGCGATCGTCGGTAAAATTTGCGCGATGCGATCGTGGGATATCGCAATATTTAAACCGATCGATCGTCCATAGCTAATGAGTATCTGCCAGTGGGAAGCCAGCGTAAACCCAGGATCGTCGCGATCCAAAATTTTCATCAGCCGGATCGAGTAGTAAATATCTTGACTGTCTTCAGGACAGCAACGAGCGCAGATCTTTTTCAACTGAATGGCACTACTTCGTACAATGATGTTCTTGACTGCTGGTTCCATGTCGCACATCCTCGCTATTATGTGTGCGACGATTCTAATGTCAGCACGAGTAGAAAATCTACCCCCATCCGTCGGTACTATTTCGACAGGTGTCGTTTAGGCTGGGGAAATACAGTTCCATCGCCATCTGCGCTGAGATTGATGCCATTCGAGTTTGACAATTTCGGCAGTTGGATGCCGCCTGTCTCCATTAGCTTCAAAGGCGATTTGTCCGGTGATGCCTTCAAATTGATGATGCTCTCGTTTTAAGTGTCGATCCATCTGTTCCAATAACGATCGAGAGTCGTCAATGTGGGGAAATTGCTGGAGCATCTGATAAATTAGCAGCACTGAATCAAACGCTGTGGCACTGCGCCAAGTCACCTGATTGGCATCCCACAGGCGACTGGCGAGGGTACAAAATCCTTGAGCGGTGGGGCTTTCGCTATTGCAGCCATTAGCGCGACTATCCCAGTGCCAGGGCAAACAGGAGATAATTTGGGGCTGACGGTCGGCGTTGGCGGAGTCTCTGGGCACGAGAATCGAATGACTAAAATTCTGTTTGTATAAGGTAGCCGAACCAGCCAAAATACACCGATCAAAATTTAATCGGCTCAATAATCCGGTATTAGCCAAGAAATTTGGATCGATTCTCGCATCGATAATAATAATTACAATATCGACCCCTTCACTATTAATTCGATCGATGTATTTACTCGATCTAATGTCTTCTTCAGTTAAATATCCAAAGGGCGATAATCTTTGAAAAGCTAAAGGTTTGCTTTTTAATTTATTTTCGATCGCTTGACGATAAGAATTACTGTAAATACTATTTTTGGCATAGATAATCGCCGTCTTTTTGAGCGCAGGCAAATGAGGGAAAGCCGCTGGATCTGCGAGGAAATCGACTAGTTTAGCTGCATTGATGGTATCGATCGGCGGAATCCTAAAAAAGCACAGTTTTTCGTTAGTCTCTAGCGATGATAATTGAGTTGATGTACTGCTAGAATTGACAAGTACGATCCCAGCCTGAGCGTATACAGGTACAGCTCTTTGAGTTGCTTCGCTGGAATAATGCCCGATAATTGCAATTAAATTTAGTTCTGATGCTAATCTTGTCAGATTTTCGGCTGTCCGATCGTAGCCATCGTACAGATTATTAATATCATTAACTATTAAAATCTTTAAGGCAATTTTGCGGTGCAGTAGAGTGTCGAATAGTGGCGGTATATTCGGATAATATTCAGCCAATCCTAACTCACCAATTTGAGCATTTATTTGTAGCTGAATTTGAGCGACACCTTGTAGTGTTTCGGTGGCGATTTGACCTCGATCGTGATTGATTGGGACGACAACAGCGATCGTTCGCACGGGAATTTTTTCCTGGATTAGTCGATTGCGATTTCGCTCGATCGCACAATTATTGATATAGATTAAAATTTCGGGGCTGCCGCTCTTCCATGCCTCTAAAAAACATCTCTGTGCTTGATAAAACAAACCAGATTGATAATTTTTGGCAGCACTAATTTGGGCGTTACCAATTTTGCGAGCGTGTGGATATAAAAATACTTGTCCGCCAAAACTCGACTGAAAATTATCGGCATTCAGTTGTGCGGGCGGGTGCAATCGATATTTCCCGCACGGATCGAGCAGCCAATTGAGGATTACGATCCAATTTTTGCTTCCTTCACCGCCATCGATCGACATCAGTTTAGCTATTTTTGGATAGAGATGCTCGCTGAGTCTATCCCTGATGTAGAGAGGATTGCGCGACATTAGTTGAGCAATTTTGTTACGTTCTTTACCTAATAAAGACGCACAAATAATCTGGCGATCGAGCGGATCTAAAGTATTCGCTCTGGGTGATGCTTTTTCTAAATTGCGAAAAAACAAATCGATATCGATGCCTAATTTTTCATTGACACGATCGCATTCTGCACACATCGTCATTGCGCCTCCTAGAGAGTATCACATTTTTATTATTGCTTATAATAAAAATGTGATGAGCCTGTCCGATCGAGTGATAACTACTTTACTTTTAACCTCAGCGAATAACGCGTAGGCGAATTACCGATCGCTGTGGCGACCTGCATGGTATTAATATAGTTATTCAACTGAATTGTTTTAGTTGGGGCGAGAGTACCGATCCTAGCTTGGAATTCTAGATTGGATTTTTGCAAAGCCGCTTGACGTTGAATGGAGTTCATTCGATCCCACTGTACATTAGGATCGGCTTTAAGTTTTGCCACTCGATCGCGTCGGAGTTTACTCATCTCCCTAATTTCGGGAATGTAAGCTTCGAGATTTTGCCCCCAGTGAATCCGCATTTGTTCGCGGAAATCTTCGCCACGCTGAAACCATTCACTACCCTTGAATGTCAGCCAAGTTGCAGGTAATCTAGACAGTGACTGTTTGGTATCGGCAGGAATTTTGGCATATTCCGCAGTGAGTTTAGTTGCGATCGCATCTTTTAGCTTACTGTCAGCAGTGGCGATCGATTTGCCCATAACTTCATTTACCATGAAACAGAGCACCTCTGCACTCATGTCAGTAGTCATGCGGGTTAGTGGCGGCTTCCCTGGTGCTAACCAATTTTTGGATGAGGCATCATAGAACGACACCAACCACAGCGCATCAGTATCCCCATCGAGTACCTGCTGACGGAGATTTGCGACTAACTTAGTTTGTAATTGAGTGCGCTCGGCTGGGGTACCACGCACGATTTGCGGTTCTAGCGCAATGGTTTGGGCGACAGTATTCCTCAGTCCCAAATTAGTCATCCATTCTTTGCTCAACCTCTGAGAGATTTTTTGCTGTTGATTGGGGGTAAATTTGACTGCTAATGCTTGTCCGTAGAGATCGGTGAAGTTTTTGAGGGTCGCTGGTGTCAGCGGGGTTACAACGACTAATGGCAGCTTATTTGTTGCTGGCTGCGGATTCGGGGTGGGGGTAGCTGTAGTGGGTGTGGTCGTTTTATTAGTGGGAGTAGATTTCGGGGGTGGCGTAACCGTAATCGCAGGTGTTACCATGCCGAGCGTGAGGCTAGTCGCACACAATATGGCAATAACTCCAGGATTAATGCTGCTTAGTTTCATGGTATCTGCTGTCCCGTATGTATTGAGTGACTATTGCTAGTTCACCGATCGATTATACTCTGGGACGATTGCCTTATAGCCACAGCTTACGATCGCAATTGAATTCATCAATTTTGCTACCGCATTCATGGTGAAAGAAAATCGTCCCCAAGTCATAATCTCGGACGCAGATTGGCTGAAATTGTTTCAATCACCCATGTTATGGATACTATTACTGCGACAACCAGAGGGTACCCATGAAGGGTACCCCTACAAGTTACCCTTCATGGGTACCCTCATATCTACGCTCACTCTAGCAACCCAAAACTTGCCCGACTGCTTCTGGTTGGGAGATCGATTTAACAGCAATCATCGCTAACATCTGAGGAGCTAGACTTCCCGATTGGACGATCGCATATGGTAGATTAGTAGCCTGAAGTTTGGGAACTAAATCGGTGGAAATCGGCATCGCATCGATGACGACTAATTGCGGCGTAGGTTGTCCGCCATAAGCAGAAATTGATTCGATTTGGAGCGAAAATAGACCTGGAGTAAAGCGAGGATTTAAGGCTCGATCGTACTCAAATTTACTCAGCATTAATTGGAACGAACAAATCTGCGTAGTGTCGAGTGGAGCATCACTCACAGTTTTAGCTCGAAATATTGGTACTAAATCTGCAAATGGAACTTGAACTGTCATCCATTCGTTAGCAATGGTATCAAATGAATGAGCGTACCCAACTCCATCCCATTTCGCCTCAGTCCGCAAGAATAACTTATATCTTTGTCCATCACCTTTGACTCGTAGCTCGACACCTCGATAGTTACTCAGATTGAGACTAGGCTCGAAATTACGGGTACGCACTGAAGCAAACCCACCGGAATTATCTATTGAAACATTGCCACTAAAAACAGCATAACCCGATCCTAACCGAATCCCACTTTCACTCACTCCACCCATCACCACATCATCCACAGCTCCCCATGTCGCTTGGAGATCGATCGTTGGTTGAGTAAAATCAAAAAGCTGGGATTGAGTAGTTGGAGCTAAATAAGTATTCGCAGCCGTCGCTAAATTTCCGATCGCCTCAGCAGATCCAGCATTCTGAGGATCGGGACAGACGATAATCGATCGAACTCCCTGCATAATTCGATCTGTAATGCTATTATCGATTTCCAACTGCACAAATTCAACATTTGCAGGTACGCTAAATGGTGTCAGGCTCAAGTCGGAAATCGCTGCTCTGACTCGATAGCCACTTTTAGCTAATTGCTGGACAACCAATTGTCCAATTTCACTCATCGCGCCAATTACCAATACTGTACCCACTTTCCCTCCATCAATGGTAGATTGACGATTCGATCCGCCTGTCAGCCAGCGTTGTAGATCGCTAACTACGGGAATTGCTCCAAAATAGCCCACAGTATTTAAAAACCTGCTTACATCCCACTTAGCCATAAATATTCGCAGATTGGGTAATGGTTATTTGCGCCGTCTAGTAGCATCTAACAACTACTTCATCTATTATAACGGGTTTGTTTTTCCTGCCTTGCGGTCGCAGTCGCCACATCGGTAGGACAGATCCCCGCTGTGGCGGCGGCGATGAGTAACGGCTAAATACTCAAGCGTTGATAGATCTCGTCTAGGTGCTTGAGATGTTGGGTAGGATCGAAACAATGCTCGATCTCTGCTGGCGTGAGGTGTTCGGTGACGCGGGGGTCATTGGAGATAACTTGGCGGAAGTCGCCATCTGTGGTATTCCAGACAGCCATCGCATTGGATTGGACGATCGAGTATGCTACTTCGCGATCGAGTCCTTTACCGACTAGAGCCAATAATACGCCCTGACTGAAGACTACCCCACCATAGCAGTTGAGATTCCGCGCCATGTTTTCGGGGTAGATCAGCAGATTTTTGATCAGGTTGGTGGTTTCGACCAACATGAAGTGCGTGATGATGCAGGAATCGGGCATACAGACGCGTTCTACCGAACTATGCGAAATATCTCGTTCGTGCCAGAGTGCTACGTTCTCAAGGGCAGCGATCGCATTCCCACGCAAGATTCGAGCCATTCCTGTCAGGCGTTCGGAGCGGATCGGGTTGCGCTTGTGAGGCATGGCTGAGGAGCCTTTTTGCCCTTTGGAGAAGAATTCTTCGACTTCCAAGACATCGGTGCGTTGGAGGTTGCGGATTTCGACGGCGAAGCGTTCGATACTTGCGCCGATGAGGGCTAAAACTTGGGCGAATTCGGCATGGATATCGCGGGAGATTACCTGAGTAGAAGCGGTGTCAGGAGTCAATCCTAGCTTCTGACAAGCGATCGCTTCAGCGCGCGGTTCGATATTGGCATAAGTACCGACAGCACCAGAAATTTTACCGACAGAGATCGTCTGGCGGACTCGTACCAATCGATCGCGATTTCGGAGCATTTCCGCCAACCAGCCAGCCAATTTGAAGCCAAAGGTAATCGGCTCGGCGTGAATCCCGTGGGAACGCCCAATCATTACTGTATTGCGGTGTTTTTGCGCCTGATAGCGAATTGCTTGAATTGTTTCTTCCAACCGAGTCAGTAAAACATCGGTACTCGCTACCATTTGCAGAGCTAGAGCGGTATCGAGGACATCCGAGCTAGTCATGCCTAGATGAATATATCGCCCAGCCGCACCTACATATTCATTGACATTGGTGAGAAATGCAATCACATCGTGACGGACTTCAGCTTCGATCTCTAAGATGCGATCGACATCAAACTTCGCTTTAGCCTTAATCTCATCAACAGCAGCCTGGGGAATATGTCCTAATTCGGCTTGAGCTTCACAGACAGCAATTTCTACTTGCAGCCAGGTTTGAAATTTATAAGCATCTGTCCAAATTTCACCCATCTCGGGCAGAGTATAGCGTTCGATCACTTGTCCGTCACTTGAATACAACTAAACCATTGTATAACGTTTGACGGATGGCATTCCGATGAACATGCCTACGATTGAAATCGTGGCTCATGATGCAAAGTCCGCCTGTCTTGAAAAGGTGCTCTACTTGGGGAGACCCCAAGACCGCACTTTTCGCTACGCGGACTAAGAGATTCGTCTGCGTAGGGTGTGTTAGCGTCAGCGTAACGCACCATTGGCGGTGATTTGGTGCGTTACGCTATCGCTAACACACCCTACGATTTAGATCCACGCTGTTATTCCTAGCCCAGCGGTGATTTGGTGCGTTACGCTATCGCTAACACACCCTACAAGCTACCCTACGAGCTATTCTAAGGTGAGTTCGGGTAGCCACTCCTAGCCTAGTACTTCTTTCCCCACAGCTTGGTACTTAGACCAACCAAATTGGGCGCGGGGGTCGCCACAATCTTTAATAATTACTCCCCGACTGGACGATCGCTCGAAGGCGACTAGGAGGGGAATATCGGTCTGGAATAGTGGCAATTTAGCCTCTTCTAAAATGGCTCTAGCAGCGCGTCCGGTTTTGGTACGAGAGTCTACTTGCGTCAGTAGTACTTTATATTTTGCGCCCCATTTTTCTAATAGCTCGGTGGACTTAATCGTGGTGTCGAGATCGAGATGATTGGGAGTGGTAGGGATAATGAGGAGATCGCTACTAGCTACGAGATCGTGTAGTTCATCTTGTTCGGGACGAGCTTGGGTATCGGTGATGATATGAGTATATTTGGCAATAATCGCCGTAGCACCAGCTTGAGAGGCAACTGTAAACGGTAATTTATCTTCTCGCGACCATACTAGCGCGGAACGATTGCGATCGGCATCAATTAGTAATGTCGGCGCATTTTCCTGAAGGTATGCAGCCAGATGAATTGAGGTGGTTGTCTTGCCGACACCACCCTTGAGCGCAGTAATGGTAATAATCATCGGCTAGTGGGGAGATACTCCTGATTTCTAGCACTACTGTAAAAGGTTGCGCGTACCTTTAGCAAACCCCTTAATATAAATTAGGGGTTGGTTGGGGTGGGGTAAAAGCTTCCCATACAACGTATGACGATCGTCTACAGAGAGGAGAGGATTCGAACCTCCGTTGGGTGTAACCCCAAAACTGATTTCGAGTCAGCCACCATCAACCACTCGGACACCTCTCCAGGTAATTCACTAAACATTATACATTATTCATCAGTGCGATCGCTAAAATATCTCATCCATCCCGATCGATTGCTTCGATCGTCACCCCCTTAGCGGTAGAATATCTCAGCTAGACCCCTTTCGATCGGATTCAAACTTCCATGAATGCAGCACAGAGTAAACGAGTTGAGGACTTTCTCGATAAATGGTTGGGTTCTGAAGGGAATGAGCGGGCCAATTACCAAACCTTTTTTGGCGATCTGTGTGTGGCTCTAGATGTGCCTGAGCCGCCGCCTAAGGGCAGTGTGGAGGGCGATCGGTATTGTTTTGACAAAAATATCAAGTTTTATAGTGAGAAGGCGGAGACGACGCGATTTGCGGACTTCTACAAGGAAGGTCACTTTCTGATTGAAGCAAAGCAGGGGAGTACGAATTCGGCGAAGGGGCATGGGAAGCGGGGAACGAAGGGCTATCGGGATGCGATGCAGCAGGCATTTAATCAGGCGAAGTCTTATGCTTATAACCGGATGTTGCCATCCTTACCGCCGTTTTTGATTACTTGCGATATTGGTTCGCATTTTGAGGTGTGGGAGGGGTTTAGTGGGGAGTATGGGAGCTACGGGGCGCGTCAGCAGATAAATCTCCAGGATTTGGCGCAGCCGGATATATTCGACAGATTTGTGGCGATTTTCACAGATCCGCAATCGCTGAATCCTGAGAAGTATCGAGCGCGGGTGACGCGGGAAGTGGCGGCGGAGTTGGCGAAGTTGTCGCGGTGGTTGGAGGATAATGCTCGATCCGGTGAGTCAATGGTGGGCGTGCGGTTGAAACCGCCACGAGCCTCGATTTCAATCGATGGCGGTATCGATGGCGAATCATCTCCCGTTTCGGCGCATGAGGTGGCGAACTTTTTGATGCGGTGCATTTTTACGATGTTTGCGGAGGATGTGGAATTGCTCAAGGGGGAGGTGTTTACCAAGGCGTTGCGCGAACGCTGGATTCCCAATCCCCAGCTATTTAAGCCGGAAATCGAACAGCTTTGGCAAACGATGAATACGGGCGGGACATTTGGCTTTGAGCGGGTGTTGCGGTTCAATGGCAGCTTTTTTGAGGAGGCGACGGCGTTTGACTTGCCTAAGGAGCAGCTAGAGGTGTTGTACGCAGCGGCGGCGAAGGATTGGAGTCAGGTGGAACCAGCGATTTTTGGGACGTTATTAGAACGGGCGTTGGAGAAGAAGGAGCGGAGTAGGTTGGGGGCACATTATACACCGCGATCGTATGTGGAGCGGTTGGTGCGTCCGGTGGTGATGGAGCCGTTGCGCCAACAGTGGGATGAGATCGAGCTGGAGCTAAAGCGGTTGCTGGAAACTGCGGCGGGGAAGGAGCCGACGGCGGCGCAGCGGAAGCAAGCCACTCAGGAGATTCAAGACTTTTTAACGCAGTTGCGTCAGGTGAAAATTCTCGATCCGGCTTGTGGAACGGGGAATTTTTTGTATGTAACATTGGATTTGCTCAAGGGGTTGGAGCAGGAGGCGATCGCACGGCTGGTAGATGTAGCTGGAGAAGTACAGTTAGGGCTAGAGCAAATCAATCCGGCGCAGTTTTTGGGGATCGAAATCAATCCACGGGCGGCGGCGATCGCGGAGCTGGTAATCTGGATTGGGTATCTCCAATGGTATTTCAAGCGGTATGGCAATGCAGCACCGCCGGAGCCAGTATTACAAGCGTTTGGGAATATCGAGTGTCGCGATGCGGTGTTGGCGTATGACGGGATGGAGCCGGATCTAGACGCGAAAACGGGGGAGGTTCGATCGCGTTGGGGTGGGCGAATGATGAAGCATCTAGTGACAGGGGAGGATGTGCCAGATCCTAGCGATCGAGTTATTATCTATAAATACTTAAATCCACGCGCAGCAGAATGGCCAGAAGCTGATTATATCGTATCGAATCCGCCTTTTATTGGGAATGCACGAATGAGAGATTCCCTTGGAGATGGTTATACAGAAACAATTAGGCAAATATATAAAGAAGTTTCTGAGACTGTCGATTATGTGATGTATTGGTGGGACAAAGCCGCAATTTTATTGAAATCTCAGAAGCTTAGTAGATTTGGATTGATTACAACAAATAGCATAAGCCAGGTTTGGCAAAGAAAGGTTATTGAAAATCATTTAGCGTCTAAAAAAGCAATTAAATTATTTTTTGCAATTCCTAATCATCCCTGGGCTGAGAATGGAGCAGATGTGAGAATTGCCATGACTGGTGCTGAATTTGATGATATACCAACACCAAGAATAATGCGACTAGGATACGTCATAAATGAAGGCTTGGCAGAAACACCAGAAGATCGCGCAGAGAAGCTAGATTTTAAATGGCAAAGTGTGGGAGAAATATTTAGCGATCTTAGAGCAGGTGCAAATATTCTTAGCAGCAATCAATTGAAGAGTAATGACAGACTATCAGGCAGAGGAGTTTGTTTGCATGGTGCTGGCTTCTTAGTTGCAGAATTAGATATGAAAAAGTGGGGCTATAAATATTTAGGTGAAGTCATAAAGCCCTACCTGAATGGAAGAGATTTAGTCGGTCAGTCTCGAAACTTTCATGTGATAGATTTCTTTGGTCTATCAGAAGAAGAGGCATCAAGGTATCCCGATCCATTTCAAAAGGTCTTGGAAGAAGTAAAACCCGAAAGAGATATTAACAAGAGGAAAATCCGTAAGGATAATTGGTGGATTTTTGGAGAAACCATGCCCAAAACACGCGAATCTATCGAAAGTATAACTCAATATATAGCAACGCCAGAAACGGCTAAACATAGAATATTTCAGTTTCTTGTATCTTCCATTCTCCCTGATAATAAACTTGTAGTAGTTGGATTAGAAGATCCCTACTTCCTAGGGGTTTTATCTTGCAAGATTCATATTGTGTGGGCTTTAGCTGCTGGTGCGAAGTTAGGAGTTGGAAATGATCCTGTTTACGTTAAAACTCAATGCTTCGATTCCTTCCCCTTCCCAGATTCTATCCCAGAACAAAAGCAAAAGATTCGAGAATTAGGCGATCGATTAGACAGCCATCGCAAACAAGTACAAGCCGCCCATCCCGACATCACCATCACCGGAATGTATAACCTGCTGGAAAAACTGCGTGCTGGTACACCATTTAGCGATATCGATCGAGCATACAACAACCGCGCCCTCGTCTCCACCCTCAACCAAATCCACGACGAACTCGACAAAGCCGTATTTGAAGCCTACGGCTGGCAAGACTTGTCGGGCAAACCCACCGCCGAAATCGACGAAACCATCCTCGAACGCCTCGTCGCCCTCAACGCCGAACGCGCCGCCGAAGAACGCAACGGACACATCCGCTGGTTGCGCCCCGAATATCAAGCCCCCGCACAAGTCCAATCCACCCAAATCGCCCTCACAGGTATCGATGTCGAACCAGAAACCGTTGTAGTCCCTGTCGAACAGCAAAAATGGCCGCCACTACCAAAAGCTCAACTCGCAGCCATCCGCGACCTCTTACGCACCAGTAGCGGCGAATGGACGGTAGCGCAAATAGCCAACCAATTCACAGGTAAAAATACCCAGAAGAAACTCGATGCAATTAGTGAAAATCTCGATCGATTAGAATGGTTTGGGGTGGTAATCGATTCGACAGAATCGACGCTACGCGAACGAGAAGATACAGGCATCACCTACTGGCAATATGCCGAGCTTCAACAAACCGCTTAGGATTACTCTATCCCCGACTTCTTCAAGAAGTCGGGGATATGCCCTCACCACAAAACTTAGTCAAAAATAATTATGTCAGCCACCGAAATTATTTTCTTAGTAGAACAAGATCCCGAGGGAGGCTATACAGCGCAAGCTTTAGCGGAATCTATTTTTACAGAAGCCGAAGATTTAGAAACCTTAAAAGTCATGGTTAAAGATGCAGTGCATTGTCATGTGGGGGAAATCTCGTTCACGTAGCGTCTCCTGCGGAGAATCGATTACAATGCTTTGGAGTTGCGATCGATCGAGAAGATGCAGGGATAGTCTATTGGCAATATGCCGAGCTACAGCAGACGGCTTAGGATCTCTGAGTTGCTGCGTAGATTTTACCCCACCCCAGCCCTCCCCTTATCAAGGGGAGGGAGCAAGAGTAAATTTCGATCGGGTAAGGTAAATCGACTAAGATCGATATTTTAAGCAAGATGATGTGCAGATCGATCGCGCAGATCTACAAGTAAGCTTTCTGGCGATCGATTTTCGAGAAAAGCAACTAAATTAACTGCTTCCGACAAACGACGTAAGGCATCACCAAAACTATCATTTCGTGGCAAAGTTAAAACGATCGGATTGCCAAAATCATCATTAACCCCCTGGAAGATCGTTACCCGTTGGTTTTGATTTGGAACTTTCTCCCAGCCATGCTGAGTTAAGTAAGTTGCCATATCATTCACTGACAGTTTTGATTCTCTGAGTAATTGAGGACTAATTTCTAACATGTCCATTCTCCAGTAATAGTATACTCACGGGTAGATGTCATGAACCTTAACAACGATTCGGGGCGAAATTCTTGCTCTCTGGGAATCCGAATTCGCACCGATTGTTTATTTTGACTGAGTTCTCCCTGTAGATACTCCCAGTAACAAGCACCACCTAAAAACAAGCCCTCTTCCATCGTAGTTAACCATCGATCTGAATCTGAAGGTAAAACTTTGAGAATTAGGATGCAGGGAGTAGCATCACTCGCCAGACGACGATAAACTAGATCGTTGTAAGTTTTCACTTCCAGATCGTAAACAACATATTCTGGTTCGAGAGAGCAATTAATTGAGGCTTTGAGCTGGAAATCTAGGGCATACCCACTGGTAAATCTCCGATTACCAATCGCTGTAATCTGACGAAAGGTACCATCAACACCAAAGTCTTTGTCGAAGTTTGAAATACTTACTCCAGATCTAGCGGCGACTGCTTGGACGTGCGCGACGCTGAGAAGTTCTTCGACGATCTGCTGTGGAAACATGTTGTGGTGACTCGATTCCGATCGCATCTTCACGATCTTCTCAATTCTAGCCTGACTGCTGCTATTAAAATACCCCCATCTAACTATTGCCAGCAAATAAGCTAGAAGATGAGGGTGTGATTGAATGGACTTTCTGCTAACTAAGAGCGGATCAAAATCTAGGGGTTCTTCATCCGTTTGAGTTCTTCTTGCAGGGCTTCTACTTGCTTCCGCATCTGGCTGACATCTTCAGGCGGTTTGGTTTCGCCGTCAGAGACGATTTCGATCCGCCGTGGCTCGGTGCTTTTCTGAGGGCGTTCGGGATTGCTAGTTGGAGCTTGGTTTAAATTTTGTTGTTGGGCAGACTTAATCATATCGTCTACCAGTTTTCGGGCTTCTTCAGTGGTGATTTCACCCTTTGCTACCATTTCGTCGGCGAGCTTTTGTGCCTGAACACCGATGGATGAAAGTTTCTCACCAGCTTGTTCTCCAGCCGCAGTCGCCAGTCCGACACCAAGATAAAATGCTTTTTGAACGATATCGCCTAGACCAGCCATAGTTAAGTTCTAAGGTAATGATAAATGTCTTCGATCTAGCTTCTATTTTAAAGGCACGATCGAATCTAATGCTAGTAATGATGGGTACGGTTTGCCGATGTGTAGCGGGTTACGGCAGTACGCATTTTGGACAAATACTTTTAAGATTCGGATTCCACGCCTGTTATAAGCATCCCATGTTGCTGCTACCTTCCAGTCCTGACAAGGTTTGGGCGTTACGACCGCGCGGGGCCGAATCAGTCTTTACTATAGCACATGTTTTCGATCGATCGAGATTGTTTAGATCTACAAATGATTACTGGCGATCGCGTTAGTGATGACGTTTTCTTGGTGCGGATCTGCTGGGGAGTTGTGGACTTGTGGGCGGAGCTGCTCGTCAACTGGATCGCTAGGAGATGGAAGCGACGATAATTGCTGCATCCAGTGGGCAATTTTGGCTGATAGTTCGTCTTTGCGAACGGGTTTGGACAAAAAGTCATCCATCCCCGCTGACATGGCTAATTCGCGATCTTCCTTCATCGCACTGGCAGTGAGGGCGATGATAATTGTATGCCGCACTTTACCTTCACGCATTCGGATTTCTCTGGTGGCGGCATAGCCATCGAGCCGAGGCATATGACAATCCATCAAAATCGCGTCGTAATCTTGGCTGGCAATTTTGGCAAGTACTTCTTCCCCATCACAGGCAAGATCGGCGGCGTAACCCAAATTTTTGAGTTGATTGAGGGCAACTTTTTGATTGACTTTATTATCTTCTGCTACCAAAATCCGCAAATTAGAACTGGCTGGCTGGGGCAAGATTTGGGGCTGGGGAGGTTTGGGATCGGTGATGCGCTCGAATGACTTGTGCTCGGGTGCGGCACTTAACAGCGTCTCGATACATCTGTGGAGCAAATCGATCGGCTTGGCTGGTTTGAAGGCGTATTCAGCGATCGTCGATTGCTGCTGGAGTTTTGACGCGCGATCGTATTCGTTAAAGGCAATCGTGGCAATTATCCGCAGATTTTTGAGTTCGGGATAGTGACTGATTTGTTCGGGGAGCGTGGTGTTGGAGCTATCTGGGAACGCGAGATCGGTAATTAGCATCGGAAATGGTCTGCCTACTACTGCGGCGGCTAGCAGGAGATTCATGGCGGCGGTGCTAGTTGTCGTCGTAGTGACAGTGGCACCGTAATATTCAGCCGCAGAGGCGATCGCATGGCGACTGTGATCCCAATTACTAGCGATGAGGATCTGCTGTCCCCTGAGTGTTTGGGCTAGTTGGCGAGTGAGTAGCAATTGGTCGTTAATTGCTGGGGTGAGACTAGCACGACGGCAAGTCAGGGTGAACCAAAAAATCGAACCCGCGCCTGGGGCACTAATTACGCCAATTTCACCCCCCATCATTTCAATCAACCGCTTGGAGATTGCCAAGCCTAAACCCGTACCGCCATATTGCCGAGTGGTGGAGGAATCAGCTTGAGAAAAGGACTGAAAAATTTTGTCTTGACTATCCGAATCGATGCCGATGCCTGTATCTTGGACTTGGAAATACAGAGTTGTCTGCCGATCGGTAGTAGCGATCGAGCTAATATCGAGTGATACTCCACCTCGATCGGTAAATTTGATCGCGTTACCAATTAAGTTAAATAAGATTTGACTCAATCTCGTCGGATCGCCTTGTAAATTATTGGGGATTGTTGGTTCGATCCGACAGCTCAATTCGATTCCTTTGGAATAAGCGTTATTTGCTAATACTTCGAGCGTTTTTTCTACCGAATTTGTTAAGTTAAAGTCAATCTCTTCTAATTGCAGTTCCCCAGCTTCTATTTTTGAAAAATCTAGGATTTCATTGATAATATTTAATAAGTTATCAGAGCTACCACGAATTATTTCAATAAAACTTCGCTGTTCTTCATTCAGCTTTGTATCCAATAATAACTCGGTAAAACTAACGATCCCATTCATGGGTGTCCGAATTTCATGGCTCATATTTGCCAGGAATGCACTCTTCATCCTGCCCGCAGCTTCAGCAAATTGACGGGCTTTTTCTAGGTCGATATTTTCTTTTTTTAACTCTTTGCGACTCTGACGTTCTCGATCGAGTAGTAATGACTGAAGTTGCTTCGATGCCGTGATGTCTTCAATTACTAATAAAAATCCTGAAACTACGGCAATTTCTTCAATTTTCTTGCCATCAATAATATCCCGTTGGATTTCTTGCCAATTAAATAATGCTTCTAATTTAAGCTTAAAAAACTTATCATTATGCTCGACTTCCTTGACAGGTAAACTTTGATAGGTGTGTAAATCGCTGAGACGCTCTTTCCACTCCCGATCGGTTAACCAATTAGGAATTAGGCAGTGTTCGATTTTATCGCCAATATTGATGCTTAATAGTTGAGCAGCAACTGAATTACAAAACCAGACTGTACCATCCAATTCTGTTGCTAATAATCCCATCGATAAACTATGGGCGATCGCTGTCTGAGCAGATTGTGCGCGTCCCAATTCAGCAGCAATGGTCGCTAATTTCGCCACTTTACCAACTGGAATTGGTGGCAGAAGTTGCTTGTCTCCAAAGCGGGATGGGTGAGCGACTAAATTGATCTGATGGGTTTGCCAGAGCCTGTCGATCTCGCGCTTAACTAGAAAATCTGTATATTGCCGTTCGCAATAAGCTACACCGACAGTGGTGAGTAGTAATAGAGTAATCGGTGCGGCAACTGGCAACCAATAATTATTTGCTAAAGCCACTGTGACGATCGTAATCCAACCACTACCGATGCCCAAAAGTGCTAGCAATCGTTGCCCATGAGTCAGCCGACTGAGCTGATAGCTCAATAGTGGACTGACTCCCAATAGCAGCAGCAGTAGCCATTCATCGGGCACAATCTGAAGTTGAGCGCGTTGGAGGAGATTATCCACAACTGCCGCCTGTAAGTAAATACTAGCAGCACCTTCGACTCGATCGAATGGCGTATCGATCCGCTTGGCATTATTCCCCGTTACCCCGACTAAGACAATTTTATTATTAAATACTTTTTCGAGCAGTTGCCGATCTCGCTCATTTTGAGGCTGGAGGATCGCGCTCAAAGAGTAGTGGTTGGCTTTGGCAACTTTGCCCGGCCAATTAATCCAAAAATTGCCATCATTTGGCGGTCGTTTGATTTCAGGTGCATTGGTAAGATTGTGTCCTTCGACCGCCATCCAGGCTAGAGAATATACGCGATTTTTGTATAATTGAATCTGGCGGATCACCCCATCGCGACTTTTAATTTTGTCGATGTGTCCGATTGCTTGGACAGAAGCTTTCAACCTCCGCGTTGGTAAGATTGGGCTGTTTTTTTTGTCCCAACTTTGGGCGATAACTACTGCTTTGTGGTCATTAATTGCTTTGATAAATTCATTATCGGCGGGGGTAGTATCGCTAAATATCTGCTCGAAGGCGATCGTACTGGCATTATACTTAGTCAGCAGTCTGACTAATTTTGTGTAATGCGATCGATCGTGTGGCGAATCTTTAAATTGAGCGGCACTTTCATCGTCAATTTCGACGACAACGACTCGATCGTCCCAAGCCCTCTCCCCGCGTAGTTCTGTCAACCGATTGTATGCAAAATCCTCTACTGGCGCAGTTGCCCCGAGTTGCACTAATCCAATCGCCATCGCCGCAGCGATGGAACCTGGCAACCACCGCCATGCAGATCGCAGATTTTCTGGAATCCGTGCCGAAAAATTGGTGAATCGAGTGAGATATTTCAAGATCGGTGGATGCGGTAGATGGTTGCTGGTGCCCTTCTGTTGCTGTCATGGCAATCGGGAGTTAGCCGCTAGGGGCTAGGGGACATTTACGGTGACTCGCTCGAAAATGAAGATTTTTTCACTTTGACAAGCTATCCAATAATTATGAATTATCCTAGTTTTAACTAGAATACCTGCAATCTAAGTGTTTGCAATCGGCAACATAGCTGTTAAAACTTGCGTAATTAGTGAATCTGAAACTAGATCGGCGGTAGGATTCGATCCCTCATAGCCGATCGTTTTGGTACTACCGATCCTCGTGGGGAGAATAAATACACCTTTACCTGCTTTAACTTTTTTATCAGATTTTAGGGTTTTAATTATCTCGTCTAGATCGATCCCTGCTGGTAGTTGGGTGGCTAAATCTGCGCTGTGAATTACATCATTCTGACGTTGTGCTGCGGCTGTCGTCCATAGTTGTAACTTCGCAGCCAGTTGTCCGGCGGCTACCATGCCGATGGCAACAGCTTCGCCATGATTGACTACTACATACTTAGTGACACTTTCGATCGCATGACCGATGGTATGTCCATAATTGAGAGTTGCCCGCAACCCAATTAATTCATGCTCATCTTTACTGACCACATCTGCTTTTGCTCTAGCCGATCGCGTTAAAATAGTGGACAGGAGTTCGGGATTGACTTCATGCTGTTTCAGTCCATGGGCTTGTTCGAGTCGATCGAATAGCTCAGGATCGCCGATAATCGCATACTTGATGACTTCAGCCATTCCCGCGCGAAATTCTCGCTCTGGCAATGTCGCTAAGACTTGAGGATCTGTCAGCACCAAACGCGGTTGATGAAATGCACCGATCAGATTTTTCCCCTTGGGATGATTGACACCAGTTTTACCCCCAATTGAGGAATCCACCATCGCCAGTAAAGTTGTCGGCACCTGAACGACATTAATCCCTCGCAGCCACGTAGCCGCCGCAAAACCCGTCATATCTCCAATCACGCCACCACCCAAAGCAACTAGGGTAGAGGAGCGATCTAGCCCCTGCTCTAGGGCAAAATCGTGGATGGTTTCGATCGATTTGAGTGTTTTGTACCGTTCGCCATCTGGCAATTCACAGTATGATACCTGAAAGTTTGCTTGCTCCAGTGCGGCGATCGTCCGTGCTCCATAGAGTCCAAATACGGCTGGATTGGATACCACCATTATCTTTCCCCCCAATCCTAGCGAACGGCATTTTTCCCCCAATCGCTCTAGATTTCCAGGGGCGATCGAGATTTCATAAGTTTTTTGGGCGAGAGCAACTGCGATCGATTCCATAAATTTAGGGATGATGGGTAAGGGGGGATCTAATCGCCGACAATAGGCACTTGAGGCTCCATTCCTAAAGCCCAGAGCCTCAAAGCCTCATCCCTAACTTAAATTGTAGAGGTCGAAGGCGAACATCGGATCTTTAATTCGATCGGCTGCTATGTTCTAGGCTCCAGTCAGTGATTTAATGGTAATTGAATAGTACTTGTAGAGGATAAATATATGTCTGGTGCGATCGCTTATCTAGGTTTTATCGGTTTGATGTTCGGCATTGCGATGGGTCTGTTCTTTGGACTAAAGTTTGCCAAAATACTCTAGGGACTAACGACTAGTCAGTGGTGGCTAGTCAATAATTCCAATCCTATTCATCTTACTACTCTTCTCACACATGAAATCCTACCTCGCTGCTGCGGTGCAAATGACGAGTCTACCGGATCTAGCCAAAAATCTAGCTCAGGCGGAAGAATTAATCGAATTAGCCGTTCGTCGGGGTGCTGAATTAGTTAGTCTGCCGGAAAATTTTGCCTTTTTGGGTACTGAAGAGGATAAAGTCAGTCAGGCTGAAGCAATCGCCACTCAAACTGAGAAATTTCTCAAAACCACCGCTCAAAAATTTCAAGTGACTCTAGTCGGCGGTGGTTTTCCGGTTCCGGTTGGCACTGAAGGTAAAGTTTATAATACCGCGCTACTGGTTGGCCCCAACGGCGAGGAACTGAGTAGATACGAGAAGGCACATTTATTTGATGTGGATCTCCCCGATGGCAATACTTATCATGAATCGAGTACAGTCATGGCAGGGGTAAAGTTACCCGATGTCTATCACTCGCCCCAATTAGGTGGCATCGGTTTATCTGTTTGCTATGATGTGCGGTTTCCTGAGTTATATCGGCATCTGTCAAAATTAGGTGCCGATGTGTTGTTTGTACCTGCTGCTTTTACCGCTTACACTGGCAAAGATCACTGGCAAGTATTACTCCAAGCACGAGCGATCGAAAATAGCTGTTATGTCATCGCTCCGGCTCAAACTGGCACCCACTACGCCATGCGCCAAACTCACGGACACGCGATGATTATTGGCCCTTGGGGAATCATTTTAGCTGATGCTGGCGAGCTACCTGGAGTCGCGATCGCCGAAATCGATCCCACTCGTCTAGCTCGTGCGCGCGCTCAAATGCCCTCGCTCCAACATCGAGTTTTTGCGTAGAGGGGTAAACAGTTGACAGTTGTGTGGGCGGGGGATCCGCCCAGTACAGTTGACAGCGATTCGCTTTTGCCGTAGGGTTCTCCGATCTTGATTGCAAATCCAAAATCCAAAATCCAAAATCGAAATGACTGCTAATAACATTCAATTAATTAACATCGCTATCAGCCTAATCTTGGTAGTGATGACATTTTTATTTATCTTTCGGATCGTGCTAACGTGGTATCCACAGGTAGAGAGCCAAAAGTTACCATTTAGTCTGGTGGTTGCACCTACAGAACCTTTTTTAGCTCCTTCTCGCAAGCTAATTCCGCCAATTGGTGGAGTGGATATTACCCCGATTGTCTGGGTAGGGATTGTGAGTCTAATTCGGGAAGTCTTGGTGGGACAGCAAGGCATCATTACCATGCTAGGTAGCTAACAATCGTCGAGTAGCAGTATCGATCGCATGAAGTTTTGGCAGTCTATAGCAGAGTTGTTGCCCGAATCAATTCTACAGCATCTCTCCCGTCGGGATCTTGAAAATAGACCTTGATTTGTTCATCCCGCGCAGTAGGTAGCCTCTTGCCGACAAAATCGGGATGAATCGGTACTTGTCGATGACCTCGATCGATTAATACTGCTAGTAAAATGTGTTTAGGTCTACCATACTCATTGATAGCATTCATTGCTGCGCGGATGGTTCGACCTTGAAAGATCACATCATCTACTAAAATTACTGTCTTACCATTCAAGTCTACCGGAATCTCAGTTTTACCAGGCGTTCGCACGGCAATCAGATCTAGATCGTCGCGATAGAAAGTAATATCTAGAGTCGCGACAGGAACTTTCATCCCCTCCAATACTTCCATCTGTTTCGCCAACATTCTCGTCAGGGGAACACCTTTTTTTTGAATTCCGACTAGCACTATCTGTGACAAATCTCGGCAGCGTTCATTTATCTCTGAAGCTAACCTGACAATCGTTCTCCGAATTTCATCAGCAGAAAGTATTTCAACGATGGAACTAGACATGTTAGGTAATGGTGAATTGGATTGTGCCAAAGCCGCGCTGAGTTAAGCTGTGAGTAATGCAGGTAATCCGAGAGAGCATCAAATCAAAGGGCACATCAACCCCTAGCGACATTGCATAATATTAAGCTTATCTAGATCGCTATAGCAACCGTCAGCCTTTTTGCCTAACCTAGATGAAGGCGAGTTGAAAGTTGTTCCGGCTATTGCCAAGCAAAAGTCAAAAGTTGAAAGTTAAATCCCTAACACTTAACACCTAACAGCTAATCCCTAACACCTAACACCTAACACCTATTTTATGGCATATCAGTGGTTTAAATCTTTTCATATTGTCGGGTTTACAGTTTGGTTTGCAGGATTGTTTTATCTAGTGCGGTTATTTATTTATCATGTTGAGGCAAATGAGAAGCCGGAACCCGCACGAAGCATTCTCAAAGAGCAGTACCAAATTATGGAAAAGCGGCTCTATAGTATTATTACCACGCCTGGAATGTTGGTGACGATCGCGATGGCGATCGGTATTATTTCGACAGAGCCGGAGATTATTCATCAACGTTGGCTGCATATTAAACTGGGGTTGGTAGCCTTATTAATCGGCTATCACTTCTACTGTAGCAGTTTGATGAAAAAACTTGCAGTAGATGAGTGTAAATGGAGTAGTCAACAGTTGCGGGGACTTAATGAATTACCGACGCTGTTTTTAGTCGCGATCGTGCTATTGGCAATATTTAAAGATAGTTTGCCCACGGATTTAACTGGTTATGTAATCGTGGGTTTGGTAGTGCTAATGGCGGCGACAATTCAACTCTATGCCCGTAAGCGTAGACTGGATGCTGAAAAGTTAGCATCAGTCGAAACTTCTATTTCTGAAATTGGTGCATAGTTTCCAATCTGCTAAATTCAATAAATAATAGAGACGTTGTTAATAATATCTCTCGATCGCTCCTAAATTCGATCCCTGGGATTCGGTAATGGTACGTTACGGCTTGCGCCTAACACACCCTGCATGAAAATTAGCAGATCGCTGAGGGTCGATACATGACTGAATTTAGAGCAAAATATTTTTAGTGATATATACTTATTAATGATAGTTAAATCAAATTATACATCTACAGATATTCAAGCAATCTTTAATCGAATTGCACCAGTATACGATCGCATGAATAACGATTTGAGCTTGGGTATTCATTGGGTATGGAAACAGATGACAGTATCCTGGAGTGGAGCCAAATCTGGAGATACTTGCTTAGATATCTGTTGTGGTAGTGGCGATATCACCCAACTAATAGCAAAACAAGTCGGAAATACAGGTACAGTTATTGGTGCTGATTTTGCCCCCGCACAACTAGAAAATGCCGCAGCAAGGATTGCTAATATTTATCCGCCACTCGATCGAATTGACTGGGTAGAAGCCGACGCACTAGATTTACCATTTGCAGATAATTATTTTGATGCAGCGACAATGGGTTATGGCTTGCGGAATGTCACAGATATTCCTAAATGCTTAGAAGAGTTGCACCGAGTTTTAAAAACTGATGCCAAGGTAGCAATACTTGACTTCCATCGTCCCGATAATAATTTAATCCGTCGCTTTCAGCAATGGTATCTAGATGCGATCGTTGTTCCCAAAGCAACCGAATTGGGCATGATGGCTGAGTATGCGTATCTCAACCCTAGTCTAGACCGTTTTCCTAATGGTACAGAACAGATAAAATTAGGGCTGACGGCTGGATTTAGTCGCGCAACTCATTACCCGATCGCAGGTGGGATGATGGGTATATTAGTATTGACTAAATAGTTAACAGAGAGTAGGGGTTAAAATCCCCATCCTAAAAACCCAATTATCAATTATCAATTATCAATTAATTTAACATATGCTCGATCGCATCTAGCTGTCTCTACTTCGGCGATCGGTTGATAACCATTCGACTCATATAGTTTCACGGCTGCTGTGAGGATACTAGCGGTTTCAATCCGAATCTCTCGATAACCTCGATCGACGATCGCCTGTTCCAATTGCCCTAATAAATACTTGCCTAAGCCTCGTCCTCTGGCTTTGGGGTGCAAGTACATTTTCCGAATTTCTACCGCCTTCTTGCCACGAAGATCTAGCTCAGATGCGTCGATCGAGTAGGGATAATAAGCACTGGTACCAACAATATCGCCCTGTTCCTCGACTACCCAAAATTCACCCCCGCGATCGAGATAATATTCCTCTACTGCTAATACATCTCGATCTGCGCCAGTCGGCTCCCAACCCAATCCATATTCAGCCAAGGCAATCTCGATTACTTTTGCAGCAACTAGCCGATCTTCAGGTTGCCACGATCGGATCGTATAATTTTGATATTGTTTGAACATAAATCCTAACTCCGAACTTAACTGTGAATTCTGGGTTCGGGATAGAGTGTAGAGAGTAACTCACTTTCAACGATCGCGAGTTCGGCGAGACGGGATTGGACGATCGATCGATCGTAATAAGTATCTGCGAGTAACCAATAGATGCCAAAGTGACGAGCTTCTGATGCCATCAAACTCCGATAGAATGCGGCTAATTTCGGATCGGGGAGATGGGTACCGAGCAATCCCAATCGCTCGTGAGAACGCGCTTCAATCAATCCGCAAATTAACAGTGAATCTAACATCCGGTGCGGTTCTTGAGTGCGGATCTGACTCATCAATCCCTTCCCATAGGGTGGCGCATTCAGCGGTGCGAGGGGAATACCGCGCTGTTCGAGAATTTGATTGACTTGCTCGAAATGCTCTAACTCTTCTCGCGCAATTGCCGTTAATTGACGAACTAGTTTCTGGCTGGATGGATAGCGGAACATCATATTTACAGCGGTTCCTGCTGCTTTGCGCTCACAGTGAGAGTGATCGAGCAAGATGGTATCGATATTCCCCAAAGCTTGTTCGAGCCAAGCGGCTGAGGTGGGTTGACACAAAGCATTAATAGTTGGTTTGGTAGTTGTAATCATCAGATCTGTATAATTGGGCGATCGAGTTATCTTGTTTAGGATATTTAAGACTGAGATTTTATCCACTGGCGGAGATTAACCTCAGCTTCTACTTCATCTATTTGAGCGACTGCTAAGAATTCGTAGAGCTGTTGCTTCGAGCAGATTGGGAAAGTTGGACTGTTGGATACTTCTGTATAAGGCATTGTAATCTCTAGAATTCCACGATCGAACATCATTTTAGCAGCACGTTTTTCGCCGACAATCTCACGTAGTTGTTGAGAACCCTGCCAAGTAATATTTTTAAAAACTACCCGTCGTTCGCCTACGAGCAATGGAGCTAAGATGGGTACGACAGAAACCATATATTTTCCTTCTATTTAGGATGGCGAGACAATCTCACTTATTTGAGATAAGCAATCGTCACACCACCGCCACCATCTTTTTCACCAGCTAATTCAAATC
>ENA-OFCF01000146-OFCF01000146.1-metagenomes-genome-assembly--contig:-NODE-146-length-35254-cov-15.930964_pt1 | contig 35254 bp, 29 predicted proteins | sample MGYA00153387_OFCF01 | MGnify analysis MGYA00153387 | reverse complement strand
CAGATTGGATACTAACTGCTATTACACTAGTTAAAGTTAATAAAGACAGAAAAAACTTGGCTTTCATCTTGGTAGTTCATCCGATTTAGAAGATCTAATAGTTATTAATCGCGCTGGCATAGATAACTATTCGGTTTAAATTAAAATTGAAATAAAATCTTAAAATCGATAACTGTATCTCAAGATCCAAAAACATTTTTACCGATGTCGTACAAATATACCGATGGATTTTTGGGTGCGTCTAAATAGATAGAGATCGAGCGATATTTACCATTGGTAATATGTCAGACAAAAGCTGTAAGCTACGGAACTTAACTGGCTGAGACTAGATCGGGGCTACAATAAATAATACTGTTATTTATTCGGTAGTAAAAATCAATAATACATAGTTTTCACAAATATTTTCATGTTATTGTCAACAACCAGCTATTTGTCGTAGCAAGCTAGCGATCGATCCCCTGCTACTTTACAAAACTTTACACTGGGGATAACTTTGCGCGGATCTCGTCTTTACCCCTTCCCCTTTTATTTCACCCCCTGCGGACAAACCACCCTCGTCCCCGTCGGTTGTCCCGGCGTAACCGCAGCAACCAGGGTAACTTTCCCTTTGCCATCGAATACCATGCCCACAGCCGGAGGCGATAGTATTGCAGGATTAGTCGTCGTACTACTGACGGCTGGCTGACTGCTAGCGGCGCGGGCATCTTGCCATACTACATCGCTAGTCAAGGGGTCATTTGCATTGGGTGGGAGTCCACCGCGCCCAGTTACAGTTAATTTATTCTGACGATTGTTCGCGCTACAAACTTGTGAAATCTGATTGCTGGCATCGGTAGTGACATTGGGGAGTTCGGTACTATCTCGCCCTGGATCTGTGCCTGGGGTGCTAATATTGACAGTCCCATTCTGTCCAAACTCAGAACTGGAGGTAATATCGTTAGTTAAAGGTGATTCCTGACCTTTGGGGCGATATTGGATGCCGAATAACCCGCCTTGGCTGTCAATCTGGACATTACCGCCTGAACCTTGAAAAGCATTAGCGTTAATATCATTGTTTCCTGGCAGCGCAATAATTAAGGGACTACTAATGGTGATATTGCCACCATTACCATTTTTATCGCTGCTACCAGACAGACTAGTAATAAAACTATTATTCTGCATCAAAAGTTTATCACTAATCGATATCGTAATATTCCCCCCCGTAACCGTATTGGCAAATGATGCCACATTACCCCGATTTAGAATCAATCGATCGCTAGTAATCGAGATATTTCCAGCTTGCCCCGTACCAAAACTACTAGTTACGATAAAAGAGTTATTGGCTTGAATCAAGTCTTGGACGTTGAGATTGACATCTCCAGCTTGCCCCGTATTAAAACTATTAGTTAAGATAGAAGAGTTATTGGCTAGAATCAAGTTTTGGACGTTGAGATTGACATCTCCAGCTCTACCAGTTCCTGCCACTTCAGCAGTTTGCGCTATGACACTTGAAATATTACTATTATTAGTTAGTTCTAGTTCCCGTGCAGTAATATTAATACCTTTACCATTACCTACTCCATTGTCATCGATCGTACTTGTAATGGTGCCACGATTATTGAGAGACAACTTCCCCTGAGTATCAATAGTGATTTTACCCGCACTGCCCTGTCCATTATTGCTGCTAGTGATTTGCGATGAACTGGGATTAACTGATAATGAATCAGATCCAGATATCTGAATACCTCCAGTAGTTTTGATGTTAATATCGCCTGCATTACCTTTGCCATCCACTCGATCGGTTTGTGATGCAATCGTAGAAATAAAACTATTATTAGCTAGTGACAACTCTCGTGCAGTAATATTAATACCGTTACTATTACCTACTCCATTGTCACCGATCGCACTAAGAATGGTGCCACGATTATTGAGAGACAACTTCCCCTGAGTATCGATCGTAATTTTTCCGGCATCACCCAGTCCATCAGTAGCACTACTGATTTGCGATAAAATGAGATTAATTGATGAATCAGATCCAGATATCTGAATATCACCAGTAGTTTTGATGTTAATATCTCCTGCATTACCTCGATCGGTTGAGAATGTATCGGTAGAAATAGCACTATTATTAGCTAGTGACAATTCCTGTGCAGTAATCCTAATCCCGTTACTATTACCTACTCCCGTCGGCGCGATCGAACTGCTAATCACACCACGATCGCTTAAAGATAACTTGCCCTGAGTATCGATCGTAATTTTCCCCGCATCACCCTGCCCAGCAGTGCTACTAACTATCTGCGATGACGCGGGATTGATTGCTGAAGCATCACCAGCTATCTTGATATCTCCAGTAGTTTTGATGTTTATATCACCTGAGTTACCTTTGCCATCCACTCGCTCTGTTTGTTCGGTAAGCGCAGAAATATAACTACCGTTTAATAGTGACAATTCCCGCGCCGTAATCTTAATACCCCGACTATTACCGACTCCTGTTGACGCGATCGAACTATCGATGAATCCACGATTGCTCACGGACAACTTACCCTGAGTATCGATCGTAATTTTTCCGGCATCACCCAGCCCATCAGTATTACTATTAATTTGCGATATCGTGCGATTAATTGATGAAGCATCATATCCAGATATATTAATATCTCCAACAGCTTTGATATTAATATCTCCTGCCTGCCCGCGAGCCTTGATATTATCACTTGAAATAGTACTGTCATTAGTAATATTGATACCACCACTAGCGGTAATGTCGATATTTCCGGCGTTGCCTATACCATTTGTTGCTGATGAAATTATCGAGTTATTAATATTTAGATCGCCAGCTCGAATTTTAATATTGCCAATTTTAGCTTGTGTTCCAGCGCGGAGCGTATTCCGAATCGCTACATTATCGAGATTGACTTTACCTGTGGCATCGAGCTTAATATCGCCAGTCGGTATTATTTGAGATCCTAAATTTGCTTCCAAGCCTGCATCTATAGATCCAAGTTGGGTAGTTGAGTTGAGGAAATCGATATTATTGGCACTAATATTAATACTGCTACTACTGGTGCCATTATTAAAAAATGTATTGACAGGTGATAAATCAGTGGCACGTATTGTGGCTCCCCCACCATTAATCAGCGATACATCACTACGACGCAATCCATTTCCGCTAAATACCAAGCCATTATTATCGACGCTAATCGTCCCCAAACTATTCAATCCCCCAATATCGATTCGTCCCCCAGGGGCGACAATCTTTCCGCCGCCCAGACTACCATCGAGGGTAACATTGCCACCGATTAAACCGATATATTGGGCATTATTAGTAGTTTGCAGTGTCCCAAAATTACTAATCGCGCCATTTCCCCCACCTAAATTCAAGCGAGAAACATCAAACAACACATTCGGCGCAACGCTTAATAGTGGCGCATCCCCATTCGGATTTGTCCCAAATGTAATCGTTCGTCCCCCAGCATCGACTAAATCGATACTATTTGCCGTACTCCCGACGAATGCCTTCCCTACATTCAACCGAGCATTCGTCCCAAACACGATCCCGTTAGGATTAATTAAAAAGAAATTTGCGCCATTGCTATTAACTGTCCCATTAATATCCGAAAATAAATTCCCCGTCACGCGAGTAATAATATCCCGATTGCCGACTGGATTGGCAAAATTTGCCGAGCCGTTAGTAGGGACAGAAAAATCAGTAAAACTCTGAAGTAGAGTCTGTCCCTTAGTTACACCACCTGTAATATTAAAGTTATTACCATCACCCGACACCTGAGTACCGAGAGTATTGTCGGCAACTGGAGCGCGATTGGTCGGTTGATATGTTTGAGATTGAACAGATTGGATACTAACTGCTATTACACTAGTTAAAGTTAATAAAGACAGAAAAAATTTGGTTTTCATCTTGGTAGTTCATCCGATTTAGAAGATCGAATAGTTATCGATCGCGCTGGCATAGATAACTATTCGGTTTAAATTAAAATTAAAAACTGGATCTCAAAACACCAAAGTATTTCCGTCAATTCACTACAAATCTACCGATCGATTGGACGAACAATGTTAGGGGGCGATCTCTATATACATAGAAATCAGCCTATATTTACCATTGATGATATATCTAAAAAAAGTTGTAAATAGCGGAACTCAACTCGCTGAGACTCGATCGGGGCTACAGCTAATAATACTCCGATTTACTTAGTAGGAAAATTTAATACTACATATTTTTCATGCTATTGTTAAAAATCAGCCATTTGTCGTAGCCAGCCAGCTAGCAATTTGGCAAGCCAACGCTGTTGCGAACGATCGGTCATTCGAGCTAAAAGCGATACAGCCGCTAAAGAGACAATAAGCTTGTCAATACTTATAAATACGATCGACTCGATCTTTTTATTCACTACTATCGATCGATTCGCTCCTCTTAAAAATATATAGATCGGTAATATTACCGATAATTTCGCTCCCCTGTAGGCAAATTTATACTTTTAGTTTGGATAATATCAAACTAGATCGGACAACAAATTAGGTAATTGCTCAACTCAGAGGAAATAAGGATTTCAAGGGGTTTAAGGGGGAAACGCAGGATTCGGACAGAATTGCACGCTAACAATTTCTGGGATCGGGAAAGGCTCCATAACCTGCCAGAGAATATGTCAGTAAATGCTCAACCATGACTCTAGATTGACACTTTCAAGGGCTTTCGGTTGACATCAGATTGGGGTACACCTTAATCTGACAGGCTTGGAATGTAAATGATGCCGATCGAATCGCATCTTAAAAATAGATCGGGGACTAGCTTGTAGGCTTAACATGCTATTTTGTCCGAATTCTGATCCCCCTATAGAACCCATTTGAGATCTTTTCAGGAGATAGGTGAGCCAGCTAATCTTTTAACCATAAGCCGGATAAAACACAGTTTGAGCTTGGCATTAGAACGATCGAGTGTACGGTCAAAGTTTTTGACCAAGCTTTTGCATCTCTCTACCCAAGCGTTCGATCTTTCAATCACCCATCTAGCTGCAACAGGGACAAATCCAGATTGTCCTTTCGCATCCTTCTCAGCTTTGGATGGTTTGGCCGAGAGTTCAAATTGAATCTTAGTCATCATCTCAGGATAAATCGCCTCTAGTGCGCTGGTAAGTTTGTCGGCTCTTGATTACTTAGATCATCTGCTAGTACTTCCTCTACGATCTTTGTTGCTAGTCTTTTTGTATATGTCCTTCTCTCTTTCACAAACCCCATTTCTTCATAAACGGTTTTTGACATTTCACACACTTAAATTGCCTTCTGTTTATTTCTAGAAATACTGCCTTCTCTCTCCATGACAAATCTTTAATTATGTGCCAACGATTCTGATGTAGTTTATTGCTGTTTGAACCGCAGCGACAGCAAACACTTTCCTTTTCGATCGCTTCAACCTGTAAGATTATTCCAATTCCTTCATACTGTCGATGCGAAGATACCTTTACGCCTTCTATATCTATTATTTGTGTTAGTAGTTAGAGCTACTTTTTTCGTACTCATACTAGCTGCTTTACCTCACAAGTACTAAAACTGCATCTTACTTACATCTAAATTGTACTCTCTCATCAGTCACCGTAAGGTTTTCTTTACTAATCATATTTATTTACTTGCCTTATTTGCTCAATTTATTATCGATCGAGCATACTAAGTAATGAAGAGCCAACTCTTTTTACCTTCGTACCTCCGACTTTCGGAATCACGATCGTTTTGCCGTCGGGATTAGAAAATGTGTGGTGACTTCCTTTCGATCTCTGCTCGCTATAGTCAAATGCTTCAAGTAGATAGCATACATCAGTAAATTTTACTTCCGGTGGCTGACGGAGAAATAATTCGATGAGCTTCTCTAGTTTGCCCATATTGAGCCAGCTTGTTAATACATATATGTTTCCAGTATAACAGCAAGCTCACAATTTCATTCTAGGTCGAGTAATAGTCTCAAAAATAGTCTAGGATTGCTATAAAAGACGGTGCAATATGAGCTTAGACTGGCAACTCCCACCTCAATTAGAAATTCCCGCTGAATTTGTCGCGGCGGTGCGCTCGTGTAAACCGACTGTCAATGGTAAATATGCCGCCCAATTATTATGGCAGCGGGGAATACGCGATCTCGATCTGATTCCTGGATATTTGGATTGTGACAAATATCAACCCACTAGTCCCTGGGCTTTTGGGATCGAAATGACGGCGGCGGTAGAACGATTGCAGAAAGCCCACATCCACGGTGAAAAGGTCGCTATTTGGGGTGATTTTGATGCGGATGGGGTAACGGCGACGAGCGTACTTTGGGACGGCTTGGGGCAGTTTTTTGAGCGAGGACAGCTCAGTTATTATATTCCCGATCGCATGAAGGAATCGCATGGGTTGAATATCGCGGGAATCAAGCGATTGGCGGCGCAAGGGGTGAATTTGATAATTACTTGCGATACGGGTAGTACGAATGTCAAAGAAGTTGAATATGCAGCAAAGTTAGGTATTGATGTAATTATCACCGATCACCATACATTACCGCCTCAACGTCCATCTGTGGCGGCGATTATTAACCCGCGTTATTTTGAGCCTGAGCATCCATTATTTAATCTCGCTGGTGTGGCTGTGGCGTACAAATTAGTGGAGGCTTTATATTTAGCTTTACCAGATATTCCCAGGCAGCCTGTAGAATATTTATTAGATTTAGTCGCGATCGGTTTAATTGCGGATTTGGTGCAATTGCGTGGGGATTGTCGCTATCTCGCACAGATGGGTATTAAACGGCTGACACTGCAAAATCAAGCAGACATTGAGGGCTTTCGCCCTGGGGTACATAAGTTATTGAAGTTATGTAAACGTAGTGGCGATCGACCTACAGATATTTCGTTTGGGATTGCACCCAGAATTAATGCGATTAGTCGGATTCATGGTGATGCTAGTTTTGGGGTGGAACTATTAACTAGTCAAGATATGGAGCGATGCGATGAGTTAGCAGGTGAAACTGAATTAGCTAATACGCGGCGAAAGGAATTGCAAAAGAATACGACGCTCAAAGTTCAGGCTAAATTAGCAGAGCTAGATCTATCTACTACCTCAGTAATTGTATTGATAGATAGCAATTGGTCGCCAGGAGTTTTGGGATTAGTTGCTGGACAAATCGCTCAGGAACATGGTAAACCGACAATTTTATTAAGCACTAATAGTGACGGTAATTTAGACAATAAACAGCCTGAAATTGCTAGAGGTTCTGCTCGATCGACTCAAAATATCGATCTCTATCAATTAGTCAATTCTCAAGCTCATTTACTGAATAGCTTTGGTGGACATCCGTTTGCAGCAGGGATGAGTATAAATCTAGATAAGATCCCAGTATTCACTCAAGCAATAAATCAACAGCTCCAAGCTAAAATCGGCAAACTACCACCACCCTCGATCGCGACCGATTTAATCATCACCTGTGCGGAATTACACGCATCTGGCGGACGCGAATTATTTGAAGATTTACTATTGCTCGAACCTTATGGTATGGGCAACCCAGTTCCTAAATTATTAATTAGAAATTGTCAATTTAAGGATGTCAAAAATAAAAATATTGAAGATTTTAAAGGTAACACTGTTCGATACATTCGGACTAAGTTTGAGCTAGTTGATGCTACTAGCACCAAAGGCTTTCCAGGAATTTGGTGGGGACATTACGAATATGAGATTCCGAGCGTAAATTGTGATGCGATCGTCGAACTAGATTTTAATTCTTATCAGAAGAGATTTGAAGTTAGACTAGTGGAAGTACGTCCAGCCTTAGTCTCTGAGCCAGAGACTCTTAAACCTCGTTTTAGCAATCGTCAAAAGCCACTCAAAGTAATCGATTTTCGGCAGGCTTCCACCGATTCAATGCTCACTGAGCTAGGCTCAATTATCTGGATCGAAGAGTGTCCTAGCAACTGGAGTGAATTACAATCTTATTGCCGCCAAGCCATCCTGACAGATAGTAAATTAGCTCTCAATTACCAAGCTACAAACTTAGCGACTAGTCGAGAAATATTGCAACAGCTAGTTGGTGTTGCTAAATATCTAGCACACAACGGTGAAAACATCGAATTAGAGCGGTTAAAACTGAAAATGGGGATCGGCGATCGAGCATTAAGATTAGGTTTGGATGCGCTAGTAGAAATTGGCTTTCAAATATCAGTTGAGAATCAAACTAGTTTAGTGACAATAGGATTGCTTCAGCCTCAAAATTTTTACGAGGTAGATCTTTACTCCTTAGTCACAGTCCAAAAATTCTTTGCAGCGATCGAGGAAGAGAAATTTAACCGAAATTATTTTCTTCAGGTGCCAGTATACGCGATCGAATCTAGTTTGAGCGGCTAGTTGAATCTGACACACTAGAAATCCCTCTCCCTTGAGGAAGAGGGATTTTGAACCAAAGCTCCCTACTCTAGCAAGGAGAAGTGGGGGTGAGGAAATTCTGAGATATTGTCATCAAAGAGGAACAGCATCACCCTCGCCGGACTATATTACAGATCTCAACCGATAAATAACCAGCAACCACACCAAAGAAATGCTAAATTTTTAATAGCTGAATTTAAATATTGCTGTTTTGGGAGCGTGTAGATAATGATTGTAGTTTTTAATCTGGCACTATTTGCCTTAGTCGTATTGTCGTTTGTGATGATCGTGGGCGTACCTGTTGCTTATGCAGCCCCACAAAACTGGGATCGCTCCAAACAACTCCTGTTCGTTGGCTCAGGAGCTTGGATGCTGCTAGTAGTTGTCGTTGGTGTCCTGAACTTCCTAGTAGTCTAAATTGCCGATTGCGCTGGTTGGCTGCTCAGACGATTATATTGTCTCGCTTGCAGCCACTCGCAACCTTCTGTAACAGTTTTATAATAGAGTAGTCTAGTTTTACGCGTAACTCATAATTAAATGTCAGTTTTTGAAGGCACTCTTGTCTGTGATAGTTCTTTACGGTTTGCGATCGTCATCGGTCGATTTAATGACCTTGTTACTAATAAACTTCTAGATAGCTGCCAGGACTGTCTCAAACGCCACGGAATTGATGTTGATCCGAATGGTACTCAAGTGGACTACGCGTGGGTGCCAGGGTGCTTTGAGGTGCCACTGGTGGCGAAAAGGATGGCAGAATCTGGTCGCTACGATGCGATTATCTGCTTGGGCGCGGTAATTCGCGGCGATACTCCCCACTTTGATTATGTATCTTCAGAAGTTGCCAAAGGTGTGGCAGCGGTAGGATTTCAAAGCGGTACGCCAGTTATCTTTGGGGTACTGACTGTAGATACGATGACTCAAGCCTTGGAGCGGGCGGGAATTAAAGGTAATCACGGGTGGGGTTACGCGCTCAATGCGATCGAAATGGCAACGCTGATGAAAACATTACCCGCTCCACAGGGCTAAGGTTAGTAGTTGGGATGACTGAATATTGGTATGTTAAAACTAACGTACCAATATAACCAGACGCATGACTAATTATCATGGAAGTATCCCAAAGTCTCTGGAAAATTGCTGGAATTGGTCGATTACAATTAATCAGGAGGTTGGATATTCACAGCCACTTGGATATTTTCCAGAGCTAGATCCGACCAACAAGTAAGACAAAAACAACACTTTGGATATTTATCAACTCGCAGTTCGCCCCTTATTATTTTCTGCCTTCAAAGCCGATCCAGAACTAGTCCACAAGCAGTCATTAGCCCTATTACACTCGATCGATTCTACTCCCACATCCCCCCTGACCAAACTTGCTAAAGCCAGCTTCCAGCAGTATTTTTGTCGGGCAGATCGACAATTAGAACAGTCTTTGTTTGGGCTAAATTTTAATAATCCCGTCGGTTTAGCTGCTGGCTTTGATAAGGACGGAATTGCCGCAGGGATGTGGCAATATTTAGGATTTGGGTTCGCTGAATTAGGGACAGTTACTTACCATCCTCAACCTGGAAACCCCCAACCGCGTCTATTTCGACTACCCCAAGATCGAGCAGCATTAAATCGGATGGGTTTTAATAATTTGGGTAGTGCGGCGATGGCGGAGGCACTCAAACAGCGTCAACACAGCGATTTTACTATCCCGATCGGGATTAATTTGGGTAAGTCCAAGATTGCACTGTTAGAAGATGCAGCTACAGATTATTTAGGGAGTTTTCGACGGTTAAAAGATCTGGGTGACTATTTCGTAATTAATGTGAGTTCGCCGAATACGCCTAACTTACGAGATCTTCAAGCGATCGCACCTTTGCGGGTGATTTTCGATACAATACAACAAGAAAATCAAGGTCAAAAACCAATTTTAGTTAAAATTGCCCCCGATCTAGCATGGGAAGATATCTCGGCGATAGTAGAGTTATCACAAGCATCGAAATTAGCTGGAATTATCGCGACAAATACCACGATCGATCGATCGCAATTGACTACTAAAACGATTGCAACTACAGGCAAAAAAGTCACTGAAGAAGCAGGTGGAATCAGTGGCGCACCAGTTCGCCAAAAGTCTACAGAAGTCATCCGCTTTATCCATCAGCAAACGGGTGGGAGTTTACCAATCATTGGTGTCGGTGGGATTTTTACCGCTGATGATGCTTGGGAGAAAATCACCGCTGGAGCGAGTCTGATTCAGGTTTACACAGGTTGGACTTATAATGGCCCCTGGATGGTCGATCGGATTTTGACTGGATTATTAGCAAAGCTAGAGACGCAAGGATTATCATCGATATCCGCAGCAGTGGGAATCGGGAATCGATAGACTCAAATCTTGCATCAAAACAAAGTTACTAGTATTGAGAGGGTAGAGGGTAGAGGGTAGTTTTCAGGCAGTAGTTGCTAGTTTGGAGCAACTACTGTCAGTTTTTATGTACTGGTGCAAGATGTGAGTAGATCGCCCATTTGAGATCTTTTGATGAGGAATCGCGCTTCGACAGATATGAGGAAGGATCGGCGGTTTTGTTTGGTGGTGGTACTAGGCGGTAATTTTTAGCATCAACAAAGCCCTCTCCCAATAGAACTCAAACGGCTTCTGGATGATGCGATCGAGATCCTCCGAATTAATACTTAGGTATATTTACAGAGTGTCACCTGAGTCTAGTTAATTATTCGCAGTGATAAATTTGAGGATTTCCTGTAACCTTAGGAAAGATCGAAGTTTAAATATATTTACAAACGGTATCTATGATAGCAACTGCACTGAAACACGAAGTCAAGGATTTATCGCTCGCGCCTTTAGGTAAGCAACGAATTGAGTGGGCGGGACGAGAAATGCCCGTGCTGCGTCAGATTCGGGATCGGTTTGCAGCAGAAAAGCCTTTAGCAGGTATTCGCATCGTCGCTTGTTGCCACATTACTACAGAAACTGCTCACCTCGCGATCGCGATCAAAGCGGCTGGTGCTGATGCAATTTTGATTGCTAGTAACCCTCTCTCCACCCAGGATGACGTTGCAGCTAGTTTAGTTGTAGATTATGGGATTCCAGTATTCGCCTTCCGTGGTGAAGATGAAGCTACCTACAAACGTCACGTTCAAACAGCACTAGATCACCGCCCAAATATCATCGTCGATGATGGTTGTGACGTAGTTGCTACAATGGTTCAAGAACGCCAATCTCAATTGAGCGAACTCATCGGTACCACCGAAGAAACCACTACAGGTATCGTTCGCCTCGAAGCAATGTTCAAAGCTGGCGTACTAACTTTCCCAGCAGTCAACGTCAACGACGCAGACACCAAGCACTTCTTTGACAATCGCTACGGTACCGGACAATCCACCCTCGATGGTATCCTCCGCGCTACCAATATTCTCCTCGCTGGCAAAACCATCGTCGTCGCTGGTTACGGCTGGTGTGGCAAAGGTACCGCCATGCGTGCCCGTGGGATGGGTGCAAACGTCATCGTGACTGAGATTGACCCTACCAAGGCAATTGAAGCCGTCATGGACGGTTTTAGCGTGATGACAATGGCAAAAGCGTCAGTGGTTGGAGATATCTTTATTACCGTTACTGGTAACAAGCACATCATCCGCAGCGAACACTTCGACGTGATGAAAGATGGCGCGATCGTTTGTAACTCTGGTCACTTTGACATCGAAATCGATCTCAAAGCTCTATCTAGCAAATCATCCGGTGTCAGCACCGTCCGTAACTTTACCGAAGAGTACAAACTCAACAATGGTAAGTCTATCATCGTCATCGGTGAAGGTCGCCTAGTCAACCTCGCAGCAGCAGAAGGACATCCTAGCGCAGTGATGGATATGAGCTTCGCCAACCAAGCGATGGCTTGCGAATTTCTAGTCAAAAACAAAGGTAAACTCGCGGCTGGGATTCACTCGATCCCTGTCGCTGTCGATAAAGAAATCGCGCGGATGAAACTCGAAGCGATGGGCATCCAAATCGATAGTCTGACTGCGGATCAAATCGATTATGCTAACTCCTGGACTTCTGGTACTTAATTCAGATTGTGAGATCGATTAGCTAGTTTTAGAACAGCAAAATTGAGGGTAGGGGCAATATATATCGCTCCTACCCTCAATTTTTGAATCTGCCTTTTGATTCGAGACTTGATATCTCAAGCATAGGAAGAGATACTATTTTGGAACTTACATCAAAAGTGATAACATCAACGGCAATGGTCATCTCTAGTTTTATCTAAGTAGATGTAACCGTTTGATGTGAAGAGTGTCCTAAAAATTATGACTAAACCCGATCGACGTATCCAGCCAAAACTAGCGGTAGTCATGGCATTACTGACGACTATTACCAGTTTATTAGCTACTAGTTGTACAGATCCAAAGACAAGTGGAACGGGTGGAACTACGCCCACTAGCACTTCAGCTACCAGTGGTGGAGATAGTAAAGGCTTGAAAATTGGCTCCCTCCTCTCTAACACTGGAGATTTAGCCTCGATCGCGCAACCCCTACCCCTTGCGGTTAAACTAGCGGTAGAAACCGTCAATGGTTGCGGTGGGATCAATGGCGCACCCGTTACCCTCGTCTCCGAAGACGATCAAAGCGATCCTAGTGCGGGTACCGCCGCGATGACGAAACTTACCGAAGTAGACAAAGTTGCTGGCGTAGTTGGCGCATTTGGGAGTGGGATTTCTACGGCTGCTGCATCTGTTGCAGCTAAAAACAAGGTGATGATCGTCTCTCCTGGTAGTACCAGTCCCGTATTTACAGAGAGAGCCAAAAAAGGCGAATATCAAGGTTATTGGGCGCGGACTGCACCACCAGATACCTATCAAGCCCAAGCAATGGCGCAGTTAGCCATCAAGAGAGGGTTTACAAAAGTTGCGACGATCGCGATCAATAATGATTATGGTGTCGGCTTTGAACAGCAGTTTGTCGCCGCCTTCAAAAAATTGGGCGGTACCGTCACCAATGAAGCCAAACCCACCCGCTATGATGCCAAAGGTACCACCTTCTCATCAGAAGTCAAAGCCGCTTTTGAAGGTAAACCCCAAGCTGTCGCCGCCCTCGTCTATCCCGATACTGGCTCGATCCTGCTTAAAGATGCCTACGAACAGGGTTTGAGCAAAGGGGTGACAATTATGCTCCCCGACGGTGCGTACTCGCCAAAATTTCCCGATCAGGTCGGCAAGTCAGCAGATGGTAAATTTATCATTGACGGTGCGATCGGTACCGTTCCTGGGGCACATGGCAAGGCTCTAGAGGACTTTAACAAAAAGTGGACAGCTACCGGAAAACCCCTCACAGCCTATCTTCAACACACATGGGATGCTGCGGCACTAATCATGCTAGCAGCGCAGTCAGCCAAAACCAACACTGGCGCAGGCATTGCTAGTAAAATCCGCGAAGTTGCTGGCGGCCCTGGAGAAGAAGTTTCCGATCTGTGTCAAGCGATTACCCTCCTCAAAGCTGGCAAAAAAATTAACTATCAAGGTGCAAGTGGAAATGTCGATATCGACGCTCAAGGCGATGTCGTCGGTACTTATGATATCTGGCAAGTTCAACCCGATGGTACCCTCAAAACGATCGACCAAGTAAATATTCAAGCTGCTGGAGCATTACCTAAAGTTGAGGCTAAACCAACAGCTAAACCTGTAGTGAAACCAGTACCATCAACGCCTACTAAACAAGGCTAATCTCGATTTATCCGATCGATATAAGAGTCTAAAATCTAGATGGCGAGTTCCCCCTACTAGCTTGAAATTCCTCTTTTCGTAGGGGCAATTCATGAATTGCCCCTACAAAAGGTTGGGGCGGGAGTAGATCTGCATATGATTAAATTCTTATTCCTTAATTAATTTAACGGTGGTGAGACTGTAAGATTATTGACAACTTCTAGTTGAATCTTATTTCTGATGATTACCTCTTTCCAGGTTTTATAAGTGGTGGGTGGATGATACTGATATGTTTGACAATCGTACCTGCCCTCGATACCAGTCATCACTTCCATCAAATTAGTTGCCGCAGCTTTGACACCATCATCTGTCGATCGAGCACCTAGATAAAAATCATTACCCGGCCATGAAACATGATCCCAAGCAACAAAACTAAATAGTTGATAATTTGTGAAATCATCGCCAGCTTCTGCATAAACTTGTGGATGACATAGTTGGGGCTTATTGATGTTGCCTTTGGTTAATGGTCTAACTAACAAACTAATACCGTCAATCTCAAATCTTTCGTTCTCACACTCTTGGTAGGGATCGTAATAGACAACTTTAATATTTGGGAACTTATGACCGTACGTTGACAAGAAAGCAATTAGTGCATCTTTTAATTCTGTACCTAACTGTCCTCTAAATACACCTGCAAACTGTCCACACCCCATACCAGGAATGGTAATCAGTGCCATCTTCCCATTTTGCTTGGCTCGATCGTTAGCATAAATAAATGCTGGTAATAATCTCCGTTCGTAAAGTTGATAATATTTAGTTTTACTCAATTCTCCATTGTCAGTAACTTCTTCCCAATCAACAGGCGTAATATTATTACCATTGCGTAATAGTGCCCCTGGAGTGAAAATTAAAGTAGCTAGAAATGGCACTTCATGAACAGTGGGATGGCGATGTTTGCCGTTGTCATAGATAGTAACTGGTGTAACGATACTGATATCTCCTAAAATCGCTAGTTCTTCCTGATTCCAATCAGTCCCATTACCATAAACTTCAAATTCTGCAAAAATCTGCGGACGCTTGGTTCTCATCAGAACTTCAATGAATTCAATAATTGTCAGTTCGGGCAAATTTAGGTGTAGCAATCGATCGCATAGATATCTACTACAATTGGCTCCAGATTTGAGCTTGTCTAGATAAGAACTTATCTTTTGATAGGTTTGACTATTTACCAATATTTGATAATCTTTCATATAATTTTATTTAAGTCGTAAGATTTGTAGATTTGTATGGTGGCAGTGCCACTGGGCGGGGAACCCCAAGCGACGTTTGCGGGCGCGACGTTTTGGGGGGAAGCTTCCCCCATAGAAGCTCTCGCGCCCCAATCCACCATCTATATTTTTAGGGTGCGTTATACTGACGCGATCGCAAATCGAAAATACACATAAAATTAGAGCTTAATTACAAAGCTATCCCGCGAATGAAAATCAGCTTCTTCACCACAATGTGTCAATGCCCAATAACTAAGTTCATTTTGGGTGGATCTAATCACAGTCGTGACTGAGACTTCTAGCTGACGATCTATTGAGATAATTTGACTTAGATCGAATCCTAATTTTAGTGTCAAAGAATTTGCAGATCGATCGACATCAAATGGTAGCGTTGTAAATGCTGTTTCATTTCGCAATCCCTGGCGATAATCATTGAGGTGGAATACATTCCAATCGCCACTAGGTGAGAGATTGAATTCCCAATAATTACGATCGCCCAAAACTCCAACAAAGAACTCGAAACAGGTAACTTCCCACAGTTCAAACTTGCGACTAGGTGCAACTGCGGGTGATGCAATTGCTACAGAATCCAGATCGCCGAGGAGTTGATACTCGATCGAGAGGATATTATCGGCTCGATCGATATTACCAACAATTTCAATCGTTGGTAAGGCATCTGACGCAAAAGGAATAAGGCTAAAATTACTCATCGTAAATCCTCAATAATCGATCGAATCGCTGTTGCTTGCGCTTCAATACTCTCAGTCAGTTTAAATTGAACTAATGCTCGATCGAGATTGTGATTTGGATACTTGACTTTAAAATAAACACTTCCCGCCAAGTAATCGGTAAAAAATCGCAATCCTAATTCAAAGGCAATTAATCGAATCGCATCGAATAGATATTCATAGTCATCGCTGGTTAGAAAACCGCTCGCCTGGGAGAGATATCCCTCCAGCATCGCCCGACACATTTGGGTGTCAAATTGTACCTGCTTCCATGCTGTCGTCTCTTCACCCAGCGGGTTGCAACCCGATCGCAAACAATCACCGATATCATAGTGTACCAGTCCTGGCTTGACCGTATCTAGATCGATAATCCCGATCGCTTGTTGAGTGGTGGTACAAATCATTACGTTATTCACCTTGGGATCGCCGTGAATCGGACGCAAGGGGAGCTTACCATCACTTTTAGCATCTTCTAGCACTCGCGCCCATTCTTGCCGCTCCTGAATGAACTTGAGACAATAATCTACTTCTAGATCGATCTCACCAGTATATGTCGGTAGCACCTGCTGGTAATATTCCAGATACTGGGGCGTAATATGAAACCCCTCCAGTGTATCGGCTAATTGTGCAGGATCTAAATCGCTAATTAGGTGATGAAATCGACCTAAAGCATAGCCAACTTCCCGCCCATGTTCGAGATCTTGGATAATATCGAGCGATGCAGAACCATCAATAAAGCTAATTGCCCGCCAATATGTACCGTCAGGTTCTACCCAATGGTCGCGATCGGCTATCGTTAATAATACTCGTGGTACTGCCCAGCGACGATCTAGATTCACTTCATGTTGCAATTTGTCACATACATGCTGAGTGAAGATTCGCATATTCTGCATCACCAGCGCGGGTTGTTGAAAGACATGAGTATTGATCCGTTGCAGTACAAAATGAGGTTCGGCTGCATCCACTACCGTGACGAGGAACGTATCATTGATATTGCCACTTCCAAAGGCGCGAACATTAGTAATCAGTCTAGATGCAGCAAATTGTTGGGCGATAATATTCAGGCGATCCAATATTTTTAGGGGTTGGGGGTGAAATTAATTGATAATTGATAGTTGATAATTGATAATTGGGTTGTTCGGGTGGGGATTTAAACCACACCCGAACAACAATCCACCCAAAAGGTGGGGGACTTCAAGCCCGAAGCCATAGCTTCTGTTCTTTGTTAAGGGTTAGAGTAGTTGCTGCGTAGTCTTTTACCCCACCCCAACCCTCCCCTTATCAAGGGGAAGGAGTAAAGCCTCCCCTTGATAAGGAGGGGTTGGGGGGGTAAATTAACCTCAACTGAAGTCTAGCCGAATTGTGTGTCCAATTATCTCGCAACTTGCTGCGTTGATTTGTTTTCTAGGGATTCGACTAGAGATTTTTCCTCCAGTGCAAGAGTGTTATGCTCGGTTACTAGTTGATTGTAAGCGTCGGTTTGCTCTCTGAGTTGGGAGACTAATTGATTGTAGTTTCTCACTCGATCGTTAAAACTGGAGACGCGGAAACTATAATCACTGTTGGGGTTACTGAGGATCGAACTTTGGAGATTCGATCGTTCTGATTCTACCGTTTCAGCCTCCTGTTTTACCTGTGCTGAGAGTTGCTCTAGTGTTGATTTCCGCGTCAGCAACTGTTGGCTCAGAGTCTTTTCCTTATCTCGTAGCGTCGTAAACATACCTTCATACCGTTCTGATAATGCTACAATCGTCGATCGATCTGTAAAATATGTCCGGTAATGTGCTTCTAATTCAGGACTGAGATTTCGCACCTCCGTACCCAAAATCGAGTGTAGCTCATTATCTACCGATCGCGGATCTTGGTCATTATATGTCTCAACTAGCTTGAGAATGCGGGGATTTTGAAGTTGCTTTAATACTGCTTGGAGCTGCTTGTTGATTTGTGATTGCTCGAATAGGGACATTCTTTGATAAGCTACATGCAGCATCTCATGAGCTGCCGTGACTTCCATTACTCCTTGCAACCGAGGATCGGGTACCGCTTGCAGAAAAATGCCTTTCCTGACGACATAGCAACCCAGCACAATCGTATGTTCGGAACTCTTGCAGAGATTGAGGGATGATTTTCTAGTTTCGATCGTCGGTTGATTGACATAGAATAATCGACGAGCGGTATCCGTCATCGTCGTAGTTGTCGCCAGTCTGGCAATCTCTGAAGGCGGTTGATATGTCAGTAGTTTACTCCAGTCTTCTAGCTGTTGAGTAAACCCAATCCCGATGATAACGACAGCAACGATAGTTGTGATAACGAGGTAACGTTGTAGCCGTTTCATACAAAAAAAATAGGGGATGGGAAGACTATAAAATAAGAGTACCCACGCTAGCGACTAACTAACGAGATTACCTCAACCAAAAATTTAGGATCTAACCCTTATGATACAAATCAACCAACATCACGATCGATCTCACTCTCTAGCTCGATTTAGAGTGCTAGAAAGACGACTAACTAGGCTTGAAGATACTCAATTGACAGGTAGAGAAATAAATTCTTCGTTCGACCATGTGTATGAAGAGATCGATACACTTGAAGATCGGATGAATCAAATCGTTGATACTCCAGCGGAAAAGCTCTATCAACGATTGGAGGCGCGAATCGATCGACTGGAGCTAAAAATCGAGCAGCGATTCGATGAATTAAACCGAAAATTTGAGCTGACAATTGCGACATCACGGGACAGAACTAGCCGCTCGAATGATTAACTCTATCGAGTTACCCAAATCTCCTCTAGAACGTCCCCGCTGTCAACTATTTAACTCCGTAAAGTTACCCGAAACTTCTCGACTAAAACGTCTCGAATCTTCTGTTGTAATGGCTCCACATCTGCATCAGTCAAAGTTCGATCGAGTGCCCGATAGATCGATCGAATTGCTAAACTCCGTTGTCCATCTGGGACATTAGCACCGCGATATTCATCGAAGACTTCTACCGCTTCTAATAACTCACCGCCAGCCTTGGTAATCGACTTCTGGATGTCGGCTAAAGATAGATCTACAGATGCAAAGAAAGCAATATCTCGATCGGATGCGGGAAAGGTAGAATAGTTTTTAAATACTGGCACTAACCGCTCTTCTGCTGCGAGATAATTGAGAATCGGATCGAGATTGAGTTGAAAGACATATACCGCAGCGGGGAGATCTTTTTCCTGACGCAGTTGGGGATGTAATTGCCCGAAGTAACCCAATTTTTGTCCCTGCAACCATAGGGATGCTGTGCGCCCTGGATGCAGCTTGGGGTCGGATCGATCTGCTTGATACTCTACAGGTATTTTTAGGCTGTGACAGACGCTTTCTAGTATCCCCTTGGCTTCGTACCAGGAGAGGGGTTGAGGCTTACCACCAGTCGTCCAGCGACCGATCCCAGGATCGCCGCCGATGATTCCGGCTACTACGTCGGTTTCGATTAGTCCCGTCTCGTCGCGTCCAAAGATTTTACTGATTTCAAAGCCTTGGAGTGCGCCGTTACCTTGGGCGAGATTAGTTTGGAAACTTTGAATTAAACCAGAGATTAATTCCGATCGCAAGGTAGAGTATTCGGTAAACATCGGATTGACGATTTCTACTTGCGAACCATTATTGAGTTTTTCCAGTGCATAGGAATACTGAATCACTTCGTTTAAGCCGACAGCGCGAAAAGCTGCTCGAATTCGCCGTAATAGTTCCTCATCTAGTGACAGAAAACCCGCCGTAGATTCTGATGGGAGCGTATCCATAAATCGATCGTAACCATACAATCTGGCGACTTCTTCAATTAAGTCAATTTCCCGTTCCAAATCGCGGTAACGATAGGGTGGTACTACGACATTCCAAACAGTTTCTTCGATCTCGCCTTCAGTTACTACCAACTGACATCCCAATGCTGTCAGCGTCCGCTCGACATCTTCGGTGCTCATTTCCCCAGGTTCGCCATCATCATCGATCGGCCCTAAAATCTGATTTAACCGTTCCAATCGGAGCTTAATCGTCCGAGGTTGGAGAGTCAAATCGGGGCGACGATCTACTACAGCCTGAGAACTAATTTTACCACCAGCCAGTTGCACGATTAACTCGATCGCGCGATGGGTAGCTGTTTCTAGTTCTGCTAAGTTTACCCCGCGCTCGTAGCGAGTCGATGCTTCCGATCGCAGCCCACCTTGACTGCGGGCTGATTTTCGTACCGCTACTGGATCGAAAATCGCTGCTTCTAAAACGATGTTTTGGGTACCTGTAGATACCTCAGTATTTTCACCACCCATGACACCTGCGAGGGCGACAGGGACATTGTGAGCGGTAATTAGGAGGTTTTGAGCCTGCAATTGTCGTGATTGCCCATCTAGAGTTTTGAGTGTCTCGCCTTGCTTCTCGGCATACCGGACACCCATCTGAATGGTTTCACTACCACTGACTACTTGCAATTTGTCTGCATCAAAAGCGTGTAAAGGTTGTCCCCACTCTAGCAGGATGTAGTTAGTCACATCCACGACATTATTTATCGGGCGAATTCCGGCTGCTTGGAGGCGACGTTGCAGCCATTCAGGCGACGGGGCAATTTCGACACCTTCGATCGATGTCGCCACGTAAATATTGCAAGCTTGAGCTTCACTAACACTGACGGTTAATTGTGGTTGAGCGGGAATAGTTGCCATATCCACAGTGGGTAACTTCAACGTTCCCCCAGTTAAAGCCGCCACTTCTCTAGCAATTCCTACCATACTCAGAGCGTCAGCGCGATTGGCGGTGGAAGATAGATCGAGGATGACATCATCTAAGCCCAAGAGCGATCGGACATCAGTACCAATCGCGGGTGCGTCGGAATCCTCGTCACCGAAAATATAAATTCCTTCTGAATCCTTAGTTAGCCCCAATTCTGAGAGCGAACAGATCATTCCCTCCGACTTTTCGCCCCGCAGTTTAGCAGGTTTGATTTTGAGATCGACTTTGGGGAGATAAGTACCCACTGTAGCTACCGCCACCAGAATTCCCGCGCGGACATTTGCCGCTCCACAGACGATTTGCAGCGGTTCCTCACCACCGACATCGACAGTACAAACGCTCAATTTGTCAGCATTAGGGTGTTGAATCCGCGTCAGCACTCGCCCGACAACTACCCCATCAGCCCAAGTACTCCGATCCTCGATCGATTCAACCTCAAATCCAGCCAGAGTCAGGGTTTTGGCTAACTCTTCAGGAGCGAGTTCGTAGTCTACTAGTTCTTTTAACCAATTTAAAGCAATATACATTTAATTTAATTTAATTATAATCAGCGGCGGTGCACCTTTAGCAGAGATGCCCGCGCCTATATTATTGTCGTATAGATCGGCATTTGTGTCAGGGAAGAATCCCCCTTGTTAAGGCTTGCTTAGAGGATCTCTAAAGTTTGAAGGTACATCTCAAGATAGCCACCGAGGATGCCAACCGGAGAAGGGTAATCGAGCTGGATTAATCGGCGTAGTTAGTTCGCGGATATTATATGGAATAGGTAATAGCCACATGATGCCATTACTTCCACCTTGAATAATTCGATCGACACTTTCACCTTTATCCGCCTGATCGAATATCACGGCTAATCCATCCGGTGCTAAACTCATCTGAATTCCCTGCTGAATTGGCAACAGCGTCATCAATAATACTTTTTGAGTTTTGATATCGATCGCGGTTAAATATGGTTCTTCTTGACTACTATTATCTTTAGTTTTCAGTTCGGTAGCCAAGCAATAAATGATATCTTTGGCAGGGGAAAATTTTGCATCCCAAATCGAGCCATTAGTCTTGAGAATCTGCTGTTCGATCCCCTGGTTACTAACGACAAATAGGGACTTGGTATAGTCGCTATTGTATTCCACCATTGCCGCTGCTGTGCCATCACTGGCAAAACTCAGGACGTTACCAAATTTGGGCAAAAAGTCGAGGTTGCTGCTCTGAGTCGGTGTCAGCGGAAAGATCGAGACTCCTTGCCCTACGGCGGCGGCGACTTGTTTACTATCTGGCGTGATGACAAAATCCCCGCTCTGTTTCAGTTTGGTGGGGGGAGCGGATTTATCTAGGGCGACTACCCAGAGGGCGAAGTCGCTAGGATTGCGGCGACTGACTCGTTGAACGACTACTTTATTACCATCGGGTGAGAGGTCAAATTTGACGTTTTGATATTCCCGATTATCGAGGATTAATTCTAATTTTCCAGGCGGTGTAAATTGCTGGTCTTTATCGGTGTTTCTGGGGGCGATTCCGGTACTGATACTATAAACTTGTTGAGTAGCGATCGCGGGTTTACCACTTTGGAGCGTTTGAGGATCTGTTGCCGTAAAAATGATTTTCTGACTCTGACTATCTACTTTAAAATCAGTAACAACTAAGTTTTCAGGACTGATGGTTGTCGATTTTTTGGTCTTGAAATTGTAGATAACGATCCGACCTCGATCGGTCGCTCCACTGCTAATATAAGCAAACATCCGATCGGGTGTCCGAAATTGCCCCTCAAAGGGGACGATTTCTTTACCTCTTTTGGTGCCGATTGCCTCTCTAGCCCCTTGTAAGCTGACTTTAAAAGTATTTCCATAAGGGGCGGGGTTTGTCAGCGTATAAGCCAGTCTAGACCCCGCCCAACTGATTTTTCCTGGTAGTGGGGGTTGGATTTGGATCTGTTTTTCGACGGTGGGACGATCGATCGATCGATTGAATGTCAGGGTAAAGGCGGTATCTTCAGCACTAATCGATCGATTCTGCCAATTAAAATCACGGACTTGTGGCAAGGTGCGATCGCCACTCCATAATAAGAGCAGGGTGACGATCGCCAATACAGCCATGAGCGTGATGGCAATGCGATCGATTGGAAGTAAAGCTTTACGGTTATTCACAGAGTATGGAATGTGGTTAATTAGTTGATAGTTGATAGTTGATAGCGATTCGCCGCACGTAGGCTCTAAACCCTTACTATTCGGTAAAAATATCTCACTTAAAATCTAAATCCTCAAACCTAAACCCTCAAGCCTAAATCCTCAAACCTCAAGCCTAAATCCTCAAACCTCAAGCCTAAATCCTCAAACCTCAAACCTCAAACCTCAAACCTCAAGCCTAAAGCCTATTCCTGATAAGGATTCTTAGGTGTTGCAATCGGCTGAATTTCACTAGCATCAATGACTAATTGACGACTACCGGAAAATGTTTCGACGATCGCTTTGCCTTTGACTTGAAACCAACTATCTTGGGGATAGTTTTGACGAATTCCGGTAAATTTGACGGGGATGGCGACGGGATAGGCATCTGCGGCGCAGCAGGTAATCACAAATCTCGATAGCATCAGATAGTTAGCGGGAAGTCCTGTGGGATAGAATACAAACCCATTAATATTAGCTTTTTGACCTAAATATGCGTCGGGTTCGGGGTAATTATTGAGAGTTCGCACCCAATCCACCAGGGTTTTGGATTCGGGGTTGACATTGGTACTAAAGGCTTGGGTTTGGCTGCGGGTAACTGTGACAGCTTCGGAAGATACTCCGCGCTGGATGGCAGCATGACTGGTAAATAATTTGGGAGTAATAATCAATCCGACGATCGCGGTACCCAATAGTAGCATTGTGGTTACGCCTTGAGGCAGGAGACTACTATGCAGTTCTTGAGGGCTACCGATTTTACCTCGAATTAGTCTCCAGCTCTGAAAGATCCCAATTAATAATAAACAGCCGCCCGTGACTGTTACGAGCAGATAGTAACTGGGATGAACGAGGATATATAAAGTACCATCGATCGCATATTTAAGTAGTAAGATTCCCCACGCTGTTACCGCTGTAATATCTAACCACGACTTTCGCAGACTGGAGCGAGTGGAGGGATTAACTGACATGGAAGTTCACGAACAAGGTTAATATAAAAGTTAATTGAGTCGCGATCGCAAATATATAAAAGATTGCTTTGGGTTTAAATATCGATAACATCAATCCAATACTCTTGAGATCGAACATCGGCCCAAATACTAGAAATGCGAGTAAAGAACCACTCGTAAATGTTGCCGCAAAAGAGAGGGCAAAAAATGAGTCTACAGTAGAACAAATCGAAATCGAACCAGCCAAGATCATCATTACCACGATCGACAAAATCGGCCCTTCACCTAAACTAACGATCAGTTCTCGTGGTGTCAACGTTTGAATTGCCGCCGCTACTGCACTACCCAATACTAGTACCCCGCCCAATTCTCGTAATTCTTGGATGACATTATCTATGACTAAATCGAAATTAGCGCGGATTGATTTCTGCGGCGGCTGGATTAGATCTTGAGTCATTCGTTTGGCGGCTATCCCACCACTACCGAGCATAAAATCACCGCCATCGAGGAGGCTAGAACCAGTACTAATTTTCGGTTGAGCGCGAATTGTGCCCAACGCGATCGCAGGTTGTAAAATCGGTTTAAGATCTGTTTGGACGCTAAAAACATAACCGACAATCGTGGCAATTAATAATGAAAATACCACCCGCAATACGACTATTTCCGGTCGATCGTGAAAAGCAATCCAAGTAGACCAAATTACAATTGGATTTACTGTCGGTGCGGCGAGTAAAAAGCCAATCGCTACAGGCATCGGTACCCCCTGCATAATCAATCGTCTGGCTACAGGTACATTTCCGCACTCACATACTGGAAACAAAAAGCCGATACAACTACCTGCAAATGCCCCCAGCACGGGATGTTTGGGCATATGGGCAATCAACCACCTTTCGTCGATAAAAATCAGCAGTAAACTCGATAACAACACTCCCAGCAACAGGAAAGGAATTGCTTCTACCAGTAAGCTCAAAAAGAGGGTAAACGCATTATTAAGCTGTTCCATCGTCGTTGTTGGTATTTGCTACTTGTTGTTGGTTATTTGTCCCCAATTGTTCCCTACCAACAAGTCTGTTTGAGTTGTTGCGTAGATTTTTTACCCCACCCCCGCGCGAGGGCTACGGTGATACACAAGTCTACTAGACTTCGTTTCGAGGTAGTTTACCCCCCAACCCCCCTTTACAAGGGGGGGCTTAACTCCCTCCCCTTTATAAGGGGAGGGCTGGGGTGGGGTAAAGAACTACGCATCAATTCAAATAACTTGTCAGTACGCGGTTGCTTAAAAGGAGGACTGAGAATTAGGTTTGCTCGGCGAGATCTCTAGGGGTTGGATTCTCGATCCTCATCCTGCTTCTGTGAAGTCAAGTTAGGTAGATACAATTCCAACAATCCAGGTGGGGGTAAGATTTCAATCCGCCGATTGGCAAGATCGACGACGGGAACGATTTCTTTGACAAAGGGAATCATCGCCTCGGAGGTTTTGCCATCACCATGCGGCACACTGACTACTAATACCTCATGTCCAGCAGTAAAGATATCTGTAACGATCCCAATTTCCAATCCAGTGACCTGATGAAAGACTGGTAAATCGATTAGATCTTGACTATGATACTCCCCCGTTGACAATTTTGGTCGATCGGTAGCCGGAAGTAACAACATCTGTCCCCGCAAATTTTCGGCTTGCGATCGATTGTTGATGCCTTCTAGTTGCACTACATACAAGTTTCTACCAGGGATTTCAAACCCTCTTTTTAGTTGAATCGATCTCGGCTCTAGATCCTGAGTCCCCCACAGCCAGCGTTCTCCCGCTCTTTCAAATCGTTCGGGAAAATCAGAATTCGGATAAACCTTCACTTCCCCCTTAATCCCTTGTGCGCCGACGATCGAACCTATCTCCATCCAGCCTACAGGTGGTACTAACGGAGCTTTTCCTGAGGAAATTCCAGTGGGATTAGACGGTGGATTAGTCATGGATCGGTCTGTAGGGAAAGGGAATCGATCTTTATGGTAAACCACAACGATCGATCGCGAACGCCCAAGTCCTTCCGAGTCATCAACACTTTCATCCTCTACCCTATTTCTGAGCCAGTTGTGAAAGTGTCCATTCCTGCTCCCGATCGATGTTTATTCAATTTAAGCTTGACACATCAGCGCAAATACATCAGTCATTAACTACAGATATTAGGAGCAAATAAAATGCAACAGATGGGTAATCAAAGAGATAGTAACGCGTGGATTTTACAAACTTGGGCATCCTTTATGCTCTCAGTCGGAATGACATCGATTGGCATTATTTATCTACCTGTAGATTTATGGGTGAAAGGTTTTGTGGGCATGGGTTTAGGATTTTCGGTTACATCTACTTTTACCTTGGCAAAAACCCAAAGAGATCTACATGAATCTACCAAACTAACTTCCAGAATTGAAGAAGCTAAGGTCGAACAAATCCTCTCTCAACATGGCGGAATTAAATAGTAGATCGGGAATTAATTGATAATTGATACTTCGGCTACGCTCAGTACAAGTAATTGATACTATGCCTACGGCAGGCTAACGCCAACGGCTGTGCATTGCCAGGGGCGACGCTTTGCCAACAGTACCAGTAATTGATAATTGGGTTGCTGGGGTGAGAATTTCACCCCCTGTTCTGGCTCATGATACAAAGTCCGCCTACTCGGAGTTTATTAGTACAGCTTTAGGCGGACTTTGCATTCCTATCGGCGATTTCAATCGCTGTACGACTGTAATTAGTCGATCGAGGATGGAAATCTACAATTATTTCGCCCAAAATCTTAGAGATCGTCCGAACAATATACAATTATTATATGAATTCAAACCGATACTGTGTTTTTGTTTGTAATAAACAGCCGTCTGACGATAATACAGCCGGATGCTGTGGTAGTGCGGGTGCCAGCGAAATTTACCAAACATTTCAAGCCCAAATCGCAGCGCAGAATTTAGCAGATCGGGTCGAAGTTCGGCAATCGGGTTGCCTCAACCACTGTGCCTCTGGAGCCGTCGCCCTCGTTTATCAACCCGACTGGGGTGACTTTTCCTGGCTACCGACGAAACTCCGCCTCAAAATTCGCCGTCGATTTTTTCCCAATCGCTACATTTACGGACATTTAACTCATGCAGACATTAGAGAGATTGTCGATCGTCACTTTGTCAAGGGTAAACCCGTTAAACAGTTGATAGTTGATAGCGATTCGCGCTCCTCGGGTTCCCCGAGGGTTTAGCGAATCAAGACAGTTGATAGTTGATAGTTGACAGTTGACAGTTGACCTAGCAATCCGATCGCATTTTTATTACTATTCCCAATCCCCAATCCCCTAATTTAAATGCGTCAATCTACTCTTCATCAACTAAAAGTGTTTGAAACTGTCGCGAGATTGACGAGTATTACTCGTGCAGCAGAAGAGTTATCCTTGACACAGCCAACAGTTTCGATGCAGATCAAGCAGCTTACTCAAAATATTGGCGTACCACTATTTGAACAAATTGGTAAAAAGCTATATCTCACACAAGCTGGACAAGAATTGGTAATTACCTGTCGCGAAATATTTAATGAATTAGCTCGTTTTGAGATGAAGATTGGTGATTTTCAGGGGATGAAGCAAGGAAAGCTCAGACTTGCCACTATTACCACAACTAAATATTTTATGCCTCGGGCGATTGCCCCATTTTGTCAATTGTATCCAGGGGTGGATGTTGCGCTAGAGATTACCAATCACGAACGAGTCTTGGAGCGATTGAATGAAAACCTTGATGACTTGTATATTATCAGCAAAGTACCCGATCGCCTGGATGTGGCTTTGCATCCATTTTTAGAAAACCCTTTGGTGGTAATTGCTCCTAAAAATCATCCACTTGCCCAAGAAAAAAATATCCCGATTACTAGACTCCACAACGAACAATTTATCATGCGCGAACGTGGTTCAGGTACTCGTGCAGCGGTAGAGCAATTATTTGCCAAGCATGGCGTATCAGTCAAAGTCCGGTTAGAATTGGGTGGAAATGAAGCAATCAAGCAAGCGATTGGCGTAGGGTTGGGAATTTCGGTACTCTCCCAACATACGTTTACACCTGAAGCGGCGATGTCGGGATTGACAATTTTAGATGTCCAACATTTTCCGATCGAACGTCATTGGTATGTTGTTTATCCCGCAGACAAACAGCTCTCGATCCTGGCTAGTACATTCTTTGACTTCTTGCAAAAAGAATCGCAAGCGATCGCGACTAAAATGCGTAAACAAATTACATTTGAGTAAATTAATCGACATAACTCAATTATCAATTATCAATTATCAATTAATTTAATATTCAGTGATAGACCAATTAGAAGCTAGTTTCGATCGCATCTTGTCAGTGTTACTTCAAAATCTCCATGCTGACGAGCAATTTACACTCCGGTTGCAGGGCGAAGTCAGTCAGTTTACACGGTTCAATCATGCTAAAGTTCGCCAGACAGGGATCGTTCAAGATAGTAGTCTCCAACTAAAACTGATCTCCAATCAGCGCAGTAGTTCGATTCAGTTTCCTTGTACTGGCGACTCGGAAATTGACATCCCACAAGCACGAGCCGCGCTGGCATCCCTGCGGTTGGAAGTGCCGCAATTACCTATCGATCCTTACCTAGTCATCCCGACGGGGATTGCTACCAGCCATGAGGTACACGCGGGGGAATTATTGCCAGATGCGGAGGTAGTAGGTAGCTTATTACCAGTAGTTGAAAATCTGGATTTCACAGGTTTGTATGCAGCGGGGATGATGCTCCGAGGTTATGCCGATAGTAGCGGTCAAAAACACTGGTTCGCGAACCAATCCTATACTCTAGACTACTCCCTATTTACCAGTACCGGACAAGCTGTCAAAGGTACTCTCGCTGGTAGTCATTGGGATAATGCTGTTTATCAAGCCAAGATTGCTGAGTCGAAAACCCAATTAGCCCGATTGGAGCAACCCTTGAAGACGATCGAGCGGGGTAAATATCGCACCTACTTGGCTCCAGCGGCGACTGCCGACCTACTGGGGATGTTATCTTGGGGGGGGATTAGCGAGGCAGCATTGCAGCAGGGCAGGAGCTGTTTTGGGGCATTACAGCGGGGCGAACAATCGCTCTCATCGCAATTGACGATCTCTGAAAATTTCCAACGGGGTTTAGTGCCCAGATTTAATGAATTAGGCGAAATTGCTCCAGCTCATCTGACTCTAATCGATCGCGGTCATTTAGCAAATACGCTAGTCAATGCGCGTACCGCTAAAGAGTATCAGAAGCCAGCCAATGGCGCAAATCGCGGCGAATCGCTCCGTTCTGCCGAAATTAGTGCTGGCTTACTTACACCCGATCGCATCTTAGCGGATTTAGACACAGGATTATACCTATCCAATCTCCATTATCTCAATTGGAGCGATCGACCGACTGGGCGAGTCACGGGAATGACTCGCTACGCCTGTTTCTGGGTCGAAGCGGGCGAGATCGTTGCACCGATCGCCAATTTACGCTTTGATGAGAGTCTCTACCGTTGTTGGGGCGATAATCTGTTGGCATTGACAAATAACGTGGAATTTATTCCTGATGTCGATACCTATGGTAGTCGGCAACTAGGCGGGAGCTGGGTGCCAGGATCGTTAATCGAAGATTTTACCTATACTCTATGAGCTATCGATCGAACATTCAGATCCTGTCTTAATTACTCACATCTTGCACCAATATATAAAGACTAGTAAGAGCGTAGATCTAGGGTACCCACAAGGGGCACCCCTACACAATTAGCCTGTAGGGGTGCCCTTTATGGGTACCCTAGATCTACGCGAACAAATAGTAGATTTCAACTGGTGCAAGATGTGAGATTATCGATTTTTTGGGCATAATAACTAGTGTCATAGGGATTTTGGATTTTGACTTTAATCCAAAATTTCCTCAGTTATAGCGATCGAATTTTGAGTCGTACCAGTTTTTAAAAATGGCGACAGATCCTCGATCCACTGTCAACTGTCAACTGTCAACTGTTAACTGCCTTCATGTCAAAACTGGAAGACCAATTCACGATTCATTTCTGGGGTGTGCGGGGGAGTATTGCTTGCCCTGGAGCCGCAACTGTGCGCTACGGTGGTAATACGCCCTGCGTGGAAATGTTAGTGGGTGGTTATCGGCTAATTTTTGATGCGGGAACTGGGATTCATGTATTGGGAAAATCGTTATTGGGCGATCTCCCTGTCAGCGGACATTTATTTTTCTCTCACTCCCATTGGGATCATATTCAGGGATTTCCCTTCTTTTCTCCCGCATTTATGGAGGGCAATGAATTTGATATTTATGGTGGGGTGATTCCGCATGGTGTGACGATCGAACATCGACTGCACGATCAGATGAATCAGCCCAATTTTCCAGTACCATTACAGGTGATGGGAGCCAATCTCCGGTTTCACAATCTCGACTATGGTGACAGAGTTAATTTAGGAGATGTCACTATCTCCACCGGAGCATTAAATCATCCTGGTGGGGCGATGGGATATCGCGTAAGCTGGCAAGATTATGCGGTTGCTTATATTAGCGATACCGAGCATTTTAGTGATATCGATCGTAATGTATTAGCATTAGCCGATCGAGCTGATGTCTTAATTTATGATTCTACTTATACTGACCAAGAGTATTATCATCCCCAGACTAGTAAGATCGGTTGGGGTCATTCTACTTGGCAAGAAGGTGTAAAAATCGCCCAAGCCGCACAAGTAAAAAAGTTAGTAATTTTTCACCACGATCCTACTCATGATGATGAATTTATGGATGCGATCGAGAGCCAATCGAAACAAGTCTTTGCAGGGTCGATCGTAGCACGAGAAGGAATGGAAATTTTGGTAAGTGAAAGTGTTTCGATCGCTAATTGTAGCAATCGTCAAGGCGGTTCCGACAGTTCCGACAGTTCTGACAGTTCCGACAGCGATTGAAATCGCCGCTAATGATGCAAAGTCCGCCTTCGCGGACTAGGATCTCAGTCCGCGAAGGCGGACTTTGCACTCCGAGGAGCGGTTTCTAACCGCTTTGCCCTGGGTTAACTAATCCAACCTTATCCATCGCTCAAATCGGGTTCCTCGTTAGTCTGAAACTTCATCTGCGCCCAGGTTAACTGCTTCACCTTCCCCACATCACCCTGACTCGCAGCCTGCTTGAGATCCCGTTTTTCATGTGCGTGTGCGATTGCCTCCTCCTTCGAGCGCGAACTACTATCAAAGCACTTTTCGAGGTTTTCAAAAACCCCCCGCCGCGATTTGGTGGCGTGTTGGCGTTCGGTATCGAGTAGCTTTGCCATCAATTCCAGGTGCATGGCATCCTCGCTACATATCTCTTCTAATATCGACCATTCATCGCCACCTAATAATTTCTTTTCCTGAATGCGATTATCTTTAAACGGCTTGCCCATTACTTCCTCATAGATCCGAGGTAAACTATCATCAAATTCGTGCTTTTCTTCCAACCAAATTCGTCGAATCTCGCCTAATTCTTCCTCAGTAATTAGGGTAATATCCTGCATATCTACTGGTGCAGTATTCTGAATTTGTACCTGAGCCGCTAATACCCGTCGTAACCAATGTTCGCGCCAGAACTTAGTATATGGCCCTGGAATCGGGACTACTTCAGTACCATCAGCAGCCTTCCGTTCAAACAGCTCAACTCTACCATATATCCTTCTAAAATCTCGCTTGTCGCGATCGTCATGAATATCCAATTCATTCCGAATATCTAACAACGGTTGCAACCATTCTTTGTCTTCATCGTTCTGAATCATAGCTTCCATCGATCGATCTTTACTCACCAACGTACACACCCAACAACCAAATCGAGAATCGCCACAGCTAGGTGTAGATGTATCGACAACTAGGGGACATTCATTATCCGCAGTCGCCCCCCGATAGAGAGTAAACAAATCTTGATTATTGCCACCCCAAGGATTGGGAAATTGCATCAGATACATCCACACCTCATCAGTCCGCCAATCTTCGATCGGGCTGTAAATTAGCGAATTAGGCAGACGGGCATTAGGGCTGAGATGATCTCTAACTCGATTTTTCTCATACTTCAGCATCGTCATCGCACGTTTGCTACTTTCTGCTTTACGAGTACCTAAAACTAAGATAGTTTCACCATTTACCTGCACTACTTCACGAATAAACCGATTAGCAGGATTAATCTTTAATCGATCCGTACACCATCTAAATCCATTTCTAGGTGCAGGATAACCCTTACCAATTAAATTACTCCAGAACGTGTCTTTGACTACTGGTTTTAGTAAGTGTGCCTCGATCGGCAATTGTAGTAATTCTGCTTGCGATTTTATCTGCTCGATACAACGCCGAACCCAATGAGAAACTATCGGGTTTTCTACTTGGGTATCTGTAGTTATTACATAAACCTTTTTTTTTCGCTTTTCGGGTGCTAATGTAGCGATCGCATTCCAAACAAGCTGTAAAATAGTACTAGAATCTTTTCCCCAGGATACACCTAAAATCCAGGGGATACTGTCGCTGCAATAAAGTTCTTGGATCTCAATAGTTAATTTATTAACATCTTCTATGAAATCCGCGACACTGCGCTGTTCGAGTGGTAGTGTGGTAGCTTCTGTCATAAAAGATAGTCTTTAAGTATACAATTTTGCAAAGCTGCAAATAGGTGAGTTATTTCAATTCACCTATAACAGTATATCAATAATTAGGTGTGTTGCTAATTTAAACTGATTCCTGTTTGTTTTTCAATTTCCGCGATCGCGATCTTGATGGCTTTATTAATTGCGGCTCTTTGAGCAATTATTTTTTTCTCTCCTTTCCCATCATCAATCACCACACTATTTTCCCACAAGCTACAACTGCGTCGATAGTCAAGATTAGCCAATGCTTTTATTAGGAGTGAATTTTGTTCCTCAGCAAAGTTATTTTCAAAGAGGATCAGATGTCCAATTCTACTGATTACTATAAACCCTACTGAATTAAAATCAATTCTTTCTTGACGTAAATTGTAGAAATTTAATAGATTATTTGCTTGGGAACGGGGCTGAAATAGCAGATTCCATGTATTATTGCTTCTTGCAAATTCAAAATAGAATGATTTTGCTCGATCGAGAAGGGCTTGATACTCCTCCTTATTTTCTACGGTAAATGAGTCTAAACTTTTATTACTAGTTCCGAATAAAAATTCAGATACGCCTATTCGCAGTTGATTCATTGTGAAAATATAATTTGCATCTTTACCTACAGTACTTGATATTTTATCAATTCTGCCATTAAAGATATCTAGTTGCTTAGTAAGATCGCGAGTAATTTTAGATAGAAAATCACTAACATCAAATGACGCTCTTAATGCTGGCGGGATTGGCTTATTTTTAGAGCAGTCCGCAAAGTCTTGATGAATTTGTTCTAGATCTTCTTCTTGAACGACCAATACTGTCACACTATCATTATACAATTCTGGTCTTTCTATTACTGCTTTTTCAATTGCCTTGAGTCTATGTTGTCCATCAGTAACATACAAAGATATATCACTAGAGATTACAGCATATCCAAATTTAACAGATCCACTACCAAATGCAAATACCTTGATTGGAGTATCTGAATTAAAAATAAATGGTGGGAGAATGTAAGCATCTGTATTGACTAGATACTTAGCAATTTCTTTAACATGAGGCTGCATGAGGGGACGGTTCATCATCTCCTCTGCATTGGACTTATTCCTCTTGCCATCCGCACTATTTAACTTTGCGATTTCGAGAAGTAGTTTTAATGACAGCGAAAATGCTAAGTGAGTTCGATTGCCTTGCTCGTACACATGACAGATAAACAGTCGCGCTCCAGAAGTTGCTGCACTTCGAGTAGCCTGAGCGAGTGCATCTGTTTCCGTGTCTAGAAAGATTACATTAGTACTGGGAGATTTACCGTCCATAGTGATTAGTGCTTTGTGGATTGCTTGTAATCACAAAGATATCTCATGAGAATAGCGATCGTCAAGATAAATCAGTCCATTTATGGACTGATTTATCAAATTTAAGCTTAAATTCTTAGTTTTCCAGTCCAGATCGGTAATAATACGCAGATTATTGGTGTTTTCAGAGTCTGGAGTTTGTAGCTATCTGCTTATCGTCTAAACTTTAGCCCTACAGTTCTGACTGTGACTGCATTTCATCTATTTTGAAATGGTGTTTGCACTGTTGACACCATTGAGAAAACTAACCTATCGTGTTTCTTTACCAACAGGCTCACCCCAATCGTATTCTCCATCGATTAATTCGGGTGTAACACCTACTAATAAATCCTCAAGTTGATACTTTCGCTTGACTGGCGAGATAACAAGCGTATTATTGACGACTTCAATATTTACCTCTGTACCAACCGTAAACCCTACCTCATTGGCTACAGGCTGAGGAATTCTTACCCCCAAGCTATTACCCCATTTATTGACGATCGCAGTCATATCTGGTATTTTATCTTATCCTATGTATATTCTAACTCCTAAAAATATCTTTGGAAACCGACACAGGTTGGAGCAAACTATCGAGTAAAATATGCTTTAGATATGTGACTGCGATCTGATTTGCAACAGTCACGCTGATGCAAACAAAGATATTTACCAAGAGGCGAGCAAAGTGTTAACCACGGTAGAAGGCATTTATCGAGATGGACAGATCGAGCTAAAGAGCTTGCCTAGTAATGTTGCTAACGAAGCTAGGGTAATTGTAACTTTTGTGGATGCTGATGTTGTCGATCTGGCGGAGCGTGGGATCGATCGATCGCAAGCAGAAATTTTACGCAATAACCTCGCTACTTTTGCAGATGATTGGAATAGTCCAGAGATGAGTATTTATGACAACTACGATGCCGCCAAATCCCAGTTATAGGCAAGGAGATGTTGTTTTAGTTCTGTTCCCAAATTCCGATCTAGTTACTGCAAAAACTAGGCCAGCAGTAGTAGTTCAAGCAGATAACTTACAGACTGGTTTGCCTCAGATTATTGTAGTAATGGTTACTAGCCAAATGTCTCGGAGTCAACATCAGAGCCGTTTGACTATCTCGCTCGGCACGCCAGCAGGTTAGCAATCGGGTTTAATATCGGATTCAGTTGTCATGACTGATAATCTGGCAACTGTAAAATTAGCTGCTATTGCGCGTGTAATTGGCTCGATAGAGATCGAGAATATTTACAAGAATCTACGCAATACTTTCGGACTGTAGCAAATCCGAATTATGACTACCGATCGTCTATTAAGTTTTTAAAAACCTTGCGAAGTGTGACAAAAAGCTGGTAGTCTAGTTGCGGTAAGTTCATTCATCCGTTGACAATGCCAGCCAGCAAGATTC
>ENA-OFCF01000145-OFCF01000145.1-metagenomes-genome-assembly--contig:-NODE-145-length-35312-cov-4.954420_pt1 | contig 35312 bp, 24 predicted proteins | sample MGYA00153387_OFCF01 | MGnify analysis MGYA00153387 | reverse complement strand
GTCGGTGCTGCGATCGTCGGTGCTGCGATCGGCGGTGCTGCGATCGTCGGTGCAGCGATCGTCGGTGCTGCGATCGTCGGGACGTCAGACGGCTGCGCGGGTGGCGAGGTCGCGATCGCCATGGACGGTGCCGGATTCGCTGGCGCCGTGGCGGGAACGATGCTTTCCGCAGTCGCGTCGGGCATGCTCCACAAACCGATTGCCGCCACGAATGCGACCAACACGCCGGCGCCGACGATCGGCACGAGTGAACGTGTTTGGCGATGAGGATCAGCCGAGAGCGCAGGACTGCCAGGCAGGACGAGCACGGCGCGCCCGGATCCGTTTGCGACGTTCACATCTGCACCGCAATGGACGCAGGAGCGAGCGTCATCCGCGATCTCTGCCTTGCATGCCGGGCAGGTGGCGGCGAGCAGGGATGACATTCCGGGGCGTGGTCAGGATATGAACAGTGGCCAGCGGTCTTCCGCGTCGCGATGCAGGGTGTGTGCGCGAGTGGCCTGATGGTCGGTATGACACTCCCATGCGCGGATAGTGCCGCGACAGACAGGCACTGATAGAAATTCGAGGGGCCGCGCACGCTTCTGCTGCTCGCTCCGTGAGCGCAGCGCTAGCGTCAAAGCAAGGTACGCGTCTCGATTCTCCACGCTGCCGATCACCACCAGAAGGCAATCGCTCTCGCTTCGCAGCAGCTCAGCCATGCGCGAGGGCATATCGGCGACGCCAAGCCTCCGTCCGGCGGCAATCCCGGTCTCGCGGACGGCGCTGGAGACGCTGAAAATTGCTTGCGTCACATCACTCGTGCCCATTGCAGCCTTGGAAATGCTGCTCTGCATCCCGCATAGGCGTTCCCTGCTTCACGACGGCGTCGGTCACGGCACGCGACTGCTCGTTGCCACGTCGGATCGTGCCCCCGATTCCGTCGATCGCAGTCGACATGGCCGGTCGCGTCCTGGATGGCGTACAACTGCAACTCGGTCTCGGCGGTGGCATTTCCTACTTCCGCGTTGTGGATATCGTCATGGCGCTGCATCGCGGACCGCCAACGAACACAAGAAATCTGCGTGTTCTCAGGTCTCATCTGTGCGGCACATTCCCTTGATCACGCAAACCCCGACACGATGCTTGCGAAGCCGATCACTGACACCCTGAAACAATCTGTCCCAGCTGATCGACCCCGCACAGACGCGCACATGAGCTTTGCTCATCCCACGGTGCACTCAGCCGCTCGACGGCGCGGGGCAAAAGTGTCATGGACACATTCTCGGTCAGCCACCGCCGAACGCTTCAGCCACCCAGAGAATAAGCGGCCATACATACAAAAGCCGGAGCTGCGGCAGGACCGCGAGTAACGCACAAACTGCAGACGTGACCGGGATTGACGATATCCATGTCACGTTGCGGTGATGCGCTTCACTGCGACGGAGTATGAACATGTCTCAAGTCAGGCGCAAAGCTGCATCGTCGGCATGTGGAGCCGACTCGGCTGGATGAATTCTCGTCGCACCTACTTCTTCCGTCGGGCGCCGGAGGTGGTCGGGGTGAAGGAGGGTGGGTCCGACGCGTCCATCGAATCAGCGGACGCGATGTCGACTTCGTCCTCCTGCACCTCCGGTGGATTCGCATCGAGGTCGGCGGTCTCGGCCTCTGCGTTATCTACCGTCTGCGCGTCGGTCGATGCTATGTCTGCCTGATCGTCGGCGGTGGTGGTATCGTGGCGCGTTTCGCGCTCAGCCACGTCATCGAGCACCTGTACTTCTCGACTTTCAACCCGCGTAGCCGCCTCGTTCTCGCGCTCCGCGACATTTGGAGGCACAGAGACCGGGTGGGCGTGCGCTTCATCGTGTTGTTTTGACAAGTCAGTCTCCGCTTCAAAAAGTTGGACCACACGGCGCTTACGCACCAGTTGACGCGCACGCACACGAGGTTGAGCCATTGCGACGGTGTTGATGAGGCTTTTCCGTGATGGAGAGCAGTTGCCTCAGTCCCGGGCAGGACATGATCAAGATCTTCGGGCTCATCCGGACGCCGTGCGCTCGACAGCGAACACCTATCCTTGAGGTACCCTTGTTCATGGATGCGCTCGCCTTGCACGCAAAAGGCCGCACATCTTACAGAAACAGCCATACGCAATCTGCGTGCGTGATGACGAGCATCAACGCAACGATGCCGGTTTCTGACGTACGAGCGCGACCATTGTGCGAGGAAGGACGGACGCCAGCGGGCGAATGCAGAGCTCGAGGCGGCCAATTTTCATGGGCTGATTGCTGCGTTCGTTGGCATGCTTCGTGCAAAAATTTATTTTTGGTTGCGTTGTATGCGCGGACCAGACTTGACCTCACCGCGCCGTGAAAGTGGCTGTGCGCCAAAGGCGAATGCGGAAGGTCAGCGTTCGCCTTTTTGTGGTTCGTGATGTGTGGCATTCGCGCCTGCGGGCGTTGCCGAAAGCGACAACAGTGCGACCGCTTCCCTTTTTTCAGAGAGTACAAATGCGAACACGCGTGATGACACTGGCGCTCGGCGCAGCAGCGTTTGCGGGGTGCGGCGGCGCAAAAGAGTCGAACACCGCAGCGGTAACGACGACTCGAAGCGATTCGAGCACGACCGTATCGCCCTCATCAGATGCGGCAGAGGGGCGTGGTACCTCGATGGTGCGCTTCGTCAACGCTGTTTCAGCGTCCGGTGCGCTGGACGTGATGACGGACTCGGTCTCCCTCTTTACCGCCGTCGAGTATGGCAGCGTCACTGCGTACCGTGAAGTTCGAGACAACATCAAGGCTTTCTCCCTGCGGCCGAAGGGTAGGGATGCACAGCTCATCGGCAACACGGAAACAATGCGTGATGGGGGACGCTACACTATCGTGGCGTTACCCGATCGGGATGGTGGCACGACGCTCCGCATAATGAAGGACGACCTGGCAACGGATTCAGGCAAGGCACGCATCCGGGTCGTGAATGCCGCACCCGGAAACGACGATATGGACATTGTCATGATCGGCCGGAAGGATGCGCTGTTTGATGACATTGATTACGGCACCGAGGCAGGCTTCAAGGACGTCGATCCCACGGAGACGTCCTTCGCAGTCCGGCGCGAAGACAGCCGGCGCGACGTGGCGACCGTCAAGCGCATGCAGATAAAGGCCGGTCGCGCGTACACGATCGTGTTGGCCGGTAATGCAGGAGGCGCACTTCGCGCCATCAGCTTCAGTGACGAATTCGCGGCAGATTCCGCATCCGCCACTACATCGCGCGATACAAATCGCAACCGCAGCCGCACTCCATGACGATCGCTGTGCGGATGGTGACATGATGACTAGCACCGATGGTCGGGTGTGTGTCCGTGGTCATCTCTGTGATCGCGTTCCCGCCGTCCCGTGGCGCTCGCGACACTAGTCGCAACGTCAGTACGACAGACTGCAGCAGCCGCCACGATCGCACCTGCAGCCACGATTCCTCTCGGGACATTCACATGCACACAAACTCTCCACGCGACCTGCTTGTGTTCTCCCATCTGCGCTGGGGGTGGGTATATCAACGCCCCCAGCACCTCATGATGCGTGCGGCGCGCGATCGTCACGTCTACTTTCATGAGGAGCCGATCTGTGACGCAGAGGTGCCGACGATGCACGTGACACAGCTCGAGCGTAATCTGCAGGTCGTGACGCCACACATACCCGCTGGTCTCACGCACAGCGCAACGATCGAGCTGCAGCGCCAACTGCTGAACGAGTGGATGGTGAACTACGGCATTCATCCCGACACTCTCTGGTATTACACACCTGTTGCGCTGGAATTTACATCGCACATGAGCGCGCCGACCATCGTGTACGACTGCATGGACGAGTTGTCTGCTTTCTCCGGCGCACCACCCACACTGCGCGCCTTCGAGCGAGAGCTTTTTTCCAGGGCTGATGTCGTCTTCACGGGCGGGATCAGTTTGTACGAGGCGAAGCGGACGCTGCACAACAACGTGCATGCCATGCCATCGTGTGTGGATCTTGATCACTTCAGGTCAGCGCGCGGTGTCGTGGGTGAGCAGCGCCTGCAGCGTCATTTGCCGAGGCCGCGGGTTGGGTTTTGCGGCGTGCTTGACGAGCGGCTTGACTTGCCACTCATCGAACAAACGGCTGCGATGAATCCGTCGCTCACCTTCGTGTTCGTGGGTCCCGTCTGCAAGATCGAGGAATCGAGCCTGCCGAAGGCTGAGAATATCCACTACTTGGGCCCGTGTGCCTACGCCGACCTGCCGCAGCTGCTAGCCGGATGGGATGTTGGCTGGTTGCCATTCGCGCTGAACGACGCCACCCGATTCATCAGTCCGACAAAAACGCCGGAGTATCTGGCTGCCGGACTTCCGGTCGTGTCGTCGCCGATCAAGGATGTGGTACGGACGTGGGGAGACGACGGCTTCGTGTGCATTGCGGCTACGAGCTCGGAATTCACCGAGGCTTTGAAAGCGCAGCTCGCGACGCCTGCGTCGCAGTCACGACTGGCCCAGATCGATCGGACCCTGGCGCTGCACTCGTGGGACGCACTCTGGTCTCGCATGGTTGAGCGCATGCGACTCACCGCCATCAACGCAGCCTGAGGAGCCGCACCATGTATGATTTCCTGATCGTCGGAGCAGGTTTTGCAGGCAGTGTGGCCGCCGAGCGCCTTGCAACGTTACACAACAAGCGAGTCCTCGTCATCGACAAGCGCGATCATGTCGGTGGTAACGCCTACGACCACTTCGACGAGCACGGGGTGCTGATTCACAAGTACGGTCCGCACATCTTTCATACGAATTCTCAGCTGGTCTGGCGCTATCTGTCGCAATTCACAGAGTGGCGGCCGTACGAGCATCGCGTCTTGAGTTCTGTCGACGGCAAACTTCTGCCGATCCCGATCAATCTGGACACGATCAACGGTTATTACGGCACGAAACTGAATGCCGAAGAGGCTGAGCGTTTCCTCGAGTCGCTCGCGGAGCCGCGGGAGCAGATCAGGACATCGGAAGATGTGATCATCAGCAAGGTAGGCAGGGAGCTGTACGAGAAGTTTTTCCGGAATTACACGCTCAAGCAGTGGGGGCTGGATCCGTCCGAGCTCGACTCGAGTGTGATTGCGCGTGTGCCGGTGCGGACCAATACCGACGATCGCTACTTCACTGACGAGTTTCAGGGGATGCCGGTCGACGGATATACGGTGATGTTCGAGCGCATGCTCAATCATCCGAACATCAGCACCATGCTTGCGACTGATTTCCAGGCGGTTCGCCACTCCATTCAGTATCGCGAAATGATTTTCACGGGACCGATCGACGAGTTCTTCGATTATCGATTCGGTGCGCTCGAGTATCGTTCGCTGCAGTTCCGGTATGAGAATCACGAGGCAAACCTGGTGCAGCCGGTGGCCGTGATCAACCATCCGAACGAGCATCCGTATACCCGCGTCACGGAGTTCAAGCACCTGACGGGCCAGAAGCACTCGAGTACCACACTGGTGTACGAGTATCCAACGAACGAGGGCGATCCGTATTACCCGATTCCCCGCGCCGTGAACAAGGAGCTGTACCTGCGGTATCGCACGCTTTCCGAGCAGGCGCCGGGCGTGTACTTCAGCGGCCGCCTCGGCACGTATCGGTACTACAACATGGATCAGGTGGTGGCGCAATCACTTGCGTTGTGTGACCGGATCATGGGTACACGTCGTGATTACGCCGCATTGCAGAGCGTTGACGGTGCCTGAGGTCTGGGGTGGGATTGAATGCACCGTGAACCGGGTGAACGATCGCTACCACGACCAGATTCAGCGTGCGGGTCACGAGGCGCGTGTTGGTGACATCGACCGCTTCGCGGCGCTCGGCATCACTCGTTTACGCTATCCTGTGCTCTGGGAGCGGCTGGCCCCTGAGCGGGACGTAACGCCGCGCTGGGCGCAAGTCGATCCGCACATGAGCCGCATGCAGGAGCTTGGCATTACGCCGATCGCCGGTCTCGTGCATCACGGGAGTGGGCCAGCGTACACCAATCTCACGGATCCCCGTTTCGCGGATCATCTTGCCGCTTACGCACGCCTCGTCGCCGAACGCTATCCGTGGCTGCGCTGGTGGACGCCGGTCAACGAACCCGTCTCCACGGCGCGCTTCAGTGGGTTGTACGGTCATTGGTATCCGCATGCGCGGCGCGACGACATCTTCGTGCAGATTCTGCTGAACGAATGTCGCGGCATCGTGCAGGCGATGCGCGCGATCCGCGAGGTGATTCCGGATGCGATGTACATGCACACCGACGACGCAGGAGTGATCACGTCGTCTTGCGCGCTTTCGTACCAGGCGGAGTTCGAGAACGAGCGCCAGATGGTCGCGATGGATCTCGTGTCAGGCCGCGTGGACCGGCACCACTTGCTCTGGAGTTACTTCAGGCGCCATGGCGTGACGGAGGCCGAGCTGGAGTGGTTTCAGGAGTTTCGCTCGCCACCGGACATCGCGGCGGGTGATTACTACGTGACGAGCGACCGGTTCCTCGATCAGCGTTTCGAGCGTCATCACCCCGCTGCAGCCGGTGGCAACGGCATACACCAGTATGCGGATGTGGCGACGTCGGAGTGCGCGGGGTGGACCGCGAATTTCGAGGGCGTCCTGCGTCGCCTGTGGGATCGTTATCGCTGCCCCGTGGCAATCGGCGAAGTCCACTTGAATGGAACCCGGGAGGCGCAGTTGCAGTGGGCGCGTGCCTGCTGGGATGCGGCGCTGCGCGTGGAGGCGGACGGCATTCCCGTTGCCGGCGTCACGTTCTGGGCGCTGCTCGGCACATTCGACTGGAATGAACTCGTGCGGCATGAACGCGGGTTCTACGAAGTCGGAGTGTTCGACTTACGCGGTCCTGCGCCTCGCGAGACGGCGTTGGCCAAGTCGATCCGCGGACTCGCGGAGCACGGCACGCTGATGCACCCAGTCCTGCCGGTGCGAATCAGCGCCGTGCCGATACGGACGCCTGACGCCACGAGACAGTCGCCGCGTCAGGCGCCTCTCGCGATCGTTGGTGCGGGCGGCACGCTGGGACGAGCACTCGTCGATTGTTGCAACGCACGCGGTATCAAGTATGTGGCACTCACACGCGATGCGCTGGATGTGACGCGGGAGCAGGTCGTTCAGGATGTCATCGGGCAGGTCAAGCCGTGGGCCGTCATCAATGCGTCGGGTTACGTGAATGTTGACGGAGCGGAGCTCGATCCGGAGCGTTGCCATGCGATCAATGTGGCTGGTGCGGTGCATCTGGCACGAGCCTGCGAACGCACTGGTGCTCGCCTCGCCAATTTCTCGTCAGATCTCGTCTTCGATGGAGAGAAAGCGTCTCCATACATGGAAAGCGACGCGCCAGCCCCGCTGAACGTGTATGGGCGGAGCAAGCACGAGGCGGAGGGACGCGTGCGCGAGGTGCTACCGGAGGCGTTGATCGTACGAACCAGCGCATTCTTCGGCCTCGACAACCACAATTTCGTGGTGCAGACGCTGCGGCGGCTGCATGCGGGACAGCGCGTGCCTGCATCGACGGCAATCGTGTCCCCGACGCATGTGCGAGCCTTGGCAAATACTGTTCTGGATCTGATGGTGGATAGCGCTGAGGGTGTGTGGCACCTGAGCTCGGCGGCGCAACTCTCGTGGGCTGATTTTGCGCGCGATGTCGCGTTGCACGCACAGTTGGATCAGTCGTTGGTATATGCGGCAGAGCCACTGGCGCTTTCATGGCGAGGCATCAGGCCCGACTATTCGGCATTGGGAACCGAGCGTGGTCAGACGATGCCTGATTTCCGCGAGTCGCTCGCGGCGTGCGTCGCGGAGTGGCAATCCCGGTTTCGTCATGGCTCGCATCATTCGGCTTCGTCTATGTAGACACCGCATCTCGTTCTCAGTCGGCATGTGACGAGCAGGCGACGCGTCACGCTGCTGACTTGCCTCGTCGCAAGCGAAACGCAGGCGTCACGTAACTTCGCCCGTATCAGGCTCATGCACTGGCGCGCGGCGAGATTCTGAAACGGTGCCGATTCCGTCAGAAGTTTGGTCGCGATCCCGAATGAAGTCGGATGCAGGATCGTGAAGCAATTCGATCAGATTGGTCGTGAGTTCGGACGCGGGGCTTGACGCGCGCAGCGTCGCGCTGGATCAGCTGGCTGCTGCGCCTGCCAAGATTTCCCAGTACGATATGTCAGGCGGCGCCCAAGAGTTTCTGTGGCCTAGGGCTGCGTTCCCAACCAAATGGGCTCATGACGACGCGTGCGCGGACGTGTTGGCAACGATCCTGCATGGTGCGGTGGTGTGAGTAATACCCTTTTGACAGGAGCAGAGGCAATGGCAGAGTCATACCCGAATTCGAATCCTTTCCATCAGGACGATACTGCGCTCGACACCGACATGGGTCAGCAGCCGCAGGAAACGACGATGGGTGGATATGCGTCCGTGGATCACGCTTTCCAGAAAGTGGAGCGTGAGGCTGCGGAAGGAATACACAGAGTTCGCGACACCGCAGAACGTGCGGGCGGTCGCGTGAAGAGCGGCCTGTCGCAGGCCACGAATTACGTAAAGAATCTGGATGCGGCTGACATGTGGGGCGACGTCAAGCAGCTGGCACGTCGCAATCCAGGCGCATGTCTGCTGACGATGGCGGTCATAGGTTTCGCACTTGGGCGCACGACCTCGCGCAACTCGAGGTGATCGTGGCCGTGCAGAGCGGTACTGAATCCATTGGGCAGAATGTCCGTGGGCTGCTGACGCAGGCGGAACGGCTCGCGCGCACCGAAATGGAGCTTGCGGTCGCGAAGGGCAAAGATTCGCTCAGCAATCAGGCCCGGTATCTCGTGATGCTCATGGGTGCTGCGCTGCTCGGGCTTGGAGGAATGGCCTACTTGCTGTATGCCGTCTACTCCGGGCTTGCAGGGCGGATGGATGGCTGGGCTGCGGCGTTGAGCACTGCCGGCGTGTCGTTCGCGTGTGCCTTTGTCTTCCTCAAGCTTGGCGCGAAGCGCGAATCTGCGAGCGACGAACCCAGCCCAAGTCGGCAAAGGGCGGTCTCCGCGCGATGAGCGTAGAAACTGAACGGCTCGAAAAGGTCGCCGCAGAAGAGCGGGAGCAACTCGCCGTGCATCTTGAGAGTCTCCAGCACCAGATAGAGCGAGCTGTAGATCCGAAAATGATATTCGAGCGATATCCGCTGCCGGTACTTGGCGTAGTGATGTTCGCTGGAGTCGTGCTTGGCGCGGTCACGAAGGGTGACGGGCGTCGTCGTGATGCGCAGTTCAAGCAGCAGCGCATAAGTCGTGATGAGGCGCAGACGCAGACTACATGGGGCGAGATGCGGGGTGCGGCCGTCGGCATGATCGCATCGCGGCTTGGAGATGTTTTATACAATGTGGTCACGCGCGCATGGCAGTCGCGCTTCGAGGCCGATGGCGACCGGCTTTCCGAAGACGTGCCCAGCAACCGCGGCAATGCTTCCGGGCGCCATCGGTCGGCATCGACGTAGCGTGTTAAAGAGCTTCGTGGTATGACGGACGCGGGTAATTCGACGCGAATTTTCGCGGCTGCAGCATAGAATGAGGAGCGCTCGCCATCGTGCGTGTGCTCCTCGTTTTGCGTCGTCACGCTTTGAATGCGGCTCGATAACGAAAAGCTACGCACGCGAACCGAACGTTTTGCCTGCCGCGCGCTGCTTGGAACCCGTGCATTTTGAACGTTACATTGCATTGCTTTCAAGGCCGGACCGGTTCCGGCGTGGCATCGGTGGTAGTCTGATTGTGGGCGTCACGCCATTTTCAAGCCTGACGCACGTGCTCGTCAAGTCGATGCGCGCTGGGAGGGGCCCGCGCTGCCGCAAGGTCCGACTCCAGGTGCACGTGCCGTTTTCGTTTGTTCAGACAGCAGCACGATCGGTTCATTCCACAGTCCTGTCATGACATCAGCGCCAGTGCAATTGCTCATTGCCGTCCTGTTGCTCACCGTGCTCACGTTGAGTGTCGCGGTGGTGGCGACGACCGTGCGGCACTCCAGCTGCAAGGCGAACTCACGTGCTCTGCTGCAGCGGTTGCTGCCATCGCTTCGGCCGCAACTTCATTACCGGTGGGACCTGAAGAGTGGCCGCGTCGTTCGCGACATCACGCTCCGTGAGCGGCTGGGACTCGGTGCCACAATCTGCGCGTCGGGGTGGCAGGAGTGGGCGGCGCTCGTCATACCGGCCGATCGGAGCGCTTATGAAAACGCCATGAGCGCAGTGGAGGCGGGCGCGAGCAGTGGATACCTGCTGCAGTACAGCGTGACGGCAAGTGATGGCCGCGTGCTCAGCCTGGTGGATCAGGGTGTTGCAACGGCGGTCCGACCTGACGGGCGCGCGCGAGTGATCAGCGGCCGCGTCGGTATTCTCGTGGATCATGACCAGGAAGCGGGGCGCGAATACCCGCACGGTGGAGTGGCCGTGCGCACTGGCGCACCCGTCAAGGCACTGGTGTCAGTGAATGGCGACGATCGCAGATTGCGCACTGGCGTCGAGCGCGGGCGCACGTTGCCCGACCCAGTGTCGGCGCTGCCCGTTGTTGCACCCGACACAATCGAGGTTCAGCAGGTGCTCTTCGGTCGAGCGGGCGGCGTCCTGTTTTCATCAGCGGAGATTGCCGCGTTCTTCGTGGAGGACGTCGAGACGACACAGAACCTGGGCTCGCGTGTGCTGCACGCGGCGACGGCGGTGGATGCGGTGCACCTTGACGAACTCTGGCAGCAGGCCGAGCGGCGCGGCCTGGCACGTCGGCGCGTCCGACTCTCGACGCACGCCGGCAGTACGCGGCTGCTGGATCTCACGCTGGTCAGCGTGAATTCGGAGTTCGCGCGATCGGAAATGCTGCTCGAGGCGCGCAATGTCTTGGCATCCGAGGACGACGAGGGACGTTCCGAGGGGCTTCGCCTGGAAATGTTGTCGCGCTACACGCGTCGTTATGCCCATGATGTGCGCAGCCCACTTGGCACCGTGCGAAACCTTACGGAACTCATCCGTGGTGCCTCGGAGGATCAGGCTGGCCGCGAGCGTCATGCGATGCTGATTGATCGAGCTGTGGACGACATCGCCGCGGCGACGCGTGACCTGGGTCGCTTTGCGGACTGGAACAAGGATTCGTTGGACACTTGCGATCTTGCGACGGTACTCGAGGCGGTCGTCAGCGAGTTCGGCGCAGAATACGGAATTCATCGCAGCTCGCTCATCATTCCCAACGATGCGCGCGCCATTGCGATTCCTGATCCTGCACTCCGGGTCGTGGCGCGCTCTTTGCTCCGCGAGGTATATGAAGCGACGTTCGGGGAAGGTGGCGTCCATGTACTGGCGACGCGAGTCGATGACTTTGTGGTGATCCGCGTCGAGTCGGACGATGCGCTGTCGTATGCACGACGCGAAGCATCGACGGCGTCGGTTGCATCGTCGGATCCACAGGTGGGCACTGCCGCTGTGACCAACGACAGCGGACGGCGCGTGCGGATCGCGTCGGAGGTGCTCGGCATGTTCGGCGCAACCCTCGCGGTGTCACGGACACCGACTGGTGGAACGTTGTTCGAGGTACGCTGCCCGGCTTCGGCGACAGTGTCGTAACGCGGCGAGCATGAGCGACAGGGGGATGCGTGCGTTGCAGCGCTCACAGGAGTTCTTGGACGTCCGATTCAGTCTCACAGGAGCCCGTGACATGCAGGACAAATCACGCCGGTCGGCACGAATTCAGAAGCACAGTAGCCCTGTGCGAAGTGATGGACGCATCGACGGCGACGGCCCAGGCCAAAGCGGGCCGCGTGACGCCGATCCCGAAAGTCCTGCAACGGACGGCGACGGGAATCAGAGCGAGCAGCATGGACAGGGCAAGCCTGAAGAGAATGTTGATCAGGCCGCTCCTGTGGCAGTCAGTCAGGTCGGGGAATCCGCAGCCGGGTACGGGCAGGACAGTGGATTTGGTGAATCCGAACAGGGCAGCTCATCTGAGGGCGGATCCGGTCAGGGTGACCAGGCAGAGAGAATGAATCGTGGCGCATCCACCAGTTCCCATCAGGATGAGGGGCGCGGCGAAATGCCTCAGCCGCAGACAAATCTGGTGCGACCGGGTGAGAGCGGATGGGGACAGCGCAACGATGAGCGCGGCAGTGAGCACATTGGCGGTGGTCAGCAGCGCGAAGGCGGCTTTGAGTATGGAGGTCCCGGTTCACATCAGGATGGTGGTTCACCGGACGTATTGCCGAGCCATCCTGATGCAGGCGAGAAACAGAAGGACCAAGGCGCGCAGGCTGGCAAACGGCACAGCAAGGTGCGGCCGCGCAAGGCCACCTGACCTGAGTGCGCGAGTGCGGCAGGCGCGCGCGGGATCGGGCACACGGGAACCACGGAGCATCACATGGCACGTGCACTCTGGAAAGGCACGCTCGGATTCGGCCTGGTGAACGTCGGCGTCGAACTGCTGTCGGCCAGCAGCTCAGAAGAGAAACTGGACCTCGACATGCTGGACAAGCGTGATCACGCACGTATCGGCTACCAGAAAATCAACAAGGTGACGGGCGAGGTCGTGGACAGCGCAAACATCGTGAAAGGATTCAAGGTCGGTGACGACGAATACGTGATCCTGAACGATGCCGACCTGAAGGCCGCAAACCCAAGGGCGACGCAATCCATCGATATCGTGGGCTTCGTGCCGCAGTCTTCAGTGCCGCGCACATTCTACGACCGTCCGTACTATGTCACGCCCCAGAAAGGGAGCGAGCGTGCGTACGCGCTGCTGCGCGATGCGCTTGCCGATACCGACCAGTTGGCGCTGGCGCAGCTCGTACTGCACACCAGGCAGCACATGGCTGCGGTGTACGCGTACGAGGAGGCGCTGGTGGTACAGCTGCTGCGCTACGGAGTGGACCTGAAGGACCCGGTGGAGGCGGGTGTACGCACGGTGCCATCGCTTACGCGAAGCACCGCGAGCCGAGAACTGGACATGGCAAAGCAGCTTATCGGCACAATGACGATGGACTGGAATCCCGACGAGTTTCGTGACACGTACCGTGACGATGTGCTGAAGATGGTGCACGAACTCGCCAAGCAGGGCGGCAAGCCGTCGCCGGCCGGTCCTGCGACGAGCACGAAGCAGACGAAGGTGCTGGATCTGGTGTCTGCGCTGAAGAAGAGTCTCGAGTCACCGACACAGCGGACCGCCACGCGCGCTTCGTCCAGACGCGTGGCGAAGGTGTTGGCGACGAATGAGAAGACAGTGGCCGCGCCGCGCACGTCGGCGCGAAAGACGGTGACTCGAAACGTGAAGAAGGGCAAGGTCGCGTGAGGTTCCCCGTGCACATGCCGCCGGCGCTGGCCACTCGGGTCGACCGCGTGCCTGGTGGGGGCGACTGGGTGCACGAACCAAAGATCGACGGCTATCGCATCCAGTGCCATGTCGACGGCGATCGCGCAGTGTTGTTCTCGCGGAAGGGTCTGGATTGGAGCCATCGATTTCCGAACGTCGCGCCGGCGGCTGTAGCGTTGCTGAACGGCCGTGACGCCGTGCTCGATGGCGAGATCGTCGTGCCCGCAGGCTCCGGCGAGTCGCCGTTCCAGTCGCTGCAGGCCGCACTCAGCGCGGGCCCGGTGCGGAACGCCATCTATTGGGTGTTCGACCTGCTCATCGACGGCGGTGACGACCTTCGTGGACGTCCGTTCCACGAGCGACGTGCGCGACTTGCTGCGCTGGTCGGTCGCAGCACGAAGCTGGCGATCATTCGCACGACGCCCGCGTTGCGGGAGCGGCCGGAGTCGCTGCTTGCGGCGGCCTGCCAGCGCGGAGAGGAAGGCGTGATCAGCAAGCGGCGCGACGCGACGTATCATGGTGGGCGCTCACGCGACTGGCTGAAGATCAAGTGCCAAAATCGTGATGAGCTGGTCGTGATCGGCTACACGGAACCGGAAGGATCGCGCGCGCACTTCGGCGCGCTGCTGCTGGCCACGCGTCCACAGGCCGGCGCCGCACTGCGCTATGCAGGCGCGGTCGGTTCGGGTTTTACGGAGACCATGCTCCGGGTACTGCACGAGGCGTTGCGCACCATTGAGCGCGAGACGCCGTGCGTGCCGGTGCCTGCGGCCGTGGCACGCCGCGCGCGCTGGGTGGAACCGCGCATCGTGGCAGACGTGGCCTTCGCTGAATGGACCACCGATCACCTGCTGCGGCAGGCCACGTTCCTCGGCATCCGCGAGGACAAGGAGGTGAGTGACGTGCGCAAGGAAACGGCAGATACGGTCGCCGGCGTCAAGATCAGCAGCGGTGACCGCGTGGTATACCCGGAACTGAAGCTCACCAAGCGACAACTCGCCGACTACATGGAGAGCGTCGCACCGCTGATGCTGCCGCATGTGGACGATCGCCCCATATCCACCATGCGATGCCCCGACGGTGCGCATGGTGAATGCTTCTTCCAGAAACACTGGCCGTCCGCGCGAAACATGTCTGTGCGCACCGTGCGACTCGCAGAGACGACGGCAAAGGAATCGGACTACGCCGTCGCGCATCAGGCGAGTGATCTGGTGGCGCTGGTGCAGATGAACGTGCTCGAATTTCATGTGTGGGGCTCGCGTGCGGAGTATCTCGAGTCGCCCGATCGCGTGATTCTGGACCTCGACCCGGGCCCGGGCATCTCGTGGAAGGCGCTGCGCGAGAGCGCGGTGCGCGTGCGCGAGCTGCTGCAGGGCGCGGGATTGGCCAGCTGGGTGAAGCTGAGCGGTGGCAAGGGTGTGCACGTGACCGTGCCGCTGGAACGGCGCATCACGTGGGAGCAATGTTCCGGGTTTGCAAAGCTCGTCGCGCATCGGCTCGTGGCCGACAGTCCGACGACGTTCGTGGACGTTGCCGCCAAGGATCGACGCAACCGCCGGATCTTCGTGGACTGGATGCGTAACAGCCGCGGTGCGACCGCCGTCGCCCCATGGTCCATGCGTGCCCGAAAGCATGCACCGGTCGCAGTGCCGCTCGACTGGTCAGACCTGACGGCGATCGAGGGGCCTGCAGTGATGACCGTGCCGGTCGTGATGGACTTCTTGCAATCGAAGCCCGCCGATCCATGGGCGACCATGCGCACCACGCGCCAGCGGCTCACCGTAAAAGTGCTCGACGCGCTGGGCGACTCGCCTGGATCGCCTGCATCGCCTGCATCGCCTGCGCGACGTACCGCGTCCCAGCGCAGTGGGCACCGCGCGAGGCTTGCCTGACGACTTCACGAACGACACCACGAACGACACCACGAACGCCGCTGCTGCCGCCTGCCACGCAAAGCCGCGCGCGCAACGCGGTCCCGGACGCCAGCGGGAATCTGCGCGCTGCCGATCACTACATCCGGGTCCGTGGTGCGCGTGAGCACAACCTGCGTGATGTGGACGTGGATGTCCCACGTGATGCGCTGGTGGTATTCGCTGGCGTGTCGGGCTCCGGAAAGTCGTCGCTCGCATTCGGCACGATCTTCGCCGAGGCACAGCGGCGTTACCTCGAGTCTGTAGCGCCGTATGCGCGGCGACTGTTCGACCAGGTCGGCGTGCCTGACGTGGACTCCATCGAGGGACTGCCGCCGGCCGTGGCACTGCAGCAGCAGCGCGGATCACCCAGCGTCCGATCGTCGGTGGGCAGCGTGACCACGATCTCCAACCTGCTGCGCATGTTGTACTCGCGCGCCGGCACCTATCTGCCGCGACAGCGAATGCTGTACGCCGAGGATTTCTCGCCCAACACGCCGCAGGGGGCATGCCCCGGGTGTCACGGCCTGGGCACGGTGTACGACGTCACGGAGCAGTTGATGGTGCCGGATGACTCGCTGACTATCCGTGAGCGTGCCGTCGCATCGTGGCCGACGGCGTGGCAGGGGCAGAACCAGCGTGACATCCTCGTCTCGTTGGGTCACGACGTGGACGTGCCCTGGCGCGCGTTGCCGAAGAAGACGCGGCACTGGATTCTCTTCACCGACGAGCAGCCGACGGTGCCTGTGTATGCCGGCTACACGCCGGCCGAGACGCGCACGGCCTTGAAGCGGCGGACGGAGCCAAGCTACATGGGCACCTTCGTCGGAGCGCGGAAGTACGTGCTCGACACCTTCGCGACCACGCAAAGTGCCCTGATGAAGAAGCGTGTCTCGCGTTTCATGGTGGGCTCGCCGTGCGCAACCTGCGGTGGCAGGCGGCTGACGCAAGCTGCGCTTTCCGTCACGTTTGCAGGCATGGACATCAGTGCCATGTCGCGGCTCACGCTGCAGCAGCTCGCCGACGTGCTGCGACCAGCCGCCGAGCGCGATCTCGCCGCCGCCGCAATCGACGACTCGCCGCGCGTGCAGGATGCGTTGCGCGGGCGCGTGTCAGGTGCGGGGTCGCATGCGGCGTCGCCGGATGTGCGACGCACACCGAACGATTCGGCGGAGAAGCGGATTGCCGCACAACGCATTGCACGCAATGTGCTCTCGCGGCTCGACACGCTGCACTCGCTGGGACTCGGCTACCTGTCGCTCGAGCGCACCACCACCACGCTCTCTGCCGGCGAACTGCAGCGCCTGCGCCTCGCCACGCAGATCCGGTCGAACCTGTTCGGCGTGGTGTACGTGCTGGACGAGCCGAGTGCCGGCCTGCATCCCGCCGACAACGAGGCTTTGTTTGCGGCGCTCGACAACCTGCGCAACGTCGGCAACACGGTGTTCGTGGTGGAGCATGATCTCGAGATCATGCGGCGGGCGGACTGGATCGTGGATGTGGGGCCCGATGGCGGGACGGCGGGTGGGCATGTCCTGTACAGCGGTCCACCCGAGGGGCTGCGTGACGTGAAGGCGTCGCGCACTGCGCCGTACCTGTTCGGCGCGAGGGACACGGTGATGCGCGTGCGGCGCACGCCCACGCGCTGGCTGGAACTCGCGCAGATCTCGCGCAACAACCTCGATCGTCTCGACGTCCGCATTCCGATTGGTGTGATGACCATGGTCACGGGCATCTCCGGCTCGGGCAAGTCGAGCCTCGTGAGCCAGGCGCTGGTCGACCTGATCGGCGAGCAGCTCGGACACGAGACGCAGGTGTCCGCCGTACCACCGGAGGACGAGGAGCCCGGGATTGCGACGCGCACACGTGGACGCATCGCCGCGGGCGGTGAGCACATCCGTCGCATGGTGACGGTGGACCAGAAGCCCATTGGACGCACACCGCGCTCGAACCTCGCCACCTACACCGGCCTGTTCGACCATGTGCGACGGCTGTTCGCGGCCACGCCACGAGCGCGCGCAAAGAAATTCGATGCCGGCCGCTTCTCGTTCAACATGGTCCCCGGGCGCTGCGCGACCTGTGAAGGCGAAGGCTTCGTGAGCGTCGAACTGCTGTTCATGGCCACCGTGTATGCGCCGTGCCCCACCTGTCATGGATCGCGCTACAATCCGGCAACGCTCGAGGTGCAGTGGCAGGGCCGCAACATTGCCGAGGTGTTGCAGCTGACGGTCGCTGAGGCGCACGATTTCTTCGCGGATGAGGCAGCCATCGCGCGGCCGCTTGCCTTGCTGCGCGACATTGGACTGGAGTACCTGCGATTGGGCCAGCCGGCAACCGAGCTCTCCGGCGGTGAAGCGCAGCGCATCAAACTTGCGACCGAGTTGCAACGGGCGCAGCGCGGCGACACGCTGTACGTACTCGACGAGCCGAGTACCGGCCTGCACGCCGCCGACGTGGACCGATTGATGGTGCAGCTGCATGGACTGGTCGACGCCGGCAACAGTGTCGTGCTCGTGGAGCACGACATGCGCCTGGTAGCATCGAGTGACTGGGTGATCGACATGGGTCCTGCCGCCGGCGCATTCGGTGGGCGGATCGTGGCACAGGGACCGCCGGAGGTCGTCCTCGCGAGCGCTGAGAGCCGCACCGCGCCATACCTCAGGCATTGGATGGTCAACAATGGCTGACGCCGCAACGTTGCGGCAAATGTGCGTGCGACATCACGCGCGACTGACTGCTTCCGCAACGAGTGACTGATGACCATCGATCATTGTTTTGCACCTGCGTCGCTGCACGGCTGGATGCAGCTTGCGTTGAACGAGGCGCGTCGCGCCCTCGACGTGGGCGAGGCGCCGATCGGGTGCGTGCTTCTGGATGCCGACGGCAGTGTGATCGGTGCGGGGCACAACGCGATGCGCGAAACAGGCGTGGTCACCGCCCATGCGGAAATGAAGGCGTTCGAGGCCGCGGCGAACAAGGTGCTGCCGGGACAATCGTACACGCTGGTTTCCACGCTCGAGCCCTGCGTGATGTGTACGGGTGCCGCGATGCTGGCGGGGGTGACGACGATCGTCTACGGCTTGAAGGCGCCGGCCGATGCCGGCACCGCGCGCGTCGAGCCACCGGACAGCCCCAATGCAACGGCGCCGGCCGTGATCGGACAGGTCGGTGCCGCGGACAGCCGCGCGCTCTTTCACCAGTGGCTCGAGATGCACGGCGACGATGAGTCACGATGCGAGCAGCGGCTGTTCATTGACCAGCTACTCGCCCTCACCGACGAGGTCGTGCCAGGCGAGTCGGCCAAGCCGACGGCGACGCGTGCGCGTCCCAGCAGCGATTCTCCCTTGTGTCCACAATGATCGAACCGGAGCACGCGAGCGGCGAATTGCACCGCACGGTGCACGCGCGCACTACGCTCGCCCGCAATGTGCAATGCAATTACATGCGCGTACGACGTTGTCGGCATCAACACACGCGGCACCGCGCGCATCACGCCAGCTCATTCGCCCACTTCTCGGAGGATTCATGACGCAGCACAACGATTTGAACTCGCGCAGTGATCGCTACGACGACGGACTCGACTACGACAGCCGCAGCGAGCAGGCACTTGGCAGCGTCCCGGAGACGGGATACGACGACTACATGCCGCGCGGCTCGCGCCGACCCGGGATGCGCCAAAGTGACGGCATCGCCAAGGCGAAGGACCGCATCACCGACACGTTCAACATGGCATCGCAGTATGTGACGTCGCATGACATGTCAGCGATGGTTGACGACGCGAAGCAGATCGCGCGGAAGCATCCACGCGCTGCGATGATCGCGCTGGCCGCGGTGGGCTTCCTGCTCGGACGTAGCCTTCGCCGTTCGCGATGAGCCTGCAGGGAGCGCGCCGGAAACGGCACGCTCCCTGCAACCTCGTCATCGTCCAGGCAGCGAGGTGAGTCGTACAGCTCGCCGTCGCTGGGCAATCTTCATGGAGGGTGGAATGCTCGAGTCGGAACAGGTGCACGAGACGTCAGCCGATGGCAGTCACCGCAGCACGACCACAATGAATGCTCGTCGCGTGCATGACCTCGCGGGCATGGCGCTGTCCGACGTTCCGCACGGTCGTCACTATCGTCCCGCCCAGCTTCGGCAACCGGGGCAGGGCGTGGCCAATGGACTCGGCGTGTTCAGCGTGCTGCTCGGCCTCACACAACTCGTCGCGCCCGATGCCATCGCGCGTCTGGTCGGTGTGCGACCTACGCCCCGCTCACGTGCCACGATGCGCGTGCTGGGCCTGCGTGGTCTCACGAGCGGCGCTGGCGTGCTGTCCAACGGCACAAGCGTTCCTTGGCTCTGGAGTCGACTTGCCGGTGACGTGTTGGACGTTGCGCTGTTGAGCACCGCCGTGGGACGGCGCCACGACGACCGGACGCGTGCGTCGCGCGCATTGATGGCCGTCGCGGGTGTCGCGGCGATCGACTATCTCGCTGCGCGTGCCAGTCATCGCACGCAGCAGCTCTTTGATTCGGTCGAGCCGGAAGCCACCGTGAGCGGACCGCTGGAGTACGGCGCGCCTGACACCACGGCGTCGGGCACCGGCAACGCTCAAACCACGAACGAGGAGATCGGCCATCTCGCCGCAGACGCCGTCGCCGCCAAGCGGGCGGGTGACCGGAAGGTTCGGTCGGTGGTCACCATCAATCGCAGCGCGAGCGAGCTGTATGCCTATTGGCGCAACTTCGAGAATCTTCCGAACTTCATGAAGCAGCTCGCATCGGTCACCACGACAGGCGAGGGCCGCTCGCACTGGGTGACACGCGCACCAGGGGGCACGCAGGTGGAATGGGATGCGGAGATCGTTGCCGACGAGCCGGGCGCACTGATCGCGTGGCAATCGCTGCCGGGAAGTGATGTGCGCAACGCCGGCACGGTGCGCTTCATTCCCGTGCCCTCCGAACGCGGCACCGAAGTACATGTCGAACTGGATTACGATCCACCAGGCGGCGCACTCGGCGTGGCGGTCGCGAAGCTGTTCCGTGCTGAACCCGGGCAGCAGATCCGCGACGATTTGCGGGCATTCAAGCAGGTGATGGAGTCAGGCGAGATTCTCTTTGCACGCAAGCCCGAACGGCTCGAAGGCGAGCAGCAGGGCATCGGTGCCCTGCTGACGACTCCCCAGGATGCGCAGGAGATCCGCGGATGAAGGCGAACTGCTGGATGGGCAAGAATACCGTGGAAGTGCGCGAGGTGCCGGATCCGGAGATCCTCAACCATCGCGACGCCATCGTGAAGATCACGAGCACGGCAATCTGCGGCTCCGACGTGCATCTCTATCACGGCGTGGTGCCCACGCTCGAGAAGGGCGATGTGGTCGGCCATGAGTTCATGGGCGAAATCGTCGAGGTGGGTCGCAGCGTCACCAATCTCAAGGTCGGTGATCGCGTGGTCGTGCCGTTCCCGATCGCGTGCGGCCATTGCCATGCTTGTGAAGCGGGAATGACGTCGCTGTGCGAGAACAGCAACCCGAACGCGTTCCTGGCCGAGCGCGCGATGGGTCACTCGCCGTGCGGGATTTTCGGGTACGGGCACATGACGGGCGGCTTCGCGGGTGGGCAGGCGGAGTATGCGCGCGTGCCATTCGCCGACTTCGGTCCGTTGAAGGTGCCCGATGACGTGACCGATGAGCAGGCGCTCTTCCTGTCCGACGTGCTGCCGACCGGGTACATGGCCGCGGAACAGTGCAACATCAAGCCGGGTGACACCGTGGCAGTGTGGGGCTGCGGCCCCGTCGGGCAGTTCGCGATCACGAGTGCGTACCTGCAGGGTGCGAGTCGCGTCATCGCGATCGACAACGTGCCGTTTCGTCTGCGCATGGCGCGTGAGCGTGCGGGGGCGATCACGCTGAACTACGACGAGATCGACAACGTCATCGAGGCGCTGAAGGAGCTCACCGGTGGTCGCGGCCCCGATGCGTGCATCGATTGCGTGGGCATGGAAGCCAGCGGACACGGGCCCGTGTTCGCGGTGGACAGGATCAAGCAGGCCACCAAGATGCAGACCGACCTGCCGTTTGCCTTGCGCCAGGCCATCATGTCGTGCCGCAATGGAGGAACCGTGTCCATTGCCGGTGTCTACGTGGGCGTGGTCGATGGCTTTCCGATCGGCTCGATCATGAATCGCAGCCTGCGCATCGTGACCGGCCAGACGCATGTGCATCGCTACATGCGCCCGTTGATGGACCTGATCCAGAAGGGGGCGCTGGATCCGACGTTCATCATCACGCATCGCATGCCGCTCGCGGACGCGGCGCGAGGCTACGACATCTTCAGCCGCAAGCTCGAGAACTGCGAGAAGGTGGTGCTGAAGGTCGGCTGACGTGAGCGCCGCCGCCGTGCTCGACTGATCTGCGTGATTGATTTGCGCGACTGATCTGCGCGTGTGCTCTGCCTGTCCGATCTGCGCTATGGACTTGCGCGACTGCCGCCGCCGGACGGGAGATCATTCCCGTGCGGCGGCGGAAGTGGTTGCGGGACATGGCGAGCCAGTCTGCCACACGGCGCTGGTGTCCAGTCCGGCGAGTCTGTATGTATCGGGTGTCGCTCATCTCGCCCATCAAACGATACCCGCATGCTTCCCAGTCGCCGACCCGTACGCACCATCGCTCAGCTTGTGGCTTTCGCGCTCTTCGTGTCTGGCTGTGCCAGCCCTGATGTGCAGGAAGCGGCTGCTGCGCCGCCGTCGTCACCCGCGGCTTCCGCTGCCGACTGGTCCGTGTATGGCGGCAACACCGACCACACGCACTTCACGACCTTAAGCCAGATCACGCCGGCGAACGTGAAGACCTTGAAGGTCGCGTGGACATTCGACACGCAGGCCGCGTTCAAGGGGTCGGAGATGCAGGCGAATCCCGTCGTGATTGACGGGATCATGTACGCCACCACGCCGACGCTGCATGTCTTCGCTCTGGATGCCGCGACGGGCAGGCAGCTCTGGATCTTCGATCCGAACAACGGCCAGCCGCCGAGCTCGCGTTTCCGCCATCGCGGCGTGGTCGTCACTGGCGATCGCGTGATCTTCAATTATCGCTACAAGCTGTTTGCACTGAATCGGAAGACGGGCACGCCCATTCCCGGCTTCGGTGGCGACAGTGGCTGGGTGGACCTGCGTGAGGGGTTGGGCCGGCCGGCAAAGGAAATCTCGGTCAGCGCCAGCACGCCTGGCGTGGTGTTCGAGGACCTGCTGATCATCGGCAGCACGGTGCCCGAGCAGCTCCCCAGTGCGCCGGGCGACATCCGGGCGTACGAACTCGCGACGGGCAAGCTGCGGTGGAGCTTCCATACGATTCCGCATCCCGGTGAACCGGGCTACGAGACCTGGCCGCCGGATGCGTGGAAAATTGCCGGTGGTGCGAACGCCTGGGCTGGCGTCACTGTCGATCCGAAGCGCGCAATGCTGTTCGCGGCGACGGGGTCGGCGTCATACGACTTCTACGGTGCAAATCGGACGGGCGACAACCTGTACGCCAACAGCGTGATCGCACTCGACGCGCGCACCGGCAAGCATGTCTGGCACTATCAGGTGCTGCGTCACGACCTCTGGGATCGCGACCTGCCCGCAGCGCCCATGCTCGTGACGGTGACGCGCGACGGCAAGCCGGTGGACGCAGTTGCGCAGATCACCAAGACGGGTCACGTCTGGCTGTTCGAGCGCGAGAAGGGCGCGCCGATGTTTCCGGTCGAGGAACGGCGGATGCCGACCGTGGCACTCGACGGCGAGCAGCCGGCATCGTCGCAGCGCTTTCCGACGCTGCCGCTGCCCTTCGCGCGCCAGCAGCTCACGCGCGACGAGCTCACGCAGCGCACCCCGGAAGCACATGCCGCCGCGCTGAAGACGTTCGAGGAATACAACCCGACGCATCCCTACGAGGCACCCAACGTCAGCAAGGGCACGATCATCTTCCCCGGTGTGGATGGCGGTGGCGAATGGGGCGGACCGGCATTCGATCCGGGCACCGGCCTGCTGTACGTGAACTCGAACGAGATGGCGTGGCTGCTGAAGCTCGTGCCGCGGAACGACAAGTCGCTGTACGCCGCGACCTGCGCGGGCTGCCATGGTGATAACCGGCAGGGCGGGGCGGGTGGCCCGTCGCTGGTGGACATCGGGCAGCGTCGCACGGCCGATCAGGTCATGACCATGATCAAGGAAGGCAGCGGACGCATGCCGGCATTCGGTGCGGCGATGGATGCGAGCGCCATGAAGGAGATCACCGAATACCTGATGACGGGCAAGGTGACCAGCACTGCCGCCGTGCAGAAGAGTCCCTACTTCCTCAAGTACCGCACGGCGTTCTTCGACATCTTCCTCGATCACGAAGGCTACCCGGGCATCAAGCCGCCGTGGGGCACGCTGAACGCGATCGACCTGAACACCGGAAAGACCGCATGGTCCATTCCGTTCGGCGAGTACCCGAAGCTCGCGGCACAGGGCATCACGAACACCGGCACCGACAGCTACGGCGGTGCGATCGTGACGCAGAACGGGCTGCTGCTCATTGCGGCCACGACATACGACAACAAGTTCCGCGCGTTCGACAAGGCGACCGGAAAGCTGCTCTGGGAGACGGTGCTGCCGGCCGCTGGCAATGCGACGCCATCGACGTACATGGTCAACGGCAAGCAGTACATCGTGATCGCCTGCGGTGGCGGCAAGAACGGCGCGCCCAGCGGTGGCACCTACGTGGCCTTCGCGCTGCCCTGACCTGGCGGCGCATGGTGTCAGCGCGTGCGTCCCACACGCGCCGGCACACCCCGCAGCACCCGGTCGAAATACTCCGCCGTCGCCTCGTACACACGCAGTGAATTCGCAAAGCGCATCCAGTGGTGTGTGTCGTCCACGATCACGATCTCCTCGTGGCGTACGCCCTGCTTCGCGAGTCGTTGTACGAGATCGGTCGTCTCCGTGAACTGCACGTTGCGATCGTCATCGCCGTGGATCAGCAGCACCGGCGATGTCCATGTGCTCACGCTGGCCACCGGCGACGACGTCCACGCCACCTTCGCGGCTTCGGCGCGATCAGTCGGTTCGAACTGTCCGCTGGCCATCGCCGCGGCGAGCGCCCTGCCCGCGCCGGAACCGGGTGCCGTCATGTCATGCACACCGTGGATGTCCACGCCGGCGGCAAAGAGGTTGCTGTTCCGGCCCAGCGCCAGCGCCACGAGGTAGCCACCATACGAGCCGCCATAGATGCCGATGCGCGCGCCATCGACGTCAGGGCGCGCCTTCAGCCACTCGCCGGCAGCCTTCACGTCCAGGTACTCGCTCGCACCCGCGGCACCGGCGTTCGGTGGCCGATGGAACTCGTAGCCGTACCCAATGCCCAGTCGGTAGTTCAGCGCCAGCACGATGTAGCCCTTGCTGGCGAGATACTGGTTGCTCGCGTAGGCCGCGGCGTAGTAGTCGCTGTAGTGCCATCCCGCGAGCATCTGCCGCGGCGGACCACCATGCACATACACGATCGCCGCCTGCTTCGCCGTCCCGGTCGGCGGCAGGAACAGTTGACCATACACGGTGAGTCCGTCGCCCGACGTGAAGCTGACCGATGTCGGTGTCACCAGCTCGCGTGTGGGATACGATGCGATCTGCTCCTCGCCGAGTAGTCGTGCCGCGGCCGCTGTGCCCGTGCGCACGGCAACGAGCGGCGGACGCTGTGCCGTGGCCGACAGCCATGCGATGGTGCCGCGTCCCGTCATCACCGGTGTCCATTCCAGACCCGTGCCGGGCGTCAGCACTTCCTGTGTCGCTGCGTCCACGGGAACGCGCATCACATGTCGCCGATCGATGTCACCCGGCGTGCGCCCCATGTTGGCGCAGAACAGCAGCGCCGTGCCGTCGGGGGTCAGCGTGATGTACTCCGCCATGCCGTCGCCCGGCGTCAGCAGCAGCGCCTCGCCGCCAGTCGCGCTGATGGAGTACAGGTGCGGCCAGCCGTCGGCGTAGCTCAGGAACACGATGCGGTTGCGCGCCGCCCAGTGCAGGTTCACGCCACCCTCGGTGGACGGCGGCGAGCCTCGCAGCGTCTTCGGTGCGCTCCAGAGCTGTGTTGCGACGCCCGTCGCCACATCGGCGGTGAACAGGGCCCACGGCTGCGGCTGTGCGATCAGCATGGGCGCGGGTGCACCGCCGGCACCGGGGCGCCGCATGAAGACCAGGCGCGTGCCATCGGGACTCCAGCGCGGCATTGCATCGCGGCTCGTGCTCGGCGCCATCCACTGAATCGGTGTCGTCGCATTCGTATAGACGCCGATGAAGGCGTGATCGCCGCGATTCGAGACGAATGCGATGCGTGAACCGTCAGGGCTCCAGACCGCTGCACCGTTGTTGCCACGCATCGTGAACAGCCGCTGCGCCGGTGCCGAACCGTCGACCGGCACGCTCCACAACTGGCGCTCACGCTCGAACACGACCACATCACCCTTCGGCGAGAGCACCGGTGCCTCGCCGTCGCCCAGCAGCACGGGGTCTCCGCCAGTCGTCGCAATGCTCCAGATCTGCACCTTCGGCGGCATGGGCATGCCCAGCGGGTTCACCGGCTGCGCATCGTCCCAGTTGGAGCCATGATCGCCGCCCCGCACGTACACCGCATGCGCGCCACTCGACGACAGCTGCACACTGGTGAGTTCCTGCCCATCGTCGATGGCGTACCGCGTCAGCGCACGAGGCACGAATGTCGGCGCTTCTGCCGTCCAGATGTTGCGCCGGCCGTTGTCGTTCAGCGCCCATGCGATGCGGTCCGCGCCCGCTGACGCAACGAGTTCGTTGGGAAATGGTGCGCTGCGCAACTGCGCGTACGTCAGTGGCGGTGCCTGCCCCTGCGTCAGTGCAGGGCGCCCGGCAGAGGCGACGGTGAGCACGAGCGACAGCGTCGCGGCACGCAACAGACGGAGTGGCATTGTCGGCCCTGACGAAAGAGTGGTGGACGCGATGAAGTACGATCAGGATACTCGGCTGCACCACCACCCCGACGCCCCTTCCTGACGCGCCCGCACGACGCCATCGTTGCGCATGCCGAAAACCGCCGAGCGTTTGCATGTTTTTTCCGAATCCGTGATCCGCGGCACCACGCGCATGTCGGATCAGTATGGCGCGATCAACCTGTCGCAGGGCTTTCCGGATTTCGATCCGCCGGAGGAGATGCTGGCAGCACTGGAGCGCGCGACGCGTGGCCCGTTTCACCAGTATGCGGTGACCTGGGGCGCGCCGCGCTTCCGCCGTGCACTCGCCACGAAGATCGCGAAGTTCACCGGCCTCGATGTGGATCCGGAACGGCATCTCGTCGTGACGTGTGGCAGTACCGAGGCCATGGCGGTCGCCATGATGACGGCGTGCAACCCCGGCGACAAGGTGATCGTCTTCTCGCCCTTCTATGAGAATTACGCCGCCGATGCGATCCTCTCCGGTGCCATTCCCATCTACGTCGCGCTGCAACCACCGACCTTCAATTTCGATCCCGACGAGCTGGCGCGTGCCTTTGCGGAGAAGCCGAAGGCGATCGTCCTCTGCAACCCGTCGAATCCCACCGGCAAGGTGTTCACGCGCGACGAGCTGCTGATCATCCTCCGGCTCGCCGAGGAGCACGATTGCTTCGTGATCACCGACGAGCCATACGAGCACATCGTGTATGCACCGCACGTACACACGTACTTTGCGTCGCTGCCGGGCGCCTTCGAGCGGACCATCACCTGCAATTCCCTGTCGAAGACCTACTCCATCACGGGCTGGCGCATCGGCTACATGCATGCGGCACCGCAGGTGATTGCGCAGGCGCGCAAGGTGCACGACTTCCTCACCATCGGCGCTGCGGCCCCGTTGCAGGAGGCGGCCGTCGCAGGTCTCGAGCTGCCCGACAGCTACTACGAGGGCATCACCGCATTGTACACGGCGAAGCGCGAGCTCTTCCTCGGCTACCTCCGTGCGTCCGGCCTGCCGTACAGCGAGCCGCAGGGTGCGTACTACGTGATGGTGGACATCGGCGCGCTGGGCTTTGGCACCGACACCGAGGCGTCGGAGTGGTTCATCCGGCATGTCGGCGTGGCTGGCGTGGCTGGCTCCAGCTTCTTCCGTGAACCCGTGAACAACTTCATGCGCTTTCACTATGCGAAGCGCGATGCCACGCTGCATGCCGCAGGCGAGCGGCTGGCCGCACTGAAGTCGGGTCGCTAGCGCGGGCGTGCGGCAATCGCCGCGCGCAGCATCTGGAGCAGCTTGTCCAGCGCGAATGGCTTGGCCAGCATCGCGATGTCCTCCAGGCCACGCCGGTCCTTGTGCATCTGTGCATCGAAGCCGGAGATGAACAGGATGGGAAACGCCGGGTCCAGTGCGCGCACTTCGCGGGCAAGCCGGAATCCATCCATGCCCGGCATGCGGACGTCGCTCAACACCACGGCGATATCGGCACGACGCGCCCGGAAGACTTCCAAGGCTTCGATGCCGTTCTCCGCTTCCACCACGGCAAAATCCAGACGCTCCAGCAGGCGGCGCGTGGTCACGCGCACGGCGTCGTCGTCGTCCACCAGCAGGATCCGCTCGACCACGGTCCCGGACGGCGCGCTTCCGTGCGGCGGCTCGCTCACGTCGTCCATGCTGCACGGCAGCACGATCCAGATGCTCGTGCCCACGCCTTTCACGCTCTCCGCGCGTACGGTGCCACCCGCCTGCGTCACCACGCCGTAGACGACAGCCAGTCCAAGGCCGGTGCCCTCGCCAAGTGGCCTGGTGGTGAAGAACGGTTCGAAGATGCGCTGCCGGACGGCGTCGTCCATGCCCATGCCGGTGTCGCTGATCGTGAGCGTCGATTGCATCGCGTCGTCGTCGACACCTACCGACAACGTCAGCGTGCCGCCACTGGGCATGGCATCGCGCGCGTTCTGCGCGAGGTTGAGCACAACCTGCTCCAGCTGCCCGCGGTCGGCCCGCACGCGCGCCCCGGACGCGGCCCCCTCGATGCGTACGGTCACCGATGCCGGCAGCGAGGCGCGGAGCAGCGGCAGCATGTCGCGCACGAGCGATGCGAGGTCCACGCTCTCGGTCAGGGGCGCCTGCCTGCGGCTGAATGACAGCAGCTGCCCGGTGAGTCGCGCAGCGCGCTCCGTGGTGCTCAGCGCAAGCGCGAGATCCTCGCGAAATGCGAACTCCTCGGGTACCTCATTCATCACGAGCTGAATGCAATTGCGGATCGCCGCGAGCAGGTTGTTGAAGTCGTGCGCCACGCCACCCGCAAGCTGGCCCACGGCTTCCAGCTTTCGCGCCACGTTCAACTGCTGCTCCAGCTCCATGCGCTGCCGCTCGATCTCCGCGCGATGCGACTGGTCGCGCCACGCAATCACCGAAACACGCTTGCCGCGCAGTGCCGCATGACGCACGCTCACTTCCACCGGTACCGGGTGCCCGTCTGCGCGCTGGTGCACCCAGTCGAACGTCATCACGCCGCGTTCGAGGGTTGCCGCACCGATGCCGCGCGACTTCTCGTCGGAGGGCGTGCCATCCGGTTGCGCGGCTGGCGAGAAATCTGCCGGCCGGCGGCCGATCAGTTCCTGCTTCTCGCTCAGGCCGAGCATGCGAAGCGCCGCGGGATTGCAATCCAGGACACCCGTGTCGTCCGACAGCAGCAACCCATCCACGGAATGCTCGAAGACGAGGCGGAATCGCTCTTCGGCTTCCTTGCGTTCGGTGATGTCCTGGCCCGTCGCCACGACGCCGACGGAAGCCTGCTCGTCGTCGAGCACTCGCGACACGTTCCAGAGCAGCGTGCGGCGCGTGCCGTCGGGGAGCACGGAATCGTCTTCGAAATCGCGCGTGTTGACGCCCGTCAGCACCTGCCGGATGTCTGCGGCCACGGCGTCGCGATGCTCCGGCGCGATGAATCGCTGCACGTAGTCTGTCCCGATCGCATCGGCGCGCGCTGTCTGGTAAAGCGCTTCTGCCGCCCTGTTCCACGCGAAGATGGTGTGGTCCGGTCGCAGGCCGAGTATGACGCTGCCGGACGTGTCCACGATGGCGCCGAGCATGGCGCTATCCGCAGGGGAGTCCGACGACGCGCGTGATCCGGGTTGCATGCTGCTGTCTACTCCACCGCGGGTGACGCGCGGGGGTCGGGGATGTGTCGGCGACTACGCGAAACGTACAAGCAAGCACCGTCCGACAGCAGTTTTCGGTCCCGCGCCCTGCATGCCCGAGCGCTGCGCCCGTGCACGACGACAGGCGTTTGTAGGCTGCGCGCTTGCTTCGGGCCGTGCACGACGGTGCACCTGCGGCTCAGCGCAGCGTTCTTGCGAGCACATACTGCACGGCGAGATCCGTCGTGCTCCAGAGCTGGATGTCGGCGCCGCTGCCGTAGCGCAACGCCGCGAGCCGCCCGTTCGTGAAACCATAGCTCCACAGTTCCGTGTGAAAGCCCGACTGCTCCACGGCGCTCCGTACCTTCTCCAGCGCCGCCCGCAGCTCAGCCACATACGCGGCATTGCCGGTGCCCGACTGCTGCTGGGCACGCGCAATGCGACCAGCCGTGCCGAGAAGAAAGAGATTCACCTCGCGTCCCCAGACCACGCGCGGGCCATGATACGGATCCTTCACGAACGCGTCCCACGTGGCGGGCGTCGCGTAGGCGTCGTTGGCAACCACGGGCCCGATGCGGTCGACGAACAAGCCGACAGGATACGGGCGCGCGAAGAGTCGCACATCGCGGAGCGTGTGTTCCACTTCTTCGGGGGTGGAGCCTGTCGTGCGCCCCTCGGCATCGCCCAGGAAGAGCTGCGTTGCCGCATCGGTGTTCGCCACCGCAAGCGGCTTGCCCTGCGCATCCAGCGCCACGGCAAGAAACTCGATCGGCGCTTCGGTGTCGCGCGCGGCACCGGAGCGGGATGTCCACCAGTCACGTTCGGCGGTCGGCATGGCGGCGAGTCGTGCACGAGTCGCTGCCATGACCTGCGGCGCCGTGAGCTGCACCGCAAAGTGGCGCGATGCACCGCGCCACGTCATGATCGCGCGCGTCAGTGACGCACTGTCGCGGACATAGCGTGCGAGCGTGGTGTCGCTCGTCGCGGTTGCGATACCGAGTGCGCGCATCGCCGTCATGATGCGGCCCAGCGACTCGAGCGCGTGCGGCACCCAGATCGCGTTGATGTCCATCGCATACCGGCCACCGGCGTAGCCGGCGCCGCTGTCGCGCCAACTCGCGGTGGCCCAACCCGACGGCTCGCGTGGCGCGAAGGCAATCAGGTTGGTGGTCACGGGGTTCGCGGCATACGGGGCCGTGAGCCGCGCCACCAGCGCGAGTTCGCGCACGAGCCGTTGCGCGCGCGTGACGCCGCCATCGCGCCGATCGAGCAGGAATGCACGCTTGGCTGCTGCCGGCACCGCAGGGTCGGTAATCCAGCGTGCGACCACGATCGGCAGCTGGTATTCGTCGTCGATCATGTGGTAGTTCTCGCGCACCGTGCGGAGGTCGCGCAGCACGCGCTCTGCGCGCGTCAGGAGCGAGTCGGCGACATGGGCCGATCCGGTGGCGTCGGCGGCCCGATACGCAGTGATGAGCGCGACGTACGCCGCGGCGGACTCGCGCACGGCCTGGTCGCCAAGCGCTTCCTCATGACTCACGTCGCCCGTGGGCGCCAGCTTGCGCAGGGCGGTCGCGATCACTGCCTCGAGCGCCTGATGCCGCCAGATCGGGCGCATCATCAGCGCGGTCATCAGCATGTCGCGGCCGAAATACGTCGCGTAGGTCGGCAGTCCGGCCATCAGCTTCTCGCGCGAGACCAGCAGCTCGACGCCGCGCACCTGGCGCTCCATGCGTCGGGCGCGAACCGAGGCGGTATCCAACACGCCGGCCGCCTCGCCGCGCTGTCGCGTGGCGGCAAGGAATGCAAGGAAATCGGGAGTGAAGATGTCAGTGCGCGAGAGCGGTGTGAGCGTGCGTGCCGTGGTCGATACGTGCACCGTGAACGTGACGCGATCGCCGCGCTGCGCCTGCATCGTGACCGAGTCACCGGCGACGGTCACCGTCACCGCCGCTGCATCGGCGCGCAGTTCCAGTGTCAGCGTGTCCCGCGCATCGAGTGTGACCTGCTGCACGCGTGTTACCCATGCATTGCGCTCGCGTCGGAGTTGGGGACGCGGGTACATGCGCGAGCGCAGGTCGCCGATGCTGCGTGCGTTGAGGCGCGCGAGATGACGTGCGCGCGCGCGCTGGGGCAGCTGTTCCAGCGCCGCGATGAGCCGATCGACGTCGGGGATGACGTACGGCGCGCCAGCGAACGGCTGCGAGGCGCGCTGCTCGTACTGGAAGTCGCGCTCCACGCGCATCGAGCCAAGCAGGAACCAGCCCAGATGCAGCGTGGGCGTGCGTGCCGCGACGACATGCGTGAAGTGGCGGGTACCGGCGGCGGCGCCGATTGTGGCGCCCGCGGCTCCCCATTGCAGCACGGCGGTGGCGCCGCGGGCATCGCGGGCCGTGAAGCCGGCACTCGCATTGTCGGCGTCGGCCATGAGGTGCACGAGGCGCGCGTTGCGCTGATCGATGTACACCTGCAGCGTGTTACGGGCCGCATCGCGAAAAAATCGTGTCTGGTAGCCGCTGTAGGCACTGGTGTCATCCAGTCCGGCGTCGGGGAACGACAGCACGGGCGCGACGGGTCGCGCGGATACGGTCAGTTGGGCGAGCAGGGCAATGGTCAGGACGGTCATGATCGGGAGGCTGGGCGCTCGGCGGTGCGTATGGCGACGCCTTTCTCAGCGTTCGCTCATCCGGGCGTGCGCGGAGCGACGCGCGGTCGTCGACTACGGAAGTGTACCTGACAGCACAGCTGTCGGCGCGCTTGCTGAGTTGCGAGCCTCGATGGTGCCGAAATAAGCCGACATTCACGGACTTCTGCCGAAACGTCTGTGTTTCTTGCATTGGCTCTGCACGACCTCGGTACACACTCACCATCCTGTTCGTCACCGCATCTTGACATGTCGCGTGCCGACGGCGAGCATGCCCCCCAAGATTTCCCTTCAGGCCGTTCACGTTGCCGTGCGACGTCGTCAGCCTGTCATTACAATTCCTCAACCTCGAGGGGTCGTGCCGTGCGCTGTGCGCGCGGTGACCGGGCGGCGCGAACAGGTGGGATGTACGGCGCTGACGCCGTGCAGCGGTCACCTGTTCAGGAGCGCGGCGACAGGAGTGCTGCGACACGAGTGCGGCATGAGGCCAGGGCGCGGAGACGTCGAGCGCCGCATGGCTTCGATACATGACAGGTCCGCATCAATTCAGCGACGCTCCGATGCGCCGCTTCCCGTGTGTGTTGTACCGTGACCGAACTGCGGCGCGCGCGAGGAGAGGAAGTGGTTTGGGAAAAGGTATGGCCCGCAGTCGCAGGTGTTGATACGACGTACGGTTCTCCTGGACTCCCCGCTCAGGAGCAAGCCCGTTTGACAAATCCCTCCGCATGATCCAGGAGAGCAGACGAATGAAATTGATCCGAGGTCTGATGGCCGCTGCAGTTGGCGGTCTCATTATGGCGAATCCAGTGCAGGCACAGGGTGCCCGCGGTGCGATTTCCGGGCGGGTCATCGACTCGACCAGCCAGCTCCCGATGCAAAGCGTCACGGTGACGATCGAAGGAACCCAACGCGGCGCCATCACGCGTGTCGACGGTGGCTTCCTGCTCGCTGACCTTCCGGCCGGCACGGCCCGCCTGCGTGTCACGCGCATCGGTTACACCCCGCAGGTCAGGGATGTTGCCGTCGTTCCCGGCCAGACTGCCAACGTCCGCTTCACCATGCAGTCCGTGGCCGCGAACCTCGGCGCCGTCGTGGTGACGGGGTACGGCTCGCAGCGCAAGGAAGCCGTGACGGGTTCCGTCGCGACGATCAATGCAGAAGAAGCCAATGTCGGTGTGATCGCGAACCCGACGGCGCTGCTCGCCGGTCGCGCGGCCGGCGTGAACGTCACGTTGAACAGCGGTGAGCCTGGTGCCGGAGCACAGATCCGCATCCGTGGCGGCACCTCGATCAGCGCCAGCAATGATCCGCTGTACGTCATCGACGGCGTGCCGCTGCAGAACAATGAGTCAGAAGCGCGCGGTTACAATATTGGTGCAGGATCGCCGGCGCTTGGCCGCAACCCGCTCAACGCCATCAACCCGTCGGACATCGCCACGGTGACGGTGCTTAAGGACGCTGCCGCGACGGCCATCTACGGTAGCCGCGGCGCCAACGGCGTGGTGTTGATCGAGACGAAGAAGGGTCGTGCCGGCTCGGCAACCATGGAATACGAGACGTTCATTGCCGGCAGCAGGGCCGCGAACTCGCTCGAATTCCTCGATGGCAACCAGTATCGCGCGTTCATCCAGAGCCAGATCGCAAAGGGCACACTGCCCGCCTCGCGCCTCACGTCGCAGGGCACTGCGAACACGGACTGGGAAAAGGAGACGCAGCGCAGCGGGTACTCGCAGAACCACAACCTGGCGTTTGCCGGCGGCAACCAGTCCACCACGTTCCGCGCCTCGCTGAACCTGCTGGATCAGCAGGGTGTCGTGATTTCCAACGGCTTCCAGCGTCTGCAGGCTCGCCTGAATGGCAATCATGAAGCGTTGAATGGTCGCCTGCGCATCGGGCTCAACCTGAGCTCCTCGCGTATCGAAAACGATTACCTGCCGTTCGAGAACACGGGTGGTTTCGAAGGCGGCGTGTTCCAGAACAACGCCGTGTTCAATCCGACGCGTCCGGTGTTCGTCATCGATCCCGTGACGAAGGCCCAGAAGTATTACGAAATCGGCCTTGGCCGTCAGTCCGTGCGCAACCCGGTGGCACTGGCGCGGCAGACGATCGACGAAGGCAACACGCTGCGCACCCTCGCGAACATCACCTCGTCACTCCAGATCTTCCCGAGCCTGATTGCGCAGCTGAACGTCGGCACCGACCGTTCCAACGGCCAACGCAATATCTACCTGCCGAGGGGTGGTTCCGTGGGCTCCGAGTTTGGTGGCCTCGCGCAGCAGGCACAGCGCTCGCTGTCGAACCAGACCTTGCAGTCGTTGCTCACCTGGTCCCCGACCGTCGGTAATGATGCCGAATTCGACATCGTCGGCGGCTACGAGTACACCGATTTCGACAATACCGATTTCTCGGCACAGACGCGCAGCTTCACGTCCGACGCCTTCACGTTCAACAACCTTGGCGCCGGCGCACAGCCGCAGATCCCGCAGTCATACCAGGAGCAGAGCCGCCTGGTGTCGTTCTTCACGCGCGCCAACGTCGGCTACAAGAACCGGTACTTCGTGACCGGCGTGCTGCGTCGCGACGGATCATCGCGCTTCGGTGATGCCAACAAGTGGGCGGTGTTCCCGGCAATCTCCGGTTCGTGGCTGATCAGCGATGAGTCGTTCGGCAAGTCGCTGCCGTTCTCGCAGCTCAAACTGCGCGTCGGTTACGGTCTCCAGGGCAACCAGGCCGTGGGCCCGTACCAGTCACTGGCTTCGCTGGCCCCCGACGGCGGCGCACGCTACGTGTTCGGCAACAACGTGTTCACGGGTATCGTCCCGAACCAGAACCCGAACCCGCTCCTGAAGTGGGAGCAGTCGGCGCAGTCGAACATCGCGTTCGATTACGGCATTGCCAATGGTCGCTTCAGCGGCTCGCTCGAGTACTACAACAAGAAGACGACGGACCTGCTCCTCACCGTCCCGATCTCGCAGACCGGGTCCGCCTTCGTCGCGACGCAACTGCAGAACATCGGGGCCGTGCAGAACCGCGGTCTCGAGTTCTCGCTCGACGCCCGCATGTACGAGCGCGCCGGCAAGGGTTTGAACCTGACCAGCGGCATCGTGTTTTCCGTGGAGCGCAACAAGGTCTTGAACCTCGGACCGGCTGACTTCATCGAGACCGGCGGCGTCAGTGGCCAGGGCCAGTCGGGCGTGAATGCCCAGCGCATCATCCCGGGTCAGCCCATCGGCACGTTCTACGGTTTCGAGTTCGCCGGCTTCAACGCGACCGGTGCACAGCAGTTCAACACCTACACCGTCACCCGCGACGCGAAGG